>Ga0210110_1000461_pt1 | contig 13445 bp, 14 predicted proteins | sample China_Galinas_PW_2_FD_184865 | JGI IMG/M metagenome (GOLD analysis project Ga0210110, IMG submission 184865) | Wetland microbial communities from San Francisco Bay, California, USA, that impact long-term carbon sequestration - China_Galinas_PWB_D1... | ecosystem: Environmental > Aquatic > Marine... | reverse complement strand
CAGCCGTCAGGCACCCTGGCTCGGGAGCCGGTGGCCACGATGATGCGGTTGGCCTTGATTCCCTCGCCGTTGACCTCAAGCACGTCGGGAGCGCGCAGCGCGCATGGCCGTGCAGGAGCGTCTCGCCATCCGAGCTCGCATTGGCAATGTTCGAGGTGCCGTGCTCGACCAGGACGCTTCTGCTGCAAGAAGACGCTCACGTCCGGGGACATGATCAGGCTGATGAGCGCCGTCCGTGGCGCTCACCCGTCGGGCGCGCCGCGTGCGTCCAAATGCGCTCCAGGCGAATTTGTCTGATCCACCCACATCGCCAGATACCAGAGCAGGCTCCAGGCCTTGACCGTGAAGATCGTCCTGGACACGGACATCTGTGTCTATGCGATCAACCGCAAGCGCCCCGGAGTCCTGTCGCGCGTCCGGGACTATGACATCGGCGAGGTGGGTATCTCCTCCATCACCTGTGCGGAGCTGCGCTTCGGTGTGGAGAACAGTGCCCAGGCAGAGGAAGACCTGGATCGATTGGAGCGTTTCCCGCTGCCACTGGAGATCGTGCCGTTCGGCGCCGAGGCGGGCCGACAGTGCGGCAGGATACGCGTCGAGCTCAAGCGACTGGGTTGCCCCATTGGGTCAAACGACCTCTTGATCGCGTCGCACGCCCTTGCTTTGGACGCCACGCTGGTGACCAACAACGTCCGGGAATTCTCACGCATCAGCGGCCTGCGGGTGGAGCAATGGGGGTAACGCAGGGACCTTACCCTCACCTGCCGGCGTGATACCCGAAAGCGATCCCCCCGTTGACTCGGTTTGTGGCATCCAGATTGCTCAGACGGCCGAACCCCTCGTCTGCCCGTCGCCTGGCACCAACAGGCCACTGGATTGACAGACCTGAAGGTCAGGCAGATGCTTTGGCCTATGCCAGACGTCGGAGGCCCTTTTATGACCCATCCTGAACGTCATGTCCGCCTGTTCCGCAACGGGCGCAACCAAGCCCTTCGCATCCCGCGGGATCTCGAGCTGGAGGGGGACGAGGCGATCATCCACAAGGAGGGCGATCGCTTGATCGTGGAGCCGGTGAGAAAGGGCCGGCTGCTGGCATTGCTGGCCACCCTGCCGCCCCTGGACGAGCCCTTTCCCGATGTGGACGAGGACCTGGCTAGGCTGGACGACGTGGCGCTCTGAGCATGGGGCTGCGCTATCTGCTGGATACCGACATCCTGTCGGATCTGATCCGACACCCGCAGGGGCCGGTCGCCGAGCGCATCGCCGCCGTCGGTGAGTCCGCTGTCTGCACCAGTGTGATCGTCGCCGCGGAGCTTCGCTTCGGTGCGGCCAAGTCCGGCTCGCAGAAGCTCTCCGAGCGGGTCGATCTGGTGCTGTCCGCCCTGGAGGTGCTGCCGCTTGAGCCGCCTGTCGATCGCGCCTATGCCAAGATCCGCTCACATCTGGCCCGCCAGGGAGCCCCCATCGGGGCGAATGACCTTCTGGTCGCTGCTCAGGCACTGTCCCTGGGGCTCACAGTGGTGACCGCCAATGTCGGCGAATTCAGCCGTGTACCGGGGCTTCAGGTGGAGAGCTGGCTGGAGGGTTGATCAATAGGGTCACCTGTAGGAAGCAAAGATCCCGTTTTAGTCGAAGTACCGCCCAATGCTCCGGTACCTCCCCCAACCACTCCATCCCGGACCCCTTGTACTTTGGATAGCGTGGAAAGCTCACTCCCTATCCTCCCTGATCAGGCCCGCCAGGATGATCTGACTGAGTTGAGCCTGGTCGCCCCCCTGTACACAGGCGATGGACGCTTCAATGTAGGCGTTGCCCTGCGCACCCGAGGCGACAGAAGCACCGTAGTCGATAGGGCGATAGCCGTTGGCGATGGAGATCAGGTCAAAGAACAGGCGCGTAATGCGCCCGTTGAGCTCATAGAAGGGGTGGAGGGCGATCAGCTCGCACTGGTAGTGGGCCAAGCGCTCGGCGAATCGCTCCCCAGGCCAGGTACCGGCGCCCCGGAGAAAGTCCTCTTGCTCCAGCGCTCGAAAGAGGCGCCTGGATTCGGCGGGAAGATAGGCGGCACGGCAGAAGAGAGAGCCGCCTTTGCTCATGTCCTGCTCGCGATAGACCCCGGCCCAGTCGTACAGGCTCACGAACGTTCTGTGGTGGATAGACCGGAAATAGGCCTCGTCGAATCGGGTGTCCGGCTGTAGCTCGGCGATGAAGACGCTGTAGGCCTGTTCGAGCAACACCTGCTCGATTTCGTGCAGGAGCTCCGGATCGGTGATCCCCAGCCGGTTTGCCGGGAGCTCGCTCCCCGGCAGGTAGATGTCACTGTCTCGGAAGCGATACTTGGACACCTTGACGCTCCATCAGCTGTCTGGCCTTGTCCTTGATCGGCTTGGACCGCGCCGGCGCGTATCCCTCGATCCGCATCGAAATCTCGACCGCCTTGGCGATCTGCTCTCTCAGCTTGTCGTTTACCTGCATGGCTTGTCTCCGGTGGAACAGGCGGCCCCTTCCCGCCTCACATATGGGGAACCACAGCCGCTTAAGGGTAGATCGGAACGATTCACGCCGTCAGCCCCTCGATCATCGCCTTGATGCGATCGGTACAGGCAGTAAGGTCGGCATCGATCTCCTCCAGCGCCCGCGGCGGCTCGAACACGTAGAAGTGCCGGTTGAACGGGATCTCGTAGCCGACCTTGGTCTTGTCGTGGTCGATCCAGGCATCCGGGGCGTGTGGCAGCACCTCGCGCTTGACCGCTTGAGCGACCTTCTTCCACTCCACGCCGAACGGGGGATTGGACAGCATGTAGTCGAACTTGGGTGCCTGGTGGCCGTCGTCGGACAGGGTGTTGCCGGCCACGATGTTGGTGACATCCTGCCCCTTGATGAGCATGTCGGCCTTGCAGATGGCGTAGGACTCGTCGTTGAACTCCTGGCCGTACATGGTCAGCCGTGCTTTGGGGTTGTGCTCGAGCAGGTACTCGCCGGCCACCGAAAGCATCCCGCCGGTGCCGGCCGTGGGGTCGTAGATGGTGCGGACGATCGGGTTGCCGGGGGTGAGCACCTCGTCATCCTCGATGAAGATCAGGTTGACCATCAGGCGGATGACCTCGCGCGGGGTGAAGTGCTCCCCAGCGGTTTCGTTGCTCATCTCCGCGAATTTGTGGATCAACTCCTCAAAGATCAGCCCCATCTGTGGTTGTGTACCGACTTGGAGCTGAGGTCGAGACCGGTGAACTTCTCGGTGACCAGGTAGAGCAGGTTGGCCTTGGCCAGGCGCTCGATGTGGGCAGCGAAGTCGAAGCGCTCGAAGATGTCGCGGACCGACGGCGAGAACCCCTGCACGTAGGCGTACAGGTTCTTCTTGAGGTTGTCCTGGTCGCCCATGAGCCGCTTCATGTCCAGGGGCGAGGTGTTGACGAAGCGCAGCTTGGCCTTACGCAGCAGAAAGGGCTCGGGGTTGATGCCCTGGGCCTCCTTGGCGGCCTTCTCCTGGAGCACGGCCTCCTTGGTCTTGGCCAGCACGCAGTCCAGACGGCGCAGCACGGTGAACGGCAGAATCACCCGGCCGTACTCGGATTGCCTGTAGTCGCCGCGCAGGAGATCCGCGACGGACCAGATGAGGGCGGAAAGGGCTTGTTGGTTCATGCACAGATTCCCTTGTTCTTCTTGGGCCCTGCGTCGCAGCGGCGCGAACCTGGCGAAAGGCCATCTACGGCGCAGCATGCGGCATGGGCATAGCCTCTGGCGCTTTGATGGTATCGTTTATTCCATATGGAAAACAGACGGGTCGTGAGATGACCGCACAGCTCAGAGTCTTCAAACCTCAACAGCGAGGACGTGCCGGGCGCGGCGCCTCGGCCGGCCCCGCCGGAGACCAGCTGTTTCGACGGCTGGGCTTGATCAAGGGTCGGGCCGACCTGATCACTACGATCCACCAGGGGTTTCCGGTCGCGGTCATCGAGAAGCTTGCCGACGAGCTTGAGCTGCCCCAGCAAACCCTGCTCAAGGTCGCGCGGATCGCCCCGGCCACGCTGACCCGACGCCGCCGCAGTCCCTCGGGGCTGCTCTCGCCCGAGGAGAGTGACCGGATCTATCGCATCGCCGATGTCTACCGCGCGGTCCTGCAGCTGTTCGAAGGCGATGGCGAGTCGGCCAGGGCGTTGGGCGGGGAGACCCCGCTCCAGCACCTGGACACCGAGGCCGGGGCAGCGCAGGTGCGCGATCTGATCGGTCGCCTGGAGCATGGCGTCTACACCTGATGCGGGCCTACCGCCTGGTCAATGCCCGCTTTGCGGGCACCGCCTTGGACGGCTCGGGTGCCAAGACCCACGGTGGGCGATGGAAGAGCAAGGGAGTGGCCATGATCTACACCTCGGACAGAACGAACGAACGGGGTCGGACCATGCTATCCCATTGATTAATATGCAAAACGACCTTGAAATAGGCCCGAAATCCGGCCTAGAATGCCCATTTTGGGGCCGAAAACGTGCATTTAAGGAAGGACGGATCGTATGGCACGGGCCAACCGCCACCACATCCCGGGACAGGTCTGGCATATCACCCACCGCTGTCATAAGCGCGAGTTTCTTCTGAAGTTTGCCAAAGACCGGCGACGGTGGGTGCAATGGCTGTTCGAAGCGAAGAAGCGATACCGGCCGGACATCCTCAACTACGTAGCCACTTCGAACCACATTCCTCTTCTGGTGGTGGACGGAGAGGCTACTGTGATTCCGAAGAGTCTTCAGTTGGTGGAGGGTAGCACCGCACAGGAATTCAACCTGCGCAAGCAGAGCAAGGGTGCATTCTGGGAGGATCGGTATCACGCCACGGCGGTGGAGACAGGCAAGCATCTGCTGCGTTGTCTCGTGTATATCGACTTGAACAGGGTGCGAAACGGGGTGGTCAAGCATCCCGCGCAATGGGCACACGGCGGTTATCGAGAGATCCAGAATCTTCCGTTTCGATACGGCTTGATCAATCTATCGAAGCTCATCGAGTGTTGCGGCTTCGGAGGCGAAGACGAGCTTCGCACCAACCATCGGGAGTGGGTCGAGGCCGCTATCAAGCAAGGTGGCCAGTCGCGACGGCCCGAATGGACCGAGAGCGTTGCAGTAGGGAGCGAAGCATTCGTGAGCGGCGTGCTGGACAAGCTGAAGCGCCAGGCACCGGGTCGGCAGGTAAGAACGGCCGGGGACCACTACGAGCTGCGGGAGCCGGAAGTCGCTTACAGTGTCCATTTTGGCGGCGAAATGGACGCTTTAAGGCTTGAAAACGCGTATCTTTGGGGCTAAATCGTTGTAAAAACAACGCGGAAGCGTGGTCCGACCCCAACGGAGGAATTGAGCGTGAGAAAGTAGTACAGAATCAACGTCGGCCGAATGCATCCGAGGCGATTGTCGGCGCTTTGATCGGCGGGGTTCTCGGTCACCAGATCGGAGACGGAAGCGACAAGGACCTCACCACTGCAGGTGGCGCAGTCGCAGGAGCGATGGTGGGAGCCAACATCAATCGCGACAGAGACCAACAGCAGGTGACTACCCGAGACGTCAAGCATTGCGCGAGCACCGCCCGTTATGCGCGACCGGAATACTGGGATGTCACCTACGTCTTTCGGCACCAGGAGCATCGCATCGAGACGACCGAGCCCCCGGGCTCCACGGTGACCGTGAACGAGCGTGGCGAGCCCAGGCTGTAGCAGGACAGTGAGCCTGAAAGGGCGGCTACTGTTCCCAGCAGCTCTGGTAGCGGTGGCCGTCTCAACCCCGCCGGCAATGCGCAGACGATATCCGTGTTGCAGGCGGCGTTGTTACCCGAAGCAGCTTCTCTGGGTCGGGGAAAAGTGAGGGACCGCGATTTCGAGTAGACGGGGCACTCCCCGAGCGTTGGGAGGGGGAAGTTGAAAAAGAGGACTCAGCCGAATGGCACCAACTTAAGAAAGGCCGGTTCGGCAACCACTTGAAAAAAGAAAAGGGCCTTGCTTCTTGCGTACACAAGAAGCAAGGCCTGACCTGTCACGTTGGGAATGGAACGAAACGAAGAGCGGCAGTGCCGACGTTTTGCTGAGCTTGGAGGCAGACGACTTCACACTCCACTCCGAAGACCCTTGCAGGGCAATCAGAGTCGCGTGCCGGCCAGACGCAACATCAGGGTCATCGGTTGGGCGGGCGAGCCCTGGAACCCTTAGTGCTCGTAGAACTGCCGGGCACGCTCGTTCAGGGCATGCACCAGCAAGGCCCGCACCCCGGCCTCCTGCGACACGGCCACGGCCCGGCCTACCGCATCCTGAAGCAAAGCCGCTCCCAGCCTGATGCCCTTGGCACGCGTGTCGACCGCCAGTCGTCGAGAACAGGCTCCCCGCAAGAGAAAGCATCGAGTCTGTGAAGCGGGGCGAGCGGTTCGGGCAGGCGCAGGCTCATGCCTCGGCATGCCAAGGCGCCTTGACGGCCATGAGGCGTTCAAGCCCGGGATTCGGCGCCAGCGGCGCGTCCAGCAGGGCCGTGAACTCGCGGAACTTGGCCTCGTGCAAACTGAAGAACAACTGATCGAGCAGCGCCGCCTGTGCCTTGCCGCAAGCGGCCTCCAACATGAAATCCGAGCGGCTCTTGCCCAGTAGTTGCGCGACTTGGTGCACGGCCCCCATGTTGAAGGCCCGGCGTGAGATGTCCCCATCCCCGTTGCGTGCCAGACATCGCCCACTGCGGCGATGTCCCGGGTCGCTCCCTCACGTAGCCCAGACGAGCAGATCGCGATCCTCCCATGCTCTGAGTCATGGTCACACGCCACCCGACCGCAACTTTCTCTCTGTCAGGACCCTTCGCTCCACGGACTCCGCCCCAACGCCTCGGTGAAACCTACCACCCCAGCGCTGCGTTGTTCGCCCGCTTCCTCACTACTATGGTCCTGTCCGACTTCCTGCCCTCGTGGACGTCCGGGCTACGCCTGTTCGGCTCCCCCAGACCCGGCCAGCGATTGGATCGGTCGCTGACCGAGAGCAGGACCTCCCGAGTTCCGCATAAGAGACATCCGTACATGCCACAGGTCTTTGACTCCGGGGCGCCAATCGCACACTCGCGCTATCGCGTCCTACCGTATTGCTTTCCCCTTCACCCAACAGGGTCAGCACGCCAGACGTTGATTTCCATCCTCAGGTCCGTTACCGCTACATCCCTGTAGCACTCCTCGCAGCTCAATACTGTGCCTGCACATTCCCCTGTCAACGCTTAACCTCAGCCCTTACGGGCAGCGGCCCATGACTCGGGGCTCCGGCGGCTCGCTACGCCTTTCCGGATAGAGGGCTTTCACCGTCAATCTCTTACCGATCTAGCTCGGCGCACTGGATGTCCACTTGTTTTCCGAAGTAGTGGATCGTTTCTTTCGCGACCTCGCCTACCGTTGTCTTAAACCTTCGTACTGAGCGACCCACCTTCCAGGACTTCGACGAGCTCGGCGACTACCTGCAGCTCTCCCTCATCAACGCCGGTCAGGACGAGGGGCTCAAAGTCCGAATTAACCGGCTTCAACGTGATTCGCTCGTGGCGCCAGGAGTCGCCGTCCGTAGTCTTCTCGCTCTGGTAACGCTTGACGGTGTAGCGTTGACCGGTATCGGGGTCGGTAGCATCGCGGAGTTGGACCAGCACGGTCTTGCCCTGCCGTGTGCCGTCGACCGGCGCACGGAAAAGGCACCAGGCGCCGTCGGGGATGACCGGCTCCATTGATCTGCCGACGACCTGGGCGACGAACATTCCGGGGCGCAGGCGGTGCCGCGACTCGACCTCAACCCAATCGAAGCCCGCGTCCTCGATGTGTTGCAGTTCGCTGAAAGCGCCAGCGGCGGCCTTAAGCGGGATGAGTGGTGCGCAGGTGACGTATTTGTCTTCCGGCGCGAGCTCGACGAGTCGAAGTCGGATGACGCCGGACGCGGCTGGCACAGCGGGGCTTGGAACGGACCTCCCGACCTCGCTTCCCTGAATGCCATCCCGAGCCACCTCACGACCCGCAGGTGAGGGTGCGCCGCTAGCATCGACTCGGTCGAACCAGGATGTGTCGCCCTTCACCGTGCGTTGCTTCTCCTTGCCCACCAGATACTTGGCGATGCGCGCGATGGCCCGAACGACGGCCTCCTTGTCGTCGAGCTCGAACGACCGCACCACCACCACTTCGTAGCCGAGACTGTCGAGCTTGGCCCGGATGGCACGGTCTCTCTCAGCTTGCTCCGGGTTGCCGTGGATATGTTCCGCCATGCCGTCGAGGTAGACGCAGATGCCCGGCTCTTCCCCATAGTCACCCTCGTAGAAGAAGTCCGGGATCGTTCCACCGTAGCCAGCGCCGAGATCGATGGGGTGCTGGCAGAGTGGCGCGGGGAGTCCCGCCTCGTGCAGGAACTGCTTGAAGCGGTGTTCGATCCAGGTCTGGCCCTGACCTGTCGTCGACTGGGTTTTCGGGAGGTTTTCTGGGATCGGATGCGCCTCAATGAGCGGACCGTTGGTGGCTTCGAGGACCTGGGCTGCGACATGGCGATCCAAGTACTCGTGGTAGAAGCGGTTGCGGTAGGTCTGCAGGCAGTCCACGCACGAGGACTCGCAGGCACCGGGGCACTGCGTGAGCAGATCCAGCGCGGCGTTCCGTACTTCCTCCCATCGCTCGGCGAGATGCTCGAGCAGGCCCGAGCCGCCGGGCATTGGGTCGTAGAGCAGCACATCGCAGGTTTCTTCGCCGATGTGCCCGAGCGCAAGCAGCTGTAAGTCCTCGATCTCCATGTCGAGGACACGCGCGGCCCCCATGCGCAGGGCCTCGACCACACTGAATCCCATCTTCCGATCCTCGATGTCGTGCAGACCGAGGACGTCCACCTCGACGTCCGCGTAGATGCCGGTGGGTTGCACGACATGGCCGCAACGCTCCAAGTGCAGCTTCTCGAACTCCTCGCGAGACTTCCTGCTCGCGAAGGGCGAGTGCGACTGCCCGCACGCCAGGCACAAGGGGAACCCGAGCCGCGTCTGCTCGACCTCTTTGCGCGGCCCCACGTTTACAAGCCGGAGCTGCACGCCGCGCCGGAAGCGCAGATCGAGGCCACCCCAGGTCCATGCGGTGCCGCCGCGGTGATAGCCACGTTCGCTGCCGTAGGTGGCCACGGGCATCTGGAATCGGAACTCTTCCTCGTCGGAGATCTGCGACTGCGAAGGCATGATCACGTCGCATACGGGTACCGCGCGCAGCTCCTGCTCGGCAAGCGGTGCTCTGGCGGTGTCGGTGCCCAACTCCTGCACGACCTGCTGGTCGACGACCACGCGGAAACGCAATGTTTCCTCCGGCGTGAGCAAGAAGCGCCGCGGCACGAAACGGAAGCCGTTGGCATAGATGGCGTTTCCGGGAACGTACTCACGTAGCGCCAACGTCGGCGGCCGCGGCAGGTCGAAGTCGTCCAGGCCCTGCGTCATGCGGGGCGGTTCTGCCGTCCCAATCAGGCTCCCGGACTCTAGGCCGTAGCCGGGAAGGAAGCCCTCGCGGGCGAGTGCACCCATGGTCTCGGAATCGTCGGGCCCGCCCTGCGCTCCCCCGCGCGTTCGCGAATAGGTCCCCTTCAGTCGGGCAATGACCTTCTCGCAGCGTCGCTCGTGGGCCTTGTCCTCCGGGTCGAGGTCGCCGGTCCTCAGCTTGATGGCCGAGAGCCGTCGCAGCTCACCCAGCGCCCAGTCGAGGCGCCGCTTGAACCGCCGGAGCACCGCCTGCAGCGAGGCGGGCATCTCGTCGACAACGCGAGCGAGGTGCGTCTCGTCGACGGCCGCCGCGTCCTCTGCGGGCCATGCCCCGGTGAACGAGCGCTTCACGGCAGCCAACAAGACGCCGCGGCGCGCCGCGATCAGTTCCCCAAGATCCGAGAGATCACGCACCTTATCGAGTACCACCCCGCCGGGCGTGAACAGGTAGGAGCGCAGGGTCGGGGGGAAACAACGGGCGAGCGTCTCCTCGATGGCGCGACGGATTGCAACGTCGGAGCCACGCGCCAAGCCGTGGAGCGCGGTCAGCACGGTCGCGTGCACATGCTTGCGGATCATCACCTCGTTCTTGAGGTTGAATCGGGGAGGCTCCAGCTGTCCCCCGAGTAGCTTCAGCGGCTCGCGAAAGTAGGCCTGATCGAAGCCAGTAGCCTGGGCGTAGGTCACGTCGACTGCGATCCGATGCCGCCGGCCCGCGCGCCCAGCACGCTGCCAGTAGTTCGCGGCGGTCGGCGGCACGTTGCGCATCAGCACCGCGTCGAGCGCCCCTATGTCGACCCCGAGCTCCAGCGTCGGCGTGCATACCAGGACGTTGAGCTGCTCGCCCTCGCCCTTGAACTGGTTCTCGATACGCTCGCGCTTCTCGTGCGGCACCTGGGCCGAGTGCTCCGCCACGCGCAGCATCGAGTAGTCGGCGTCGAGCACGCGCAGATCGAAGTCATCTTGTGCCTCGTTCTCCCACGCCAGGCGCCCGCCGCAGCGCCAGGCCATGCAAAACCCCGTCGGCCCTTGACGAACGGTGGTGCGTCGGCACTTCTCGCAGCGGTAGCGGCCCGAGTGCGGATGAAGAGTGAGCCGGGCACTGTCGATCTGTTAGGTCCCCGCACTGCCCTTGAGCGGGCGGCCCCACCCCGAGAGCATGACCGGTACGAGTACCTTCTGCTCGCACAGGCTGGTCCACAGCTCCTCGAGGAAGGATTCGAGGTCCTGTTCGGGCACGCCCCAGGCCGCGACCGCGTTCCACACCTGCGTCGGCCGACTGCCGACCCACTGGGTAACCCGCGCCGGCAGGTCCGAAGTGCCGCGGGTCAACTTCACCCCCTTGGGGCCGCCGGAGAAAACCGGCACGTAGCCGTACTGAACCTCCTTGTCACCACTGTTCCACATTGTCTCGAAGAGCTTGGTCGATTCGTCGTGGAGGACTCGGATCCGCCGCAAATGGTCGAGCAGGGCAGCCATCCCCTCGGCGAGCGCCTCCTCGGAGACGCCGAGCGCCGCTGCCCACTTCGACACGAAGGGCAGCTCGGTCGTCACCCCCCGATAGCCGACCTTCAACCGGCCCCACGGCTCCAACCCCAGGCGCTGCTTGACGCCTGTCGCCACCTCGCGGAGCACCTGGATGCGAAGGAAATAGAGCCGCTCCTCGCGGTGCTTGGTGCCGCTCTCGTCGAAGGGCACCACCTGCCAAACCTCGGGCAGAAGCGCCCGCGAGAGATCGCGATCCTTGTCGAGGAGATCGTCGAGGGCATAGACGACGTCGCCGATCGAGGCGCCTCCCGACGCGATCTGTTGAGCGACAAGCGCGCGCAGCCGGAAGCGGCGTGCGTGGTCCCGCATCCATCCCGCCTGGAAGGCAGCGTCCTGGCGGTTGTCGGCGAACACCAGCAGGCGCGGCCGCTCCGAAAGATGCACCATCGACTGCGCCAGCACGTGAACGTCGGAGACGCCCACCGCCCGCACCGGGCGAGCCGGCTCTCGGTAGCGGCCCCCTCGCGGGCGTTTGCCGGGCGCCTGGCACGCGACGCACGAATGCAGCTGGCCCGGGTACTCCTCCTTCGTGCGGACCGCCTGCACCGCCACCAGGGCGTTCTGAACATTGCAGGCGGCACAGGCATAGGTGCGTTCTTCCTGCAACGAACCGCAGTGGCTGCACACTAACAGGGGATGGAGCCGTCGGTGCTCGAAGCCGTGGCCCGCGGGCGGGAGCACGTCGCCGTCCTCATCCACCTCTTCCGCGTCTTCCTCTTCGTCCGGACTCACGATCAGCCGGTCGATGAGGATCACCCGGGCCCCGCCGGTTTCCTCCGGTAGATGCTCCCACAGCCGTGTGTTCCCGAGCAGGTCGCCGCCGCTGGGTCCGGCCTTGGCTCCGGCCGCAAGCGCGAAGTCCTGCACCCAGGTTTCCTAGTAATGCTGGCCGCAGGTCGTGCAGGTAATCAGCGGGAAGCGCCAGAAGCCCTCGCCAAGCTCGGCGTCGGCATCCTCACCGGACAGCCAGAGCCTTGTGCTGCCGCCCGGGCCCGAGAAAGTCACGACGGCGCCGCCGACCCCGCGCACGAAGGTGTGCACCACCGGGCGCAGCAGCGGATCGTGGCGGCCGCGGCCGGAGGCAGCACCGAGCGCTAGCCAGGCCAGGATCTCGGCTTCCGGCACGGGCCGGCCGACCTTCTCCGCGAGCACGTCCGGGAGCTCCGCCAGGGCGCGCGGTTTCGCCAGCGCACGCGCAAGCTGATACACCAGCTCGTTGCCGGAGAGCTGGCTTGCGAGCGAGGCCTGCCATTGGTCGCGGCGAAGCCTCGCGCCGCCGAGCGCCACAAGTTGTGCGGAAATGGCCTCGGCGACCTCGTCGTCGGGGGCGTCCACCGCCCTGAGGAGCGCAGCGAGCACGGCGTGCGCGTCGGCCGGCGGACCGTCTGGGACGTGACGCCATTCGTTCCACGACAGCTCGTCATTGACCTCGCGCACCAGCGTCACCCGCTCGGCGTCCACCCCGAAGAAGCGGCGTGCGAAGTCTTTCGCCAGTCCCTCACCGGCGTCGGGGTCCGCCATGGTCGCGGAGGTAGCGATGTGCCGCACCTCGTGGGGCTCTCTGCCGCAGAAGGTACGCAGACGGCGCACCAGGCAGGCGGTCTCTGCGCCCTGCGCCCCGCGCAAGGTATGCGCCTCGTCGAAGACCAGAAACTCGAGCGGCGCGCCTGCGAAGATCCCCACGTCTTTGCCGCGGGTCAGCAGGAGCTCGAGCTGCTTGACGTTGGTGAGCAGAATACGCGGCTGCCCGCCGTCCGCGCGCATCGCCCTGCGGCTCGCCCGCTCCTCTGGCGGCAACAGCGTGATCGCCTGCCCGGTCTCGCGGATCTGCTGCAAACGCTCGTGGTAGGCCGCGTTGGTGGTGCCCACGGGCATCCGCTCGCCAAGGATCTGCGCCTCCTCGTCGGGCGTCTTGCCGACGTACATCCCGAAGGGAATACCCCGCCCGGCGAGCAGTCCGCGCAGGCGGTCGAGCTGGTCCTCGGCCAATGCGTTCATCGGGTAGACGACGACGGCCACCACGCAAGGGGGCGAGCCGGCGTCCTGTAGCTCCAGGCAGCGACTGATGATGGGATAGAGGAATGCCTCGGTCTTGCCTGAGCCGGTGCCGGTGCCGGTGGAGAGCAGCGTCGTACAGCCCGCATGCACCGCGCGAATGGCCTGCTCCTGATGCGCACGGAGCTCCGGGTACGGCACCATCACTTGCATCTGCAAATGGAAGACGCCGTCCGCCACCAGATCGGCCACCGTGGCGCCCTGCTTGAACGGCCGCGAGAGGCTGACGAAGGGGCCCTTGCGCAGCGGCGTCTTGCGCGTCTCCTCCAACTGAAGGAGCGTCCGCAGCTGGGCGTAGAGATCCGGGTCGGCCAGCGGGTAGGTGGTGAGCTGATAGTGCAGGAAGTCGTCGACCACCCGCTCCGTGAA
>Ga0210110_1000458_pt1 | contig 13496 bp, 9 predicted proteins | sample China_Galinas_PW_2_FD_184865 | JGI IMG/M metagenome (GOLD analysis project Ga0210110, IMG submission 184865) | Wetland microbial communities from San Francisco Bay, California, USA, that impact long-term carbon sequestration - China_Galinas_PWB_D1... | ecosystem: Environmental > Aquatic > Marine... | reverse complement strand
TAGGGACGCTTGTGTCAGCCGTCCTGATCATTGATGGCAAGCTTGCAGGACCGCAATCCGCTCGCGTGTGGCTCTCAGGTGCAGTTCTACCAGGGATGGGATTGGTCACTATTAGATCCGAGTTCAGTACGTTGGTGGTAAGTACTGGCGACGACTTTCCACCAAACGATATAATCGAACTGCCGGACTTTTATGTCATAGGGTTTTGGCGCAGCACCCAGAGACTACCGACTCTAACGCGCGTTACGTACCACATACCTATCTGGATGGTCTTCGTCCTTTTTGCGGTTTACCCGACACTTGCCTTTTGCCGAGGTCCGCTACGGCGTTGGCATCGTTGTAGAAAGGATCGCTGCCTTAGCTGCGGCTACGACATCACTGGAAACGAATCCGGCATCTGTCCAGAATGCGGCACGCCTGTAAGCCCAAGAAAGAAGACGCAAACGTAGACCAAAGGTGATGCACGGAAATCCGGCAGCGACTTCAAAAGCGGCTTGCCAAACGCCCCACATCCTCCATCCAATTTGGCGATCATCCGGTTCGTGACTCACTGAAGTCTCGGCGGCCGCTTCGGGAATCTGATTGCGCTCGTTAGTTGAAACCGGCTGAGCCGAAGGCGGCCTGAAAACGCGCGACGTCGCCCAGGTCGATGTCCCCATCGCCGTCGCTGTTGAGCACACAAAGACACTCGTTAGCGGCAATGGCACGGCTGCTCGCCGCCGCCGGTCCACTGAGGCACGCGCGCAATTCCACGTAGTCGGAAAGGTCGACGTTTCCGTCGTTATCGAAGTCCGCGCGAGCTCTGGTCGGACCCCACCGGGACCAGTTCGCCGAGACCCGACCATCGGAGAGGTATGCAGAGCCCGCCGCAATCAGCTCCCCCCGATAGACGGCCAACGCCGAGCCCCACAGGACGAGCCCGCCTGGAACTGCCTGCCAGCGAATGCCGTCCCAACGAGCGATGCCGTCAGCGGGAGTTCCGCCAGCGGACGCGAAATCACCGATGGCGAACAGGTCACCGTTGTACGCTACGAGGCCGGAGACGTAGTTGTCCATACCCTCACCGGCGAGCGTCCAAGTAACGCCGTCCCAGACCGCAACGTTGGTGCTCGGGAACTCGCCCGGCGGCGAGTACAACGCGAGGAGGCGCCCATCGAACACGGTCAGCGCCGAGACGATGCCGTCGAGCCCTGTGCCCAATGGCGCCCAACTCGATCCGTCCCACGCCGCGATCCCTTTCCTGGCCACCCCCCCGGCCTCAGTGAAGTCACCGCCGACGACAAGCCATTGATCGTAGACTGTCATCGCATGGGCCGTGCCGTTGATTCCGCTCCCAAGCGCATGCCACGCCTGTCCGTCCCAGCGGGCGATCCCGCGTGCATCCGTATCGCCGATACCCGCAAAAGCGCCCCCGAGACACAAGTCGCCGCCGAAATCGATCAGTGCCGCTACCCACAGAGGGCAGCTGGAGCTCTGGCTTATCCCGGTGCGCAAGGGCCGCCATTGCGAGCCGTCCCACCGGGCGATGTACCACGACTCCATATCCTGGCCCGCAACGCTGAACTGTCCCGCAGCGATGATGTCACCGCGAAAGGAGGCGAGCGCGTGAATCTGGCCCGCAATCTCGTCACTCAAGACGTCCCAACGCTGCCCGTCCCACGCCGCCACGATATTCCGGGCGTCTCCCTCCGCCGAGAGCGTCATGAAACCACCTCCGGCGATGAGCCTACCCTCGTGAACGAGCAGGGCCCCGGGCGAAATGCTCATACCGGTGCCGATGGCGCTCCATTCGTTACCATTCCACCGCGCAATGTGCCGCGCCGCCCCGGCTCCGGCGAACTTGAACCCGCCGCCTGCGATCAGTTCATTTTGATAGACGGCCAGTGTATAGACATAGGGGGAGATAAGGCTGGGTTGGCAACCACCCAGTGGATCCCATTCATCGCTGATGCCGTCGCCCAATGGGTACCAGGCCTTGCCATCCCAACGGGCGATGTGGCCGGCCGGGACCGCGCCGGCGCTCCTGAAGGCACCGGCCGCAACGACGTTGTCCTCAAATACGGCGAGCGCGTAAACCCAGCCGCTGACACCGCCGCCGACCGCTTGCCACTGCCGGCCATCCCAACGGGCGATGTTCGCGGCTCCTATTGAACCGGCTCGGCTGAAATACCCGCCAGCGAAAAGTCCACTGTGAGTCACCATCAACGCGCTGACGGACGGCGCGTGACTCCCGTTGTCCATCCCGCCGCCCATGTCGTACCACGTCGTTCCATCCCACCGGGCGATGGCCATCGCGGCGCTGCCGCCAGCAGCGTCGAAGTAGCCCCCGGCGATCAGATCGCCCTCGAATACGGCCAGTGCATCCACCGATACGAAGCGGCTGCCGTTGGTCACTCCGGTGCCCAAGGGCCGCCACTTCGAGCCGTCCCAACGGGCGATGTTGTTGACGATTGTGCCATCGGCATGTGTGAAGGAGCCCCCCGCGATGAGGTCTCCACCGTACGTCGTCAGTACGTCGACTCGCGGAGAAGCGGTCCCACCGCCGGTGAACCCGGCGCCCAGCGTCTCCCAGCGCGAACCGTTCCATCGCTGCACGGTGGCTGTCACGACGCCGTCAATGCGGACACGAGGACCCGTGGCGACCAAGTCGCCGTCGTATACGGCAAGCGTGTCACCTGTAACTCCCGCGCTGAACGCCTGCCAGTTCGTGCCGTCCCAAACGGCGATACCGTCGGCTCCCACGTCCCCGGCGATCCGAATCCCGCCGCCAACGACAAGGAGCGCCGGCTCCGGGCCGGGGCCGTCGGGATCCCACACGGTTAATGACGAGATGGCTCCGTCGACGCCCGGAAGCCCCTCGGTCGGTAGCCAGCCGAACGAGCACACTGGAGCATTTCCTACTGCCGGGAGAAGTGCGCCCATGAGCGCGAACACGATCATGTCGGCGCCTCCGTAGTGTGTGATCGTGCAACCATCCCACCGCCTCGCGTCTGCCGGAACGTGCACTGTATTCTAGGCATGAACTGGCCGGTGGACCGAAAAAAACTGGAATTTCCCACACGCCGAACCCCGACCTGTCATTGTCTCTGGACGAACTACCCGACGCCGGCGAAACGCGCTGATCGGCCCACATCTCCTTCACTTGCTCGCTGCGACGCACCAGTCGGTCCGGTGAAGCCTGCCCCAAGCCCATCCCCGGTCTTCCCGGCTGGGGCGACAATCCCGATACGCCTGACGCGGACGAGGGTACGAACGACGACCTTGGAGATCTTCGGCTCCGGAGCGGATCGCCATGCATCAACGCCGGGAACGATCTCGCCTTCCGGGCGGACATCACGACCAACCTGGACGAGTTCCCGCGTTTCGTGGCGGAACGTTGCGTGAGCGACGGCGACCCTGGGCCGATGGCGCTGGCTGACATGGGGGCCTACGAACTGCAGGTGCCCTCGACGTGCGGTGCGCGGGCAGCACAGCGGATCATCCGTCCATTGGTCGAACCGACAGCCAAGCCAACGCCGCAATCGCCCAACCTAGTCAGGGTGTATCGTCTCGCCGGAGAGGCGTTCTGCACACGCGGTATCTACCGCTCGCCACTCCAGTCCCTGCATAGAACCTCCGCCTGCTCTAGAACCAATTCAGTGGCTCGCGGCTGCATGACCGGAGGATATCTGATGGTGACGGAGGATCTGTTCGACGCGGCCGTCGGGCTCGATCAAGCGGGCGACGGCAGCGCTGATGCTGGCGCTGCTGCAGGGACACGCAACGACCCGCAAGAGCCCGAAGAGTGCCAGGACGCTGGCATCAGAGGAAAAGAGAAAAACCGCACTGACGATAGCGCCAATGCGGTTTTCGACACTGCACCGCCAGGGACTCGAACCCCGGACCCGCTGATTAAGAGTCAGCTGCTCTGCCAACTGAGCTAGCGGTGCTCGAAACCGGGCATTGAAGCAGACCGGCTCAGGTCCGTCAAGCCATTGCCGAATGTGAGAATGGGCGCATCAGTGCGGACAGACGCTCGCCCGCGCCGGCCATTCGCCGCGACCGCGGTTCTGCGATACAATCTTCGTGGACGCAAGCTCGGACGATCCCGGTCGAGCTCGTGTTGATCTCGGCGCTGTCGCAACATTGGTCGGCCGCCGCAAGTCGTGCGTTCGGCAGTTCCTCTCGACAGACCGAGATCCACCGGCCGATCCGCGTCGGCCAGTCACAACGAAGGGGGGCGAGCAAGCGGGAGCACGTATGATGAGCGAACACCCCGAACCATCACCGGACGTGCGCACCACCCTGGTGAGCTGGCACCGAGAGCACGACTGCTGGAACCGCGACATCAGCCGCTGGCAGGCCGATCATCAGCGCACGTTGATCGAGCTGGAACACATTGCCCAGGAAGTGGTTCATCACGGCGAAGCACTGCGGCGTCACGCCACCGATCTGGAGGGGCACAAGCAGACGCTCACGTCGATCGAGGCGTCCGGGCAACCGGCGTTCGTCTCGACAGAGACGATCGAGAAGATGACGAACAACCATAGCGAATGCCAGGGCATGCACGAGCGAATTCGTCAACGTCACGACAAGGTGACGGCGCTTTTGGACGCGCTCTCGGCCGCCGTCCGCGCGCCACTCTAGGCCGGGTCACACACATTGACTGCGTTGGAGCCCGGTGCCACACCGTGGCTCCGCCGCATAGATTGAGACTCGGTGCGAAAACCAGGAGATGCGAACATGATTCAACACGGGACGCTGAAGAAAGTCGTAACAAACAGGCTCACGCTGACGGTGGGCTGCGCGCTGATCCTTGGCGGCACGTGGGGCTGCGCCCAGCGGACGGTCAGGGTGCGGCAGTACGGTGAAATGCACAAGATCTTGAGCGGCGAGGCCGCGGCGGCCAAGCCGCACGTCACGCTGGCCCAAGCGATGAAAGAGCCGCACGCCTACGGGGTCGGTGCTCTGCCGGGGCTGGAAGGCGAGATCACCCTGCTCGACGGTAAAGCGTACATCGCTCGGCCAAACGCCGGCGGCGTTCGCGTCGCTGGACCGGAAACGCGGCCAACCGAGAGTGCCACGATGCTGACCGTCGCCCACGTCGATAAGTGGAACGTGTTCAAGACCGACAAAGCGCTGGATCAGCAAGGGCTGGAGAAGTTCATCGCCGAGTGCGCCCGGCTGGATGGGCTCGATGTGGAAAAGCCCTTCCCGTTCGTGCTTCAGGGCCAGGTCACGGACCTGCAGACGCACGTCATCAATGGGGCCTGCCCGATGCGCCCCGGCGCGAAGCTCACCGCGGACGAACAGCCCTGGCGCTATCAGAGTGACCGGCCGATGCAGGCGAAAATCGTGGGGTTCTACGCGGCCGACGCCGTCGGCAAGCTGACGCATCCCGGCACGTCGATACACGCGCATGCGCTGTTCGACTACCACGGCATAACGACGACCGCCCACGTGGAGCGCGTGGCCGTCGCCCCCGGCGCAACGCTGGAACTGCCGGCCGAACGGTAGAGATACCGTCGCGCGCATCAGTTCTGAATCACCGATCGGGAGTTTGATTTTTTCCGAACGGGTCGCGAATATCCCCATAATAGAATCGAATTCTATTTTAGAGACGGAGCGTTCGAGTCATGCAGACAGGGCGGACGGACGGCAGGACGCCAAAGCAGGAGCGGTCGCGGCACACGCAAGAGAGGACGCTACAGGCCGTGGAGCAGCTACTAACCCACAAACCATTCGAGCAGATCAGCATCGCGGAGATCGTTGCGTCCGCGGATTCGTCCGTGGGGTCGTTTTACGCCCGGTTCGGATCGAAGGAGGGGCTGCTGCCCCACCTCTACCGGCGGTACGACGCTGATCTGTACAAGCGCCTCGATGCCGCGTTGGCCGACGTCGAGGGGCGCCCCCGCTCGCTGGTCGATCAGGTTCGCTGGTTCGTCGACACGCACGTAACGATGTGCCGACGGCGGCGATGGCTGCTTCGGGCGGTCGGCTTGTACGCCCGGGCCGAGCCCCAGCCGCTCTCCGGCGCACTCTTGATGCGGCGCGGTCAGTTGCACCGGCGAATCACGCAGACGTTCCAACCGCACTTCGGGGCCATCGGCGGCAAGGACCCGGCGCGCACGGTCGAGTTAGCGCTGTACTTCGTCGCAGCCGTCGCTCGTGACAAGATTCTGCTGGCCGGGCCGCACGCCCATGTCACCAAACTCTCCGACGCGGAATTGAAAGACGAACTGACGCGGCTTTTTCTCGGATACATCGGGGTGGACGAGAGGACCGCAAGACGCCAACCACGAGCAAGAAGGGGGTCGAACCAATGAACTTAATCGCCAAACAATGGTATCCGGTGATGAAGCTCGCCTGCTCGGTCGCGCTTGCCTGCGGCATCGTATCGGTGGCCCGGGCTTCCAGCAGCAGCGCTGACGGCCAAATCAGCCGTGCGGACGCCGCGGCGTATCTCGGCCGCTATGAGCAACCCAACATCGAGGGTGCCATCCGCATCGACTTTCAAAGCGGCTACTTGACGGCGCTGATTCCGGGCCGGCCGCCGACGCGGTTGCTTCGAAGCGGCAATGACACCTTTCGTCCCGAGCAAAAGGAAGGTGCACAAGTCGTGTTCGCCATGAGCGGCGGGCGTGCCACCGGCTATACGTTCACCCAGCAGGATGACAAGACGATTGGCCAGCGCGTCGGCGACCTACCGAAGGCCGGCGAGCTCGACTGTAGGCCCCTGTCGCTGAAGGCGGCAAACGGCGTGGCGATCGACGCGCAACGCTGCACGCTCTTCGTCCCCGAACGGCGCGGCCACAAAGGCGGCAATCTCATCGGACTGGCCGTGGTCCGCCTCATCAGCAAGGCGGAAAAACCCGCGTCGCCGTTGATTTACCTGCACGGCGGCCCCGGCTCTCAGGCGACCGGACAAGCGAAGAGTCCGTATGCGCTGTCGCACTGGCTCGACCTCCTGAACATCTCGGATGTCATTCTCCTGGACCAGCGAGGCTGCGGCTCATCGTCGCCGCGGCTATACTGGGTTCCGGACGAGCTGCCCATCGACCTGCTCGTCAGCGAGGAGAAGGCGCGCCAGCTCGTCGTCGGCGAGTGTCGTCAGGCGGCCGAGGTCTTCCGCGATCGCGGCGTCGACCTGGCAGGGTACACCACGCCGGAGAGCGCCGACGATCTGAACGACCTGCGCATCGCTCTCGGCGTCGACAAGGTCAGCCTGCTCGGTTTCAGCTACGGCACCCACCTCGCGCAGGCCGCGATCAAACGGCACGGCAAACACCTCGAGAACGTCGTCATCTGCGGTGTCGAAGGTCTCGACATGACGCGCAAATTTCCGTTGAACATGGACACGCAGTTCGGCAAGCTCGCCCTGTGGGCCGCGAAGGATCCGAACGTACGGCCCTACGTCCCTGATTTGACCGCCCTGCTCGATCGCGTGTTGGCAAAGCTCGAGCGCAAGCCGCTCGTGGTCGACGTTACTGTCCCGGGCAGTGGCAAAACGGTGCACGTGCCGGTCGGCAAGTTCGGATTGCAGCTCATTCTGCGTCTGGACATCGGTGACGCGAGCGATATCCCGGTGATACCGCGGCTGCTCTATTCCATCGACAAAGGCGACACGAGCGTGCTGCGGTGGTTCGTGCGGAAGCGGTTGGCAATGTTCCGCGGCGTCAATCTGCTGATGTGGGTGATGGACGGCGCATCCGCCCCCGAGCCATACCGCTGGGCGCGCATCCGCGCGGAAGCCAAGCGCAGCCGCTTCGGTGACGTGGTTAACTTCCCGTACCCGTACCTCGACAGTGTCTTCGGCGATATTCGCGTCGACGAAGACTTCCGCTCGCCGCTGGTTTCCGACGTGCGCACGCTCTTTCTGAGCGGGTCGCTGGACTGGAACACACCCCCTTATCAGGCCGAGCGCGTACGGTGGGGCTTCACGAACGGCACGCATATCGTGGTCGAGAACGCCGGCCACGAGCAAATCCTGATCCAACCCCAGATCCAATCGGCCGTGCTGCGCTTCCTCAAGGGCGAGGACGTTCGCGACGTCCACGTGGCCTTGCCGCCGCCGCGATTCGTGCCGATCGAGGGCTACGACCCGTCGGTGACGCATCCGTCGGTGCGGCCGTGACCGCGTATCGCAACGGCTTGCCGCCACTGTTATGATGCCGCTAATGACCTCGGAAGATCTTCATCAGCCATCGCCTACGCCCTCCGACGTCACACGGATTCTGACGGACGCGTCGTCGTCGGATCAGGATCGGGCCGCGAAACTGTTGCCGCTGGTCTATGAGGAGCTTCGGGCGCTGGCCCGGGCCCGGCTGGCGATGGAGCGCCCCGGGCAGACGATCCAGGCCACCGCCCTTGTCCACGAGGCGTATCTCCGGCTGATCGGCAAAGAGGACCCCGGCTGGAACGGACGGGCGCACTTTTTCGGGGCGGCCGCCAAAGCCATGCGCCGCATCCTCGTCGACCAGGCGCGCAGTCGCGGCCGGCTCAAGCGCGGCGGCGATCGCGCCCGCGTCGAACTCGACGAGGATCACGCCGTCATCGACGAGCATGCCGCGGCCATCGAGTCCCCGACAGACGACGTCGTCGCCATGGACGCGGCGGTCCAAAAGCTCGAAACCGTCGACGCTCGAAAGGCTCAAATCGTCAGCCTCCGCTACTTTGCCGGGTTTACCGCCCAGGAAACCGCAGACGTGCTCGGCGTATCCCTGGGCACGATTGAGCGCGAGTGGCGGTTCATCAAGGCCTGGCTCCGCGAGGAACTGGACCGCCAGACCGATCAGGAATAGCTTCACCAACCAGGACAGCTTGGCGGGGGCCCGAGCTGCGCCAAAGGTGGGCGGGCGGAACGCATCCGGACCGCTCCCTCATCCGCCTCAGGCGGACGGCTCTGATGGGTTGCCTGACCCCCAAGCTTTCCGGGGCCAAACTGATTATCTGGCATGGCGCTCCGGGATCGCGACCTCCGATGGGAAAGTCGGAGTCGACGTTAAGGCTCGATGCACCAACGACGCACTGACTCATGACGCGACCGCGGCACGGGCCGCCGCGGTGCAGGCCGGGATTCAGTCATCTGATCGGTACGTCGAGCTTTGAGCTGCCTTCTTCGTCCAGTTGAATCGAGCATGAGCGACGGCGATTTCCATCGACTCGAAGCGCTGTTCCAAGGGGCCATGGACCTGCCCGAGGGCGACCGACAGGCGTATCTCGATCGCGAGTGCGGCCAGGACACGGACCTGCGCGAGCGTGTGCGACGGCTCCTCGATCGAAGCGACGGCGACACCTTTCACGCGGCCCCCGGCGTCGACGACGCCCGAGGCGCGGCGATCCCCGAAGGCCCCGGCTCGGTCATCGGCCGCTACAAGATTCTCCAGGTCATCGGCGAAGGCGGCTTCGGCGTGGTGTACATGGCCGAGCAGCAGGAGCCGGTGGTGCGCAAGGTCGCGCTCAAGATCATCAAGCTTGGCATGGACACACGCGAGGTCGTCGCCCGGTTCGAGGCGGAACGACAGGCGCTGGCGATGATGGACCATCCGAACATCGCCCGGGTGCTGGACGGCGGCGCGACGGAGTCCGGCCGACCCTATTTCGTGCTGGAACTCGTGCGCGGGATTTCCATCACCGAATTCTGCGACAAGAACTCCCTGAGTACGGAAAACCGACTTCGCCTGTTCCTTTCCGTCTGCCAAGCCGTGCAGCACGCCCACCAGAAGGGCGTCATCCATCGGGACATCAAGCCGTCGAACGTTCTCGTGACGCTGCATGACGGCGAGCCTGTGACGAAGGTCATCGACTTCGGCGTCGCCAAGGCCATGCACACGCGCTTGACTGAAAAGACGCTGTTTACTCGGTTCGAGCAGTTCATCGGCACGCCGGCGTACATGAGCCCGGAGCAGGCGGAGATGTCCGCGCTGGACGTCGACACGCGTAGCGACATCTACTCGCTGGGCGTGCTTCTGTATGAGCTGCTCACCGGGTCGACGCCGTTCGATACGACGACGCTTCGCGAGGCTGGTCTGGTCGAGATGCAGCGCATGATCCGCGAAGACTTGCCGGCACGACCGTCGCTGCGAGCGAGTTCCTCCGTCCACCTCGACGCGGCCAGGCACCGCTGCGTGGACGTGGCCGGTCTGTGTCGGGTGCTTCGCGGCGACCTGGACTGGATCGTGATGAAGGCACTCGAGAAGGATCGGTCGCGCCGCTACGGATCGGCCGGTGAGTTCGCGGACGACATCAGGCGGCACTTGGCCAACGAGCCGGTCAGTGCCGGCCCGCCGCGCACCGGCTACCGCGTGCGCAAGTTCCTGTCGCGCAACAAGGCGGCCGTCGTGAGCGCGTCGCTCGTTCTGCTCGCACTGATCGTGGGCATGTTCGCCACGACCGAGGCGATGATCCGCGCGAGCCGCAACGCGACACGGGCGCAGCATCAGGCGACGCGGGCAATGACGGCCGTAGACTTTCTGCTGTCCACTCTGTCGTTGACCAACCCGGAGGTCGCGCTCAACCCGAACGTCAGCGTGCGGACGCTGCTGGACCACACGGCCGCCAGCGTCAGCGAGGCGTTTGCCAACTTTCCGGCGGCGGAAGCCCGAATCCGCGCGACGATCGGCCGTGCCTACCTGCGACTGGGCCAACACGAGCTGGCCGAGGCGAACCTGCGGCGCGTCGTCGAGATCGTCGACAAGTTGACTGCGGCCGGACAGGCCGAGTCACTGCAGGCGGAGGGTTTCGACGAATTCGAGTTTTACAAGTCACTCTGGGCACTGACCAACGTCTGTTTCTACCTCGAACGGGGCGATTCCTTCGAGGTCGCCACGCGATCGCGAAACGTCGGGGCCCGAATTCTGCGGCGCGAACACCCGCATCTCGCCGATCTGGTGCTCGAGCTGTCCGGGATGATCGAGCGCGGCGCGTGGGCCCCGGAGCCGGACTCCTTGAAGGACGCACCGGCACTCTTCAACAAGGTGCGCGTGGAGGCCAACGGCGACCTGCCCGCGGGCGATCGTCGCTGGGCGATCATGACCGACCTCATGATGGCCTGGGGCTATACGGTGTGGCAGACGCCGCACGAGGCACTGTCGGAGACGTTCTGGCGGGAAGCGCTGGCCATCCAGCGGCGCGAGCTGCCGCCCAATCATCCCGACATCGCCAAGACCATCGGGTTGCTCGTGGGCGTGCTCAACCGGCAAGACCGCGCCGACGAATCGGAAGCGCTAATCCGTGAGTCGGTCAAGGCGCTCTACAAGGTCTACGACAAGGACGCCTATGCGGTGGCGGTCGCCGAGGGCATGCTCGGCGAAACGCTGGCCGCTCAAGGCCGATACGCCGAGGCCGAGCCAATCCTCCTGCGAAGCGACAAGAAGATCGTGGCTGTCGTGGGCGAGACGAACTGGGTCGCGCTGGAGTCCTACGTGCGCGTGATCCAGATGTACGATGCCTGGGGCAAGCCGGACAAGGCGGCCCCCTATCGCGCGGCGCTCACCCGGGCCGCCGCCACGTGCACGTTAATCACACCGTGGGTGCAACTGCAGCACGCAATCCCGCCGGAGCTGGCGGCATTGAAGAACGCCGCGCAGCGCGTCCACGACGCGTGCGGCGTATCGTATCTGGCCACGCCGGGCACGGTCAACGCGCCGGAGGTACGCCCGGCCATCGAGGCGTTCGTCGCGCTCTGGTCGCGCTCGCTCACGAAGGACGACGATCTCTCGGCCGCCCTGGCACGCATCAGCTTGGAGTGGGCGAACGCGCTCGATCCGAAGGAGCAGGTCGAGTCGCGTCGGTTGATCGCGGAAGCGGCCAGGCCCGTCCTCGAAGCGCGCGGACCGATTCTCGCGCTGGATCACGCCGAATGTGCGGCCGTGCTGGCCGACTGCGCCGCGTCGAACGGCCAATCGAAGCAAGCCCAGCAATTCGCGCTGGAAGCCTGGCAGGCGATTTCGGAGTCCTCGAACAAAGGCTACTGGTACTTCGCGAGCCAGGCGGTGCGCGTCGCGCGCAGCCTCTTCGCGCAGGAGATGCTGTCTCAGGCGGAGCAGGTGCTGCGTCCGGCATACGACCAGTTGCGCGATCAGTTGGGAGTACGGCACACGGACACGCAGGTCGCCCGAGGGTTGCTGCACGATCTGTACCTCGCGCAAGGTCGAGCGGCCGAGGCAAAGGCCTTCGCCCCCGAACGCGAGTCGAATCAATGATGGTTGAGAAACGATCGATTGTACCCGAGAATTCAAAAAGGAGAGAGACCATGACCGCACCGATTCCTGAAGGACACGAAGGGATCATCCCGCACCTCGTGGTGAACAACTGCAACGAGGCCATCGATTTCTACAAAAAGGCGTTCGGCGCGGAGGAGCTTTGTCGTATGCCTTCGCCGGACGGCAAGCGGCTGATGCACGCGGAAATCAAGATCGACGGCCGACCGGTGTACCTGTGCGACGATTTCCCCGAGTATGCCGGTGGCAAATCACGCAACCCGGCGGCCCTGGGCGGCACGCCGATCACGATCACGCGCTACGTCAAAGACTGCGATGCGGCCATCAAGCAGGCGGAGGCGGCCGGCGCCACAGTCAAGATGCCGGCGGCCGACATGTTCTGGGGCGATCGCTACGGCATGCTGACTGATCCCTACGGGCACATGTGGGCGTTTTGCACACACCAGAAAGACATGACGCCGGAGGAAATGGCCGAGGCATCCAAAGCTGCGTTCTGCTGATACGCGCGCCAAGGTACGATTCGAAACGGGTGTCATGGGGGTGCCATGCTTCCGCGCAGCGGAAGCATGCCGCATCCATCAAAAGACGTTCGCCGCGTGGCACGGCTCACGCGCAGCGTGACCATGTAGCGTTCGTGACATCTACGATCACCCGTTGGTCCGCACAGCGGACCCTACGATATGTACCACTGCTCTGCGAGCAGTGCAGACGCGTCAGATAAGACCGGTGCCGACCGGGTGGCATGGCTCACGTGCAGCGTGACCATATGGAAGCCGTAAGGCATGACGAGGACCCGTTGGCCCGCACAGCGGACCCTACACGGTCCTTCATGGATACATGGTCCGGCGCGGTCGGACGCTACGGGCTCGCCCATCGAATTGCCCTGTCCGTCGCGTCGGCGTTATACTTTCTCCCTGCGAGGATGACTCCATCCTCCGACCGCTCGGGTCCGCCACGAGAAGCACAAGGAGACAAGCGTCATGGTCAGGGTCCTCAGTACAGTCTGCGTTCTCGCCGTGATCGCCGGGGCCGGTCGAAGTGCCACCACCGCGTCACCGGAGAAGCACGCAATGCAGCCGAAGATCACGCCGTTTTTGATGTTCCAGGGAGGCAAGGCAAACGAAGCGGTGAAGTTCTACCTCTCGCTGTTCAAGGACGGCGAGGTTCTCGACATGGACAAATACGGGGAGGGCGACCAAGGCCCGGCCGGCACGATCAAGCTCGGCCGCATTAAAATCGGCGGGCAGCAGATCATGGTCAGCGATAGCTACATCGACCACGCCTTCACCTTCACGC
>Ga0210110_1000449_pt1 | contig 13641 bp, 16 predicted proteins | sample China_Galinas_PW_2_FD_184865 | JGI IMG/M metagenome (GOLD analysis project Ga0210110, IMG submission 184865) | Wetland microbial communities from San Francisco Bay, California, USA, that impact long-term carbon sequestration - China_Galinas_PWB_D1... | ecosystem: Environmental > Aquatic > Marine... | reverse complement strand
CTGCTCGCCGGCTTGCCGCGCTCCGCCACCGCCACCATCTTCGCCTCCTCGCGTCGAGATCGCTGACGCGAGGGAATTCGCCGCGACTCGGGCAAGTCCTACCGCAGACCTACCAAAGCACTACTAGACGCCGCTCGGCGTCTCGACCTGCGGCGGGGTCGCCGCCCCGCCGCTCTGACTGAGCCCCGCGCCGACCCGCTGGCCGAGTTCGGCGTCGACGTTGGCCCAGTACTCGACCACCCGCTCCTGCACCTCCGAGGTGACCTCGGCGCTGGCGTGGCCGACGATGTTCTCGACCAGCTCGTCGCGTTCGGCGTCGTCCATCACGTCGCGGTAGAGCGTGCCCGCCTGGCCGAAGTCGTCGTCCTCGGCGTGCTTGGCGTTGGCGTAGCGGCCGATCTCCTCGCCCGCCACCGACCAGGTCAGGTCGGCGCCGCGCTCGGGGTCCGCCTGCGGCCCGCCGTGCGAGTTCGGCGCGTAGACCGGCTGGTCGCCGGAGTGGTGGTAGGTCATCGGCCCGTCCTGGTTGTAGGAGTTGACCGGCGACTTCGGCGAGTTGATCGGCAGCTGCTCGTAGTTGGCGCCGATCCGGTGCAGGTGCGTGTCGTGGTAGGAGAAGATCCGGCCCATCAGCATCTTGTCGGGGCTGAGGCCGATCCCTGGCACGAGGTTGGAGGGCGAGAAGCCCGCCTGCTCGACCTCGGCGAAGAAGTGCTCGGGGTTGCGGTCGAGCACCATGCGGCCGACCTGGATCGGCGGGTAGTCGCCGTGCGGCCAGACCTTGGTCAGGTCGAACGGGTTGAAGCGGTACTCGGCGGCGTCCTCGAACGGCATCACCTGCACCTCGAGCCGCCATTCCGGCGCTTCGCCGCCGTCGATCGCGGCGCGCAGGTCGCGGCGGTGCGCGTCGGGGTCCTCGGCCGCCACCCGCACGGCCTCCGCTTCGGTGTAGCTCTCGATCCCCTGGACGGTCTTGAAGTGGTACTTGACCCAGAACTTCTCACCCGAGGCGTTGATCCAGGAGAAGGTGTGGCTGCCGTAGCCGTTCATGTGCCGGTAGCTGCGCGGCGTGCCGCGACCCGACATCAGGATCGCCACCTGGTGCGCGCTCTCCGGCGAGAGCGTCCAGAAGTCCCACTGCATGTCGTTGGAGCGCATGCCGGTGTCGGGCAGGCGCTTCTGCGAGTGGATGAAGTCGGAGAACTTGGAGGCGTCGCGGATGAAGAAGACCGGGGTGTTGTTGCCGACCAGGTCGTAGTTGCCTTCCTCGGTGTAGAACTTGATCGCGAAGCCGCGCGGGTCGCGGGCGCTGTCGGGCGAGCCCTGCTCGCCGGCGACGGTCGAGAAGCGGGTGAAGAGCGGCGTCCGCTTGCCGGGCTGGAAGAGATCGGCCTTGGTGTACTGGCTGATGTCCTCGGTCACCTCGAGGAAGCCGTGGGCGGCGCTGCCCTTGGCGTGGACGACGCGCTCGGGCACCCGCTCGCGGTTGAAGTGCTGCATCTTCTGCACCGTGTAGTGGTCGTGCAGGACCGTCGGGCCCTGCTCGCCGACGGTGAGCGAGCGCTCGTCGCTGCTGGCCGGGATGCCGGAGTCGGTGGTGGTCGTCGGTCGCTGCTGCTCGTCGCTCATCGCTCGGTCGTCCTTCCTGCTGGTCTCTCGGGTCTGCCCGCATCGTAGAGCGCGCGCCTGGTCACCGCCTCCACGGTGAGCAAGCCGGTCTCCGCGGTCAGCTCGTCGGCGATCTCGAACCAGCGCTCGCTGCGCGAGGGGGAGTCGACGACGACGGTGGCGACGGGCACGTGGCGGCGCAGGGACAGCAGGCGGTCGCCGTGCGGGGCGTGGTCGCCGTGGTAGCCCCAGACGCCGCGCAGGGACGTGGCGCCGGCGGCGCCGGCGGCGCGCAGGCGGCGGATCAGCTCCAGGTGCAGGGCGCGGCCCTCGTGCTCGGAGCGCTCCGAGCAGTAGACCATCAGCTTCGCCCAGAGGCCCTGGCCGTCGCCGCCGCCGTCGGACGGGAACCGGGGCGCTGCCAGCGTGCGGCCGTCGCGCTTGCAGACGCGGATCGCCTCGAGGGTCGCTAGCGGCGGCCGCGAGGTGGACTCGACCTCGGCGAGCGCGGCGGCGATCCGCTCGCGCTCGCCGACCGCGACGACCATCGCCGGCACGTCCGCGTTGGCGGAGAGGAAGCTCGCCCGGCGGCGGGCGCCGCGCACCGTCCCGTCGACCCCGAGCAGCACGGTGGCGCCCGCCACGCCGTGCCGGTGCAGGGCGGCGACCACGCCGACGTGCGCGGGCGCGCCGCCGAGCCGCTCGCGGCGGCCGACGTAGACGGTCAGTTTCACCTCCTCGTGCGGCTCGGCCGCCGGGCCGTGGCCGTCGCCGGCGAAGCGGGCGCGCTCCAGGGTGAGCAAACCGTCGCCGGCGATCGCGGCCAGCTCGGGCGCGAGGGCCTCGATCCGCTCGCGGGTGTCGACCCCGATCGCGACCAGCGGCAGGTCCTCCGACAGCGAGAGCAGGCGGTCGGTCTGCAGGCGCTGCGCGGCGCCGAAGCCCTCGGCCCCGCGCAGCAGGATGCTCGTGGCCAGGCCGCGGCGCTCGAACAGGTCGAGGACCGCGGCGGAGAGGAAACGGCCCGCGTGGCGGTCGTGCTCGCCGAAGTAGAAGGCGAGCTTGAGCGCCTCGGCGCCGGGCGGCGGGCCGTTCACGACAATGCCTCCCGCTCCGCTCCCGGCGTGAAGAACCAGAGATGCACGCTTGGTCGCTCCGCGTTCACAGCACGCTCCCCAACCAGTGGCCGAGCGTCACGGCGAGCAGGCCGGCGAGCAGCGAGAGGCCGATGTTGAGCCAGAGCAGGTTCGCCCGCCCGGCCTCGCCGAGCCGCTGCGACTCGAACATCCAGGTGGAGAAGGTGGTGTAGGAGCCGAGGCCGCCGCCGGCGACGATCGTCAGCGCCGCGCCGTGCAGGGCGAGGCCGGCGAGCAGGCCGAGCAGCGCGGCGCCGCTGAGGTTGACGGCGAGCGTGCCGGCGGGGAAGGGGCCGGCGGCGCCCTCGGCGACGGCGGCGTCGAGCAGGAAGCGTGCCAGCGCCCCGGCGCCGCCGAGCAGCGCGACCCCGATCCAGGCGGCGGGGGTCACCGGACCAGCCTCGTCCGCCGCACCGTCGCCGTCGCCAGGTGGACGCAGGCGAAGCCGCCCGCGAGGGTCGCGGCGACGTATCCGGCGGCGAGCCCGAGGTGACCGGCGTCGAGCATCTCGAACAGCTCGAGCTGCACCGTGGCGAAGGTCGTCAGCGCGCCGCAGAGGCCGGTGCCGAGCAGCGGCCGCCGGTAGCTCGAGGGCGGCAGCCGCTCCTGCAGCCGGGTGACGAAGTAGCCGAGCAGCAGCGCGCCGGCCATGTTGGCGGCGAAGGTCGCCCAGGGGAAGCTGCCGGCCCCGTGCGGCGTGGCTTCGGCGAGCCCCACCCGCGCCAGCGCGCCGAGCACCCCGCCGGCGTAGATCGCCGCCAGCTCACGGCCGTCGAGTCGGGGCAGTCGCATCGCGTCGGTCTCCTATCAGCGTCGCTGGACGTGGCAGGGACCGTCAGCCGAAACCGGCGCTTATGCAGGAGCGAGCCCCATCGCTCGATTCGAACTATATGCGACTCGCCCTACTCGCTCGGGGTCCGCTGAATCTGCCCCGCGAGCACTTCCCGCAGTTCAGCCAAGCGCTCGGGCGACAACGGCATGGTCCCGAGCCGCTCTTCCAAGACCTCTGGGTCGACAAGGCCCTCCTGAAGAGCGTCCGCGAGAAATCGGCGGTCCTTTTCCCGGCCGGCGGCTAGCTTCGCGAGCACGAGATCGTGCTTCTCAAGGCAAAGTCCGGTGGCCTGGCGGGTGTTCTCGTTTCTGATCGAAACCAACCGTCCTTCCCATCCGGCCGGCAGCGTTGCGGTCTCCGCACCAACCCCGTGGGCGTAATAGCTGTGCGTGTCGTGAAACATGCTGCCCTCTCCCAAGACCCCGTCGATCTCGTCGACCTGGTCTCGATGATGCAAGGGATAGATATCTGCCTCTGGAGAGAGAAGCAACTGTCGAGGGGCGTCTGGGTGCTCTCCAAGGATCGCCTGACTTCCGATAACGACGATCTTGCTGTCGCCGGTGACGTCGGCCGCCGCACGGATGATGTGCTCTAGGTCTTGACGACGCATCCCTCAGCGGACTTCCTCGAGAATCTTCCTCCGCTCGTCTTCCCGAAGCACCCCCGCGAACGGGGTGCTTTGGCGAAGGTCGCGCATCCCCTCGCTGTCCTCCACCAGCTTCTCTTTGAGCTCCGCGGTCGACAGGTTGAGCAGCTCTTCCCACTGCAACGCCCAGCGACGGTCGACCGGACCATCTTCGGCGAGCCATCCACCAATCCGCTCGCGCGCTCGGTCAAGCACCTCAGCGTTGAGCCGCTCGGCCACCAGCCGGTGCATGGCGATGCTGCGCAACTCGGCCGTTCTGTGACCCATGGGCGCGGCACCCCCACTGGACGGTCGATGCGATGTGCTCATACAACCCATTTTCGCAAGCTCGAGGGTCACCTTGCCTTAATTGACATATGTCAATGAAGCAGATAGCGTCCGGCCCATGCCTGTGACCGAGCTGCCGGTGATCGAGTGCTGCACGCCGCTCGCGGGGTCTTCGCTCTCCGAGGAGCGGGGGGCCGAGCTGGAGACCGTGCTGAAGGCGCTCGCGGACCGGCACCGGCTGCGGATCGTCAACCTGCTGCTGCGGGCTGGCGACAAGGCAGTCTGCGTGTGCGAGGTGCAGCCGCTGCTGGGGCTCTCACAGGGGACCGTCAGCCACCACCTGAAGCTGCTGGTCGAGGCGGGAATCGCGGCCCGCGAAGCCCGCGGCACCTACAGCTACTTCAGCCTCGTTCCCGGGGCGCTCGACGCGGTGCGGGACGTCTTCTCCGGATGAGCGACCGGCCCGACCTGGCGCGGCGCGCGGCTGCCGAGGCGATCGGAGCGTTCACGCTGGTCTTCGCCGGCTGCGGCGCCATCGTCACCGAGGCCGAGCACCCGGGGACGCTGGGGACCGTCGGCATCGCGCTCGTCTTCGGTCTCGTGATCATGGCGATGGTCTACGCGACCGGCCACCTCTCCGGCGCCCACCTCAACCCGTCGGTGACGCTGGCGTTCACCCTGACCCGTCACTTCCCGGCGCGGGACGCCGCCGTCTACGTCGGCGCGCAGCTGCTCGGCGCGCTCGCAGGCGCAGCGCTGCTGCTGGCCGTCTGGCCGGGCGAGCCGGCCTCGCTCGGTGCCACCGTGCCCAGCGTCGGCGCCGGCAGCGCGCTCGTCTACGAGGCCGCGCTGACCGCCTTCCTGATGTTCACGATCATGGCCGTGGCGACCGACACGCGCGCCGTCGGCGCCGGGGCGGCGATCGCGATCGGCGGCGTGATCGGCCTCGACGCGCTGTTCGGCGGCCCGATCACCGGCGCCTCGATGAACCCCGCGCGCTCGCTCGGCCCAGGTCTCGTCTCCGGCGAACTGCACCAGATCTGGATCTACCTCGTCGGCCCGATCGCGGGCGCCGCCCTGGGCGCCGTCGCCTACCAGCTCGTCCGCGGCGCCCCGCCGTCGAGCTTTTCGCCGCCTGACGACACCAACCTCGACGGCGCTGGGCGGGAAGACCGGGCCGAGGTGCGGACCTGATGGCGCGGGCGCTGTTCGTCTGCCTGCACAACGCCGGCCGCTCGCAGATGAGCCAGGCGCTGTTCGAACGCGCCGCGGACGGCCGCCACGAGGCCCGCTCGGCGGGGACGACGCCGGGCGAGCGCGTCCACCCCGAGGTGGTCGAGGCGATGGCCGAGCTCGGCATCGACCTCGGCGACCGCGTCCCCCACAGGCTCACCCGCGAGGACGCCGAGTGGGCCGATGTCGTGGTGACGATGGGCTGCGGCGACGAGTGCCCCTACATCCCCGGCAAGCGCTACGTCGACTGGGACCTCCCGGATCCCAAGGACCGCCCGCTCGAGCAGGTCCGCGCCACCCGCGATGAGATCGAGCGACGGGTGGCCGCGCTGGCCGACGAGCTCGCCTGACTCAGTCCTCCCAGAGGCCGACGAGCTCGTGCAGCTCCGCCTCGTAGGCGCGCGCCAGGCGGGTGGGGTCGGGGATCAGGGCGGTGTCGGTCATGAAGCCCACCGTCACCTCGCCGTCGTAGCTGAAGATGCTGACGGTCATTCCGAGGCTGCCCGAGCAGGGCGCCCAGACGAGGACGCCGGCGATCGGCGCGCCGGCGAAGTGGAGGCGCGTGCGCGGACCGGGGACGTTGGTGATGACCATGCTCGCCTTGTCGGTGAAGAAGCCGATCAGGCGCTCCTCCACCCAGGGCGGCGTCAGCCCGATCGCGCTGAGGATGCCGTGGGCGATCGGCGCCTCGTGGGTGCTCTTGATCCGGTCCATGCGGCTGCTCACCTCGCGCAGGCGCTCGGCCGGCGCGGTCTCGCCGACCGGCAGCTCGAGCAGGATCAGCGCGAAGTCGTTGCCGAGGTCGGCCGGCACGGGCTCGTCGAGCGGGCGCAGGTTGAAGGGGATCATCGCGTGGATCTCCTCGGGGGGGCCGCCGTCCTCGGCGAGCAGCTCGTGCACGGCGCCCGCCAGCGCGCCGACCAGCAGGTCGTTGATCGTGACCCGGCGCCGGTGCGCGACGTCCCTGATCCGCTCGAGCGGAAAGGGCTCCGACCAGGCGACCCGGCGAGTCCCGGAAAGCGGGCCGCGCAGAGCGCTCTCCGCGTCCGCCGGACCGGCGAGCAGCTGCGCCGCCGTGGAGGCGTCGCGCAGGGCGGTCCCCGCCAGCTCGCGCAGGTGGTCGGGGTGGGCGAGCGACTCCATGCCCTCGTGGGCCGCCGTCGCGCCGATCCCGCGGGCGGCGGAGAGGGCGCCGAGGGGGACGCCGGCGAGCCGCCTCAGCGTGCTCTTCGCCGATGGCGAGGGCGCCGGCGGCTCGCCCGGCTCGCCCCCGTCGGTGATCGAGAGCATCACGCGCGATAGGGCGATCCCGTCGGCGATGCAGTGGTGGATTCGCCAGAGCAGCGCCGCGCCGCCTTCGAAGCCCTCGATCAGGTAGAGGCGCCAGAGCGGCCTCTCGAGGTCGAGCCGCGGCGTGACCAGCTCGCTGACCAGCTCCTGCAGAGCGGCCCGGTCGCCGGGCGCCGCCAGGGTCCGGGAGTGCAGGTGGTTGTCGAGGTCGAAGGACGGATCGTCCTCGAAGGCCGGCGCCCGGCCCGGCGACTCGACGATCCGCCGGCGGAAGCGCGGGAACTCGGCGACGAGGCGGCGCTCCAGCACCTCGGCGACCGCGTCCCGCTCCGGCGCCTCGCCGAGGATGACGACGCTGTTGACGACCATCGGGTTGGTCGGGCTGTCCATGTGCAGCCAGGCCGCGTCCGCGGCCGGCAGCGCGTGGCGTGCGCCCGGTGCCGATGCGCCGTTGGCCATGGACCGATCATGCTCCCGCGCGGGCGCGGTCGCATCCGTACTTCCCCGTCCGCCCGGTGCGGGCGGGCCGCTCCGCGGCTCAGCTGGCGAGCGCCCCCCAGCAGACGGCCGGCGCCGCGTAGGAGCCGTCCTCGGCGCGGAAGGGCGCGAGGCTCTCCTCGATCGCGGCGCGGGTTGCCCGCAGCTCCTCCTCCGGCAGCGACTTGATCGCCCGCGCGAGCGGGCCGGCGAGGCGGACGAGCGAGTCCCAGAGGTCGTCGGCGTCGGCGTAGCGGAACTCGAAGGCGATCTCCTCCAGCTCGGGCTCGCCGAAGCCCGCCCCGGTCACCAGGCCGCGGATGCGCTCGGGGTCGGCCATGCCGAAGATCCCGGGGGCGCCCGGCTCGGGCGGCGGCAGGTGGCCGCGTTCGACCAGCACCTTCGCCGGCAGCGCCGCCCACGGGTTGCGGTCCGGCGCCGCCCAGACCGCGAAGGCCAGCGGGCCGCCGCGGTGCAGGACGCGCTTGCTCTCGGCCAGCGCCGCGGCGGGGTCGGCCATCAGCATGTAGCCCCAGCGGCAGACGGCCCGGTCGGCGCTTTCGTCGGCGAGGTCCATCGCCTCGGCGTCGAGCACCCGGTAATCGACGTTGGTCAGGCCGCGGCGGTCGCCGAGCCGCCGGGCGACGCCGATCATCTCGGGCGAGAAGTCGGTCAACAGCACCCGTCCGCCGTCGCCGACCCGCTCGGCTACCCGGAAGCCGAGGTCCCCCGGCCCGGCGGCGAGCTCGAGCACGGTCTCCCCCTGCTGGGGATCGAGGCGCTCGACCAGCCAGTCGCTCACCGGCCCGGCGACCTCCTTCATCCACTCGTTGCGCGCCTCCCAGCCCGGCGCCATCTCCTCCCAGGTCTCGAGGCTCTGCTCCCGATACGCGTCCCGATCCATCGCCATGCCTTACCTCCGCTTCTTCGCTTTCGTCGCCGACCGTATTAGAACGTCGCGGACTCGGGCTTGTGAGAGAGTTCCGCCGCGATGAGGCTCTGCCGGTTCGCAGCCGAGGACGGCGCCGCGCTCGGGGTCGTCGAGGGCGGCGAGGTCGCCGACCTCTCGGCCGCGGACGCGCCGCGGGAACCGGCGCGGGCGCTCGACGCGATCGGGGAGGAGGGCCTCGCGAAGCTGGCCGCGGCGGCGGCGCGGCGGCCGCTCGCCGAGCTGCGGCTGCTGGCCCCGGCGACGCCGCGCAAGTACCTGGCGATCGCGCTCAACTACCGCGACCACATCGCGGAGATGGGGATGGAGGCGCCCGAGGTGCCGGTCTTCTTCAACAAGCAGGTCACCTGCGTGGTCGGCCCGGGGGCGGAGATCCACATGCCGAGGGTCTCGACCTTCCTCGACTACGAGGCCGAGCTGGCGGTGGTGATCGGGAGGCGCTGCCGCCACGTGCCGGCCGAGCGCGCGCACGAGGTCATCGCCGGCTACACCTGCGCCAACGACGTCAGCGTGCGCGACTGGCAGGGCAGGGCGCAGACGATGACGATCGGCAAGTCGTTCGACACGCACGGTCCGCTGGGGCCGTGGCTGGTGACCGGCGAGGAGCTGGGCGACCCGCAGGACCTGGCGATCCGCTGCCGGGTCGGCGACGAGCCGCGCCAGGACGCGCGCACCGCCGAGATGGTCTTCGACTGCTTCCAGCAGGTCTCCCACCTATCGGAAGCCTTCACGCTCGAGCCGGGCGACGTCATCGCCACGGGCACGCCGGCCGGCGTCGGCCTCGGCCGCAAGCCGGTGCGCGACAACCTGCTGCACGTGGGCGAGACCGTGCGGGTCGAGATCGAGGGCATCGGCGAGCTCGCCAACCCGGTGGTCGAGGAGCCCGAGGGCTACCTCGCCCCCGCCTGAGGACGCCGACGGGCCGAAATCCCACGGTATGGGTGGGAATCGGCCCGTCGGCGGTCAGGGGTTGGTCAGGAGGCGGCGATGCCCTCGCCGCCCGCGGTGCCCGGGACGAGGATCGAGCCGATCTGGGTCAGCGAGCCGTCGCCGTTGACGGCGAACTCGTCGACGCCGCCTTCGGCGCCCGTCTGCACGTAGAGGTACCGGCCGTCCGCGGAGGCCGCGGCGTCGATCGGCGCCGGGCCGGTCGAGGTGTCGCCGAGCGCGCTCAGCAGGCCGGCGCCGTCGGTCGTGTAGCCGGAGAGCGTGTCGCTGCCGGTGTTCGAGGCGTAGAAGGTCGAGCCGATGCCGACGATCCAACAGGTCGCGGCGCCGCCGGTTTCCTTCAGGTCGACCGCGCCGAGCGTGCCGTCGCCGTTGACGTCGAAGGTCGCGACGTTGCCGGCCGCCTCGGTGAGGACCAGGCGGCCCTGCGGGTCGAAGTCGAAGGCGAAGGGCACAGTTTCGGGCAGCTCGTTGACCGTCGCGCCGCCGCGGATGCCGCCGAAGCGGTTGAGCGCGAAGACGTCGACGGCGTGGCCGTTGGCCTTGGTCGTGACCAGGAGCTTGCGGCCATCGGGGCTGATGCCGACCTGGCCCGGCGTGGTGACGAACTCGGGACCCGCTTCGGGATCGAGGCCGAGGTCACGGTGCCAGAAGCGGATCGGGTGCAGCTTCGTGCCGAAGCGGATGTAGCCCTGGACGGAGCCGCCGCCGCGCGCGTTGAGCACGTAGACGACCCGGCCGCGCACGGCGACGCTGACCGGGAAGTCGCCGCCCGAGCGGACGACCTGGCGCCGCTGCAGCCCGTTGCCGCGGACCGCGAACACGGTGACCGTGTCGCTGCCGGCGTTGACCGCGTAGAGCAGGCCGGCCTCACGGTCGAGGGTCAGCGCGCCCTGCGAGGCGAGCCGGTCGACGACCGCTTCGTCGAGCGCGCCGCCGAGCCCGCCGGTGGCGTAGGTGCCGGCTTCGCCGAGGCTGCCGTCCGGGGCGCGATCGTAGGCGACGACCGAGTTGCCCGCGGGGTCGTTCGTCTGCACGAAGACCGAGTCGGAGAGCGGGTGCGACGGGTGCTGCGGATGGTGGGGCCTGTGGTGGCCGGGGGCTGCGGCGGCGACGCTCGCGAACAGGGCCGCGAGCGCGAACGCGAGCATCGCGACGCCGGCCAGGCGTGCGGTGGATTTCATGATCCTCCTAGTAGAGAAATTGCTTACTGGTCGCAGACTTTGCGCCTACGGGGACCGATGCTAGGCGGCGGTCCTTACATCGCTGTGACGGAGTCATTACGACTTGGTGACGGCTGCCGGCTGTGGGAGGCTTCAGGCCGTGCTGACCGACCGGGTGGAGCGCTGGCGCGACGAGGGCGCGATCGAGCGGGTCCTCGACCGCCGGCTGTTCGTGCGCCGGCGCGGCGGCGGCGAGGGGACGCTGCTGCTCTACCTGCACGGCTTTCCGTCGAGCTCCTACGACTGGCGGGCCCTTCTGGGGATGCGGCCGCCGGGCGAGGCGAGCGTCGCCTTCGACTTCCTCGGCTTCGGCCTCTCCGAGAAGCCCCTCGACCACCTCTACACGCTCGCCTGGCAGGCCGACGCGGCGGAAGAGGTCGTGCGGCGGGCGGCGGCGGAGCGCGTCTTCGTCGTCGGTCACGACATGGGCACCTCGGTGGCGACGGAGCTGATGGCGCGCGACCTGCGCGGCGAGCTCGGCTTCGCGCTGAGCGGCGCGCTGCTGTTCAACGGCAGCATGCTGCTGCACCTGGCGAAGCCGACCATCGGCCAGCGCCTGCTGCGCGGCCCGCTCGGCCCGCTCTTCGCCCGGCTGACCAGCGAGCGGGGATTCCGCCTCCAGTTCGGCCGCGTCTTCTCCCCCGGGCACCCGCTGAGCCGCGAGGAGGCGGCCGACCAGTGGTCGCTGCTCAGGCACGGCGGCGACAGGCGGATCGCCCAGAAGACGATCCACTACATGAGCGAGCGCGAACGCTACGTGGAGCGCTGGCACGGCGCGCTGCGCGACTGGCCCGGCGCGCTGACGCTCGCCTGGGGACTGCGCGACCCGGTCGCCCGCACCGAGGTGCTGCGCGGGCTGCAGGAGCTGCGGCCCGGTGTCGAGACGATCGAGCTGCCCGACGCCGGCCATTACCCGCAGATAGAGCAGCCGGAGCTGATCTCGGCGGCGCTCGACGCGGCGCTGGCGCGGGCCCCGGGTCCGAAGCCGGCGGGCACGCCTCGTTAGCCTCGGTTCCTCCGACCATCGACCAAGGAGGCAGAGGGATGACCGCGGACGGGATCGGGCTCGGCGACCCTGCGCCGGAGCTGGCGCTGCCCGACATCGACGGCGAGCAGACGACATTGCCGGGGCCAGGCGAGGCGCGGGCGACGGTCGTCATCTGGACCTGCAACCACTGCCCCTACGCGCGCGGCTGGCACGACCGGCTGACCGAGGCGGCGCGCGAGTACGGGGAGCGCGGCGTCGCCTTCTTCGCCGTCAACTCCAACGACGCCGAGCGCTACCCGAGCGACTCGCCCGCGGCGATGGCCGAGAGCTACGACCGCGCCGAGTGGGGCATGCCCTACCTGCACGACGAGAGCCAGGAGGTCGCCCGCGCCTACGGCGCCAAGACGACGCCCGACCTCTTCGTCTTCGACTCCGAGCTGCGCCTGCGCTACCGCGGCGCCCCCGACTCCGACCACCGCGACCCCTCCCAGGGCGCGGCCTGGCTGCGCTCGGCGCTGGAGGCCGTCCTCACCGGCTCCGAGCCGGCGCCCGCCGAGACCAGGCCGGTCGGCTGCTCGATCAAGTGGCGGGAGTAGCCGGGCCGGCGCGGTAGAGGTTTCGACCGCATACCGACCCAAACCTCTACCGCGGTCGGCGATCCGTTCTGAGCCCGAGCATCATGCGACGCTGCCAGCCCCAACCGCGTGCGAAAGGCTCCCATGCGCAAGCTGGTCGAATCGATCTCCGGCGCCTCGCGGATCGCCGCCAACCTCCTGCTCTACCCGCTTCTGCGCGGACGGCGGAGGCGGTGGGGCGCCAGCGAGGAGGAGAGGGCACTGCGACTGCCGGGCGACGAGCTCGTGCCCAACCCCGACTGGAGGTATGACCACGCGATCTCGATCGACGCGCCCCCCTCGGCCGTCTGGCCCTGGCTCGTCCAGCTCGGCCAGGGACGCGGCGGCTTCTACACCTACGAGGGCCTGGAGAACCTGGTCGGCTGTCAGATCCGCAACGTGGACGAGATCCGGCCGGAGCTGCAGAGCCTCGACGTCGGGGACACGATCGTCCTCCACGGCCGCTCGGGCTTCGGCCCCGAAGTCACGCGCTTGGACCCCGGGCGCGCCCTGGTGCTCGGCGGGCCGCCAAACGAGAAGGGATCGCAGGCGACGTGGGCCTTCTACCTGCTCGACGGCCCGAACGGGACCACTCGACTGCTCGAGCGGGGCCTCCATGTCGCAGGGAGCGGTCTGGCCGAGAAGCTGGGGTTCGGCCCCTCGCTGATGGACCCGATCAGCTTCGTGATGAGCAAGAAGATGCTCCAGAGCCTCAAAAAGCTCGCCGAAGCTTGAAGAAACGAATGAATGGCGAGGGTGGGAATCGAACCCACGACACCACGATTTTCAGAGCCTCCGAACGATCAGGATAATTTGCTCTGGTTGCAGGGCTTGTCGCAGGAGGCGAGCCGCGGCGGTTGCCGTTGGTTTCCAGGGGTTTTGGGTGGCTTTGGGCGACGAGATGTGGGGCTGTCGCCCAATGGCGACATAGGGCGAGTGGGCGCATGACCCCCGCGCTCAGAACGACGGAGCCCCAGGGGGATCACCGCCGAAGCGGGAGAGCCTTACCTGGGGCATACGCCAATTAGTCTAGCGCGACCCTCCTACTCTCAAGCCAAGAATGCAGCCAACTCAGGCGCAGCGGGCGATCCTCGCGGGCGAGAATCGCCTCCGCGATCATGATCACCGACGTCGACCAAGAAAAGTCCGGATCACGAGATCGGCGCTCCTACCCCCCGGCGCAGCTTCGACGGCCGCGCCCTCCAGCACGGAGGCCAGGATCTTCTGCAAGCGTTTTTCGGCGCTATTGACGTTTCCGTGGGTGAAGTAAGGCAGTGAGCGGAAGGCGCACGCCGCTCCACGCCTAGGTTTCCGGCTGTCAAAAGGCTGGAAATCGAAAGGAGCGGCAACGACGTGCGCAAGGAGAGGGTATGGGCACGCCTGCTCGGGTTGGAGCGGGCGGTCATCGAAAGCGTGGAGATCGACGACAA
>Ga0210110_1000446_pt1 | contig 13671 bp, 11 predicted proteins | sample China_Galinas_PW_2_FD_184865 | JGI IMG/M metagenome (GOLD analysis project Ga0210110, IMG submission 184865) | Wetland microbial communities from San Francisco Bay, California, USA, that impact long-term carbon sequestration - China_Galinas_PWB_D1... | ecosystem: Environmental > Aquatic > Marine... | reverse complement strand
GTCTCGTCGTTGGCGCCCGGCGAGGTGTCGCCGTCGCGGCTGTTCCACACGTAGCGGAACTGCTGGAGCCCGCCGATCCCCAGCTTCTTGTCGCCGTCGCTGAAGCCGAACCCGTAGCTGTCGCGGTCCTCACCCCACATGCCGACGATGTCGATCTGCCCGGAGAGTGACTCTTCCAACTGGAGCAGGCTGGTGCGCGCGTCGGCGTCGGCCAGCAGCTCGCGCTGGTAGGCGCGATCGGGGTTGCCCGCGATCGCGGGCATCGCACAACAGGCGGCACACCCGGCCGCCACGCTTAGTCGAATCGCTCTGGTCATCACTCGGTTCCTTTCTGTTGCGACCCCGGGTGAATGCCCCGGGCAAGTGAGCACGGACAAACATGCTATCGGGCGTTCGGATCCCGTGTCCAGCCCCACGAGCCCGGTCGGGGGATAACCCCGCGGCTCCTCCGGAGCCCGGGCGCACGAAAAAGCCCCCGGGGGAGCCCCGGGGGCCTGAGATCGGATCAGACGAGCGTCAGAAGTTGACGCGGGCGCCCAGACGCAGGGCGAACTCACCGGTGTCGGTGTCGCCGAGCAGCCCGGTGTTCGTGGCGCCGGAGAGGAAGTCCGAGCCGCCCGGCACACCGGCGGTGAAGCCGGCGCCGGCGCCGCTGGCGGCGAGGTCATCGGACTGGGTCAGCGAGATGATCACGTCGGCGTTGAGCACGAACGCGTGGCTGTTGGGCATGACGAAGTACTTGCCGCCGACGGTGAGGAAGTTCTGGAAGTCGTCCTGGACGGCGAAGACATCGTCGTCGAGCATGAGCCCGTCCCAGGAGGCGTACCCCTCGAACTGGTCGTTGAAGAAGTAGCCGCCCTGGACGTTGATGCCGTAGGTGTCGTAGTCGCTGCCGCCGGCCGGATCGACGTTCGAGCCGACGAAGGCGCCGCGGAGGCTCCAGCCGTCGCTCTGGTAGGCCGCGTCGACGGTGTAGAGGATGATGTCGACGTCGGTGGTGGCGTTGGTCTCGCCGCCGGTCTGCCAGTGGATGGCGCCGCCGACATACCCGGCGTCCTCGGATCCGCGGAACGAATCGGCCGTTGCGAACGAGTCCCAGTCGCCGGCCCACTTGAAGTTGACGCGACCGGTGAGGGCGAAGTCGGCCTCACCCGCGCTGTTGAAGTCGGTGTTCATGCTCCGCCAGCCGTCGTTGAACGAACCGAAGACCTGGAGATCCTGGTCCTCCCAGGCGAAGGCGATGCCCTGCGAGCGCATCGGCGTGAAGTACTCGTTGACCACGCCACGCTCGACACCCTGCACGTAGGGGTCGTCGACCATGTAGTCAGCGGCCAGCACGGGCAGCTTGAACTGGCCGAACATGATGGTGGTGTTATCGTTCATCGCGTACGTGCCGTACGCGTCCTCGACGGCCATCGCACCACCGGTGTACCAGTCGTTGGCGTTGAGCTGGATGACGTAGCCGACCTCGTCGCCGATGTTGCCGTGGAACTTCAGCTTGGTGTCGCCGTTCTGGAAGCCGAGCGTGGTCTGGTCGTTGGCGCCGGGCGCCGAGTCGTCACTGCGGTTGTTCCAGATGTAGCGCCAGTCCATGAACCCGCTGACGTACAGCGAGTTGGCGCCGTCCTCGATCCCGAAGCCCTTGCCCTCGGTGTAGCCGGCGGTGCCGGCGGCGAGCAGGCTTGTCCGGGCGTCAGCGTCGGCGAGCAGCTCGGACTGGTACGCACGGCTGGCCTGCTGGCCCCACGCCGAGGACGCGCCCGCCGCCATGATCACCCCGATCACGGTCAGACTTTTCATGGTGATTCTCCTTGATCGCAGCCTCTGAGTTGTGTGCCCGGCACGCCGCCGAACGGGGCGTCGGATCCGGCACGTCCGAATGCTAGTGTCGGGTAACCAACCCGATCCACTGGAAAAATCGGTTCACGTCCTCAAAAAAGCAGCCGCAGGGAAAGCCGGAACGCCGTCTCCCCTGTTCCGGTGTCCCCGAACAGCCCCTGTCGTGTGTTCGGGATATAGGCGGGCGGCACCCCGCTCGCGCTGAACGCCGCCAGGTCTGCCGTCTCCTCCAGCGCGAAGACCACATCCCCCACCACGACGGCCGAATACGACTCCCCGAACGGGAACCAGCGCCCGCCCAGGGTCAGGAAGTTCTGGACATCGTGGGTGATCGCGGCGGCGTCGTCGTCCAGCAACAGGCTGTCCCACGAGGCGAACAGTTCGAGATCAGACGAGACGAACAGCCCACCCTGGGCGTTGAAGCCGAAGTGGGTGAACTCGGGCCCTCCGCTGGCATCGAGGCGGTAGGCGACCGCCTCCCCGCGGAGGTTCCACCCGTCCCCACGCCAGGCCCCGTCGAGGGTGAAGACCGCGAGGTCCTCGTCGGCGGTGCCGTTGGTGTTGCCCCCGGTCTGGTAGAGGAAGGCCCCGCCGATGTACGCGGACTCGTCATCCCCCTGGAATGAGGTGGTTCTATGGAGATCGGTCCACTCACCAAGGAGCTTCCAGTTCACCCGCCCGATGACCGCGAAGTCGGCCTCGGACATCGAGGTGAAGTCGGTGTTGGCCGTCCTGACCCCGTCGGAGAGCGACCCCAGGAGCTGCACGTCGTCGGCGGTCCAGCTGAACCGGACGCCCTGCTGACGCCCGGTGGCAAAGAAATCGGAGAGGATCGACCGCTCGACGGTCAGCACATGGACGGGCGAGACCATGTAGTAGCTGGCGAGCAGGGGGTGCTTGAACTGCCCGATCCTGACCTCCGTGCGATCATCGATGCGGTAGTCGATGAACCCGTCGAGGACGCTGAGTTCCCCCATCGATGACGACGGGTCGGACGTCTCGAGATGGATCACGCCCGTCACGTCCTCCCCGAGGTCGGCGCGGAAGCAGACGCGGGTGCGGGCGTTCTGGAACCCCGTGGCGACGTCGTCGTTCTGCCCGGGCGCGTGGATGCCCCTAAACGCCGCGTAGTAGCGGAAGTCCTGGAAGAACCGCACGTGCAGGGCGTTGTCGCCCGAGACGATGCCCATGCCCCGGTCCGGATCGAACGATGCCTGCCCGTCGTCGAGCAGGCTGGTCCGGGCGTCGGCGTCGGCGAGCAGACCGGCGGCATAGGCCCGGTCGGCCTGCCCGTGCGCGGCGCCAGCCAGCGCCGCGACCGTTCCCACCGCGATGGCGGTTCTCATCCTGCTACTCCTGTCCCGGCATCGAGGGCCGAGAGAGCCTCCGTCGGCCACGAGAGCCCGGCGAGCGGAGTTTTTGCCGCGAGGGGTGGGCGAGGTCTTAGCGCAACGGCAACGCGCGGGGCGTTGTCCGGGCAGATCGCTTCCCCTTAGGCTGGGGCGGGCCCGGGGGGCGGCGGAGCGATGTCCAAACACATCCTCATCGTGGACGACGAGGCCGACCTGGCCGAGATGCTCGTGCTGAACCTCGAGCGGGCCGGGTACACGACGAGCGTGGCTCACGACGGGCGCGAGGCGCTGGCCGAGGCGTACCGCTCGACCCCCGACCTGATCGTGCTGGACGTGATGCTGCCGGTGCTCTCCGGCGTCGAGGTCGCCGGGCGCTTGCGCGCCAACCCCGAGACCGCCTCGGTCCCGATCGTCATGCTCACCGCGCGGACGGACGAGTCCGACGAACTGGTGGGACTGACCGCAGGCGCCGACGACTACGTAACCAAACCCTTCTCGATGAAGCTGCTGATCGCCCGGATCGAGGCGGTTCTGCGTCGGTCGTCGGGCGAGTCGGCGTCGGGGCTGCTGCGCGCGGGGGCGATCGAGCTGAACACCGAGACGTACGAGGTGGGCGTCGGCGGCGAGGCGGTGCAGCTGACCCTCACCGAGTTCAGGCTGCTGCGCACCCTGCTGGCCGAGAGCGGCAAGGTGCTGAGCCGTCGCAAGCTGATGGCCGAAGCGATGGGCCCGGGTGTGCGCGTCACCGAACGCACCATCGACGTGCACCTCACGGCGATCCGCAAGAAGCTCGGGCGGGCGTCCGAGATGGTGCAGACGGTGCGGGGCGTGGGGTACCGGCTGGTCGAGGAGAACTCGCCCGTAGACTCGGACGGATGAGACCCGCACTCGCATCGACGGCGTTGACCCTGGCGGGCCTCGGCGTGGCGGCACTTGCGTGGAGCGGGATCGACGCGCAGTGGATCGCGATCGGTGTGGCTTTGCTGACGGGCGGATGGGTCGCGGTCGGCGCGCCACGCCGACGCCCGGGCGTGCTCTCGGAGGCGGGGCACACGCTGCTGGACGGGGTGGTCGACCCGGTGCTCGCGGTCGATGCTGGCGGTGCGGTGCGGTACGCGAACCGGGCGGCGGCAGAGGTTCTCGGGGAGCGGCTCGTCGGGCGTCCGATCGACGGGCTGGTGCCCGATGAGGTGGTTGAGTTGTGCAGGCGGGCGGGCTCGGGTCGTGGTGGCACGGCGCGCCTGGACCTGACGCTGGCGTCCGGGCGGGTCACACTCGACGTCTCGGGCGAGCCGGCGGGCGACGGCGGCGCGGTGCTGACGCTGCGTGACGTGACCGAGTTGGCGCGGACGGCGCAACTCAAAGCGGACCTGGTGGCGAACGCGTCGCACGAGTTGCGGACGCCGCTGGCCTCGATCCGCGCCGCCGTCGAGACGATGAACGACGCCGGGCGCGACGACGAGCGTGTGCGGACACGGGCGGGCGAGGTGATCGAGACCAACGCCGACCGTCTCCAGGAACTGATCGACGACCTGCTGGACCTCTCGCGTCTGGAGTCGCCCGACTCGGGGGTGAATATCGAGCGTTTCGGGCTGGACGCGGTGTGCGCACAGCTCGGGAAGATGTTCGAGCGGGTGTGCGGGCAGCGCCGCCTTGCGCTGGAATTCGCGCTCGGGGTGCACGAGGTGGAGACGGACCGCTCGCTGGTGCTCCTGATCTTGCGCAACCTCGTGGACAACGCGACGAAGTTTGCGCACGAGGGAACGATCGTGCGCGTTTCGGCGACGGGCACCGACGAACGAACGCTCGAGCTCGGGGTCGCCGACCGCGGCATCGGGATCCCGTCGGAGTTGCAGCAGCGCGTGTTCGAGCGGTTCTACCAGGCCGACCCGGCCCGGACGGGTCAGACCCGACGGCGCGGGTCGGGGCTGGGGCTGTCGATCGTCAAACACGCGGCGCAGACGCTGGGCGGGTCGGTGCGGGTCGAGTCCGAGGTGGGCAAGGGCACGATGATCCGGGTGACGCTGCCCGGGTGCGTCAGGGCTTGATGTCGGGAGGGAGCCAGTCGAGGCTGCGGGTCTCGACGCCGTGGAGCTCTTCGAGGCGGCGCGAGACCCACTCGAGCAGTTCTTTCTCTCGCCGGGGGTCGCCAAAGCGTCCGACGCGGGCGCTGAGGCGAACGACGCCGTCGTCCCCGGGCTCGACGCGGAGCACGGCGGGGCGGTCGAGCACGGTGACGAGGTGGTACACGACCGCGTTGCCGTCCTTCTCGCTGCGGAGGATGGTCATCTGGGCCTTGGATGCGCCGGCGTCCACGGCGGTCTGGAGGTCGTCCCAGTCGGCGAGGGTCTCTGCGGTGCTCGGGACGCCGACCTGGAGCGGCGTGGGCTCGGCTGAGCAGCCGACGAGGCAAACGAGGGCCACAATCCAACCCAGAAGGGGTTCTCGGACGCTCATGCGGGCCCCGGAAAGGGACGAAGCAAGGGGGCGGCTCCGACTACGATCCGGGGCGGGGCTCGGGTCCGGGCGCGGTGGAGCGGGCGGGCGTGGCGAGCGGCGGAGCGTGCGACAGGTGGAACTCATCGTTCAGGTCCCGGGCGGAGCGGATCGGGTGGCGGTGCTCGGGTCGGGCGAGCGGAACCTCAAGATGATCCGGGAAGCGCTCGGCGTCAACGTGACCGCACGGGAGGATACGGTGCGGCTGTCGGGACCGCGCGAGGCGGTGCAGGCGGCCCGCAACGTCATCGAGCGGCTCGGACGCAGCCCCGGAGGAGACCGCCGGGCCGTGCTCGACCTGATCACCGACGAGGCATCGCGGTCGCGCGGCGAGGACTGGAACGGGTCGCTCGACGTGTACTCGGGCGGGAAGCCGATCCGCGCGGCCAGCCCGAACCAGCAGGCGTACCTCGACGCGATCCGCGAGAACGACCTGGTCTTCGCGATCGGACCGGCCGGGACGGGCAAGACCTACCTCGCGGTCGCCGCGGCGGTGCACCTGCTCAGGGCCGAGAGGATCCGCAAGATCATCCTGGCGCGTCCGGCGGTCGAGGCGGGCGAGAAGCTCGGGTTCCTGCCCGGCGGGATCGAGCAGAAAGTCAACCCGTACCTGCGCCCGCTGTTCGACGCGCTGAACGACATGATGGACTTCGGGACCATCCGCCGGTTCATGGACTCGGACGTGGTCGAGGTCGTGCCGCTGGCGTTCATGCGCGGGCGCACGCTCAACAACGCGGTGATCATCCTCGACGAGGCGCAGAACACGACGCGCGGGCAGATGAAGATGTTCCTGACGCGCATGGGACACGGCTCGAAGGTCGTCGTCACCGGAGACACCACCCAGATCGACCTGCCCGACCCGACGCAGAGCGGGCTGATCGACGCGGCGAGGCGGCTGCGCCGGGCCAAGGGCGTCGCGTTCGTCACACTCGACGGCACCGACGTCGTGCGCCACGGGCTCGTGCAGCGGGTTATCGACGCGTACGGGGAGGACGACCGCAACGCCGCCCACGAGGCGATGTGGCGCGACGTGCTCGAAGAGGACGACACCTGAGCCATGCCGAAGGAAACGGCAAAGAGCGGGAAGCGGAAGACCCGGCGGGCCGTGGTCAGCGTGCAGCGTCCATCGCTGCGCGAGCAGGCGCTGGAGCTGGCGGCGTCGCCGCGGTTCGCGTGGGGGCTGATCATCTGCGCGGTGTTCACGCTGGCGGGCGGTGTGCTCGCGGCGTGGGCGTGGGAACAGCCGCTCGTGCGTGTCGGTCGCGTGGCCGACCGCACGCGAACCGCACGGGTCGATTTTGTGATCCGCGACGACGCGGCGACGAGCGATGCGCGTGAGCTGGCGCGTCAGCAGACCCCGCGTGTCTTCCGCGCCGACGAGGCGGTGCTCGAACAGATCCGTTCGTCGCTGGAGAACCTGCCAACGACGCTGGCGTCGCTGGAGTCGGTGGACGACCTGAGCGACGAGATCCGGCGCCCGTTCGGGCTGAACGCGGAAGAGTTCACGGCAATCAAGGCGCAGTCCGACAGCCCCGAGTTGTGGTCCACCCGGGTCGGGCAGTTGGTGAGGCTGCTGGGCGAGCACCCTCTGATGAGCAGCGCCGACTGGCAGGTAGCGCGTCAGCAGGGGTCGAACCGCGACATTTCACTGCGGTTCAGCGACCGTTCGACCGAGGTGCCGCGCGAGCGAGCCCTCAACGTGCAGGACGACAGCGGGTCGCTGCGTGAGGATCTGTCCGACCTGGCCCGGCGTGCGGGGTTCGGGCCCGACGTGCAGCCGGTGGTGGTCGCGAGGCTGATCAGCGAGGAACGCCCGACGTTCCGGTTCGAGCCGGGGGCGACGACGCAGGCGCAGGACGCGGCCGCGAGCGCCGTCGAGACTCGCTACCAGAAGAACCCGGCAGGAACGCCGATCTTCGTGCGTGGGCAGCGCATCACCGACGCGCAGTACGACCGGGCACTGGCCGAGCGCAGGGCGTTCGGCTTCGAGGCGGGGGCGTGGCGGGTGTGGTTGCCGCGCGCAACGGTGCTGGCGTTCGTCGCGGGAGTGACGATCGCGGCGGCGGGGTACGTCAGCGTCTTCTGCCCCCGCGTCCGTCGCAACCCCGACCGCATGATCGGGCTGGCGCTGCTTCTGTTCGCGGTGCTCGCGGCGTCGTGCGTCGCGACCGCGGCGTGGCCCGGCACGATCGGGCTCACGATCATCGCCCCGATCACGCTGGCGGCGACGGTGCTCGTCATCGCGTACGACCAGCGGACGGCGCTGGCGCTCGGGTCCCTGCTCGGGCTGATGGTCAGCGTTGCGCTGCGCCAGCCGGTCGGCGTGTTCGCGCTGTGCGTCGCCGGCGCGGGCATCGCGAGCTGGCGCCTCGGGGAGATCCGCGACCGCAAGACGCTGATCTCGATGTCGGGCTGGGCGGCGGCCGTGCTCGGCGCCGGCATGATCGTCGTCGGGTTCATCGAACGCCCCGTCACCTCGGACACCGTCACCGAGATCGTCGGCGATGCGATGGTGTCGGCGTTCGGCGGCGTTCTCGTCGGCATGATCGCCCTGTTCGTGCTGCCGCTGATCGAACGCGGGTTCGACATGACCACCGGCATGACGCTGATCGAGCTCCGCGACCCCAAGCAGTCGCTGCTGCGCGAGCTCCAGCAGCGCGCCCCCGGCACCTACAACCACTCGCTGAACGTCGCGAGCATCGCCGAGACCGCGGCTGACGCGATCGGCGCCGACCCCCTGCTCACCTACGTCGGCGCCCTCTACCACGACATCGGGAAGATGAACAAGCCCGAGTACTTCGTGGAGAATCAGGCCGGCGGCTCGAACAAGCACGAGAAGCTCAGCCCGGCGATGAGCCTGCTGGTGATCGTGGGGCACGTCAAGGACGGGCTGGAGATGGCGCGTGAGTTCGGGCTGCCGCGGACACTTCAGCACTTCATCGAGGCGCACCACGGCACGACGCTGGTGGAGTTCTTCTACCAGCGGGCGCGGGTGCGGGCCGAGAGCGAGGGCGCCGAACCGGCCGAGATCGAGTACCGCTACCCCGGCCCGAAGCCGCGGACCAAGGAAGTGGCGGTGGTGATGCTCTCCGACGCGGTGGAGAGCGCGACGCGCACCCTGTCGGAGCCGACGCCGAGCCGCATCGACGCGCTGGTGCGCATGCTGGCGAACAAGCGGCTGCTCGACGGTCAGTTCGACGAGTGCGACCTGACGCTGAAGGAGATGCGTCTGGCGGCCGACTCGATCAGCAAGTCGGTCGCGGCGATCTACCACGGGCGCATCGCCTACCCGGGGGAGAAGAAGGAAGAGAAGAGAGAGGACGAGAAGAAGGTCGAGCGGGCGTAGCTCACCCGAACCGCTCGCGCATCGTCTCGTTGAACGCGGCGCTGCCGCCGGGCGGGATGGTCATGAACTCGTAGGCGTCGCCCTTGATGACGCGCGTGATGAGGACGAGCTGGCCGGCGTGGTGGGCGTAGTGGTCGAGGGCGCGGCAGAGGGCCCGGGCGACGGTGTGCGGCTCGCCGCGGATCGTGATCTCGCGCGAGAGATCGGCGTCGGTGAGCGCCCCGACCTGCTCGAACAGCACGCCCCACGCCTCGTTCCAGCGGCGCATCAGCTCGTCGCGCGTGAGCGCTGTGGTGTCGAACTCGCCCTCGCGGTTGCGCCAGTCCTTCTCGCCGTCGGCGGTCAGGAAGTCGGTGAAGCGTGAGCGCATCGAACCGGCGACGTGGTTCGCGATCGTCGCGGGCGAGTTGATCCCGGGCGCGACCGACCAGTGTAATTCGTCGCCGCTCAGCTGTGCGAGCAGAGTCTCGCAGCTCTCCTTCTGGCGGCGGAAGGCGTCGAGCAGACTGTGGGTTGCTGGATTGCTCATTCCGCGCCTCTTGAGGCCATTCTCCGTGCCGTGTGGGCACCAAACGCAGAAGGTCATTCACAGCCCGTCGGGCATGATATGGATCTGAAATCCACAGCAGATCACAGAAGATCATGACACGATCACGGAAGATCGCGGAAGATCGCAGAGAAGGCTTGAACCTACGGTGCTCAGCACCGATAGTATCCCTGACACATGTCAGTGGCTGAACTGGTCGAAAGGCCAGGCAGCGGATCCCACGGCCACGCGAGTGGCCGTGGTTGCTTTTTGCGAGTAGCCTGATTGTCGTGCGGGTTTTGTTCATCGATGAAGCTGGCTGTCCCGGGGCCCTGCCCGTCAACAACACCACAGTTCAGCCGCTGCTTTGCATCAGCGGACTCGTGGTCGATCAGACTCGGCTGGGAATGCTGACTCGCGAGTGGATCGACTTGAAACGCAGGTTCTATCCGAGACTCTGTGCCAAGCACGCTCCGCCATGGGACTGGCAACGAGCGGAGGTCAAGGGCGCAGAACTCCGAGCCATGGCTCGTTCGAGTTCAAGGCGGCAACGCAGGTTCGCAAGTGGTGTGCTCGACGCAGCATTATCGCTGCTGGAGAGCCACGGGTGCAGTGTCGTCGGTCGGGTCTGGATCAAAGTCCCGGGAGGCCAATTCAACGGTCGATCGATCTATACATTTTCCGTCCAGCAACTGTGCCAGGAGTTTCAGTTCGAACTCGCACGTCTGAACGAACAGGGGCTCGTGGTCGCTGACAGCCGCCGATCGGATCAGAACTCCACAGTCTCACATAGCATCTTCACGCAGAAGTACCAGCGAGCGGGAGATCCATACCCAGGACTTGTCGAAGTACCATTGTTTGGGCACAGTGACAATCATGCAGGGATACAGATCGCGGATCTCGTCGCCTCGGCGATTCTGTTCCCAATCTGGGGCTTCTTCTTTCTGCATGGGAAGATCAACTCGATTCACGTACATCAGAGATATGAGGCATTGGCGAATCGCTTCTGTACTCAGCTTCGTTCGCTAGAGCTTCGGCATGGGCCGCCGCACAAACGTAAGGGCGGAATCATCACATCTGACAAGCTGACCAAGCGTGGAACTGGCGCGCTGTTCAAGAAGTACTGCAACTCACACTAACTCGCCCCCATAGCACTCCTCCAGCACGCCCCGCCAGTCGTCGAGGCTCGAGACGGCGATCATGCGGCGCTTCACCCGCTCGGCATCGGGGTGGTGGGCCGCGAAGCGGATGCCGAACTTCCGCATCGCTTTGGCGGTGTGCAACTCGACATTGCGCATCCCCGCGTTGACGCCCAGCGCGAGTTCGAAGTGCTGCTCGAGCACGCTGCGCTGCTCGGCGGATGTCGGCGGGGCGGGCTCGCGCCCCGCGAGCAGCTCGCGGCACTGCCGGAACACCCACGGGTTGCCGATGCACCCGCGCGCGACGCTCACCGCCGCCACGCCGGTGTAGGCGATCATGCGGAACACGTCGCCGGCGTGCCATACATCGCCCGAGCCGAAGATCAGGCGGCCCGGGTTTCGCCGCACGATGTCGCGCAGCAGGTCCCAGCGGCTCGGGCCGACGTACTTCTGGCTGACCGTCCGCCCGTGGACGGTGACCCACGCGCAGCCGATCGAGAACGCGGCGTCGAGGATGCGGTCGAAGCTCGCGGCCATCTCCGGTGTGTCGTCGTACCCGCGCCGCATCTTGACGGTCACAGGGACCTCGCCCGGCAGCGCTCCGCGCACGGCTTCGAGGATGGCGATCGCGCCGTCGGGCTCGGCGAGCCAGTGCCCGCCGCGGGCCTTGTTCTTCACCTTCTTGACCGGGCAGGCGAGGTTGACGTCGATGGCGGCGAAGCCGCGAGCGGCCGGTGCCGCACTCGCATCCTCCTCTCGATGAGAATTCGGCGCAGACGCGCGCTCGGCGCCCGGCGAGCGCGCCCCGTTGTACGCGTACTTGCGGTACTCCCACGCTCGGCGCGACCCCTGCTCAACCATCTTGATCGCCGCGCCGGCCATCTCGCGCGGGTCCGAGCCCATGAGCTGCCCGGCGAGCGGCGTGTCCTCGTCGCCGCCCGGCACGTTGTCGCGCAGCTCGCCGAGGTCGGCCTTGGCGAACCCGCGCCCGCCCGCAAGCAGCGTGCGGTCAAGCAACGCCTCGGTCACGCAGAACGGGCACCCGTGCCGGCGTGCCACGATCCGCATCGCCGCGTCGGAATACCCGGCGAGCCCGGCCTGGAAGAAGGGTGCGTCGAACCCGGGCACCAGCCCGGGCACGCGCGGGTCGATCCCGCCCGCCCCGAACCGCTCGGCGAGCGTTTCAGCTGCTCCGCGCGGGTCGATCTGGCTCGCCGCGGGCGATTCCGGCGTCGCGGGGGCGATCGACGGGCTCGGGGGCGTCGCGTTGTTGCCGTGGCAGCTCATCCGGGGGACGATAGGGCGATGCTGAGAATCACCCTCGTCGTGCTGACCGCCCTCGCACTGCTCGCGTGCGCGTCGGACACCCCCTCCGCGACCGGACGCCCGTTCCCCAGCGAGCTGACCCAGCTCAGGACGCTCGACATCCAGGTCTTCCTCGAGCCGACGAAGGTTCGGTTCACGAACACCACCGCCCACCGCTTCGGCCCCAGCACCGTCTGGCTCAACCAGCGCTTCGAGCACCCGTTGCCCTCGATCGATCCGGGCGAGACGGTCGATCTGCCGCTGAGTGAGTTCCGCGACGAATGGGGCGACCACTTCCGCGGCTCGGGCTTCTTCGCGACCGACCTGCCCGAGAAGCTCTACCTCACCGAGCTCGAGACGATCGACGAGAACGGCGACGCCGTGCTCTACGGGCTCAAAACCATCGGGCGCGAGCCGGAGTGAAGAGATTCACCACAGAGATCACAGAGGAACACAGAGAAGAACTGATGGTCGGAAAAAGGAGGTCAACACGTGCCTGACTCTGTGTCACTCTGTGTCCTCTGTGGTGAGATCTTCTGATGGCAAAGATCGCGGTGTTCGGGCCGCACCCCGACGACCAGGAACTCGGCATGGGCGGGACGATCGCGCGCCTGGGCGAGCAGGGGCACGACGTGTTGCTGGTGGACATGACCAACGGCGAGCCGACGCCGCACGGCGATCCGGAGACGCGCGCACAGGAGGCGGGCGAGGCGACGCGGATCCTTGCGCCCGGGTCGGGGCCCGGTCGTGTGAGCCGGCTGCTGCTCGGGCTGCCGAACCGCGAGGTGGTGCACACGGTCGAGGCGCGTCACAAGGTCGCCGGTGCGATCCGTGCACACCAGGCCGACGTGCTGTTCGTGCCGTACTTCGAGGATGCGCACCCCGACCACCGCGCGACGACCCGCATCGTCGAGGATGCGCGGTTCGACGCCAAGCTCACCAAGGTCGAGATGCCCGCGCCGGTGGACGGATGGACGGGAGAAAAGCACGAACTCGGCCCGCCGATCTACCCGCGGTGGCTGTTCTACTACTACTGCACACACCTGCGGTGGGTGGCCGACCCGAGCTTCATCTTCGATATCACCGGCGAGGAGGACCGCAAGCGCCGAGTGATCGAGGCGTACCGCACGCAGTTCGTGCTCCCCGAGAAGAACCGGCGCGTGATCGAGTGGATCGGCTCGGCCGGGCACTACTTCGGCTCGCGGATCGGCACCGCTTCGGGCGAGCCGTTCTTCACCAAGGAGCCGCTCGGGCTCGGCGGGCTCGATTCGGTCGTCGGGATCGGCTGAGCGCACGAAAACGCCCCGGGCGCTGCGGCTCGGGGCGGAGGGTGCGAGAGGGTGTCAGCGCGTCGCTACGGGCAGCCGGCGACCCAGGCGTTGACGTAGAACTGGATGTCCACCGCGGTGACCGTGCCGTCGGGCACGCCGTAGTTGGCGTCGCCGATCGGCGCGTTCGGCGTGGTCAGGTCGGCGGCCGAGTCCATCGCCACCCACAGGTTGACGTAGTACTGGATGTCCACAGCGGTAACGGTGCCGTCCGGCACGCCGTAGAGCGGGTCGCCGATCGGCGCGTTGGGTGTGGTCAGGTCGGCGAGGCAGAAGGTGTAGCCGAACGCCCAGAAGCCGCCGCTTGCGCTGATCGCGTTGGTGCGGACCTCGGCCGCGT
>Ga0210110_1000445_pt1 | contig 13685 bp, 14 predicted proteins | sample China_Galinas_PW_2_FD_184865 | JGI IMG/M metagenome (GOLD analysis project Ga0210110, IMG submission 184865) | Wetland microbial communities from San Francisco Bay, California, USA, that impact long-term carbon sequestration - China_Galinas_PWB_D1... | ecosystem: Environmental > Aquatic > Marine... | reverse complement strand
CGCGGTTTCGCTGAGTGTCTCGCTCAATCTTTGGACCTATCGGAGCCTTACCTGGGAAGAGCCGGTCGCGAGCGTATCGGTTCACCAGATCGGGGCAGGCGTCTATCAGATCGGGCTGCGTGAGCCGGATCGGGACGCACGGGAGCTCCGAGTCGCGGGCGATGAATGGCAGCTGGATGCGCGCGTGATCAAATGGGAGCCTGTGTTGGCGTTGCTCGGTCAAACCCCACTCTACCGTCTGGAGAGACTCAGTGGGCGCTACCGCGACATAGACGACGAGCGAGAGCGCGAGCGAACCGTTCATGAGCTTGCGGATCAGCGCGGGCTGGATCTCTGGGCTATCGCCAAGAGCGACTGGCTTCCCTGGGTCGACGCCTATTACGGGTCCGCGGTGTTCGTGCCCCTGGCCGACGGGGCCGAGTATCAGGTCAGCCTAGCGAACTCCGGGCTGGTGGTAAGACCGGCAAACGACCTGGCGAGCCGTACGGTCTCGGCCTGGCGCTGATAGCCTATCCCGATGCACGAGTATTGGATTCGACCCGTCTCGCCCGAGGCTCACCTTTTCGAGGTGCGGCTCCAGGTGCGAACGCCGGATCCGACCGGACAGCAGCTCGCCCTGCCCGCGTGGATACCGGGTAGCTACATGATCCGGGATTTTGCTCGAAACCTGGTTACGCTGACAGCCACCAGCGGCGGCAGTCCCGTGGTGGTCGAGAAGCTCGACAAGCAGACCTGGCGGTGTGCACCCTGCTCCGTTCCGCTGCTGCTGGTCTACCAGGTCTACGCCTGGGAGCTGTCGGTGCGCGCCGCACATCTGGATACTACCCACGGCTATTTCAACGGTACGAGCGTCTTCCTCCAGGTGTGCGGTCAGGAAGCCATGCCCTGCAGGGTGCACATAGCTTCCCCCAAGGGACAGGGCTATCGCGATTGGCGACTCGCCACCAGCCTTCGCCCGGTTGACGCTCCTTTCATGGGATTCGGGACCTACGAGGCCGAGTCCTACGAGGCACTGGTCGACTACCCGGTGGAGATGGGCAAGCTAACCCTGCTGGAGACCGAGGTGAAGGGAATTCCTCATCGCATGGCGATCAGCGGCAAGCATCGTGCGGACACCGATCGCATCGCGCGTGATCTGAGCGCCATTTGCACGGAGCATGTCGAGATGTTCGGCGGCACTCTGCCCATCGACCAATACCTGTTTCTGGTGCTCGCCGTCGGGGATGGCTATGGCGGGCTGGAGCATCGTGACTCCACCAGCCTGATCTGCAAGCGCGACGACCTGCCCCGGCATGACGAAGGTGAGCCCGGCCAAGGCTATAGGCGCTTCCTCGGGCTGTGCAGCCATGAGTACTTCCATCTTTGGAACGTCAAGCGCATCACCCCCGAGGCCTTCCGCCCCTATGACCTGTCCAGGGAGGTTCATACGCGCCTGCTCTGGGCCTTCGAGGGCATCACGTCTTACTACGACGAGCTCGCCCTGGTGCGCAGCCGCTGTATTGGTGTGGACTCGTACCTGGAGCTGCTTGGCCAGACCGTCACCCGGGTGATTCGGGGAAGCGGGCGACGCAAACAAACGCTGACCGAGTCGAGCTTCGATGCTTGGACCAAGTACTACAAGCAGGACGAGAACGCCCCAAATGCCATCGTCAGCTATTACGCCAAGGGGGCTCTGGTGGCGCTGGCGCTCGATCTGACCATACGCATCGGCACCGACGGCGCAAGGTCGCTCGATGATGTCATGCGCGCCCTTTGGCAAGACTACGGCAGGACCGGCCTGGGTGTGCCGGAAGACGGGGTCGAGCGTCTGGCGGAGGAGGCTTCGGGGCTGGACCTGGGCGACTTCTTCCAGGCCTACGTGCACGGCACCGAAGATCCCCCGCTGGAGCGTCTGCTTGCCGAGGTCGGGATAGGCCTGGGATTGCGTCCCGCCCGCAGCCTTGAGGATTTCGGCGGGCGCCGCAAGCTCGGCGACGTCGAGCCTCCGCTGCGCCCCGGTCTGGGCGCGCAGATCAAGGTCGGGAGCCATCCGCCCGAGATTACCGTGGTTCCCGACGCCAGCCCCGCTCAGGCGGGTGGTCTGGCGCCGGGCGATCAGCTCGTCGCGGTCGACGGCTTCAGGGCCACCGCCGACAATCTGGCCGGGCTTGTCGGACGGCTGCGCCCTGGTGAGCAAGTGCCGATCCATGTCTTCCGTCGCGATCAGCTGCACAGGCTCAGTCTCACTGCTCGGTTGCCGAGTGCCGACACCTGCGAGCTTTGGCTGGCGGGCAAACCGGGCGAAGAGCGGCTGGCGCGACGCAGGGCCTGGCTGAAATTGGCCGATTGACGGTCGGAGGGACGCGCCTAGATGGATACCCGCTACCGGATCATCCGGGCCATCTCGGACGGGCGCTTTTATTCCGGGCAGAGCCTCGCCGCTGAGTTCGGCATGAGCCGAGCGGCCATCTGGAAGCGTCTCCAAGCGGTGCAGGCGGAGCTGGGCCTGCGGATCCAGGCGGTCCCGGGCCGAGGCTATCGACTCGAGCATCCGATCGAGCTCATGGATGCCGACGCGCTGCCGCGCGCGATCCCGGCCGAGCCGCGGGAGCGCATGGCCAGCCTGCACCTGTTCGATCGTCTCGATTCCACCAATGCCCACCTACTGTCACTGGCCGCCCAGGGGGCGCCGGCCGGTAGCGTCTGCCTGGCCGAGCAGCAGACGGCGGGGCGGGGCCGAAGAGGGCGCCGCTGGGTCTCGCCCTTCGGCTCCAACATCTATCTATCGGTGCTCTGGCGTTTCGCCCTGGCCCCGGTGGAGCTCAGCGGGCTCAGCCTCGCCTGCGGTTTGGCGGTCCGCGACGTCCTGGAGCAGCAAGGCGTCTCCGGAGTTGGCCTCAAATGGCCGAACGACCTTTTCTACCGTGGCCGCAAGCTTGCGGGGCTGCTTTTGGAGGTGAGCGGGGAGGCGGGTGGGCCGACCCAGGTGGTGGTCGGGCTGGGTCTCAACACCCGGTTATCCACGGCCCAGGCCGAATCTATCGATCAGCCCTGGATCGATCTCTCGCAGATCCCCGGAGGAGGGGCGCTCGGGCGCAACCGCCTGACGGGGGCCCTGGTCGGTGCCCTCCTGGACACCCTTGAGGCCTATGGGCACGAGGGGCTCGGGCCGCTGATCGAATCCTGGTATCGCCACGACATCTTCTACGGCCGCCCAGTGGTGCTTCGCGATGGGGAGCGGGAGCTGCGCGGGGTGCACACAGGCATAGATCCCTCGGGTGCCCTGCTGCTGTCGGTGGACGGCTCCATCCGCACCTGCCATGCGGGGGACCTGAGCCTGCGCGGTGTGCCCTCCGGCGAGGAGCAGGCATGAGGGCCCACTCGGTGCTGCTGGTAGATGTCGGCAACACCAACCTCAAGTGGGCGCGCTGGGAGTCGGGCGAGGTCGGTCCCGTGTTGGCAGCACCCCACCAGGAAGGCCCCCTCGATGACTTGCTGGGTGCCTGCTGGGGCTCGGATCCTGCCCCGCAACGGCTTCTGGTCTCCAATGTGGCTGGCGCCCGGGTGGCCGACGGCCTGATCCGTTGGAGTGCCGCGCACTGGGGCGTGGCACCCGCATTCGTGCGCTCTGTGCTCAGCCTGTTGGGGGTGACCAACGGCTACCGAGACCCGAGCCGACTCGGCGTGGATCGGCTGCTGGCCATGGGGGCGGTGCGTCAGCACTGGAAGCGCTCAGCCTGTATCGTGGATGTCGGGACTGCCATCACCCTCGATGCCCTGGATGGCAAAGGTCTTCACCTCGGTGGCCTGATCCTGCCCGGTTTCGATATGATGCGGTGGGCACTCGAGCGACGTACCGCCATCCCCGAAATGGGCGAGCCCCGCGGGCTGGAGCTGCTGGCCCGGGACACCGCCAGCGCTGTGGGATCCGGGGCCGTGCACGCCGTGGCCGCCTTGATCGATCGAATCATGGATCGCCTGGACAGCGACTCTGGGATCCCCTTGCTGGTGCTCAGCGGCAGTGCGGCCGCCAGCCTGGTCCCCGCTCTGGACCGGCCGTTCGAGCCCACGGAAAACCTTGTTATGGCAGGATTGGCCCTGGTGGCCGCGGATCGGGAAGACTGGTGAAGCGCCTCTTTATCCTATTGCTGATCGGCAACCTCGCCTTGGCGGGCTGGGGCTACAACCATTCCCAGCACCGCTCGGTTGCGCGGCTGCCTGCCAGTGGTGGCAATCTGCAGCTGCTCTCCGAGCGCGAAGCGGCCCTGGCTGCTGCGAAGCGGTCCGAGCAGGAGAGCGCGGCAACCGATCCGGACCAGTCATCGGAAGCGACGTCGTCCGACAGGGGACCGGCCGCGGCAAGCGTTTCTCCGGCGGTGCCCTCGCTGGCCGAGCGTCCGCCCCTTCCCCAGCCCCCCGCCGAGCACGCGCCAGGCTCGCAGGAGGCGAAGTCCCAGCTCCCCAGCCTCGCCCAGGAATCCACGCCGTCCGTCGAGCCCGAGCCGGATGCCCAGCCGGTCTCCGAGCCCCCACCTGCGCAGCGCACTCAATCCCGGGTATTGCCGTGCCACTCCCTCGGCGCCTTCGACTCGTCGGAGGCGGCCGAGGCCGTTGCCGGCCAGCTCGCTAGCGTCGGTGTCGCCGCTAGTCTCCGCAAGCAGCCGGTCCGTCGAGCCAGTGGGTTCTGGGTCCTCATCCCGCCGATGGAGAATCGCGACGCGGCGTTGGCCATGGAGCGGCGCCTGCGTGAGGCGGGGGTCGAGGACATCTGGCGGGTGGTCCAGGGCGATCTCGCCCACGCCATTTCCCTGGGCCTCTTCTCCCGGCAGCCGACTGCCGAGCGTCGCCGCAAGCAGATTGTCGCCCTGGGCTTTCCGGCCGAGGTCCGGCCCCGCTACACGGACAGCGAAGAATACTGGCTGGACTTCCCGGTGGGGGGGCGCGCCAATGTCCAGAAGCTCAAGCGGAGTCTAGCCCGGGAGTACCGAGACATCCAGTTGATCCAGCGCGAGTGTGTGCGGGTGGATACCCCTTGATGTGCGAGTTGGTAGAATAGGCCGAACCTGGGCCGAATGAGGGTCCAGGCCTGGCCTCAGCATCAAAGCCGGCGTAGCTCAGTTGGGTGAGCCGCGACCGTTGGTCCAGTGGACCAACGCAGCGCGGCGAACGCCCACACAGGACGTGTGGGCCGGGGCTCGTCCGAACCGAAGCGGCCTCGCCATGGATGGCTACTATGAAATGGTAGGTCATGCTGGCGTAGCTCAGTTGGTAGAGCGGCTGATTTGTAATCAGCGGGTCGGGGGTTCGAGTCCTCTCGCCAGCTCCATATTCTAAGCGGCTTAGAGCGAAAGTGGCCGCTCACATTCCCCCCAAGAAGCACGGCCATGGCGCACTTTTGGCGCACTGACTGGCAACAAACCGCAACAATTCCCCCGCTGGCCTCCCCGATCCCCTGGCGTTGCACCCTGTCTCTACAGCGTAATCCGGCCGATTTCACACCCGAAGTGCGCCATAAATGCGCCATAGCGTCGAGGCGCACTTAGAAACAACCGATGACTCAGTGAGTTACGAATCCACAACACCGGATTAGTTATCCTATGTTGCCTTTTCTTGCCCCTTGTTGTAGGCTTTTATCAGGGCACAAATAGACAGGCCGCCGAGGTGGTGAGACACCCGGGCGGCCCTGACCACCACCAACCCCTACGGAGGGTTCGGCAATGGCTTCGATCCAGAAGCGTACCAAGAAAGACGGCTCCACGTCCTACCGGGTAGAGGTCCGCCTGAGGGGGTTCCCGGCCCAGCGGGCAACCTTCGAGCGCAAGACCGACGCCAGCAAGTGGATTCAGGACACCGAGTCCGCAATCCGGCAAGGCCGGTACTTCAAGACAGCCGAGGCCCGCAAGCACACCCTCGGCGATCTGATCGAGCGCTACATCCGCGACGTGCTGCCCCGCAAGCCCAAGGCCGGCGTCCAGGCGCAGCAACTCAACTGGTTCAAGTCCGAGATCGGCGCCCACGCCCTGGCGGACGTGACCCCAGCGCTTATCACCGAATGCCGTGACAAGCTGCTGACCCAGCCCGGGAGGCACGGCAAGCCGAGGGGACCGGCAACCGTCGTTCGCTATCTGGCGGCCCTGTCCCACGCCTTCACCGTGGCCGTGAACGAATGGGGCTGGTTGGACAACTCACCCATGCGCAAGGTCACCAAGCCCAAGGAGCCCCGGGGCCGAGTGCGGTTCCTGTCCGACGACGACACGGCACCCGACGGGCAGACCATCAAGGGCGAGCGCACCCGCCTACTCGAAGCCTGCGAGGCGTCCGCCAACCCCTACCTCTACACCGTCGTGGTGCTGGCCCTGTCCACTGGCATGCGCCAAGGCGAGATCATGGGCTTGCGCTGGCCAGCGGTTGACCTGACCGCCGGGCGTATCACCTTGCACGAGACCAAGAACGACGAGCGGCGCGTGGTGCCCCTGGCGAGTAAGGCTCTGGAATTGCTCAAGAGCCATGCGAAAGTCCGCCGGCTGGACACCGACCTACTGTTCCCGGGCAAGGTCAAGCACAGCGTGCCGATGGACCTGCGCACACCCTGGGAAACAGCGCTGAAGAAAGCCGGGATTGAAGACTTCCATTTTCACGATCTGCGGCATTCCTGCGCGTCATATCTCGCCATGAACGGCGCCAGCTTGGCCGAGATCGCCGAGGTCCTGGGGCACAAGACCCTTGCCATGGTGAAACGCTATGCCCACCTGTCCGAAGCGCACACGGCCGGCGTGGTCTCGCGCATGAACGCCAAGATATTCGGGGGCTGAAGGAATGACCGCGGAGCGCGTCATATTCCCCGAGGGGCCCTCGGAGCGGATCACCAAGGAGGAAGCCAAAGAGAGGGAAGACCCCTATCGTTGCCAACAAGAGCTATATGCCCTGTTGGATGGCTGGAAAGCCCAAGCGGAAAGTGTTCTTCGTGCCAAAGGCTATCACGACGAGCAAGGCTCAGGGCGGCGGTGGTGGAACTATCGACTGGAGGAAATATCCGATCCTGACGCGCGGGCCGCTCGTTGGGTGGCGGACTTATCCAAGAGAGTTCGGAGCGCGATATCCCGGGGAAAGGACAATCCGTACCTGTTAGCCCTGGAAGCTGTTCAGCTCGGACTGTATGCGGCGAGTGCGCATGCGCTAGAGTTTGAAATACCTGCAAGCCTCGGAAAGGGATATCGCGAACAGCAGCGCAACAAGGGCCGCCAGGAAAAGCCCGATCCGCTGGCCGAGCAGATTCACCAAATCGTCAAGCGACACCACAACATAACCGAGCCCGAACTGCGGGAGAAGCTGCGCAAGCGAGCAGGCAACGGGACGGTTATAAGCATGTCCGAAACACACATCCGGGTAAGCAAGGACGGCAGTGAGAAGGCAGCGAAGGACTACCCACTATCGGGATTGGCGTCCCGATTGAGACGCGCGAAGGATAAACCGCAAATAGCGAAGAAAACCTAGAAGGCTCGGCAACTTATCGTTGTCTTTCTTGCGCTAGCCGGGCTAGCGCAAATCTTCGTCGTAACGTGACCTCGAACGGCAGCACAGGGCCGCCGACTAGTGCAGAGGTCGACCAATGAGCACCCCCAACTTTTTTACTGTTCGCCAATTCGCCGAACGCCACCCAGCGTTTCCCGAGGGTGGGCTGCGCCATCGAATCTTTCATGCAGACAGCAATGGACTCGCGAAGTCCCGTGCAATCGTCCGCAATGGTAGGCGCATCCTGATCGATGAGGAGCGGTTCTTCGACTGGGTGCGGGCGAGTGCGAAATGAAAAAGCCCCGGGCCGGCGGGCCGCAGGGCGCAGAGGGATGTATACGCGACCCCATCGTATCACGACCTGAGGCCGACCTCGCTCCCGAGGGTCTGGCCGCCATGAGCGCGCCACGCACCCGACCGCCGGTCGGCAGCTACCAGTGGAGACGCCAGCGCGGGCTGCTGGTACTCAGCGATCACATCGCGCTATATCGGGCTCGGCGCCACCCACGTGGCCGATCTCGGACGCCGCTGCCCGGCGACATCATCGTCCAGGAGGGTCGGCCATGACCCCGGAGGAGCAGTTTCGCGATGCGATCGCATCCGCCGGTCTGACCCCGCCCGACGTGATCGAGCCGGGGAAGCTGTGCCGGTTCTCTACCAATAGCAAGCGCACCGACGATGCGGGCTGGTGCAAGCTCTTTACCGACCTGGCCGGGGGAGTATTCGGCGATCACCGGACGGGCTTTCAGGAAACCTGGCAGGCCGAGCGGGAGCTGCCCTATACCGCGGAAGAGCGCCACGCATTCAGGAAACGCTGCGAGGCCGAGCGCCGAGCGCGGCAGGCCGAGGAAAAGAAGCGCCATGACGAAGCGGCGACCCGTTCGAGAGTACTTCTCGACGGAGCAAGGGGAGACCCGAAGACGCACTCTTATACCGTTGGAAAGCGCGGCCAGATCGGCAAATTGGCGAAGCGTGGCCCGTGGCCGCAAAGGGGCTGGGATGATGCTTTGTTGTTCCCGCTTTATGGCCCGGATGGGCAAATCTCGACGCTGGAAGCGATCAACTGCGAGGGTGACAAGGACTTCCTCGCCGGCGGCAAAAAGTCGGGATGCTTCCACCCCTTCGGGAGGGTGCGAGGCGCGGCCGAGGTGCTCATCGGCGAGGGCGCGGCGAACGTGGCCGCTGCTGTCAACTCAACCGGATCGGCCGGCGCCGCGGCGATGGATGCGGGCAATCTGCTGGCCGTCGCCCTGACGGTGCGTGCGCTGGCCCCCGAGGCGGCGATTACCATGCTCGCCGATGATGACCAGCGCGAGGACGGGCGCAACACGGGCATCGAAAGCGCGACCGCGGCAGCCGAGGCTGTCGGCGGACGGGTGGCGGTCCCGGGGCTCGGTCGCAAGGCCGACTTCTGGGACCTGTGGGCCGAGCAGGGCCCCGAGGCCGTCCGACGCGCCATCGCAGGCGCAACCGTACCGGCTCACTTCGAAACAGGGGTAACACGGGTAACAGGGGTACAGCCCAGCAACTACGGGCCTTCGGCTGTTACCCCGAGCAACTCAGTTGAGGTAACTGGGGTAACAGGCCAGGGAACGCCCAGGATTCCAGGCGCCAAAGAACGGCCGGCATTTCGTGTTTTCGATGGTCGGTTGGAACACGGAGGGCAGAAGTTCCGGCCGGGAGTCTGGCACTTCGGAACCGACAAGGACGGCAACCCGACACAGGTATTAGTGTGTTCGCCCTTGCATGTCGAGGCCGTGACGTACGATGCCCAGGACAACAACTTTGGGCGACTACTGCGCTTCAAGAACACCCTGGGGCGTTGGCGGGAATGGGCGATGCCGATGGATCTCCTACGCGGTGGCGGTGACGATCTGCGGGGCGAGCTGCTGGCCATGGGGGTGGAGATCGCCACCGGCACCCAGGCCCGAAACCTGCTGGCGACTTTCCTTCAGGCCAAGCCGCCCGAGCGCCGGATGCGTTGCGCCCTGCAAGTAGGCTGGTGCGACGGGTCTTTTGTGCTGCCGGATACGGTCATCGGCCCCAGGTCATCGGGCGTAATTTTTCAGTCTGGCGAGCGAGGCCACGACGAATACACCCGGAGCGGCACACTGGAAGGTTGGCAGACCGAGATCTCGGCACGAGCCGTGGATAATCCCCTGCTGGTACTGGCCCTGTCGGCATCCTTTGCGGGACCGATGCTGGGACGCTGCAATGCCGAGGGCGGCGGGATTCACTTCGTCGGCGATTCATCAACCGGCAAGACCACGGCTATTGAGGCAGCGTGCTCCACCTGGGGCGGGCCGAACTATCGCCGAAGCTGGCGAGCCACTGCGAACGGCATGGAAGGAGCAGCGGCGCTTTTCAACGATGCCCTGCTGGCCCTGGACGAAATCAGCGAGTGCGACCCTCGGGAGGTGGGCGCCATCGTCTACGCGCTGGGGAATGGTCGCGGGAAGCAGCGGGCCAGCCGGACAGGTTCGGCGCGGGGCGTAGTGCGCTGGCGCTGCATGGTGCTATCCAGTGGGGAGCGTACCATCGGCACGGCCATGCAGGAGGGCGGGCGCCGGGCCAAGGCCGGGCAAGCTGTTCGGCTGCTGGATCTTCTCGCATCGCGCAAGCACGGGATCTGGGACGAGCTGCACGGCATGACGAGCGCGGCGGCCCTCTCGGATGCGATAAAGCGGGCGACAACGACTCACCACGGACACGCCGGCCGGGCGTTCCTGGAGCGGCTGACTCGGGATGAGCGGGATTTCTGCGCACTCCTGGAGCGCATCAAGGCATTACCGAAGTTCGCGGCTGATGGTGGCGAGGGACAGGACAAACGGGCGGCGGGACGGTTTGCCCTGCTGGCACTGGCTGGCGAGGTTGCGACCGAGTACGAATTGACTGGTTGGCCCGAGGGTGAAGCGATCAAGGCAGCGGAGGAAGGCTTCAAAGCCTGGCGCGCCCTGCGCGGTCGGGGCAACGACGAACGACGGCAGATCCTTGAGCGTGTCTCCGCGTTCATTGACCGGCACGGCGATTCGCGGTTTTCGGACTCGGCCGATAGCCGGGAGGTACCGACCCGAGAGCGAGCGGGCTGGTGGCGAGACGCCTCCGGAGGTCGTGAGTACCTGTTCAACGCGGATGGTATGCGCGAGGCGCTGACGGGCTTTGACTTCACCAGGGCGTTGAATGTGCTGCAAGCCGCCGAGGCGTTGCCCCATCCCGGCGAGGACGGCAAGCGAGCGGCCGTCTACCGCATCGGCGGGCGCACGATGAGGCTTTACGCCATCAACCCGGACAAGCTCGGGGGCGATCATGGGGCTTGATTCCCTGCTGTGCAAACTGGAAAACCGGCTGGCTGTTACCCCTGTTACCCCGAGCAAATCAACTGGGGTAACAGCGGGACCCTTGCCGCATAAGGCTTGCACCCCTGTTACCCCTGTTACCCCAATTTTTGAAGATACCGGGGAAGAGGCGCGGGAAGCTGGAGCGGACCCCGGCCCCTGCTGGCGCTGGCTGCTTCGCTACCCCGACGGCACCCTGGACGAACTCGACACCATCCCACCGGCGACCGCGGCCGAGGTCCTGGCCAGATACCCGAGCGCGTTGGTGGAGCCCATCGACACCGCAACCCTGTTAAAACAGGTTGAAAACAGGCCCTGACCATGAAGTTTGCACCTGGCAAATCTGGTAATCCACGGGGACGCCCTCGGTCTACGGGACAGGCGGCGAAGCTCAGGCGAGCGATCGAGTCCGACCTGCCCGAGATCCTGGCCGCAATGGTCGCGGCCGCCCGGGGTGGCGACGTGGCCGCCGCGAAGCTGCTACTGGACCGCGCTTTGCCGGCCCTGAAGCCCGTGGACACGCCAATAGTCCTTGACTTGGGCGAGGGCCTGACCACGGCGGCGTCGGCGATCTTGGCGGCTGTGGGGGGCGGAAGCATCACCCCTGACCAAGGCGCGAAGGTGCTCGCCGCCCTGGGGAGCGCCGCTCGGGCAACCGAGGTCGACGAGCTGGCCGCGAGGATCGACGCCCTGGAGCAACGGGAGCACCAATGAGCGTTCGAAGCAGATTGGAGAAGTTGGAGCGGGCCGCCAAGAGGGGCCCTGGCATGGGGCTCGCGGCCCTGCTGGCGTATGACGATGAGCACCCTCGCGAGCCACTGACCCGTGCCACCGTCGGAGCTTGGCGGCGCGAGGGCTGGCGGGGTCTCGCGGAGCTGCTGAGGTCCGAGGACTTCGAGGACCGATGGTAAGCGCCCTAATGTGGCGCCTTGCCTAGATCCTGAACACCCGCTCAATGCGCCTTTGCGGGTCGGCGACGGGGGTCGGGTGGCCTGGGCTGATGGGTTCAAAAGATGGGTGTCCAGATCTTATCCAGGCCTACCTGGCCTGATGGGCGATCGCCTGCGGGCGTTCTGGTCCAAGACCCGGGCGTTCGAACTCAACTCCGTGGCGGCGATCCTGGCAGGGTTCGACCAGTTCGCTCTGTCCGAGTGGAGCCTCTCCGGTGCCGAAGCCAGGCAAGAGCATGCGACGCTATTCGAGGACTTGGGGCCCCTCCGGACCGAGCTTGACCACGCTCAGGCGCAAGTAGACCTGGAAGCCTCCGGCGTATACCTGTCAGTTTTCCGGGCGCTCTGGGAGACCCTCATCCCGACGCAGGGAATGCACCATGGCTGACATCACAAAAACGATCTATGTGGTGTTCCAATCACGAGACGAGGACGCGCCAACCCTTTGATGCAAGTTCGCAAGGAAAATGGCTTGGCTCCCCTAACGAATCACAGCGCAGTCTTCAAGATAGACGTTCCCAAATTTTCCTCCAACAATCCCGCTGAACACGACGGCTTGCCCTTCTTTGAGTATCGCTATTTGGTGCTCTCGGCTTTGCGGGAAAAAGCATTGAATGCTGAATATGAGATTTCCAGGAACGGCAACAATTGCATATGAGCGACCACCGAGAGCAACCCCGTTGCTAATGTATTGCCCACGGACGTGAACTAGCTTCCCTCCGTATTTTATCTTCGCGGATACCTCATTTTCGTTATATGCCCTATACAATTCAGAAGCGGCAAGGATGTATTCTGGCTTATTCTTGATCGCACTTACTTTCTGTGCATCGGAAGCAGCTTGTTGGTAGCTATCGATTACTGATTTCAAGAAACTGCCCAAGAAACTGCCAGCTATTACCAAGACAACCAAGATTATCAATATTTTCAATAACCACGACCCGCTACCATTCTGGCCTTTGGCTTCTCGGCGACCATGCATTCCGTCCCCAGTAGAACGCTGTCGAGAATCCCTCCTTGTACGCTCGACTGAAGCTTGCCGTCTGATCAGCTCCAGCTTTTCCTGATCTTCCGCTGACACAGCGGGGGCAGCCTGGAGCGGTGACTGTGCTCCGTCGCCTGGGACAGGGGCCCCACAGTGCGGACATGCTGCCGCTCGGTCGGAGACTTGGCCGCCGCATTCCTCGCACTCGATCAAAGCCATTGCTGCCCGTCCGCTGTTGAAGGTTCCGTGTTTGAGCGTAGCGGGGAGTCCCCACGTCTGCAACCTGACGATGCGCGGGCCCCGGAGCTTGGGAAGGGCGGCGCCCCCGAAGGGGCGGCGCACGACTTGGGCTTCCATTCGGGTGGCACCCTGCTGGCGCGTGGTCCGAGTCTAGTTTAGTCCAGAGCCACGCCGAGCCGCCAGCGCAAGGTAGGGCCGGCGGTGGGCTGCTGTGAGCCCTTCGCCTTCATTCTGCTGGGCCTTGGAGCCCTGGCCGCCAGCATCGGGCATGTGGTCTCGGCCCTGATCGCGTAATGGCACACCCCTGGGCCCTTCCCGTCGGTCCAGCGTCCCTGTCACCGACCCCCACCCTCGGCACCTGCTCTGCCCGACCGGGAACAGCACCCACGCCCACGATCTGGCACGCCTCCGTGGCGCACTTTTGGCGCACTCAAGGGCAAGAAATGGCAGTTATCCACAGCAAGCCACGATAGACCAAGGCTTGTAACTTACTGAAAACTCTGTTGTAATGTATCGCTGGCTGTGGTTTGAGTGCGATTTGTAATCAGCGGGTCGGGGGTTCGAGTCCTCTCGCCAGCTCCATTAAATCAAAGGGTTATGGGTTTAGCAGCGGGCAGTTACTCCCTCTATGCTTAATTGGTAGCCGTTCAGTAGCCGTTTGTCGGTAGCTCGCGCTGCTTGCCAGGC
>Ga0210110_1000438_pt1 | contig 13897 bp, 7 predicted proteins | sample China_Galinas_PW_2_FD_184865 | JGI IMG/M metagenome (GOLD analysis project Ga0210110, IMG submission 184865) | Wetland microbial communities from San Francisco Bay, California, USA, that impact long-term carbon sequestration - China_Galinas_PWB_D1... | ecosystem: Environmental > Aquatic > Marine... | reverse complement strand
ATGGATGGACACTAGAGAAGTTCCAGATCCCAGTTCCATAGACCGGGTCTCTTTTTCAATGCCACATCTTTTGGAATCGGTTCAATAAGATGCACAAACATTCTGTAACCTGCCTTCTCTAAAGCTTTTTGTTTGGTTCGCAGATCGATCTTCCAGTTGGGATAGACCCAATAGTCGGATTCGTATTTTTTAACCCAGGCTGCTTCACCTTTTGGGCTGGTAAAAAATGTCTCCGTTTCCAAGTCATTTGATAGTGCACGTGAAACGCAAAGGGGCCAGTTACCGGAAAGAACGACCCCCAGCGGCAAGGGGCTTTGCTTGGGAAGCGAGAAGAAATCTTTTTGCCCAAGTTCAGGGGTAACGATGGCGCCTGTATACCCCAGAGACGCCAGAGTCTTTATTGCCAGAATATTGGCGATATTACAAAACGGCCCGGCCCAGAGATTTATTCCTTTTTGATGGGTGAAAAGTGTTGTCTGCCACGGTGCGTTCAGCACGAATATTTTTGCGCCTCTATTCAGGACAGAATCGACAAGTCTTTTAAGTTTTTGCTCATCATCCGGCCAGATCACCGGTGGCAGCCACCACCAGATTCTCGTCAAAATCCTTTTGGGAAGTTTCTCCACCGCTTGATCCGAGAGCCAGAGTCCCAATAAGTCATGGTGTGTGGTCTTATCTGTTAGACGGTAAACACGAAGATCTGAGACTGTTCCGTTTTTCTTCCCCGATTTTTTGGGCTGTCTGATGGCAAAGACGGATGCTTTGGATTTTATGACCGGTGTTCTGGGCAGCTCTTTTTCGAGTTCGGACACCATTTTCTCAAGATCTTTTTCCTGACGGTCGATCAAAAAAACCGGAATTTTCTCTTCAGGATTCTTTTTTAAAATAGGCTTTAGAAATAATCGTCCACCTTTTGGAACATATTTGCCCACTCTGCTGGTGCTGTGCCATAATTCGTCTTCGTATCCCAGACGAAGGAGATCGCCCGACAGCAACTCTTCCCTGGGATTTAAAAAAGGTTTTTGTTTCGTTCCTTTTACGGTACCCATGTAAAGACCGGACCCGGTTTGATTGTTAATACGAATGGGATTTTGGGGCCTTTGGGGCAAAAAATTATAATGGGTTCCGGATCTTCCCAGTGCATAAGATAGCATATGGAGCGCTTCTTTTTTCATCTTGGGATCGGTCCCATGGTCTCTTAGGATTCGGTAAGCTTTAACCGTATAAAAAACGGTGTGCGGACCTTTTTTACGGCCTTCGATTTTCCAGGTTCGTATTTGTGGAATTGTACGAAGGACTTTTACCAGGACATCCAGACTAAGATCCTGGCAGGAAAAAAATCTTTTGCTTTGGTCTTTCTGTGTGTAAACCCGACGACAGGGCTGGACGCATCTTCCTCTAAGCCCGCTTTTTCCGCCAAAATAACTGCTCCAATAACATCTGCCGGAAACACCGTAGCAGAGCGCGCCATGTACAAATACTTCCAGGCCCAGACCCTTTGGACAGGCCATTGCCATGGTTTTGATTTCATCGATATTCAGCTCCCTGGGTAGAACAACTCTACGGACCCCTAGACTTTTTTGAAATATTTGAAGGGCTGTCGAGAAGCTGATATTGGACAGGGTTGAAAAATGCAACTCGCCAGAAAAGCCGGTTTGCCTGGCGAGTTGTACAAAGCCCAGGTCCTGAATGATGATACCATCCGGTTTTACGTGTCTCTCAAGCTGTTGAAGAAGTTCTCCGGCCATATTCAGGTCGTTGGGTTTTAATAAAGCGTTCAACGCCACATAGACTTTGACCCCTTTGTCGTGGGCCAGCAACGTCAGGGGGATAAGTTCCTCAATAGAAAAATTTTTGGCTTCCATGCGTGCTGAAAATTGTCTCAGGCCGCAGTATATTTCATCGGCGCCAGCGGCAAGGGCTGCCAGAAAAGACGCTTTATTTCCAGCCGGCGCCAAAATAGAGGGACGGAAAGATTTTTCGGAATTTTTGTTCATATTATAAATATTTGTTACTTCGGGCTAAGCTGGATCAAGCTTTTGAAAATCTTTTCTTCAGAACACCGGCAATATCGAGGGCAAGGCTTAATAGCGCAGGAATCAGGAATATGGTAAACACCGTTGAAATGAGAAGACCGCCCACAACCACACTTCCGATTCCCCGGTAGAATTCAGAGCCCGCACCGGGGGCAAGGATCAAGGGCAGCATCGCTGATACGGTGGTGATGCTGCTCATATATATGGGCCGGATACGGGAGCGTACCGATTCGGTGATGGCATCACGGGGCAACATGTTGCTGTCCCGCATGTTGTTCAACGTCTGATGGACAATCAAAATCGCATTGTTGACAACTGTTCCGACCAGGATGACGAACCCGAGCATGGTAAGGATGTCCAGCGGTTGATAGGCAATAAAAAGATTCACCAGTGACAAACCCACAAAACCACCGGCCGCGGCCAAAGGAACGCTGAACATAATAATCAGGGGATAGAAGAAATTTTCGAACAGCGCGGACATCAAGAGATAGCTGATAACAATGGCCAGAATAAAGTTCCACAACAGGACCCTGCGGGTGCGCGTCAGGTCATCGGCGGTACCGCCCAGAGTAATGCTGTAAAGGCTTGATAAGCCGTCGCCGGCTTTAATCGGTCCCAGCACCTTTTGTTCAACGATTTCCATGGCGGTTTCGAGCGCCATCATGCGGTCGGGAATAATCTGGATCGTAATGTTTCGCTGTGAATCGATATGATTAATCTGGATCGGGCCTTCTTCAATATTAATTTCAGCCAGAGAACTCAAAGTCACCTTTTCTCCGGAAGGGGCCACAACCGGAAACCGGGGCAGATCTTGCGTTCGTTCGAGTTTTCCTTCTTTGCTTTTTACCACCAGATCGATCTCATCACCGTACAGGCGAAAGTTGCTGGCTTTGGCTTCATCCACAATGGTATCTACAATCAAACCGAGATCCGCAGTGGTCATGCCCAGACGGGTCAGGCGCTCACGATTGGGAATAATGCGCATTTCGGGATTGCCTAAATCCAGGCCCGGTATCGGTCGTATCTGAGCGCCGGCCAGGGCTTGGGCCGACAAGCCGTATATCTGTCTACCCAGACTGATAAGCTTTTCAAGATCGGGCCCTTTGATCTCTACCTCGATGGATCGGCCCTCGCCGATATTTCGTGAAAAGAGGCTGGGCTGCTGAACGATTGCAATCATCCCGGGAATTTTTCTTAAAACGCTGTAAACATAGGGCAGCAACTCCTTGGTTCGCTGCTGAACCTTGCAAACGATGCCCATGAAAACCGATTGCCCCCGGGCAACATAGAAAAAATTGTCGGCTGGCGGCAGATTCAATTTTTCGGCCAGTTCACTTTTTTCTCCCTCGTCTTCAATGAGCGGCAGAAGATCTTTTTCAACGGTTTCGCCGATTTTCTCGAGCTCGGTCAGATTATATCCCGGCGGCGGCAGCAGAATCCCGTACAACACCTCACGGTTTCCTTCAGGCAGATATTCTGTTTTGGGTACTAAAAAAAATGCCAGACCGATCGACAAGAGGGTCATGACAACAGTGATGCCCACACGTGCCGTGACCAACCCGCACATCCAGTACACAAACTTTGTGGTGTAATTTATGAAGCCGCCGGCAAAAGCATTCAGCCCCCGGCCGATGATATTGAGAGGCTTCCGGATAAACGCCAAGGCCCCTCGGGCTTCAGAGGCGTCAGGGGTATTATTTTGAACCTTTCCCAGTATTTTGGCGGACAGGGTCGGAATCACCGTGATGGAAACCAGTAGGCTCAATGTCACGGCACTGCTGATGGCGATGGCAATGTCGCGGAAAAGCTGGCCGGCTTCCTCTTGAACAAACACAATGGGAAGAAAGACCGCCACCGTCGTCAAGGTACTTGCCAGAACCGCCCCCCAGACTTCGACGGAACCGTCATAGGCGGCCTGCACCCGGCTTTTTCCCATCTCCCGATGACGAAATATGTTTTCAAACACCACGATGGAATTATCCACGACCATACCGATGGCAAAGGAAAGGCCCGCCAGACTGACGACATTGATGTTGCGCCCCATCAGGGTCATGACAAGAAATGTACCGACGGCGCTGATGGGAATGGAAATCGCTACGATAATGGTACTGGCAATATTCCGCAAAAAAATCACGAGCACCGCAATGGCCAGAATCCCGCCGATAAAAATATTCTCCCTTACCAGATCTATGGCGCTGTCAATGTAGCGGGTATAGTCGTAGACCGGAACAACCTTAAGATGTCTCTCCTTTAGCAAACCGCTATTTAACTCTTCAAGCGCCGCCCGAACCTTTTTTACCACCACCAGGACATTGGAGCCGGGTTCGCGGACGGCGTTAAAAACAACGGTCGGCGTACCTCTATGCCGGACGACATATTCCGCATTTTTATACCCAAACCCTACCTTGGCGATATCCCCCACGGAAACCGGAATGCCGTCGACTCTTTTGATAATGACATGGGTGATATCCTCGGGGCTGTTATACTCGCCCACGGTTCGGGCAATATATCGCCGCTTGCCTTCGTCAAAGTCCCCGGCACTGATGTTTTTGTTTTCTATATCCAGCGCATGAACCAATTCCGGAATGGTCACTCTCCGGGCCGAAAGGGCGTCCGAATCCACAACCACCTGAATCTCCCGTTCCTGCCCCCCATATATGTTGGATGAGGCCACGCCCGAAATTCTTTCCAGGCGGGGCTTTACATACTCGTCAACCAGATCGTACTCGTGCTGCAAATTACCCTGGTATCCGTCCAGTGCCTTTAAAACCATCCAAAGCATCGCCTGTTCACGCCGGCCCCCTGATTTTATAACCGGCCTTTCCACATCGTCGGGATATTCTTTGACCCGTTCGAGACTGTTGGATACCCTGAGCAGGGCGTCGTCGGTATCCGTACCGATCTCAAACATCAGGTTGATAAATGCGTTGCTGTCCTGGCTTTCACTTTTAATTTCTACCAGACCGTCCAAATTTTTAAGCTCTTCTTCCTGGGAATCGACAATTTCGCGCTCGACTTCAACCGGGCTGGCGCCTCGCCAGGTAGTGAAGATGGAAATCTCGGGCAGATCAATATTAGGGGTCAGCTGGATGGGGATTCTGTAAAGTGAAATAAAACCGAACAAGACCAACAGCAGAACCCCTACCGCGACGGTAACCGGCTTTTTTATGGAGGTATCAACGAGTTTCATAGTATTTAAATAGGTTTCAGGGCTCAGGTTTCAGGGTTCAGGACAAAGGATCGGGGTTCAGGGTACAGGGCCTCAAAAAACATTACTGTTCTAAAAATAACAAGGGCAACGTCTAATTTCAAGTCGATCCCATTCGTTTGTATAATACTCATTTGTCCAACTTCCTGATCCCTGACTTCCGATCCCTGCATTCTGCATTATTTCTGCACGACCACCGGTTGGCCGGGTCTAAGACGCTCATTTCCTCGAATCACAACCTGGTCGCCAGGTTTCAGGTTCCCTTCCACCGCAACATCTCCATCGTAATAGCCGTTAATCTTAACAGGAACCGATATGGCTTTGCCGTCATTAACCATAAACACCAGCCGGTTGTCTCCGGATGTCACCACAGCATCTTTGGGTACCAGCAGCGCCTTTATTTCAGTTGCCAGATTAAAGGTCACCATGGCCTCCATACCGCTTTTTATCTTATGATCCGGGTTTGCAAGATGTATCCTTACAGGAAAAGTTCTGGAATCGGGATTCCCCTGTGGAAGCACTGAATATATCTTACCTGAAAAAATGTGGTTTGATACACTTTTTATGGATACGTTTACGCTATTTCGGGGTGCAAGCAGAACCGAATAGCGTTCAGGAACGTCTACGGTTATTCGAATGTTATCAAGATCAAGAAGGGTAACTACAGGCCCTCCTTTATTTATCCATTCTCCGATTTGGGTATGTTCTTTTGCGACAAATCCGGAGAATGGTGCTAACACTTTTAGTTGTTGTATCTCGTAGTTGAGCAGATCTATTTCAGCTTCATTTTGGAGCAATTCCTGGGAAAGCGCACGATACGTGTAAAAAGCAGTATCATATTGCTTTTCGGCAATACTGTTGGTCTCTTTAAGTTTGCTGACCCTATTTAGCTCCTTTTCAGCGTTCTGGAGGTTCGCCTGGATTCTTTTCTTTGCCGCAACAGCTCCTTTGAGGCGAAGCCTCACTTCGGTTTCTTTCAAATTAACCAGCAGGTCTCCCTTTTTAACATAATCGCCTTCTTTTATTGGGAAATATTCCACAAGGCCCGATATTTCAGAAGCCACCGTGCTTTTTGAAATGGCTTCCGTTGTTCCAACAAGAGATATCTGGCTTGAGACTGTCTTGGTTTTTACAAGGGCAACCTGAACCGGGGACGGTGGGGGACCCTTTCCATTACCCGGGTCTTTGGCCAATGACACTGGAGCTGAAAGCAAACCGACAGCTGTAAAAATTAAAAAATATCTGTAAAAAAACGCTTTGATATCAAATGTCGGCATGAATAACCTCTTTAAATGTAAGATCTTTAGGTCAAATAACGGTGAATCTATATTTAAATCCCCCGGACGTCAAGAGATTAAAGGTGCGTGTTAACGGGAAAGCATACCCCGCTAACACATGTTTTTAATGATATGCATCCCAAACAATATAATCAAATTGCACAGCAAATAAATGCACTTGCCCCGACGATATGCTGTGTTATATTTAACCTAAGCTGAGCGTTTCAAATTTTAAAAGGGGATAAAACATCTTTTATTTTTAATGAAGTATCTTTATTTATATGTTTAAAATTTGAAACCCTTCGGGCTTGCCGAGTTTACCGAATCTGCTGTGTTGCCGGGTGCTTGCGGTAGAACACTACAGCTGCACACCCTGCGCCTTGCATCTTCGGTAAACTCGACAATCGCTCAATTTAGGTTTTACAATATTCGAATGCGAAACTTGATTTCAAATATTTAACGCGATTCCAAACAAACTGGAAAGGACATATCTATGAAAATTGCAGTCAGCGGCAAAGGAGGGGTTGGCAAAACAACGTTTTCAGCACTTTTGATACGAACATTGAATGAGCAAGGGAAACATGTTCTGGCCATTGATGCGGACCCGGATGCCAATCTTGCGGCGGCATTGGGCATCCCAGATGCCGACCGTATTGTTCCTATTTCCGAGATGAAAGAGCTTGTTTTTGAAAGGACTGAAGCAAGGCCGGGAAGCATGGGTGGTTTTTTCAAACTCAACCCCAAAGTGGACGATCTTCCCGAAGCACTTTCGGCAAAACTGGATAACATTAAACTCATGCGCCTCGGGGGAGTTCAAAAAGGTGGGTCCGGGTGCATTTGCCCGGAGAGCACTCTGTTAAGGGCGCTGATAACCCACATTGTCCTGGCGCGGGATGAGGTGGTGGTCATGGATATGGAAGCCGGAATCGAACATTTGGGAAGGGCAACGGCTTCGGCTGTAGACCGGTTGATTGTGGTCGTGGAACCCGGCCGTCGAAGTATGGATACCGCCGGTCATATTCGAAAGCTTGCATCCGAGATCGGCTTGAAAAATATTGTCCTTGTGGGCAACAAAATTCGCAGTTCGAAAGACGAGACATTTTTGAAAGAAAATCTAAAGGATTTTGAGTTCCTTGGCTTTATCCCCTATGATGAAGCGCTGATAGAGGCGGATCTGGATGGTGTTTCACCATTTGATGTGGATTCAACTGCAAAAGAAAATGTTAACGCGATGATTTTAAAATTTTAATGAGCCGTTCAAAACGATACTTTGACAGAGCAAAAAAAAGAAAAGGCAGATTCAACCCGGGGCACCGGCCTCCCAAAATAAAAGCTGGTGCGGATACCGGGCTCAAAAAGATTTTTGCCGGTATTGGCGTGCCGGGTCAGAAATCGTTTAAACCTGATCCTTTCCAGCTTCAGGCATTGTCGGCCGTCAAACGATCCGACTGCCTGGTGACCGTACCCACCGGCGCCGGAAAAACCTGGATTGCCGAACAGGCCATCGCCCGAATCCTTAAAAAGGGAGGTAGATCATGGTATGCTTCTCCCTTAAAGGCCTTGAGCAATACAAAGTACAGTGAGTTTTCAAAAATCTTCGGGCCTGAAAACGTCGGTATTTTAACCGGTGACAGAAAAGAAAAACCAGATGCACCCATCACTGTGGGAACCACCGAAATTCTTAGGAATCAGCTTTATGATACCATGTATCAGGGGACTACACTTCTCACTGATTTCGTTGTTCTTGACGAGGCACATTTTTTAGGAGATGAAGACAGGGGCGTTGTCTGGGAAGAGATCATGATATATCTTCCTTCCAGGATTCCGCTTCTTCTTCTTTCGGCGACCATCGGCAATGCAAAAGTTATTTCCCAATGGCTTTCTTCCATTCGCGGGAAAAAATGTATGGTTGTTGAAGAAACCAAAAGGCCTGTACCGCTGTATCCGCTCTTTTTTCACCCTTCAGGGACGCTTTATCCCCTGCTCGTGAGGGGAAGTCCGGGGAAGGGCAGATTGTCAAAAAAAGTGGCTGCTTATGTAAACAGCAGTCGTCCACTTTATCTTTCACCACCCCACAAGCTGCCTCCCTTTGGGGATATTTTGCGTGTATTAAACAAATATCGACTTCTTCCGGCCATATTTTTCCTCAAATCCAGAGCCGATTGTGATAATGCCCTGGAGTTATGTGAAGAGGGTTTGAGGCATGACCGAATTAGAAAAGATAACCGCAGCCTGAGAATCCAAGAACTTGTGGGCCACAATTCCCACATTGCCAGGCATCGGCAATTGTGGCACTTAGAACACTTGGCCGTCGGCGCCCATCACAGCGGACAACTCCCGGCATGGAAACTGATTCTGGAAGCTCTCATGACAGAAGGGCTGCTGGATGCCGTCTTTGCGACATCTACCGTTGCCGCAGGTGTAAATTTTCCGGCGAGAACCATTGTTTTTTTAAACACTGACCGGTTCAACGGCAGAGAATTTCTACCGCTTTCTCCCACTGAATATCACCAGATGACCGGGCGGGCCGGGCGAAGGGGAATGGACCATATTGGATTTGCAGTGGCAATTCCGGGAAAATTTATGGATATCCGGCTTGCCGCAAAGCTGACGAAATCACCGCCGTCTGACGTGTATAGTCAGATAAAGATAAACTTTTCAATGGTTCTTAACCTGCTTTTATCCCATACGCCGGAACAGATCGAAGATCTTTTGAAAAAATCCTTTGCAACGTATATGATAATTCATGGGAGAAAAAAAAGTGGGCTTCAAGAAACTGTAGAAAATGATCATAAGCAGTTATGGCAGGATTTTGTACAGCATCTCGATTTTCTGAAAGAAACCGGTTATGCCACCCAAAGCGGCAGACTGACCGCCGACGGCATATGGGCCTCTCAACTTCGGGTCGATCAGCCGTTGATGATTTCAGAAGGCTTTAGGCACGGGATTTTTCCTGACAATGATCCGGCGCTTCTTGCCGCTGTAACAGTGCTGTTTGTCAACGAACGCGAATCAGATGAAATTATAGACAAGGCATTTATGCCTAAAGCGCTGATCGACATTTTTTCCGATGTTAAAAAAAATCTTTCATCTTTTTCAACACGGATGTCCAAAAAGGGGTTCGAAACCCGGCCGCTGATTTTGCAACCGGCGGCAACCCTTTATGCCTGGGCGTCCGGCCTGCCCTGGGAAAAGGTGATTTCCATTGCCAAAATGGAAGAGGGGGACCTGGCCATGTTGATTCTCAGGACAGCAGACAACCTGAGGCACATCAGAGCCCTAAAGGATGTCTTCCCTGAAGCTGCTTCAACCGCTGGCATGGCAATAGATCTTATTATGAGGTATCCGGTGGTGATGGATTATGAGTAAGCTGAATTTTAGTGAGAACTCTCATCGGTAAAATCGTTCTAAAGCAGATTAAATCCAAATTGCTATAAATATTTCCAAGAAGAATTTGAGCAGATTTTAGGTGAATTTGTTTTTATAGATTTTCTCTTGTTCGTCGAGAATTTCACACAAGATATCGATGGTGGTCATGGGATTCATGATTACCGCTCGAAGCACCACGATATTTTGTCCGGGAAAACCTTTTATATTGAGCGTCGTTCTGGAGACAAAACTGTTGCCGGCCTCCCTTTGAAGTCTTTGAATTCCACGGTTGATGTCATTGAGTTTTTCGTTGATACTTAAAGTTTGCTCGGCATTACCAACGGCGAGCTTTTTTTGAAGGTCAAAGGGGCATAATCGATACGTCAGGATGTTGAGTTCAGGGGGGGAGACCAACTGGAAATCCGGTCTTTTTTTTATTTCATCGGCAAAGTTTCGGGCAGTATCGATCCCGTGGTCGATGAGCAGGCCATAGCCCCGGCTGCCCATGATTTTTAGGGCGCTGTCGAGTATCAGGGAATTGGCTTCCCGCGATCCGGACGGCGATTTGATGCCAAGATCTACCGATCCCGGGCGGTTGACATAATTGGAATGATAGATGACATTATCCATGATGGTAGGATCTTTAAAGTAAACCATTCCGCAGCTCATGGGCATATAAAACTGTTTATGCCCGTCGATGGTCACTGAATCGGAAAGTTCGATACCCGAGAGCAGATGACGGTATTTTTCCGACATCAGCGTCGGCCCTCCCCAGGACGCATCCACATGAAAGTGAATTCTGTTTTCGGCACAAATTTCACCCAGCTTCAATAGCGGATCTACGGAACCGGTTTCCGTGGTTCCGGCGATACCGACTACGGCTAAGATAGCTGTTTTTTTGCGGCTTTTCGTTAACGAATTGATGGTTTTTTCAAGCGCCACAAGATCGATGCGGTTCTTTTCATCCACATCCACAGTGACGATATTCCGGTTTCCGATGCCGAGCAGCCCTCCGGATTTGCTGAGGGAATAGTGACCCCGCTTCGATACAAGAACCACGCTTCCCTGGATTCCGTATGCATCATGCGCAGCCTGCAGCCCTTCTTTTTCTACACCGTCAAAACCGTTTTTAGGAGCAAATCGTGTATTTCGTGCAACCCACAGCGCCGTCAGATTGGAGAGTGTTCCGTTTTCGGTAAAACATCCGAGGGTCGTGCGGGTACTCTGGATATGTTCATCGTAAAAGTCATCGTTTTTTCCATAAATCAGCCGGTGGATCTTGGCCAATACCTGCTTTTCCACCACCGAGACCACCTTGGAAGTTTCGATTTTAACCACATTTTGATTCAAAGCGGCGACGATGGTTTTGAGGTGGACCATAAAAAAAGGAATGGCAGATGTCATATGACCGACAAAATAAGGCGATGCCACATTAACGGCATGAGGAGCGATGTCTTCAATGAGATCGGTAATGACATCGGCAAGTTTTTTTTCAGGATTCTGGCTGATCAGACTGACCGTAAATCTATCGGCCAAATCCTTCAGACTGATCTCCTCGGTAAAACCGACATGTGTTTTAAGGAAATCGTGGAGCCCGAACAGGATTTGCTCCATGTATTTGATCAATGTTGACCTAGCAGCATCGTTTTCCGGCCGGATGAATGTTCGTGTCAGGGCCGGCCAGTCGGCTATGAGTTCTTTTTTCGGGGTCGTTATGGTTTTTTGAGTCATATGCTTTTTTTATCTGACAAAATAGTGTGTTAGTATTTCACGCCCTTGTAACACGACAGGATGTTAATGCCAAAGCAAATCTTTTCAAAATTAATGGTAAATTAATGGGAGGTCGAGGTGTTTTATTTGTTTAATCGCTCCATGGATGATGCTTTTTTTTCAAACCGTGTAATCACGCCGAAGGCGAATAAAACTCATGGTTAAAGAATCGTAAAGAAAGAATTTGGTCGCCTTGATATAATTTAATTTTTTCTGAAAGAACTCGTGGATAACGGCTCGTAAAAAAAAACCGGTTTTATCTTTTGATAAGGATCAACGGTTGAAGACAATACCTTCACATGACCTCGAATCGATGAGGGTTTTTTCATAACGATCCCTAATCCACCCTGCCCGCTCGTACCTTACGTGGCAGGCGGGTCAAACAGCTTCCAGCAAAAATTAAATCATACCTGCGGCTCCTTTAGCACCGATTTATTTTAAAAACCTAAACAATTTGACAAAAAGATGATCCATCTTGTCGGGTCGTAGCTGAAAGCAAAGCCCAATCCGCCCTTCTCTCTCCGAGTTGTAGACTCTACAAGCCGGGAGCCGGGTTGGAAGCGGAACCGGAGAGCACACCCCGTGAACACGAACATATGTGTTTACAATGAAAATAACCCTAACCCTGAAACAGATGGAGACTGTTGAAAAACAAGACTCTGGTGTAGAAAAATCCGGCATTGCCTTTAACTGGTCATAATAAATCAATAAAATATTAAATTAAGAAATAATTTTATCCATTTATCCTGCCGACATGTGGAATTATCCAACATGTTATGATGAAATACAAAACTATATAATGGTTCTTTGTCCAACTCCAAAACATACATAATCTCAAAACATACATGATATTAATATGTTGTGTCTTTATTTAAATGATTTTCCCTGAAATGGCACGCCCTTTGCTCTATACATCTGCAAAACAGATAACAGAATAAAAAAACCATAAGACATAAGGAGCAAGACAAATGGCAGAAAAAATTAAAAAAGATCAGAGAAGTCGTTTGGGTTACGGATCATCTTACAGAAAAGGCGGTAAAGAGGATCTTGGTAAAAAAGGTGAGATCGATGCGGTGTTGGGTGGCCAGGTGTGGATGGTGAAACCGGATAAAGATGCCAAATTGGCAAATCCCTGCCTTTGGATGGAAGCCGGTGTTGTAAAAAACAAAGATTGCAACAATTACTATGACTGTACGTCATGCAAATACGATCTCGGCATGAAAAAACAGGTGGAAAAAGGCAAACAGATGAGCTGGCAGGATGCCATGAGAAAAAGACCTGATATGGACAGGGTCTGTCGGCACAGTCTTACCCATCGTATTCGAGAAAGGGTGTGTGCTTACGACTATCAGTGCGGCAGTTGTGACTTTGACCAGTTTTTCGAGGATGTCATGAGTCCTAGAACAAAAAGCATGCCTTTTGAGATGGAGCATGTGAAGGGCTTTGACGTTCCCATTGGATACTATTTTCATAACGGACATACCTGGGCTCGAATTGAAAGCGGCGGATATATTCGAATCGGTCTGGATGATTTTTCTCTCAAGCTTTTGGGGAAAGCAGATGCTTTCGATCTCCCATTAATGGGCAAGGAACTGGATATGAACAAAATTGGTTGGGGCCTGAAAAGAAAAGAAAATCTGGCCGATGTTCTTTCTCCCGTTGATGGTGTGATCGCAGAAGTGAATTCCAAATTAAGGGAGAACCCGGGACTTGCCAACCGTGAACCTTACGGCGATGGATGGCTTTTCATGGTGCGTACGCCGGATATCAAGAAGACGGTGAAAAAGCTTATGACCGACACAGAGGGTTTTGAATGGATAAATGGTGAAGTGAAACAATTAGAGGGCATGATCGAGGAGGTCGCCGGTCCTCTTGCCGCAGACGGTGGTTACCTGCAAGAGGATATATATGGTAATCTTCCGGATCTCGGCTGGAAAAAACTGACCAAAACCTTTCTAAAGACGTGATCTGGATTTGTCGAGAGCCAAAAATATTTACCACCAAGGCACGAAGACACAAACCGACTTCGCCATAGTAGCTTTCGCTATGACGGCTGAAAGAACAAATTTAATAAAGTGTCTTTGTGCCTTGGTGGCCATAAAAAATTATTGCCATAAATAAGGAAGAAAAATGGGATCAACCCATCACGAAAATCAATCATCGAAAAAAAACCATCCTTGTTTATGGATGCAGGCCGGAGTGGTTCACCGTAAATTTTGTGATAACGACTATGATTG
>Ga0210110_1000437_pt1 | contig 13945 bp, 8 predicted proteins | sample China_Galinas_PW_2_FD_184865 | JGI IMG/M metagenome (GOLD analysis project Ga0210110, IMG submission 184865) | Wetland microbial communities from San Francisco Bay, California, USA, that impact long-term carbon sequestration - China_Galinas_PWB_D1... | ecosystem: Environmental > Aquatic > Marine... | reverse complement strand
ACTGCCCGGAGGCAAATTTGAGAATGACTTCCTGGTTGGAAAATACCATAAAGTAAAGGCCCGCCACCAGCACCAGGTAGACGGCCAGCCTGGCCACGTCACGGCGTCCGAACAGGTACCGGCGCTTCAGCTCATCGGCGCCAACCACGGGCGCAGCGATATGCTCGCCGATGAATCGCTGGAACTCCCGAGTCATGCGAAGCCTGGCGGATTGGTTCTTGCCGAGGAAGAGGTCCCCGACGACGACGACGCTGTAAGAGGGAGAAGGGTCCAAAGACTCGACTACATCCTGGGCCGCTCCTCGAACCATCTTGCCGCCTCCAGAGCATCCCGCGGCCGCCAGTGCGCCCAAGGTGCTCTTTACGCCGCCGTCGTCCGAAGGAAGTTCTTCGACGTCGTCCTCGACACCCCCAGTGTATTGCCCCGAGCTGCCGGGCTCAGAGAGGTCGAAGGACCCGGTTGGCGCGCCACCATCCTCCTCGTCCCGGTCCCGAGGCGTCAAGCTCAGGATATCCACCGCCGCGTTCCACGTCGTGGCAAGCTCGGCAACTTGCTGAAACGTTTCGGAAGCCGAATCGAATCTTTCCTGAATCCAGAGAATGCCAGTCGTAGCCATCGTGGCACGGATCTCGCTGATATCCGCAACCGGCTCCAGTGCCTCCGGGATGAATGTGGCATAGCGAGAGTCCTGCGGCAGGTAGGTGACGGTGACCACGCCCGCATCCGCCACCACCTTGAACGTAGACCGGGAAGTTCGCTCGTTCCGCGCCAGCGCAACACGCGTTTGAGCCGCCAGCCGCAGGTCCAGCATGGCTCTCTGCGAGGCGGGGGTCACCTGGAAATCGGGAAGCTGCGCTACCGCCGTGAGTGCGCTGGCGGCGTTTTCGACGGTCATGTGATGCAGGTTGATGACCACGTCGAATTGGCTCGCCTCGTCACCACCGACGCCATAGATGAACCTCGCCCAACGTTCGCGATCTTCGTCGACTTCTGCGATGTACTTGCGGGCTTTCGCGGCGTCGAGGCGAAGGTCCTGGACGGCCCTCCAAACCCGCTGCTGGTGATCGGCCACCACGCGCACGCTCAACACGTGGTCGATACCTGGAAAAAGCATGTGCCCCATCCGCCCGTGATAGACGATTTGGTCGTCTACAGCCTGGTCGCACAGGTACGCGGTCGAAAATGCCCGGAAATACTCGCGCTCGACGGCGAGGCGCTCGCCGAAGATGCGCGGTTTCATCGTCGCCATCTCCAGCTTGCCCACCTGGATGCCTTCGTGGGTAGCTGCCTCGATCAATCTCTCGCGGCTCAGGCAGACACAGCCGAGGTTTTTGGCCAACCGCTCGCCCAACTCCCGTCCGCCGCTTAGCGTGCCTCTTGAGATACAAATGACCTGCATGGCGGACTCCTCCCCCTCGCGTTGTCCCCGGAATCCGGGATCATACATGCATTCTCGCAGATGCAGGCGCTCTTGCAAGCGGATTTCCTGCACAGTCTCACTGCCGGCCCTGGCGCCCTCGGATCGAATCGGCGTGCTTGGGGGCTCAAGCGGTGAGCAAGCGCGCTCGCTGCGTTTGACTGCGCTCGCGCTCCAACAGGATGGCGCCGAGCCTGTGCAGGTTGGACCCGACCACGCCCTAGGCGATGTAGCGGTCGAAGCCCCCGATGCCACGGTCGCGACAACGATTCAATCCGTGGACCTGCAAGGCGTGAATCGCCGACTCGATCGCTGGATGCTGTGTACGGGCGTTGACGAACGCCTCACTGGACTCGCGCTCTTGGCCGCATCGCTTGAGCTCGATCGCATAATGGTAGAGGCGCCTGAACTTGAGGAAGTTGGCGTGGTGCGCGCGCCAGCCCGAGAATGGCCTCGCGACTCTCCTCATCCTGCTGCACGTGCTTGAGTCCGGCAAGAATCCTCGGAATATCGTCGCGTGAACTCGCATCGAACTCGATGGCCTCGATCGGGGTCTGGCCCAGCTGGGGGCGTTGCGTGTGGCGCGGGACGAGTTTCCGCAACTATTCGGGATTAGGCTCTCGGGAACAAACACTACGATACAATAAAATAGCTATATTATCAATATGTTAGGATATGTCCCCCGCGAGACATTTGGTGGTCGAATTCAAAAAACTCGATTCTACGTGTAGCGGCAAGTCCATGAAAAACCGTGCCAAAATGGATACCGCTCAAACACTATAACGACTGTTGCGATGACGTGAGGGTCAAGCGGGGGTTTGGGCTGAAACGATCGCGTAGCTGCCATCGCCCGTCTTGTACCGTCACCGAGACCGACCATGTCCTCGTCGCTCACCAAAGACGCCGCGATGTCCACGACTCCAATGGCACCGAGGGGATGGCAGCGTCTGGGCGGGGCGTCGAAGCCTTCCAGCCTTGCAATTCTTGTGTTGCACATGCAGAATACCTGGATACCTTGAATCTGTCGGAACCCCTTAAGTCTAATATGCGAATATTATCAAGGAGTTACTGTCGTGCGTCCGCGCGCCGACTTCCCCGGATCCATCTTCGGTCGAGTGTGAGCCGGCCGGGAGGTAAGTGTGGGCAGGTCGTTCGTAAACGCAGCCCTGTCCTATCACTGCCGACTCGGCACTGCTGTCCATGGGCGGTCCGCATGGAATCCCGCCACTGAACCCGCAGGACGCGGCCGACGCGGCTACGCTCCTGCTGTCAAAACCATTAAGATTCTAGGCAGTTACGGCCGCATCCTCCAGTGAGGTCAAAATACCGCTTCCTGGCCTCTCGGGCGGCACTTCAGCTCTTGTAAAAATTCGCATATAGTTAAAAGCTGTACATGGGCAAGATTCCGACTTCCCAGGAGGCGTGACTAATGTCTGAACAGGTAAGCCAGGCCGAAGCACTTATGCAACGGGCGCGTCGCTCACTTGCCGCCGCGGACGTGGCACTCAAGACCGCGATAAGGAGCCTTAGGGACAAGACGGTCGAGGGGAACCGCATATCGTCTGCGAAGCTGGACGAATTCCAGCTGGTGTCCTACGAGACGGCACTGTCGGCCGCCGAGGCCGCAGGAGCCTGGTTGGTGCTCGATTATGCGGACCGCGCTCGCGCGGGAGGCGACAGCTTGACGCTGGAGGATCGCTGCGCGCTGATCTTTGCCGCCGAGGCGATCGAGTCCATCCGCACCCGCCTGGAGCTTCGTCCCGAGGACTACGGTCTGAGCCGCGAAGACCTCGCCAAGACCCTCGACAGTGAAGCGCTGCAGCAGTTTTGCGCGGAACAGCTCGCCGCAAAACGGGTCGCCGAGCTGGGGAAGGAGATCGCCGCGATGGATGGCCGGACCGGGGCCTACATGCTCGACGAAGACCACGAGATGATGCGCGACACCTTCCGCAAGTTCGCCACGGACGTGGTGATGCCGCTGGCCGAGGAGATTCATCGACAGGACCTGCTCATACCGGAAGAGATTCTGGGCGGACTGACCGAGCTTGGTTGTTTCGGGCTCTCGATACCCGAACGTTACGAAGGTCTACAACCGGACGAGCGCGAGGATAACATGGGCATGATCGTGGTCACCGAGGAGCTTTCCCGGGGATCACTCGGTGCTGCGGGGAGCCTGATCACGCGTCCCGAGATTCTCGCCCGGGCGCTGCAGAAGGGCGGCACCGAAGAGCAGAGACAGAAATGGCTGCCGAAACTGGCGACGGCCAACCCGTTCTGTGCGGTCGCTGTCACCGAGCCTAACTACGGCTCCGACGTCGCTGGCATGCGCTGCAAAGCGGTGCGCACCGAAGGCGGCTGGCTGATCGACGGAGCCAAGACCTGGTGTACCTTCGGCGGTAAGGCAGGTGTGCTGCTGTTACTCGCCCGTACCGACCCTGATTTATCCAAAGGGCACCGGGGTCTCTCCATGTTTCTCGTCGAGAAGCCTTCCTCCGACGGGCACGCGTTCAGACACGAGCAGCAACAAGGCGGCGTCATCACCGGCAAGGCCATCGCCACCATAGGCTACCGGGGCATGCACTCCTACGACGTGTTTTTCGACAACTATTTCGTGCCGGACGAGAATCTGCTCGGCGGCCCCGAGGGCGAAGGGAAAGGTTTCTATTTCACCATGGCCGGCTTCGCCGGTGGACGCATTCAAACCGCGGCGCGGGCCGTGGGGCTCATGCAGGCCGCCTTCGAAAAGGCGGTTTCCTATGCCAACGAGCGAGTGGTGTTCGGTAAGCCCATCGCCCATTACCAGCTGACTCAGGTGAAGCTTGCCCGCATGGCTGCCTACGTGCTAGCAAGTCGACAGTTTACCTATACCGTTGCACGTCTCATGGATGAGGGCAAAGGTGACATGGAAGCCAGCATGGTCAAGTTTTTCACCTGCAAGACTGCGGAGTGGATCACGCGGGAGGCCCAGCAGATTCATGGCGGCATGGGCTACGCCGAGGAAACCGCCGTGAGCCGCTACTTTCTCGATGCCAGGGTGCTCTCGATCTTCGAGGGCGTGGAGGAGATCCTGGCCCTCAAGGTCATTGCACGCTCCCTCATCGAACAGGCCGGGGCAAGCTGATCAATCGCTACCTGAGCTTCCGTAATTTGCACGGTCCCATCCAGAATGTGAGGGGTTCTTACGATGAACAGTGACAGCAAAGCGGGCAGACGCGAGCGACCGTGGCTGATGCGCACGTACTCCGGTCACACGTCGGCCAGGGCATCGAATTCCTTGTATCGCACGAATCTGTCGAAGGGTCAGACAGGCCTGTCCGTCGCATTCGACCTGCCGACCCAGACCGGCTACGACGCGGACCATCCGCTGGCCCGAGGCGAGGTGGGTAAGGTGGGTGTACCGATCGGTCACATCGGAGACATGGAGACCCTGTTCGACCAGATCCCCCTGGGCAAGATGAACACCTCCATGACCATCAATGCCACGGCAGCCTGGCTGCTCTCGCTGTACATCGCAGCGGCGGAGAGGCAGGGTGTTGCGCCGGCCCAGCTTCAGGGGACGACCCAGAACGACATCATCAAGGAGTATCTCTCCCGGGGGACCTACATCTTCCCGCCAGGACCGTCGGTGCGCCTGACCACCGATGTGATAAGTTACACGGTGCATCACATTCCCAAGTGGAACCCGATCAACATCTGCAGCTACCACCTACAGGAGGCGGGCGCCACTCCGACCCAGGAGCTGGCCTATGCCCTGTCAACGGCGATTGCGGTCCTCGACGCTATCCGTGATGCAGGCGGGATCGAGGGCGGCGCGTTAGCAAAGGTGGTGGGCCGCACGGCCTTTTTCGTCAACGCCGGTATCCGTTTCGTCGAGGAGTGCTGCAAGATGCGTGCATTCGTCGAGATGTGGAACCGCATCGCAAGGGAGAGGTACGGGGTGGAGGACCCGAAGCTTTGCCGCTTCCGCTACGGTGTGCAGGTCAACTCACTGGGCCTCACTGAATCCCAACCGGAAAACAACGTCCAGCGCATCGTCCTCGAAATGCTCGCGGTGACGCTGTCCAAGAAGGCCCGGGCCAGGGCGGTCCAGCTACCGGCGTGGAACGAAGCACTCGGCCTGCCAAGGCCCTGGGACCAGCAGTGGGCACTACGCATGCAGCAGGTGCTGGCACTGGAAACCGATCTGCTCGAGTACGGCGATATTCTCGATGGGTCCGCCATCATTGACGCCAAAGTCCGCGACCTGGCGCTGGGTGCTGAAGCGGAGATGCAGCGCGTGCAGGAGGAAGGCGGCATGGTGCACGCGGTAGAAACGGGATACGTCAAGCGTCAGCTGGTCGCCAGTCACACGGCCCGGATGCGTGCTATCGAAGCCGGCGATCTGAAGATCATTGGTGTCAACTGCTTCACCGAAACCGCTGAGTCACCCATGACCTCCGGTACCGACAGCGGCATCATGAAAGTCGATGCAGCGGCTGAACGCGACCAGATCGAACGCCTCAGGGCCTTCCGGGACAGCCGCAACCCGGCGGAGGTGACAGCGGCGTTGAGCCAGCTCCGCGAGGCGGCCAAAAACGGTGAAAACATCATGACCGCGTCCATCCATTGCGCCCATGCCGGGGTGACCACGGGCGAGTGGAGCAACGAGCTGCGCACGATATTCGGCGAGTACCGTGCCCCCACCGGCATCGACATCTCCGCCCACAGCCTGGGCCGTTCCGATGTTGTCGAGACGTTGCGACAGCGCACCCGTAAGACCGGGGAGGACGTGGGCAGGCCGCTGAAGATCCTGGTGGGTAAGCCCGGTCTCGATGGACACAGCAACGGCGCCGAGCAGATCGCAGTCAAGGCAAGGGACGTGGGGTTCGAGGTGGTGTATGAAGGCATTCGCCTCACCCCCGAGCAGATCGTCAAGGCCGCCGAAGAGGAGGGCGTGCACCTGATCGGTCTGTCGGTGCTCTCGGGAAGTCACCTGGAACTGGTCCAAGACGCCCTCGCAAGGCTTGCCGCCCTGGGCCTTTCGGAGGTGCCGGTGATCGTCGGCGGAATCGTGCCCTTGGAGGACGAGCAGGCTCTCAAGGCGCAGGGAGTTGCCGCAGTCTACACCCCGAAAGACAGCGATATGAACAGGATCATGGCGGACCTGGTGAACATCATCCGCGACTACAACGGCCTGAAGCGCTTCGATGACGCTGCCTGATGCCTGCGCTCCACGTGCTTCCGGACCCCGAGGCGCTGGCCGAGTCTGTCTTGGACCAGGACCGCTCGGCTGTGGCGAAGGCGCTCAACCTCCTCGACGACAAACGCCCGGAAGCCCGGCAGCGTGCCGCCCGTCTTCTTTCCGCGCTGCCGAAACAACGACTGTATAGCGGCGGGCACCTGATCGGTCTCACCGGTCCGCCGGGCGCTGGCAAGTCCTCCCTGACAGGCGCACTGGTCCGGGTATGGCGCAAACGCGGGCTGACCGTCGGAATTCTGGCGGTGGACCCCTCGAGTCCGATCAGCGGGGGTGCACTGCTGGGCGACCGTCTGCGCATGCTCGCTGGGGGTCTGGACGTCAGTGTGTTTATCCGGTCGCTGGCCTGCCGTGGCGAGTTCGGGGGTCTGAGTGCCGAAGTCTGGCCAATGAGCCTGGTAATGCTGGCGGCATTCGACACCGTGCTCGTAGAAACGGTTGGGGTCGGCCAGAAAGAGATCGATGTCTCGAAGCTGACCGATACCACCTGCTTCGTGGCCCAACCTGCCTCCGGAGACAGCATACAGTTTCTGAAGGCCGGCATCATGGAGGTGCCGCACGTTTTGGTCGTGAACAAAGCAGATGTGGGTATCGCTGCACGCAAAACCCTCTCAGAGCTGCGCGCCAGCCTGCATCCGCCCGCACACGCCGGAGACTGGCAGGTGCCCGCGCTTGCCGCGAGCGCCACCATCGGTACCGGCATCGAGGCACTGGCGGACAACATAGAGGCACACCGCGCCTGGCTGGTAAAAAAGGGTGTGCTCGCCCCCGTTCGCAGACGCTTCCAGGCAGAGTGGATCATCAAACGATTAGCCGAGGAGTTTGGCCGCTTCGGAATCGAGGCGCTGGGGGGCAGGTCAAGGCTGCTGAGCAGCCTGGCAGAGGCTCCGGGCTCGCCGTTCGAGCAGTATGATGCTCTGCGGCATCGGCTTCTCGCGCGCTGGCATAATGATTAGATGGGCAACAGAGGAGCGCGATCTTCGACAGAAAATTCAAGACTCACAGGCTTTTCAACTGATCGTTCGCTCGGCAAGACATGCAGGGCGTATACGCAGGTCGGTGGGTCTCGCGGACATTCTCGGCGGGCTCGCCATTGTATTCTCCAGCAATTGCTTGAAGAGGAGGGCACTCTAATGACAAAGGAGCTATATGACATCGGTGAGGTACCGCCGGTCGGGGAAGTTCCCCCCAAAATGCACGCTTGGCTGATCCGCGCAGAGCGGTTCGGAGAACCGAAGAATGCATTCCAGCAGGAGGTGGTCGACGTTCCTGCAATCGGCGACGACGAAGTCCTGGTATACGTAATGGCCGCCGGCGTCAACTACAACAACGTCTGGGCGGCGCAAGGCGTTCCCGTCAACGTCATCAAGGTACGCAACAAGCTGGGTGAGCCGGAAGAATTCCACATCGGGGGCAGCGATGCCTCCGGCATCGTCTACCAGGTGGGCAAGGACGTGACCAACGTCAAAGTAGGCGATGAGGTCGTCATGCACTGCGGCACCTGGGACAGAAACTGCCCCTGGGTCAAGGCGGGCAATGACCCGATGTATTCGCCGACCTTTCGCATCTGGGGCTATGAAACAAACTACGGAAGTTTCGCCCAGTTCACCAAGGTACAGGCGCACCAGTGCATGCCCAAGCCCAGACACATGACCTGGGAGGCCGCGGCGGCCTATGTCCTGGTGGGAGCCACCGCCTATCGCATGCTGCACGGCTGGAAGGAGCACGCCGTCAGGAAGGACGACGTGGTGCTGGTCTGGGGGGGTGCCGGGGGCCTGGGCTCCATGGCTATCCAGATCTGCAAAGCGGCAGGCGCCACCTCTGTGGCCGTTATCTCCAGCGACGACAAGATCGATTACTGCAAGAGCCTAGGAGCCAAAGGCTGCATCAACCGACGCAATTTCGACCATTGGGGGATGCTTCCCCACTGGAAGGACCAAGTGGGCTACGGCAACTGGCTGAAGGGCGTACGGGCATTCGGCGGCGCTTTCTGGGAGGTGCTGGGAGAGAAGCGCAGCCCGAGGCTCGTGTTCGAGCACCCCGGCGAATCCACCATACCTACCTCTATGTTCGTGTGCGACACGGGCGGCATGGTGGTCATTTGCGCAGGCACCAGCGGCTATAACGCCACCGTGGACCTGCGCTACGTGTGGATGCGCCAGAAACGGGTGCAGGGATCCCACTTCGCCAACGACAGTCAAGCCTACGCGATGAATCAGTTGGCGGTGGAAGGGCATCTCAACCCGTGTCTGTCGCGGACGTTCTCCTGCGATGAGCTGCCGCTGGCCCATCAGTTGATGCTCGAAAACAAACACCCCCATGGCAATATGTCGATATTGATCGGAGCAAAGGAGCTCGGAACGGGCGCCACGGAGAAAGAACCAATTCCAGCTCCGGCCATGAGCCTTCCTAAGTGGGATCTCCACATCAGTCCCCATCCTTACCCCAGCTCCGTGCCGCTGCCCGGTATTGCCCCCAGCCCCGTAGAAAGCCTCGGGCCTGTCATGATCGACGACGGCAGCAAGGTCAGGGACCTGATGTTCTATGGGCTGGTCGCCTGCAAACCCGAGGACGACCTGGAGACGGTGGCGCGCGTCATGATTGAGAACGACGTGCACGCAGTGGTGATCCAGGAGGCCGAGCAGGCCGTCGGCGTGGTTTCGCAGACTGACCTGGTGCTCGCCCGCCAGGTGCGGACAGCGGACAAAGCACGCAAGACCGCAGCCCGGGAGATCATGAGCGAGGGTTGCGCGACCTGCGACCTGGAAACCTCGCTCTCTGAGGCCGTCACGGCCATGACGCGGATGGGTATCCACCGCCTCGTGGTCACGAAGCCCGTGGAAGATCGCAACGTACCGATTGGGGTGATCTCAATGACCGACGTGGTGCGAAAGCTCATCGTCGACTGACACAGGGCGAGCGGCGGATGGGAGGAGCCGCGAGCGGCCTGCATGGATGACGGGGCCGGGGTTGCCAAATGCCGCCGGAGTTCGCCAAGGATGGCGGGTACAGCATGTTCTTGGCCGCAACAGCATTGCCGAAGCATCACGACGCAGCGGAAGCGGTGCTAAGAAAAGCCCTCCCCGGCTTGGTGGCCGGGGAGGGCTTTTCGTTTCAACGAGCGCAAGCCTTTGCCGATCGACAGACAACTATCAGGTCTGCTCCGCCGGCTTCGGGAAGAAGATCCGGACCTTCGAAGATGAAATCAACTTGCCGCTCTGCGTCGTGTTGGCATTCAGGCCCAGGCTCACCGCCCTAGAGCTCTCACGCAGCTCGTCGATTGAGACCCGGGACTCCAAGACGCCCAGCTTAAGGGGCCTTAGATACTTCGTCTCCTCGCTCTGATAGATCGAGCCCATAGCGGGCAGCAGGGTCCCCAGCACCGCCGAACGAAACGCGTCGTCGACACAGGAAAGAAGGAATTCGGCGCTGCCCGACAATTCGTCGGTCAGATGCAGTCTTCCTTCCATGTGGCCAACACCGGCCAAGGAGTAGAGATGATTCTTCCTCAGATCCGGTTGCATCCTCGCCCACTGTCCCGTCTTAAAAAAGTCATAGGAAAAATGGTTGGGTATGCCGGGTTCCACAAAGGTGGTCTCCAGCGCCGGGTCTGCCCTTGCCATTTCCGCCAGAATCTCCGTCTCCCGCAAGTCCTCCCCGATGCTGAATATTGCCGAGGGCATATATGTGCTCTTGGTCTTCAGAACGATCTTGTCATAGTCATTGCTCAAAACGGACAAACCTATCGTGGTCACCAAGTGGTTCTGTCGGTCCACATCGACTACGATCTCGTAGAAGTCCAGCACTGAAGACTCGACATAGACCGGCGCAGTAAATGTCCTTTCCTGCTGCGCTAAGACGAAATTCGATCCGGGCAGTATCCTTCTTCCCAGCAGCCTCTGCTTGAACACGGCTATCTGCCCATGGGCAATGATTTCCCGGAACGGCGACTCTTTCGCGAATTCCGGACTGAGGTGGACCCTGTTCCGGTCGCCACAGGACGCGTAAAGCAACACATCGTTGTGGGCGATATGGCGACCCTTTACCACTGTCCAGTGACCGGGCGCGATCTCGTCGATTCGGCGCAACGTCGATTCATTGGGATTCACGGAACCCAGAAAGTATTCATCGTCCAGTGCCTTTCTCTTCAGAAAGCTCAGTTTCGTCTTTTCGTCTACCCTGATGTAGTCGTCTACGTTTATCTCTTGCATCTTCTCCAATCTCCAATGTTCGTGTTTACCAATCTGGCCGGCAGAGCCGTCGGACGTCGTTGGCCCTACAAGGCCTCGGCCAGTTCCGGAAGCGCTGTGAATAGGTCTGCGACCAGTCCGTAGTCGGCGACTTGAAATATGGGGGCGTCTTCGTCCTTGTTTATGGCCACGATCACCTTGCTCTCTTTCATTCCGGCCAGGTGCTGAATTGCCCCGGATATCCCCACGGCAACATAGAGCTCCGGTGCCACGATCTTACCGGTCTGTCCGACCTGATAATCATTGGGCACGAATCCGGCATCCACTGCCGCCCTGGAGGCGCCGATGGCAGCGTTGAGCTTGTCGGCTACCGCCTCGATCAATCGGAAGTTCTCACCGTTCCCCATGCCCCGACCCCCGGATATCACCACCCTGGCGCCGGTCAGCTCCGGTCTTTCCGAGACCGTGAGCTCCTGTCCGACAAAGGAAGACCTTCCGAAGGTTTCGGATGCTGGGACTGTCTCTATCTTGGCATTGCCACCTTCGGCACTCACCGCGTCGAAGGCCGTGCTTCTCACAGTCACGACCTTGATCGGATCTTTGCTCTGTACCGTCGCCATGGCGTTGCCGGCATATATCGGCCGCACGAAAGTGTCAGCGGATTCCACACTGACTGCATCCGAGATCTGAGCCACATCGAGCCGCGCGGCGACCCGGGGCATGAAATTCTTGCCGAAGGTGGTGGCGGGTGCCAGCACGTGGGTGTAACCCTCCGCCAACCCCGCCACCAGCAGAGAGAGCTCCTCGGCTAGCCCGTGCTCATAGTGCGCATCATCCACCAGCAGTACCCTGCCGATGCCTTGCACTTTCGCCGCCGTGTTGGCGGCCTGAGCACAACCATGCCCGGCCACCAACAGATCAATGTCCCCGCCCAAGTTGGCCGCAGCCGCAACCGTGTTCAGCGTGGAACGCTTGAGCTGAGAATTGTCGTGCTCAGCAATTACTAGAATGGCCATCAGATCACCTTCGCTTCGTTGCGCAGCTTGTCGACGAGATCGGCTACACTGCCGACCCGGATGCCGGCCTTCCGCGAGGACGGCTCGCTCACCTTCAGGTTCACAAGGCGCGGCGTGAGGTCCACCCCGGTGCTGGCGGCATCGATCACGTCCAATGGCTTCTTCTTGGCCTTCATAATATTGGGCAGTTTTGCGTACCTTGGCTCGTTGAGGCGCAGGTCTGTGGTTACCACCGCCGGCAACTTCAATTTAACCGTCTCCAGGCCGCCATCGATTTCACGCGTGACTTGCATCTCGCCATCGCCCAGCTCCACTTTCGATGCAAAGGTCCCCTGGGGCCAGCCCAGCAGCGCCGCCAGCATCTGCCCTGTCTGGTTGCAATCGTCATCGATCGCCTGCTTGCCGAGAATGATCAGATCCGGATTCTCGCGCTCCGCCACGGTGTTCAACAGCTTGGCCGCCGCCAGCGGCTCCAGCTCCTGGTCCGTCTGCACGAGGATGCCGCGATCCGCTCCCAGCGCGATGGCGTAGCGGATGGTCTCCTGGCAGGATGCGGCACCAAGGGAGACCGCCACGATCTCTGTTGCTCTGCCGGTCTCTTTGAGCCGGACCGCCTCCTCGACCGCGATCTCGTCGAACGGGTTCATGGCCATCTTGACATTGGTCAACTCCACCCCGGTTTGGTCGGGCTTGACCCGGATCTTGACGTTGTAGTCCACAACGCGCTTAACTGCGACCAGTACTTTCATCGCTCACCCTATGGTTAATCTTTGTGTCGGGGCCACGGGGAAAATGCCGACAGACACTGCGCGATGGCCCGTACGCCCGACCTGGTTCGATGGCGTTGGATGCCGTCGAGGCCCGGGCCGGTCCCAGCGCGCCATTATAACGAGTCTGGCGATGAAACGCGATCCTATGGCGCCCGTTCCAGCCTCCTCTCATGCAGATACCACAGCTTGGGACCGACGCCGTTCGTCGTTCATCTCTAACACCCGAGCTGATTCGCTTCTCCGAGCTCGTTGAGACCCACCGCACCGGGGAGGCACCACTGACCACAGGGGCCTCTCTCCAGACTGCGACTCCCGTTGCCTGAGAGAGGTCCCTCGTGCTACAACTTCGGTGTAGAATACAACAATCTGGGATCTGAAGGCAGCGTCTCCGAAACGGCAGAGCGGCCAATAGGTCACACGGGGCGGGGAGCCGCTGGCGCTTTGGGTCGCGACCGCCCCCCAAGGCCAGACCGTACCGATTTATATTATACTTAATGTCTACCACTCAGGCATGCGAGAACAAGAGCGCCCCTGACAGATGTTGCTAATGCACGGATTATGCCAATTCGTTTTCGGCGACAGGCTGTACACTCTTTTCCGGCATGCCTGCACGCGGATGTCCTTGCCAGCTTGGTGCGTATGGGGCTACAGAGCAAGTGTACTGCCCATCAGACCCTGGCCGAGTCTTATTTATTATCAAAGATTTCTATCCATTCATGTCTTCTGAAAGAAAATTCCTATCCACCGTCGTCTACATGCCGGCCTGCTCTTGGAGAAAATAGCGATGGAAGCGGAAGTTATGAGATACGACGTCGTTGTAGTCGGTGGTGGGCCTGCCGGCCTGACGACAGCGATTCGGCTGATGCAATTGGCCGCGGAGAAGTCTCCGGAGTTCACCGTCTGTGTACTGGAGAAGGCTGGGGAGATCGGCGGCCATATCCTCTCCGGGGCGGTCCTCGAGTCCCGGACCCTGGATGAACTGCTTCCGGACTGGAAAGAAAGAGGGGCGCCCTTGAACACGGAGGTAACCGCCGACGAGGTCTATCTGTTCACGGGACCACAGAAGTCGGTACGGATACCCAATGCATTCGTGCCGCGTGCCATGCACAACGAAGGGAACTACGTCGCTAGCCTGGGCAATCTTTGTCGTTGGCTCGGCCAGCAAGCGGAAGAACTCGGAGTGGAGATCTTTCCGGGTTTTCCGGCGGCGAAGCTACGCTTCGACGAAGACGGACGGGTCCGAGGTGTCGTTACGGGTGACATGGGCGTCAATCGGAACGGGGAGCCCAAGGACGGATTCGAGCCGGGTATGGAGC
>Ga0210110_1000435_pt1 | contig 13996 bp, 14 predicted proteins | sample China_Galinas_PW_2_FD_184865 | JGI IMG/M metagenome (GOLD analysis project Ga0210110, IMG submission 184865) | Wetland microbial communities from San Francisco Bay, California, USA, that impact long-term carbon sequestration - China_Galinas_PWB_D1... | ecosystem: Environmental > Aquatic > Marine... | reverse complement strand
TACTGAGCTTGTGGACAGCGGCGAGTGCAGCCATCTGGCTTCTCCGTGGCTTGGAACGGCCGTGTTCCCAGTTGTAGACGGTCATGGCGTGCACGCCAAGGAGGGACGCGTATTCCGCCGCAGAGAGACCGAGCTTCTTTCGGTGAACTTTCACCGAGGAAGACGAGTACCGGAAGTTGCCCACGGATCCGGCTGCAAGCGGTCGCACACCACTCCTCGCGGCCTGCTTGCGCGCCGCCCGCACCTCTCGTTCCAGGGTGGCCAGCCTTCGCTCTAGCTCGGCGATCTCACGGCGGTAGTCTGCCGACAGTTTCTTGGCTGAGCCAGCCTCGGCGCGGAGTTCCCTGCGCGCGATTCGAGTTGCTTCCGCTCTCAGTGCCGTAGCAAGATTCGCCATGATGTTAGCTCCCTCCATCGGTGTTATTCCGGTACGCTACGAGCGCAACCACCATACACGGGTCGTTGTCAGAGGGCCAGTGGCAGGCACGCGAGCCGGCGAGAGCAACTCACGTTCCCGGCAGCGCGTGCCCTACCCGACCCCCCTTCCGAGGACGAGTCGCCCCACCAGCCTGAACTGGTCCGCCAAGCGGGTGGTTCGATTCTACAACAAGCGTGGCACGGCGGAGCAATGGATAAAGGAAGGCAAGTATGCGGTGAACTGGACGCGGCTGAGTTGCCACGACTTCGTGGACAACCAGGTGCGACTACAGTTGTTCGTCCTGGCGTACAACCTGGGCAACTTCCTGCGACGATTGGCGCTGCCGAGGTCGGTGCGTCACTGGTCGCTGACGACGTTGCGGGACAAGTTGATCAAGATCGAAGCGAAGGTGGTTCGACACGCGCGGTACGTGACGTTTCAACTGGCCGAGGTGGCGGTTCCACGTGAGTTGTTCGCCGCGACTCTACGCCGCATCCAGCGGCTTGGTTTTCCACCACCATTAGAAGGGTGCGGGTGATGTCCACGATCAACGGAAGTCTGTCATTGTGCCGGGAACGACTCTGCGCAGGCGGCGGTAGAAACTGGATTGGATCAGGCTTCACCGGATGGATTCGTGCGTTGCGGCGAGGAAGTGTGCATCATCCAGGCCGATCGGAGCCGATTTGGCTGGAGTCAGGTTGCTCGTGTCGGTACAATGGCCGGTCGAGGTGTGGCATATGGGAAATATTGGTCAATGCAACTGCCGGCGAGGAGTGTGACGACGGAATGCACTGCGACGACGTGGATCATACACGCTGTACGATAGATTCGGAATGTGCAGGCATGGGAGACCAACTATGCAAGCCCAGAAGCGACGACGGTTGCGATGAGAACTGCCAACGGGAGTGATCTGCCTTGCGGCCCGCAAGTGGATTTCTTGGGGCCCGCTCGCGCAGAACGCTCCAGGACGTTTGCGCGAATAGCGCAGCAGCATGTGGGAGAACGGAGATGGTCAGTCGTTCAACTGAGCGCTTCGCAATCAACTATTCGATGGCGTGTTTGCTTTTTGCATCCATGGCCAGCTGCCCAAGTCGAAGCATGCTGGAATGGCGTGGCTGCGGCGGATCCGAACGGAAGGTCGTTGAGACAAGCACGGGCGTTGACGCTGCGCGGCGGCGAGTACTCGTTGTCCTGGCGGCGCAGCTGAGGGATTGGTAGGTCAGGCTGGGAAAGACCGAGTGACTTGCAGCCACAGAGGCAGTTGCGCCCGAAGTCCAGCAGGCCGTTCAATTAGGATGGCCGCTTGGAGTTGCGTATTTGAGAAGTATCGGTCACATGGATCCGGGTAGCAACAAACCGTGCTTCTACAAAGGGAAGGATTGGATTCGGCTGACTGGTGCGCCGTGCAATTAGGGTGGAACCACGGCCCGGGCTGACTCTGCCACACGTGCACCGGAAGGAAGGATCGAACCCGCAAGTCGGAATCGACTGTGTAAGACAGAAAGGAGTTCCATGGCCTCTTCATTATCGAGGAATGCACTCGTGCTTCCGCGTGCCGGCTGGTTGGTCCTGCTGGTTGGTGCCGTCCTTCTAGGATCCGTCCGTACCGTGTGTGCTGCGCCGCGCAGCTACCACCTCCTGGTCATGCGGGTCGACTTCAGCGATGCGCCTGGTGTTTACTATTCCCCGGCTGACTTTCGCAATCACTGGGTCCAACGTCTCGTTGACTACTTCACCGAGGTTTCGAACGAGGAGTTGATCCTCAAAACAACTGTACTTGATGACGTGATTAGACTTCGTGAACGTCGCCGATATTGGGACGGCAAAAATGCCGGCCAGCAATGTGCACAGGACCAGTGCGGCGAAGAGCCTGTGACGGAATACGATACCGACGGTTATTGTTGCTTCAATGCGGCACGTGAAGCAACGGACCTTGCACTTTCGAGCGGGCTCATTGCTTCGACCACGGCGGGACTTGCGCCGATAGGAGGTACGACTGAGGACGTATTCGATGGAGTTCTGACCGTATTTGGCGCGCCACGGGACTGGCCGAGCACCGGTTACCTAACAAGGTACGGATCTTGCGGGATCAGCTGGGGCGCTATTTCGGGGAGTATGCACGTCCGGGGGGATGTGGCAGGACGTGTCTACGGCAACGGGCAGGCCCAAGAGACATGGGGAGAGCAGCCCGGCGGAACGGGCTGCGCGATGGACCCTTTCAACGACAAAGATCTCGGCCCCGCTGTGCACGAGGTCGGTCATCTCGTTGGGGCCAGCGCTCATCCGGCCGGTTACATCAACGGTTACGAATTGATGGACTCCGGCTATCCTTGCTTTACTGGAGCCTTCACACGCATGAGCGCGGCGATGAGGGGCGCCGGCTTCCGCAGCTGGTTCGATGGCTGGCTGCCGGATGGGAATGTGAAGGTCTTTGGGCCGGCTGTGGGCGGGACCGTCGTCCTTTCGCCGATCGAACTTGATCCCGATCTAGTGACTTCGCCGCAAGCCGTCAAAGTCGAGACGGGCGTCGCGGGTCTGTTCTACGTTGTCGAGTGCAGGCGTCTCATCAGTTGGGATAACCTCATAGCAAGCGGGCGGCCACGTCCCCCTGGCGTGCTGATTCTTCAGGCGACGGCCGGCGCCGATCCGGAAACGCAACTGATGGGAAGCGACGGTTGGCTGAGCCGTTGGCAACCCGGGGATGTGTTCGACGATGCGGTCAACGACTTGGAAGTCCGGGTGGGACCTGATATCGGTGACGGCTGTACAGTCACGGTCGCGTACGGGAAGGGAAGCACCGCCGGTGTCCCGGATGTCGCCCTGACTCCGTGGTTGACTCCTCCGATGAATACCTGGGAGACGGTCGATATTTGGATCGACAGCTCTTGCAATGGGTATGAGGATGCATCCTACCCGCTCAAGTATGGTCGTCGCGCAGACGCAGAACACACCGTAATCGGTAACGGTGATGACCCCTGCGCAAACCGTGAGAACCGTGTGTACGCCCGAGTGCGAAATCTCGGAACCGCGCCAGCGGACCATGTTCGCGTGCGCTTCGAAGTGACGCACCCGCTTGGAGTGGGAATTCGCGGCAGCACCGGATGGGATCTGATTCAGGAGGTGGACGAGTCGCTGTTTCCAGATTTGAGCTCCATTCCAGTAGGCGGATACGCGGATGTGTATGGTGAATGGACCCCAGTGATCCCCCGCACTGACGGGACGGAAACGCGCTTTCCATTCCATAGTTGTGTTCGGGTGCTGGTTGACACTGTGAGCGGGGAACGATTGACGTCCAATCAGGACGGCGACGGTGAGCAGGAGAATATCGGCTGGTTTGAAGCAGAAGAGGGAAGAACGGCTTCCACGTTTGGACAAATCCATGAAGCGTTTTTCCTCGCGAATGAAGTTCTGGATTTCAGAACGGTGGACGGTGAATGCTTCAGCCCCGTGGGAGACTTCGCGTGTGATGGGGATATCGATCTCCAAGACTATCGCACGTTTTTGGGCTGTCTGGACGGACCGCTCGACGAAGTTGCTTCCGAGTGCGAATACGCAGATATCCGAAGCGACACGAAAGTGGATCTTGCCGATGTGGCTGATCTGCAAAACAACTTTACTGGAAGCGGTGACGCAAACTGGTTTTATCTTTCGAGCACTTCCGCATCACCCTCCGGATCGCGCGTTACGGTCGGCGATGGAGACCCCTGGCTGTATCTGCAACCGGGTGAGGTCCGCAGCATCCCGATAACCATCGAAGTCCCAGCGGGCGCACCCGTCGGACAGAGCTACTTCTCGGAGGTTGCAGCTTCTGTGTTGACCGGTCCCTATGCACCCAGCGGCGACCGACACTGGGGCCTTCATCGGGTTGGTGGGATCATGCTGGCGGCTCAAACCGTTGTTCCAACACAACTGACTCTTGCGGCAGAGCCGTTTTCGCAGAGTATTCTGGTTCGCGGACAATTACTGCCGCCCGTGCAAGCTGCGCCGGTACAGGTTGAGTTCTACAGAAGTATCCCCAACGCCCATCCGGACGCCATGCTGCTACTCGTCACGGACGCGACTGGGCACTTTGAAGGCAAGCTCGCGCCAGCCGAGCCGGCGGAATGGACTACGAATGCCATGTGGCAAGGTGATCTGGAGCATTCCTGGGCCGAGTCCGACAACGTAAGTGTCGTCGTCAGCCATTGGTGCGGAGACGGGACATGTGATTTGCAGCAAGGTGAATCGTGCGAGACTTGCTTCCAGGACTGCGCGGAAATACCGGCGGTGTGTGACGACGGGAATCCCTGTACAGACGACGCATGTGATGCTTCCGCTGGCTGTACGCACACGAACAACACCGTGGCCTGCACAGACGGTGTGTTCTGCAACGGCGCCGACACGTGCGTGGGTGGAGGCTGCTCCCGGCACTCTGGTGACCCCTGCGCGGGTCCGGACGGCGACAGCAATTGCAGAGAATCCTGCGATGAAGAGTTGGGGGAATGCATCGCTCGCGATCCCGATGGGGCAGCTTGCGATGACGGCATATTCTGCAACGGGCTCGACACGTGCATGAGCGGAGTCTGCCAGGGACACGCGGGTAATCCCTGCCCCGGCGCCGACGGCGATAGTAACTGCAAGGAATCCTGCAGTGAGTCTTCGCATGCCTGCACGGCTGACGACCCCAACGGTGCGAACTGCGATGATGGAGTTTTCTGTAACGGGCATGACGCCTGTCAGACAGGAAACTGCAGCAGCCATGCAGGAGATCCGTGTTCTGGCCAGGGTGAATGCAAGGACATGTGTAACGAGAAGAGCGCCAATTGTCTATCGCCCGCCGGTACCTCGTGTTCAGATACAGACAACAATGTGTGCACGAGTAATGTATGCAACGGCAACGGATTCTGTGTTGTGGACGGATTGATCCCGGACGGCACTCCGTGTCCCGATGACCTATTCTGTAATGGACAGGAGGAATGCGTGGCTGGTGTCTGCCGATCACTACGGCTGCCGTGCTTCGGGCCCAGCCTACAATGCCTCGAAGGGGATCCGCCGCAGTGCTGCGACATATTTGGTGGTTGTACATCTTGCGGACCCACGAGCTGTCCATAATCGGATACCCAGTCTGACTCTGGAACGAGTCGAAGGCGTCTCATGCACCGAGAGCAAATAGGAATTGGACACCTTGACCGCTCCCGCAAGTGGCACCAACGCGATGGTCCCCTCTGTCAGCGGGCGGGTCGAGGCTGAAAGTTTGAGGAGGCGCTAGTTCATCGCGAAGCTTATCCCCGGCACGGAGGAAGCCGTAGCGAATCGACTCAAGAAGGTTTGATAGGGCCGCGCGCAAATCGTCTGGGGATGCGTCTACCTCGAGCGCGACTCCTCGGCCGACAGCCTCTGGCGGAGCAGATTCACTACGAGCCGCTATGGTCTGATGGTCAGGCCATCTCGGAATCACGTCATACGCACAAGAACGAAACCTTTATGAACTACCCACACGTATGTGTGAGTATGGCAAGCAAGAACATCACCATCAGTGAGGAGGCGTACCGAAGACTTGAGAATCTGAAGAAGCCCAATGAGAGCTTCTCGGTAGTAATCACTCGGCTCACCGGCAAACGCGCGCTCAGCGAGCTCTTTGGGGTCCTTGCTGGCGCGGATGGGGAGCGCCTTGCAACGAACCTCGAGAAGATACATAGAGCACGAGCGAAGGTGGATCGCCGCCGTAGTAGGAGGCTGCGGGAGGCACTGGACTAGAAATGGTGTGCCTCGACACGACGTTCCTGGTGGACTTCCTGCGGGGAGATGAACAAGCGAAGCAAGTGCTCGACGGACTGGAAGCTGCATCGGAGGTCATCTCAATCGCGACTCCGACGCTCATGGAGCTGCAGGCGAGCATCGCGCTCAACAGGCGCGGCCAGAATGAGGCGGAGCTGATTGAGCGAGTGAAGGACTCGTGCGTTGTCCTTCCACTATGCGAGAAGTCGGCGATCCGAGCTGGAAACGTCGAAGCCAGTTTGATCCTGGCCGGTGAGACAATTCCGCCTGTGGACATCATGATTGCTGCGATCGCCCTGGAGCATGGGGAGGCGATTCTGACGAGGAATGTGAAGCACTTCAACCGCGTTTCTGGATTGGAAGTGCGGACGTACTAATGCTAAGGTGTTGGGATATGCTGGCGGAATAGCGCGATGTTGCGATCGACCGCTTAGGCCCGTTTGTATCTTAGGCTTGCGCGTTGCTTCAGGATGACCTCCTGCTGATGAATCCACTCCGGTATTCGCGCAGACGGTATACGGGACATTGCCTGGAGCTCTACACTTGAGAAGGGAAGTATGAGGAACTCGTTCCTGAGCGCTTCGTCGTATATCCTGTTCATGGTAGTGCGTGCATGCCCAGAACGGCACACTAGAATGCCGACCCGCCCCAATCCCGCGGTCGCCAGATAGTCCTTGATCTGACGAAACGCGCTGACACTTCCGCGCCGTTTCTCGTTCTTGCCCTCTATGATCAGGCTCAGCAGCCCATACGATTCGCTCCACCGCCGAAAGAGCGGCTCAACCTTCAGCGCGCGGTAATCGATCGGCAGCTCGATGTCGAAGCGGCCCTCGCCCACCTTGGCGTTTGTACGGATCAAACTGGCGTTAATGAACCCGTCGAGAGAGTGGCAAAACGCCTGCCGGAGAAGCCTCTCGAATCCGGATCCCTCGCCATGCGGGTATGCGTTCATAGCAGCGTACGGATCAGGGTGGGCTGCCACAATTCGCGCAACCAGACGATCCACCTCGTCCGGAGTAGGAGGCGACTTGCGCGTCCTGATCCTCCGGACACCTCCCCGCTTCGCTGATCTGTCCTTCTCTCCCGCCATCGTAGTTCTGCCGAACGGGTTTTCGCCTCTGTTCGCCCACTCGTTGAGGCAAAGAACTCATCGGGAAACGCATCGACATAACCCTTCTCAAACTTTATGGCTGGGTTGGGAGCCGCATGGCTCGGACACGCCGAAGCGGACATGTCGTGACGCAGCCCACTCGGTTGCTACCGCGAGATTGACTGCGGGGGAATGCACCTGCACCTAGCCTGCGGCATCGACAGTGAGGCATAAGCTGATACATTGCAATGGTTTACGGCGGCAAGGGCACTGTGATTTGTCGGAGACCGTCAAGAGTCCTTCCTGTGGAATATCCGGTTGGGCATGCAGTGACTGTGCTATAGGTGATTTGTTTCACTCAAAACGAGAGAGTCTGCTTTTACTGTCAGTCACTCCTTGAAGAACGTGAGGGGTGACGTCGTCCCCGGTGGGCGAAACCGGTCCCGCAGCAGGCCGAATTGCAGTCAACACACCCGCACCTTGGTCGCCTCCGGCGACATCTACTCCGCGTCACTCCCTGAAAAACGTAAGAGCCGCCTCACGCCTTCGGCTAGGCACTTAGGTTTTTCGCTTTCCCCCCACTCTGCCTCGCCCGAGAAGCACGGTCGCTCTGCGGTTGTGGTCAGGCCCAACCAACATTGAGGCCCCAAGGTTGGGACTCGATAAGGGCTCTGACCTGATTGAAAGGAGGTGAAATGAACATGGAAACAAAAGAAAAAGTAGACGGGTACGTCGAGCTGTACGAGCTGCTGAACGGGCGAGTGAAGAACGCGGAGGTCGTTGCGGCGATCATCGAACAGATTGGTAAGGACGTTCGGTGCGAGTTGCTGATGGACGGCCGGGCGAACGGCAACGGCCACTCAAGCGGCAGCGACGTGCCGGCAACAGAGAAGCAGCTTGGCTACCTACGATCCCTGGGAGTTGAGATTCCCGAGAGATTGAGCAAGCGTGAGGCATCTGAGTTGATCGACCAGCACGCCGGGTAGGCATCCAGAGTGGCGGTGAAGAAGTTCTTTGATTTTGGGCCCTCCCGGGCGGGGTGGGGCCCATTTCTGTTGGCGGGGAAATCGCCATAGGGCCGTCCTCTGGAGGATCATCGTTTGGCCTCGCCGCGTAGATTTGAGTTGGGCTTCTGTGCAGTGTTCGTTATTGGGCGCCCGCAGCTGCTCCAACACGTTCAGGGGCAAACGCCCAATCGCCCCAGGCATTTCGGTAGTCGCCGTGCGCGGTTCCGAATATACTCACACATAAAACCCGGCGCTCGTCGCACTTGCGCGCCACGAGCGGGCACTGACTGCCACGGCCCATCGCCAGATGGTGGACCGCCCGGGACTTGCCGAGTTGACGACTGGCGATCTCCTGCCAGCGAGCGAGAATTGTACACGAGATGACTGCACTTTGCGCGTGGGTTGGCGTAGATAGTCGTGGTCCGGCATCGCTTTACCTTGCTGCCGACAGCCGACTTTCTTGGTCAGGTGGAAGCATGTGGGACAAGGGGCGCAAGCTATTTGCCGCGCACACGAAACCCGAGATCCTAGGTTATTGCGGAGAAGCCATCTTCCCCACTCAGACAATCGGGCAGGTTCTTGCCGCGATAGATGAGGGTGTACTAGACAAGGCAACAGATCCGGCCCAGCGAGCTCAGCATGTCCGTGACATCGTTGTCGAGATGCTACATGGCTATCCGCCGCAGTACACGCAGTCGTTCTCGATCCTCTACTGTACGCGTCAAGGATACGGCATGCGATCCTCGCTGCACTGCTTCGAGATCAAGTTTGATGCTGTAACAATCCAGATCGCTGTGATGCCGATTCCGCTCCCTGACATGTCGGGAGTCATCGCCATTCGTGGATCTGGTAGCCACTCGGTCAAGAAGTGGACTGATCGTTGGGTTAAGTCCAAACAAGCAGGAGGTGGGACAAGTCGTGCAGTATTCAGCGGTTTCTGTGACGCAGTGCGTTCTGGGGAGGATCCTGGGACTGGGGGCTCACCCCAACTCGTTGGCCTATACCGGAAAGACGCCGCAAGAACCTTCGGCATCTCTTGGGCTGGGCAGCCATTCATCTACGGCTTGCATCTTCGGTCGTTGCTATTGACGCGCGCAGAATGGCGAAATCAACGATTTGAGCGGTGCGACCAAGGCGGTGCTCGCCTGCCGAACGCGACGCCCAGGCCTCGTCCAGGCGATATCGGTGACTGAGGTTCGCGGCACCTATCGCGCCAGCAGGCTCAGCGGCAAAGATGTTGGCGAAGCATCGAATGTCTGCACGAATCAGCAAATTCTCGAAAGCCACTGGTTATGGTTGGACTCTCGTGACGACCCGGTCATATCGACCGGCGGCTTGTTGTGCCCGACTGCACTGCTTTGTCACTTTCAGCCGAAATGTAACCAGGACAGTCAAGACCTCTAACCCGCGTGCGATTTGTGTAACAGAAACACGGTTCTGGACATGCCCGCACAATGACACATATTCGTGTGGGTCTGGCACTGGATAATCCGCTTCTTCAATTGATATCGCGCGTACTTGCTCAGAGAATTGCGCATTCACATGAAATACGCACTTACCATCGTTGCCATCCTTGCATTCGCCTACTACATCACCATGAACAGCATGCTGGGTGAGCTTCCCCTCGATCAGTACCTGACGGGCACCCAGATCATCGAGAGCTTCGCCACTTGGATCGCTATAATCATCGGCGGCTGGTGGACCTACGATCGGTTCGTCAGCGAGCGTCATATCTATCCCCGCCTGGAGACCACGCACGACGTTTCAGCTGTTCCGCTTGGCCCTAGCAAGACGCTTGTGCGAGTAATGCTCCGGGTGCAGAACACTGGGCGACCGGTTTTGAAGTGCGACAACGTGCTCATCCGATTGCAGCAGATCGCGCCATGCGAGCACCTGGAGTGGATCGAGGAACAGCTTGACGATCCAAGTTTTGAGAATGGGGAAGGACCTTTCCCAGTCCTAGGAGAACGAGAGCTAAGACTCGACGACATGGAAATCGAACCCGGAGAGCCCGACTGTTTCGTCGCGGATTTCATCGTTTCCGCGACAGTCTCGTGCGTCTCAGTATACAGCCACCTGGCAAACCCGCGCAAAGTCGGTCGAGAGATTGGCTGGAATCAACATTCAGTTCATCGAATCAATGGAGCAGACTATGACACTAAACCCCAACCCGAAACCGAATCGTCAGGGACCGCCGTCGCGTAAGCCGGCGACTCCGCCCGTCAAGCCGAAACCCCTGAATCCACCAGGCGGTCCACACGTGCCGCCGCAGCCCATGCCGCAGGGGCCGAGGCAACCACCTCCCCCGCCACCGCCGCCCCGAACCAAATGATTTGGAGTCCCTGGCAAGTGATCTGGTTGGCTTCGTCTTGTATAGAATCGCCCAACCCGCTAGTTTACGATTTACGGTTAGCTACGAGTTACGGATTGAGCAATATGGCACTTGGGCAATGAAACAACGACTCACAACCTGGATAGATAACACCGGCTTGCATTCCGCTGGCCGCGCACTGGAAGGGCGCGGTTCGCGACTGGACGCCGACGGCCTACTGCAGCTCGCGACGCTCGCGGTCTTCTCTGATGAAATCACACTGGGCAGTTTCGAAGCTCGCGAGATCTTCGAGCGATCAACAGACATTCGGGCTAATTTGGTTGAATGTGGTCTACCCAGCGACTCGCTGCGCATCACAGATGTGAGCGAGGGAGTATATAAGAGGTGCTGCGAAAGGGCGGCACGAGTAGCGGCAGCCGAGCTTGAAGAGTTTGCGTTTGAGCGGAGAGACTTACCTGTCGAATCTTCGCCCGAGGTAGCACTTTATGCGCGACGCAAGAAGGCGGACTTGCTCAGCCGAATCGCGTTGCCACTTAGTGATGCTCAAAGGGACGCGCTGGCCGCGGAGGCTCTATCATATAAGGCAGCTGGCACCGTTGAGTACATGCTCCTTTCGTGCTCGGAGTTGTGGAAACGCGCCGGGCGCAGAGAGGTTGAAGCACGGACGTTCGGCTCGGAACAGGAGGGATCACTCGGCCTGCGCTTACGCTACTACCTAAACCATGAGCTTGCAAACGAGCACTCCGCCAGATATGCGCCGGCACGTGCACGAGCAATGCACGTTCAAGAAACAGCTTTCAGCGTCCTTTTGCGGTTGGAGAGTATTGTGGCTGAGGCTGCCCTCAAGGCAACCGCGTGTGACAAGGCCAGGCCCATTCATCCCGGAGTACCACGAATCTCCTCTGCGATCGTTGCGCTGGCCAAGGGAGAGCCTACTGCGATACCGAAGGTCGTCACCGAACTCAGGGAGCAGGCGTCGAGCCTTCGAAGGTGCCTGCGAGCGAATGTCGTGAACGCCGACTTCGCCAGTGGAGAAGGCCTGCTCAAGCTACATGAGTCAATGTCACGTATCCACCAACAGCTCGACAACAACCTGGGACGAGGCTCTGTATCGCGGAATTCTCAAGACGGACTTGAGTTTCAGGTGAATCCGTTTGCAGTATGGGAGACCCTGACCAGTGTCAGTGCGAAAGTCGGAGGTACAACTCTCAAGCGGATAAGCGCATGGCTCGGAGCTCATTGGAATGCTCGTCGCATTACAGTGCTTACGAACCTCACTGAGGCCGCCGCCTATGGCGACCACGCTTCTGCCCTGAAGAGGTTCTATAAGGAATGCGGGAAACTGGCGAACAAATAGGCGTGTACTCGGGCGCTCGCAGTGATCACCTCGATGGGCATACCTTTCTGGCTACTCAGCTTGGTCACTGGGCCTTGCGGGTTTCGACGCTACGGCGAAAGGGCTGAAGTTAGTGTTGGTATCGTACACATCGACCCCCTCATACTGCTTTAGCCACCGGACAACCAGCACAGTTAACGGCGTGGCGATGACCTCGTAGAGTACCTTGAATGCCCAGCCGTAGAAGATGGTCTGCGCCAATAGACCGGCAGGAAACACGAAGAGGAACGCTATCAGCACGAATGCAACACTGTCCAGTAACTCCCCAACGATTGTCGAGCAGATCGTACGAGCAGGCAGCCACCTTCCTTTCGTGGCCAGCTTCATCCGCGCCATTATGTAGCTGTTGCTGAATTCTCCTATCCAGTAGCCTGTTATCGAAGCGGCTACGATTCGAGGCACGAGGCCAAGAACCCGGGAGAATTGCTCTTGAAGCGGCCACCCTTTCGCAGGTGGAAGGGCTATCGCTATCCAAAGCACTAATGCCAGGAAAATGTTACAGGCGAAACCTGTCCAAATCACGCGCCTTGTTCGCTCATAGCCGTAAACCTCGGTGAGAACGTCTCCAAAGATATACGTAATCGGAAACACGATCACGCCCGCAGTGAAGGTCGCCGAGCCAAACGCAAAGAGTTTCTGGGCGGCAACATTTGAGATTAGAAGCGAAGCTACGAATGTCATGGCGATGACATCGAATAGTCTTGGCTCTCTCGCTCTAGAGTGTTCTTCCATCTCGCCAAACTCCATGCTCATCCAACGTCAGCCATCCAGTTCGAAGTTGAAGTGCCATGCGTCGGTGCCGATCTCGATGTGCCTACGCTTCTCTCTTCGTGCTAAGCGCGCGTCCGACACGACAGGCAAGATCGTGCGCCGAACTCTTTCAGCCTCGGAAGCCTGCATTGCGAACACAATCGGCGCCCTCGGTGAGCCGAGACTATAATGCGCTGCATAGTCAGGTCTCTCAATGTTCTCGAATCTCACTCGAGCCACGAATAGGGGTTCCGGCGATCTTATGAAGTACGTCAGCTTCTCTGCGCGCGCAAGGTCTTCGCGGCTACACTTCCGAACCAAGTCAAAGAAGAGCCTCCGACTAGGGAACGTGTCGGGAAGAAAATAGAAGTACTCTGTGCCATGGTTTCTCATTTGTTTGAGGGTTATGTCGAGTAGATTCTCGTCTGTAGCCTCGCCGATTGCGTCGCTCAATATGCAGCGCGATTCGAGTCCGGGGATCTCGCGATACTCCCGTTCGCGGAAGGAGGTCATATTCTCATTTACGACATGCCAAATGTGATCACCAATGTGCACAAGGCCGAGGCCGCGGGCCATCAGTTCTGGGACTTGACTCTTGACGGCAGTTTCGCGCAGCGTCTCGCAGACGCGTGCAAGGACGATGCGAGAAGGCAACCTCGTTGACGTTCGAAGATCGTGAAGTTGCTGCCGGGTGAGCTCCGTCTTCTTAGCGAAAGCTCGCTCTGCTAGTCCGGCATCTCTAACTAGGTGCTCAAGCATCGAAAGAAAAGTCTTCTTTGCGGAAGCCTCCCACTCTGTGCTGTCAGCTGCCTCGCTAATCGGTTTAGTGTCGTCCATTGAATGGTCGGGTCTCATACGTCAACCAACGAAATTCGTCATCGAAAAAATCGAATTCCGTTGGGGACCAGTGTACGTACTGCGCGAACGCTAGGCTTCCGGCGTTCTCGCGGACAACCCTGCCATGCAGGTAGGAATAGCCTCTGATGCCCGCAAGTATGCGCATGTTGTTAAGTAGCGTTGTTCCAAGGTACTTGCGACGGTACCTAGGGGTTATCACGAGATGGCAAACCTCGAGATGGCCTTTCGGGTAACTAAACTCCCTATCAGAAAGAGTGCAAAACCCTACAGCTTGTCCATCGACGCACAGGGTCGCTGCATCAATACTTGACCTTGCCCAGCGCAGTAGGATTTCGCCACTGAGCCCGCCAGCGACGTCGCCAGAGATCATTCTCAGCTGGTGTGGGGT
>Ga0210110_1000431_pt1 | contig 14074 bp, 16 predicted proteins | sample China_Galinas_PW_2_FD_184865 | JGI IMG/M metagenome (GOLD analysis project Ga0210110, IMG submission 184865) | Wetland microbial communities from San Francisco Bay, California, USA, that impact long-term carbon sequestration - China_Galinas_PWB_D1... | ecosystem: Environmental > Aquatic > Marine... | reverse complement strand
CGTCGCCCTCGACATAGCCGGCATAGTTGAGCGAGCTGGCCCCAATCAGCTCGTGGGCTTGCTTGACCTGCTCGTTGCCCTTGATCTCCTCCTGCCCGATATTGAGGAGGCCCACCTTGGGGCGGCGAATCCCCTCCACTGCGCTGACCAGCTCGCTGCCCATCACCGCGAACTGGAACAGGTTCTCGGCGGTGCAGTCGACATTGGCGCCGAGGTCCAGCATCCAGGTGAAGCCTCGAACGGTCGGAATGGCGGTGATGATCGCTGGCCTTCCGACACGCGGCAGGGTCTTGAGCACGAACTTGGCGGTGGCCATGAGCGCCCCAGTGTTGCCTGCGCTCACCGCGGCCTGCGCCTCGCCATGCTTGACCAGGTCGATCGCGACCCTCATGGAGGAGTCCTTCTTGCCTCGTAGCGCCTTGGACGGCAGGTCGTCCATCTCGACCACCTGGCTCGCTGCGTGGCAGTCCAGGCGCTCGCTTTGGCTCTGGCCGCCGAGATGGGCCTTGATCGCGTCGCATCCGCCGACCAGGATCAGGCGGGTATCGCTGTCGTGCTCGAGAAAGCGCAAGGCCGCCGGGACCACGACCTGCGGGCCAAAGTCCCCCCCCATGGCGTCGAGCGCTATGGTCACCGAATCAGCCATGCTGGATGCTCAGGTCCCGGTCAACGGGTAAGCCACACCCGCGCGGGCATTCCATGACGGTCGGACCGGTAGACGAGCGATAACAGGGAGTGTCAGTCGGCGCTACGGGCGACGACTTTACGCCCACGATAGAAACCGTCAGGCGTCACATGGTGACGCAGATGGGTCTCCCCCGTGGTGGAATCGATGGACAGCGCCTTGTCGGTCAACCCGTCGTGGGAACGACGCATGCCGCGCTTGGAAGGGGTCTTTCGGTTCTGTTGGACCGCCATGGCATTCTCCTGAACAGAGTTATTGCAATCAGTCGCCCCGGCGCTTGAGCGCCTTGAGCACCGAGAAAGGATTAGCCGCCTCGGTCGGCAGCACTGCGTCTTCTTTCCACAGCGGCTCGACACAGTCGCCGGGCTTGTGCATGGATACCTGCGGCAGCGTGAGCAGCAGCTCGTCTTCCACCGTGTCCGCCAACCGCAGCGGCTCCCCGTCTGCCAACAAGAGCGGATCCTGCCCGCCGGGAAGGCGCTCCGCCTGCGCGAGCGTCGCCACCACGACGAGCCGGAATTCGATGTCGACGGGAAAGGCTACGGGTCCCAGACAGCGCTGGCACTCGAGCCGCAGACTCGCCCGCACCCGACCCGACAGGATCATCCGGCTCTGGTCGTCGCGCTCGGCGCTCAACTGGACCTCGACCATGGGGTCCCCGCCCTCGATCGCTCCCATCAGGCGGGAGAGTCGATCTAACCGGATCTGGCCCGAGATCCGCTTACTGAGATCGGCCGTTCGCCGAGGGTCGAAAAACTCAGGCAGGCGCTGCGACATAAGCGCGGAATGATAATCTTCAACGCCCAGAGTGTCAAAGCGGGAAGCCCTTGTTAAACACACATTTTCCGTCTGGTGGCCAAGCAATCGTCGGCGCTTTGGCAATCGTCGGACTCGCCCTTGGGTCCTGGTATCCGCATGTCCGAGTCTCGTAACCGACTCTCGGGTCGGCGTCGGCCCCGCCGCGCGAGGGTCCCTGGAGTCTGATAATCTTTGTACACCCAACTGGATTCCCTGGCGCGCCAATCACTAGCCTGAACACCTGCTCGGCCCCACGATGAAGCTCGTACTCGGCTCCTCCTCCCCCTTCCGCAAAGAGCTGTTGGCCCGCCTGGGCCTGCCCTTCGAGACCGCCTCTCACCGGACGGATGAGACCCCCTGGCCCGGCGAGTCGGCCGAGCGACTGGTGTGCCGCCTGTCCGAGGCCAAGGCCCGATCGCTGGCCACGGCGTTTGGGGATGCCCTGATCATCGGCTCGGATCAGGTCGCCTGTGTGGACGGAGAGATTCTCGGGAAGCCGGGAGATCGAGGGCGGGCGATCCAGCAGCTCGGCCGGCTGTCCGGCAGGCGCGTGAGCTTCTTGACGGGCCTGTGCCTGTACAATAGCTCAATGGATCGGGCGCGCGTGCTCTGCGAGCCTTTCCATGTGCACTTCCGCAGGCTGAGTCCGGACCAGATTGCGCGCTATGTCGAGCGAGAGCGGCCCTATAGCTGCGCAGGAAGCTTCAAGTCCGAAGGCCTCGGTATCGCCCTGTTCGAGCGTCTGGAGGGGGACGATCCCAATACGCTGATCGGCCTGCCGCTGATCCGCCTGGTGACCCTGCTCGGGGCGGAGGGGATGGAAGTCTTATAAGCCTAGAAGAAGCGGTTTGCCATTAGCTTTTAGCGATTAGCTTCGCCGAATTCGCAAGTTAGCTCGCTCGGAGCCTGCCGCATCGGGTGGTCCGGTGGGGTACGCGAGTCCAGGAGCCTGGCTCAGGGCTGAGTGGAGAAGCGATAGCCCACGCCTCGCACCGTCTGCACCAGCCGGTCGTGACCGGTGGTCTCCAAGGCCTTTCGCAGACGGCGGATATGGACATCCACCGTACGCTCTTCGATATAGACGCTCGGCCCCCAGACTTGATCCAGCAGCTGGCTTCGCGAGTAGACGCGCTCGGAGTGGGTCATGAAGAAGTGCAGCAAACGGAACTCGGTGGGCCCGATGTCCAGCGTCTGACCGTTCGCCGTGACCCGGTGCTGGGCCAGATCCAGCATGAGATCCTCGCCGGCCGTGACCTGCTGCTCCAGGTTTCCATGGGCGCGACGCATGACTGCCTTGATCCGCGCCATCAGCTCGCGCGGTGAGAAAGGCTTGGTCACATAGTCGTCCACACCCGCATCCAGCCCGGCCACCTTGCTGGCTTCCTCGCCCCGGGCGGTGAGCATAATGATGGGAATCTCACGCAGCCCCGGATCCCGACGCAGGCGCCGGGTGAGGTCCAGCCCGCTGGTGCCCGGCAACATCCAGTCCATCAGGATCATATCGGGTCGATCGTCACCCATGACCCGCTCGGCCTGCAGTCCATCGGCGGCCTCCATGACCTTGTAGCCGGAGCGCTCCAGGGTCGCCCTCAACATCTCCCGAATCGCGGGCTCGTCCTCCACGACCAAAATGTTCGAGTCAGTCACGTCGAATCGGCTCTAAATGCTAAGGTGTTGAACAGTGGTGAGGATTACAGCCGCCTCCGATGACAATAGCATGACGTCGCGGCATCAGTAGCCAGAGGCTCGCACGTGCGACAATCGCGACCCAAATCGCGACCCAACCCGGGGCGGTCGGGCGTCGTTTTGTCACGAGATCTGCCGGGCCCTGATCCGCCAGGTGTGTCTGGACGAAGCGGCCATTCCCATCCGCGATCCGGTGGTCTCGGTCTGCGAGATCCTCGCCTATGACCCCCTTCTGTTGGCCTGCGAGGGACGGGTGGTGGCGGTCGTGGGCGTGGCACAGGCCGAGCTGGGCGCGGCGCGATGGCGCGGGACCCCGGGGGGCGAGCAGACCGCGCGGATCGGTGGGATCGAGGAAGGGCCTGCCCGGGTGCTGTTGGAGACTGAGCTGGGAGGAAGCCGCGTCCCGCAACCCGTTGTTTTCTCAGCGCCCTCTGCGTCTCTGCGGTTCGTCCATCAACAATTCCTTTATATATAAATAGTTATTAACTTTACATGATATTTTACATTAATCTTGGACTTGTCCCGATCCCGAAGATCTTGGCAGCCGCGGTGCTCGCACTGGCACCCAAGCGCTCGGCCAGGCGATCGACCAGATCGCCCTCGTACGTGTAGTCGACCAGCTTCTCGGCCCCCACCAGCTCCCGGGCCACGTAGCTGCTGCTGCCCAATCCATCGGCCAGCCCCAGCTCGACCGCCTGCTCCCCGCTCCAGATCAGGCCGCTGAACAGGCCATCGGTCTCCTTCAGGCGAACGCCCCGCCCCTCCCTCACCTGGGCGATGAACTGGGTGTGCAGCTCCCCGAGCACGCCTTTCAGATACTGCACGTCCTGTTCCCGCAGGGGTGAGAAGGGGTCGAACAGACCCTTGTTCTCGCCTGCCGTCAACAGGCGGCGCTCGATCCCGAGCATGTCCAGGGTACCCGTGAAGCCGAAGCCATTGATCAACACCCCGATCGAGCCGACCAGACTGGCCTTGTCCACGTAGATCTTGTCGGCGGCCACTGCCATGTAGTACGCGCCCGAGGCACAGATATCGGTGGCCACGGCATAGACGGGGATATTCTTGTGTTTCTTTTTCAGGCGACGAATCTCGTCGTTGACGTAGCCCGCCTGGACCGGGCTCCCGCCCGGGCTGTTGATGCGCAGAATCACACCCTTGGTGGACTTGTCCTTGAAGGCGTCGCGCAGACCCTTGACGATGTTGTCCGCGCTCGCCTTCTGACCCGGGCCTATCAGTCCCTCGACCTTGACCACTGCCGTGTGCTTGTCCGTAGAGAGGCCGGTATCCAACAGGTCATCGCCTTTCCATAGCACCAGGAGCAGGACCAGGTAGGCGAAGGTCAACAGCTTGAAGAAGATGCCCCAGCGCCGGGCACGACGCTGCTCGACCAGGGATTGGGTCGCGAGCTTTCGCAACAACTCTCGCTCCCAGCTAATTGATTTCTCGCCAGATTCTTCCATTCTTCACCCCCATAAGTCCAGAAGAGGCCCTAGTCGGGCCCCGGGGCCCGAGCGAAGGGATCGAAGCGGATTCTCACGCCAGGGACCTCGCCCGGGTGCCCCCACCCAAGCCCGCCAGCCAGCCCGGAAGCTCCGTGATCGCGCCCAGGAAGGCCAGGGGCTGGTGACGAGCGAGGCGATGCGGAGGATGCACCCCATAGCCCGCGGCCAGACCGGCCACGCACGCGTTGCGGGCCATCTCCAGATCGTACTCGGTATCGCCGATCATGAGGGCCGCCGAGGGCTCCACACCCAGCTCGCCCATCAGCTGGAGCAGCATCTCGGGGTGGGGCTTGGAGAAGGTCTCGTCGGCACAGCGGGTGGCGTGGAAGACCTGCCCCAGACCGGTGCTCTCGAGGGCCATGTCCAGCCCGCGCCGCCCCTTGCCGGTCGCCACGGCGAGCAGATAGCCCTGGGTCTCCAGGGCCCGCAGGGTCTGGGCGGCGCCGGGAAACAGGTGCGAAGGGGCCCGATCGGTATCGAGAAAATGGAGCCGGTAACGGTCGGCCAGGGCCTGGACCGCGGCCGAGTCCAGGCTGGGAAACAGCTCGGCGACCGCCTCTCTGAGCCCCAATCCGATGATCTCGCGCACCGCTTCATGGTCCGGCACGTCGACCTCCAGGTCCTGAGCGGCCGCCCGCACACAGGCCACAATTCGGGCCTCGGAGTCCATCAGCGTTCCGTCCCAGTCGAACACCAGCAGGTCGAATCCGCTCATCGCTCTTCTCGACAATGGCAATAGCGCTTCCCTGGGGACCCAAGCGCCCGCCGACGCAACGGAGCCGGGCCGAGCTCGCCGGGACATAGGTTCGGCGGGTCGTGGCGACACCCAGGGAAGAAGCTCTCCCAAGCCACTATAACGCCTTCAGAAACTCTTCCAAGCCAGAATTGAGCGGCGCCTCGATCCTCAAGGGCCGGTCTTCGCGCGGCCAGGTGAGCGCCAGGGACCGCGCGTGCAGAAAAAGCCGCCGCAGCCCCAGGTTGCGGGCCCAGCGATTGGCCTCGGGGTCGCCGTATTTCTCGTCACCGAGGATGGGCGTGCCCAGGGAGGCGGCGTGGACCCGGATCTGGTGGGTGCGGCCGGTCTCCAGCCTGGCCTCCACCAGTGTGGCCTGACCGAAGAGTCTCAGCACCCGGAAGCGGGTGAGGGCCGGCTTGCCGCCCTCATCCGGTCGGACCACCCGCTGGCCGCTGCGCAGGGTGCTCTTCCGAAGGGCCAGATTGACATCCGCCTTATCCCGGGACCAACGCCCAGCGAGCAACGCCAGATACAGCTTGTCCACCCCACCGTCCCGAAACAGCTGGTGCAGCACCCGCAGTGCGCTACGGCGCTTGGCCAACAGCAGACAACCCGAGGTATCGCGATCGAGACGGTGCACCAGCTCCAGGCCCTGCTCTTTCGGTCGGAGCAGACGCAGTGCCTCGATTACCCCGTGCTCGATCCCGCTTCCGCCGTGCACGGCCAGGCCCGCAGGCTTGTTCAGGGCCAGCACACGCGTGTCTTCGAAGACAATCGCCTCTTGTAACCGCTCCAAGACACTCGATGGAGGCCCGGGGCTTGCACGGGGCCGGGCAACTCGCACGGGCGGCAGACGGACGCTATCGCCCTCGCGAAGCCGGTAGTCGGCGTCGACCCGCCCCTTGTTGACCCTCACCTCGCCTTTTCGCAGCATCCGATAGATATGGCTGCGCGGTACCCCCTTCAAGCAGCGCAGCAGATAATTGTCGATACGCTGGCCCTGGTCACCCTCCTCCACCCGGACCCATTGCACCCGGGGCTGGGCTCCACCCTGTTCGGTCATGACCTCTGGACTCATCGGCGCATGATATCAGCTGCGCTCCCTGTTGATGCGTCTTTGCGACACTGTTATATTCCGCTGCTGGTCTGCTCGGCCGATCTGCGGCTCGCTCCGAGCAGACCACTGGTTTCCAAGGCGAAACGCGTAGACCCGGCCCCGATGGCTGTCGCGCTCGGAAGTATTCCGTACGCAAGGCAGTCCTCCGGGTCGCCCGAGCCGGGATGGGAAAAAGCCGGCCGATTGAGAATAACGGCGGGATTCGAATCCCGCTTTCTGCACCCTCCCCGTTGACCGCCAGCCCGGTGCCGGGTGCTGCGCAGTCGCCGATCGAGAATTGCCTGGCGATCCAGGTCTTGGCATCCGGACGGTCCGATAACGGAGCCACCGGGATAGGATTGGACCCAATACCGGGCAATTCGTCGTTAACCATGCGTGCTCCTCGGCCTGAACGGCTGGGTCAGAGCCTCCAGCGGCGCCCTCGGCGGAGGCCGAGCGGCTAAGCAGTGCGGCTCCCCTGCAGGGTCGAGCGAAGCTGGCCGGCACCGTCGCGGTGTCGGGCGGCTACGCTCAGGCGCGCCCAATGACGCTGACAATCATGAAAAGAATGCTCATCAACGCGACTCAGCCGGAAGAGTTGCGTGTGGCCATAGTGGACGGCCAGACTCTGTTCAACCTGGATATAGAGACCCCTGGACGGGAACAGAAGAAGGCCAACATCTACAAGGGCAAGGTTACCCGGGTCGAGCCCAGCCTGGAGGCGGCGTTCATCGACTACGGCGCCGGGCGTCAAGGCTTTCTGCCGCTGAAGGAGATTTCACGCGGCTATTTCGCGGAGGAGGCGCTCAAGGGCTCGGGCCGCACAGACATCAAGGATGCCATCCGCGAAGGCCAGGAGCTGGTCGTCCAGATCGAGAAGGAGGAACGCGGCACCAAGGGAGCGGCGCTGACCACCTTCGTCTCGCTGGCGGGCCGTTACCTGGTGCTGATGCCGAACAACCCGCGGGCCGGCGGCGTCTCGCGCCGCATCGAGGGTCAGGACCGCAGCGAGCTACGTGAGGCCATGAGCGCCCTGGAGATCCCAGACGGCATGGGTCTGATCGTGCGCACCGCAGGGGTTGGCAAGAACGTCGAAGAGCTGCAGTGGGACCTCGACTATCTCATCCAGCTGTGGAGCGCCATCGAGTCCTCCGCCCGCGAGCGGCCTGCACCCTTTCTCGTCTATCAGGAAAGCAACGTCTTCATCCGCTCCATCCGAGACTATCTGCGCGCGGATATCGGGGAGATAGTGATCGACAGCCGACCTGTCTACGACGAGGCGTGCCAGTTCATTGCCCACGTCATGCCGAGCTACAGCAAGAAGATTCGCCTCTACGAAGAAGAGGTCCCGCTGTTCAGCCGCTATCAGATCGAGACCCAGATCGAGTCGGCCTTCAAACGCGAGGTCCGACTGCCGTCCGGCGGCTCCATCGTCATCGACTACACGGAGGCACTGACCTCGGTGGACGTCAACTCGGCCCGGGCCACCAAGGGCTTGGACATCGAGGAGACGGCGCTGAACACCAATCTTGAGGCCGCCGACGAGCTGGCACGTCAGCTGCGCCTGCGCGACCTGGGCGGACTTTTCGTGATCGACTTCATCGACATGACCCCCCCCAAGAATCAGCGCGAGGTCGAGAACCGACTCCGGGACGCCCTCAAGGAAGACCGTGCAAGGGTCCAGCTCGGACGGATCTCCCGCTTCGGCCTGTTGGAGATGTCCCGCCAACGCCTGCGCCCGTCCCTGGGAGAGTCCAGCCAGAGTGTGTGCCCCCGCTGCCATGGCCACGGCACGGTACGCAGCGTGGAATCCCTTGGCCTGGCGATCCTGCGCATCATCGAAGAGGCGGCGATGAAGGAGAGCACGGGACAGATTGTCGCCCAGCTACCCGTGGACGTGGCATCCTTCCTGCTCAACGAGAAGCGCTCGGCCATCGGCGAGATCGAGGAGCGCCAGGGGGTTGGCGTCGTGTTGGTCCCCAACCGATTCCTCGAGACCCCCAACTACGAGATCGAGCGCATTCGGGCGCACGAGATGCCGCGTGGCAGCGAGGCCCGGTCCAGCTACGAGCTGGTCGCCGAGCCCGAGAAGGAGGTCCCCACCTCCTCGCGTGCCGCGCCGCGTCCGGCCGAGCCTGCCGTCAAGGGCATAGTGCCGGCCACCCCCGCCCCGGCGGCGCCCAAGCCCGAGGTGCCCGAGCGGCCCGAGGAAGCGGCATCCGAGCAGGGGCTGATCCGTCGTATCTGGGCGAGCCTGTTCCCGGTCCGCACCATCGAGGCCGAGCAACCGCCGGTCGAGCAGGCCATCCCGGATAAGCACACCTCCGAGACCGAGGCGCCCGCAGCCACGCCGCGCCGCTCTCGACGCCCCGAGTTCTCGGGCGGTCAGCCGCGTGCGGCCGGTGGCGGACGCCAGCGCACCCGATCGACACGTAGATCCGCCTCCAGCGAGGGATCCGCGCCGGCGCCCCAGCAGAAGGACAAAGAGGTCAAGACCCCCGTCGATCCGCAGGGCAAGGCCGCTCCCGAGACAGCGGCGACTTCGGAAGACGAAGGCCAGACCCGCAAGACGGGCTCTTCCCGAAGGGGTCGCCGCGGTGGGCGCCGTCGCCGCTCGAATGCGAAGATGGACCAGGTCACCGCCAATGGCGAGCAGAGTCCGCCGTCTCCCGAGTCAGCTGCGGACCAAGAAAAACCGGCGGAGCCGGGAAGAACGGACAGGCCGGAAAGTCCTGAGACAGAGCGCGCGTCCGAAAAGCCCGAGGAACAGCCTTCCGGCAAGCCGGTGACGACCGAGAGGAAGCCCCGCCGTCGCTCCGGCGCCATGGGCTCGGACGCCAAGCCCCAGAGCGAAGGCTCTGCCAGCCCATCGCAAGCGGGCGCCGAAGCGGTTGCGCCCGTAACCGTGGCCCCTCAGCCGGCTCAGGCGGCAGAGCCGAAAACGCAGGCCCCGGCGCCAGTCCGGTCGGCGGACCAAACCCCTCCCCCTGAGGGACCGCCCAGGCCCACTGAGCCAGCCGCGGAGACGTCGCCACCTCCGGCGAAGGAAGGGCCAGCTGCAGCTCCGCAAGCGCATAGCGATCCAGCCAAGCAGGACACACCCAGGCCCGAGGAGACCCCGGACACCACAAGCTAGTACGCTGTAGGACGCACGCTGGACCCCGTCCAACTGCCGCTTCTAGGCTCGATCGGACGACCTGTCGCGGCGACGGAATCCGGCGCCGACAGACCGCGGCAAACGGGTGCGCAAGGAGTGAGGCGAAGAGCTGTCGCGCGAGCTGGCTCTGCCCATGCCTGTCGGTGCGGCGGAGCCTCAAGAGAAATGCCGTTCCTGGATATGCCTGAGCAGGCCCGAGGCAGCCGCCTCGATCATGTCGAACACCTGCTCGAAGCCACGCTCCGCGCCGTAGTAAGGGTCGGGGACCTCTCTAACTCTCAGCTCCGGAGCGAAGTCCATCAACAGGTGGACCTTGCGCTCATACTGCGGTGGACAGATCCCCAGCAGGTCATGGAAGTTGTCCTGGTCCATGACCACCACATAATCGAAGCGAGCCATGTCCTCCTCGGTGGCCGCACGTGCCCGCAGGTCCTCCAGACTCATCCCGCGCCGCCGCGCCGTCTGCTGTGCCCGCCGGTCGGGCGCCTTGCCGACGTGATAGGCGTGGGTCCCCGCAGAATCTATCTCGATGGCGTCGGCCAGTCCCGCTTCCTGAGCTAAAGCGCGGAATACTCCCTGCGCCGTCGGAGAGCGGCAGATGTTCCCCATGCAGACGAACAATACTTTCACTTTTGTATTCATAATCAATAAGTTCAGGAAACAATGTGATAACTTACATCATCAATGACGAGCGTTCAAGCATAGCAGAAGGCTCTGCGCCTGGAGCAGCTGGCACTTGAAGTGAGCCCGGTGACTCTGGCCGCGGCCCGCGAGCGCCTCGAGCGAGCCCGGGAAGCCTTCATGAAGTCGGCAGGGCCCTCCGAGCCATGACCGTGCGAGGCGTACCGGAGGCGACCAGTTCTCTATGGGGTGTTGGGCAAGAACAAGCGCTGGCTCTCTTGGTGCTCTTTGAGCGTCTGGGACGTGGACGGGGCGGTGGTGGTGTATGACGCCCACACCGTGGAAGAGATGAAGCGGCTGCCGATGGTGAAGCCTACGGGGAATTATAATGTTTTCCAATAGATAACAATGGATGAGGCGGCGAGTCATTGAGGCGGACGTACCGTAGGTCGGGCTGGCGCTGTTTGCCAACCCGACATTCCCTCACCCCCGCTCCCCTGCCGCCTCCACTCCTCCCCAGCCCGCGGGGGAGGCTGGGAGGGGGAACATTTTTTAGCTTTTGCCGACGCCTCTGCGCACGGCGCCACCCCTCGACGCCTTGAATAGCAACGCGGCCACAACCCCCTCCAAAATCACCGTCACCAGCGCAGCCGCCTACTCTTCCTCTGGCGATTCCTGGTCGACTGCTTCGCCCGAAGCACTTTGTTCCTGCCCCCGCTCTTCGCCAGCCTTCTTGAGCGTTGTGCCCAGCGGACTCTGCACCGCCATGCCGCTACGCTGGATCACGTGCGTATAGATCTGGGTCGTGCGCACGTCAGAGTGCCCCAGCTGCTCCTGCAAGGTGCGAATGTCCGTACCCCTTTCCAGCAGATGAGTCGCGAACGGATGCCTCAAGGTGTGAAACAAGGAGACACCCATCATCTGAGCCAGATCTCGCGTAGTCCCCTCCCCGATCCCTTCCGCGCGCCCGGATGCGGCGGCAGGTGTCTTTCCGGGGTCAAGTTGACGCTGAAGGAAGGCCGAACAGCCGAATTCTGGGAATTTCGCGGGGGCGAGGCCAACGACCTGGGTCGGCGAGTCGTTTTTCTCCGGGAATGGGGGGATATTCTTGAGGAGGAAAAGCTATCCGCTCTGAAACAGCCGCCGGCAGGCTCCGATGCCGCGCGCCCAGTGGTGCCCACCGAGTCGGCAAGCCTCCTCGACGTGCTCCGCCGACCGATCCAGCTGTAGAAGTGGGTCTCGAACTCGCTGGCCAGCTGGAACCAGGCCTGTGAGCTGATCCCAAAACGGTCCAAGATAGGTAGCCACAGACCTCGATGGTCAGGTCCTGCCTTCGCCGTCGCTCGCATCGAGCCGATGGGCCCCCAGCCCGAAGCTGGTCCCCTTGCCGAGGTGGACCCGCTGCCCGTGCCAGAGGGCGGGCCAGAAGGCCGACAGGCCTGGGCCGCGGAGATGGGGGTCGCCGAGCAGCCCGCCCATCCTCATCTCGTTCCCACGGTCCATCGTGGGAACGCATGCAGTGGTCGTGGCTTCCCCGTCGCGGTGGAGTCGGCTGGACTTACGCGTCGCTCAGAGGGCCGGCGAGCGAGTTGGCTCCGGTATGCATTCCCACGGGGGACAGTGGGAACGAGGGCCAAGACGGGGCGTGCTCAATCGATGCCACACGTGCGAGACGTTGCCGTGCTCGCCCGGGGCAGTCAGTGACGCCAGGCTGCGGCGCGATCAGTCCCCAAAGACCTGCTCGATGGTCTCGGCAAACAGCACCCGCTCGGCCCAGCTCAGCAGATCCTCGGAGCTTGCCTCGTCCAGACGTCGCTCGATTTGGGGTGTCAGCGGGCCAAACTTGCGGATGAGCAGCTTGCTTAGCAGTGCCTCTTCGCCTTCCTTCCGACCCTCTTCACGGCCCGCTTCACGACCCTCTTCGCGGCCCTCTTCACGGCCCTCTTCACGGCCCGCTTCACGGCCCTCTTCACGACCCTCTTCACGACCCTCTTCACGACCCTCCTTCCGACCCGCTTCCAGGCCCTTGAGCAGTCCCTGCTCCTCCCACTCCTGGGTCCACTCTTTCACCCGCTCGGCCAACATGGCATCGACCTCTTCAAGCTCATGCAATACCGGTAAGTCTATCCCTTTCAGCTTGCCCGGCAACAGTACCCGACCCAGCCACACGGTGAAGGCGCGGCGCAGACTGGCCTGATCCGGGTCGTGCAGCCAATGCAGCAGCAGCTGCACGACCCGGCGCAGCTCCTCCGGCGCCCGGCTGTTCTCCAGCTGGATCAGCGCCGCGGCCAGGTTGCCTTGCTCGGCTGGGGCGAAGACATCCGGATAGTGCCCCTCATCGAGCAGCAGATAGCTCAGGCTCGGCTGATAGCGCTGCAAGCTCCCCGGGGCCGGCTCGAGCAGCTCCGCCAGGGTCTCGCCACCTTGCCACGGGCGCAAGCCGTTGTAGAGCACCAGCGGAAATACCGGCGGCAGCCGCCCCTGGGTGCTCAGGCTCCCGGTGCGTACCAGCTGCTGATAGAGCAGACTCACGTAGACCAGCATGCGCAGGGCCATCCAGGGGTCGGGCTGGGACTGAAACTCGATCAGCAGATAGATGTAGAGCCACTCATCCCGGCAGCGCACTCGCCAGATGACGTCGTCCTCGCGCCGTTCCAGGTCGTCGCTGACGAAGCTGCCCTGCACCGGCTCCAGGGTGGCGAAGTCCAGCTGGGCCACCCAGTCCTCGTGCACGAACCCCTCCAGCAGGTCCTGCACCATGCGTGGGTGGGAGAAGAACTGGCGGTAGCTGCTGTCGTGATCGGCCATGGGTCGAGGTTAGGGCAGACTGGGCTGAAGGGCAAAGTCTGAGGCATCGTCTACCCGTCTCATTCCCACGGGGGACCGTGGGAACGAGTGCCAACAGGCCGTGCTCGATCGATGCCGCGTGCGAGGCGTTGCCTTGCTCGCCCGGGGCAGCCAGTGAAATACCCGCGGATTGGTTACCAGCCTCAGGAATCCCGCAGTGATCATGGGCAGCAGGGTCAGGGAAACGCTTCCCATGGCGCAGTCGCGTCTTGCCTGGACGAGCCAGGAGCGCGCCGGTTCGTGATGGGGATGGTCGGTGCGGAAAGCGGCAACCAGTAGGTTGAGGTCCGGGGTCACTAGTCGGCGGCTTCCGACAGCGACCGGTTGCTGGCCCCATCGATCCCTTCCCGAAGACCGCCCTGGCATCGGGAAAGCGGGAGCTCCGTCAAGGACGGCCCCCTGACCGCCCGCCGAGCGGCGGACGGCGAGCAGAAGATGATTCCACGCTCCGCCCGAGTGACCCCGCTGTCGCAGGATCAGCCGCAGAGTCGCGGTGCGCCCGAGGCCCTGCCCGTCCAAGCGATCTTCGACGCCTTCGAGCGCTTCCATCGGGAGTGCGGGGCTTGCCTGGACCAGCTGGCATTTGAAGTGAGCCCGGTGACTCTGGCCGCGGCCCGCGAGCGCCTCGAGCGAGCCCGGGAAGCCTTCATGAAGTCGGCAGGGCCCTCCGAGCCATGACCGTGCGAGGCGTACCGGAGGCGTCCAGTTCTCTATGGGGTGTTGGGCAAGAACAAGCGCCGGCTCTCTTGGTGCTCTTTGAGCGTCTGGGACATGGACGGGGCGGTGGTGGTGTATGACGCCCACACCGTGGAAGAGATGAAGCGGCTGCCGATGGTGAAGCCTTCGGGGAATTATAATGTTTTCCAAAAGATAACAATGGATGAGGCGGCGAGTCATTGAGGCGGACGTACCGTAGGTCGGGCTGGCGCTGTTTGCCAACCCGACA
>Ga0210110_1000428_pt1 | contig 14150 bp, 10 predicted proteins | sample China_Galinas_PW_2_FD_184865 | JGI IMG/M metagenome (GOLD analysis project Ga0210110, IMG submission 184865) | Wetland microbial communities from San Francisco Bay, California, USA, that impact long-term carbon sequestration - China_Galinas_PWB_D1... | ecosystem: Environmental > Aquatic > Marine... | reverse complement strand
TGGCGATGACGACACGCTGCGTGACCAGGTGCGCGAGCTCGTGTCCCAACTGGCGGACCAGGAGAACACGCTGCTCAACTACAACGAGCGGCAACGCTTGATCAACGAGGTGCTCGATGAAACCTTCGGCCTGGGCCCGCTTGAGGTTCTCCTGGCCGACGCTACTATCAGCGACATTCTCGTGAACGGCCCCAAGCAGGTGTACGTCGAGCGACGCGGCAAGCTCGAGTTGACCGAGGTCGAGTTTCGCGACAACGCCCACCTCATGCACGTCATCGACAAGATCGTCAGCGCCGTGGGGCGCCGCTGCGACGAAACGTGTCCGCTCGTCGACGCCCGCCTCGCCGACGGCAGCCGTGTCAACGCCGTCATTCCGCCGCTGGCCATCGACGGCGCGAGCATGTCCATTCGACGTTTCGGTGCCGATCCGCTTACCTGGGACGACTACATCAACTTCAATTCGGTCACCGCTGAAATGCGGGACTTTCTCGCGGCCTGCGTCAAGGCGCACCTGAACATTGTCGTGCTCGGCGGTACCGGCTCGGGTAAGACGACGCTGCTCAACAACCTGTCGACCTTCATCCCGGACACGGACCGAATCGTCACGATCGAGGACGCGGCGGAGCTGCAACTGCGGCAGCCGCACGTCGTTCGACTCGAGACGCGCCCGGCCAACATCGAAGGCAAGGGGCGCATCGCGATTCGGGATTTGCTCATCAACAGCCTGCGTATGCGTCCGGACCGCATTGTGGTCGGCGAGTGTCGCGGTCCAGAAACGCTGGACATGCTCCAAGCCATGAACACCGGGCACGACGGGTCGTTGACGACGGTTCACGCGAACAGCACGCGCGATGCGGTGGCGCGTGTCGAGACCATGGTGATGATGGCCGGGTTCGAGTTGCCGGTTCGAGCCATCCGCCAGCAGTTCTCTTCGGCCATTCACATACTCGTGCAGGCGCAGCGACTGACAGGCGGCCCGAGGAAGGTGATTACGGTCACCGAAGTGACCGGCATGGAAGGGGATGTCATTACGATGCAGGACATCTTCGCGTTCGAGCAGACGGGGTTGTCCTCTGCGGGTAAGGCGAAGGGGCAGTTCGTGGCGACCGGAATTCGACCGTCGTTCCTGGAGCGCCTCAAGGCGTCCGGTCACGAACTCGATCCGGATATGTTCACGCGACGCGTATTGCTTACGGACGACGGCGAATAGACCGCGAGTCGGAGAATCGGTGCCATGTGGCTTACACCGTCCCAACAGATACTGGCCCAATGGGCGGACCTGGCCGTCTACATCCTGCCGACCATCGGTTCGATGCTGTTGTTTTACGGCATCTTTCAGGTGTTCCAGGATTCGAAGAGCTCCAGCCGCAAGAGGATGCAGGATCGCCTTGCCGGCGAGTCCCGATCCAAGGGCAAGTCGAAGAAGGAGGTCCAGGAGATTCTCCGGCGCGGTGCCGTCGGCAAGCCCGACGGCTTGGCCGAGGCCATCGTCGGCAAGCTGAGCATCATTCCGAAGCTCCAGACGATGCTCGATCAGGCCGCCGTGGATTGGTCCGCCTCTCAGACGCTCGTCAACATCGGCGTGGGCGCCCTGGTGCTTTGGTTCGGGCTGTTCGCGTTGGGGTACAACTTCATTATTGCGTTCGGCTGCGGCGCGGGCGTTGTCATTCTACCGTTGGCGTGGTTGAGTCTTCGGCGAAAGGGCCGCATGGCGAAGCTGGCCAACCAGTTGCCCGACGTGTTCGAGATGATGAGCCAGGCGCTGCGTGCGGGGCACTCGCTGGCGGGTGCGATCCAACTCGTCTACGAACAGATGCCGCCGCCGATCGCCACGGAATTCGCTCAGGTGTACCACGAGCAGAACCTCGGCGTGAAAGTGGAGGACGCGCTGCAATCCATGGCTCAGCGTGTCGACTCGCTCGACGTCCGATTCTTCGTCACGGCGGTGATGATTCAGCGCCAAACCGGTGGCGACCTGGCGGAGGTGCTGGACAACATCAGCGGCGTCATCCGGGAGCGTATCGAGCTGGCCGGTCTCGTCCGAGGTCTCACCGCCGAAGGACGCCTCTCCGGCTGGGTGCTGTTTGCATTGCCCGCAGTCGTGTTTCTGGGCTCGATGTACATGAACCCGGACTACGGCACCGTGCTACTCGAGGATCCGCGCGGGCAGATCATGCTGATGGTGGCGGTGGGCATGCAGCTCATGGGAATCGCCATGATCCGTTGGATCGTGAACATCAAGGTGTAGGAAGCGCGTCGTCGCGTTTCGGGAGCTGGAACGATGAGTTTATATCTTCTGGGCGGCATGGTCGTGGTCAGCATCGCGCTGGTCGTCTATTCCGTGTGGCCCCAATCCGGCGAGGACGGCGAGGCCGTCAAGCGCAGAATCAGCGGCAAGCGGGGGCAGGACGCCGTCGCTGCCCTCCGGCAGCAGGCCAAGGAGTCGGTCGCCAAGAAGGTGATGGACACCGTCGCGCCGTTGGCGGCGCGCAAGTCGACCACGCAGAACGCGGAGGAAATGTCCAAACTCCGCATCAAGCTGTCCATGGGTGGCTTTCGCACGGATACAGCGCCCACGACCTACCTCGCCTCCAAGTCCATCATGGCCGTGCTTTTCGGACTCGCCGGCCTGGCGTGGGTGTTGGCCCAAGGCTACACCGCGATGAACGCCATCGGCCTCACGATGGTCGCGTGCGGCGCGGGGTTTCTGGCGCCCGATCTGTGGCTCTCGTCGGCGATCTCCAAGCGCAAGGAATCCATCCGTCACGGGCTGCCCGATACGCTCGACCTGATGGTCATCACCGTGGAGTCCGGCCTCGGGCTCGATGCCGCGTTTCAGCGCGTCGGCGACGAGATGAAGGCGGTCCACCCGGGGCTGGCCGAGGAACTGCAACTCGTCACGCTCGAAAGCCAGATGGGTATCCCTCGGTCAGAAGCGCTGTCCAACCTGGCCACGCGTACCGGCGTTGAGGAAGCACGGTCACTCGTGGCGATCATCAACCAGGCCGAGCGCTTCGGAACCAGCATCGCCCGAGCCCTGCGCAACCAATCGGACGCGCTGCGGGTGAAGCGGCGTCAAGCGGCAGAGGAGCGAGCCCAGAAGACCACGGTCAAGCTGATGGCTCCGCTGATTCTCTTCATCTTCCCGGCCATTCTCGTTGTGCTGGCCGGGCCCGCCGCGCTGAAGATGATCGAAACGCTCAGTAGGACGCCCGGCCTGCTCTGACGCCGCCACGCGTTCGACGCCACGACCACGCGCGACCGCCGGTTCTTCCCACCAGGGGGGAGCCGGCGGTTGTCCTATGCGGCGCCCCTGCGCGTTCGGATGGTCGCCGAGCGTCGCTTCGGTTACGATGAGACCGCGGGCACGACGGGTCGACGCACAATGAGGCGGGCCCCGATGGTGCCGGCGCACCAGAGCAGGGTGACCGCATCGTGGGACCGAATCACGAACTCAGGCCGAAACTGCGGCCGGTCGAGGCCTTCCGGCTGCCCACCGACGGCGAAGGCGCCGACGCCGATCTTATCGGGTTGCGCGATAGCTGTGGTCTCTCTGACATGGTGCTCACCATGTCCGTGCCTACCTTGCAGATCCTCTCGCTCATGGACGGGACACGCTCGCGCGACGATATCCTGGCCGGATTTGAGCGCCTTTACCGGTCCCCGCTGAAGCGAGAAACGCTCGACACGATCATTCAGCATTTGGATACCGCGCACCTGCTCGAGGGGCCGGCCTTCGAGGCGTTTTACGATGCGCTCGTGCGGGAGTACCTGGCCTTGCCGGCGCGCACCATGCCGCACGCCGCGGTACTCGGCATCGACCCGGCCGGCTCGGTGTTCGACCGCATGCTGGTTGGTGTAGAGCCGAAGCCTACCGAGCGCACGATTCGCGGCATTGTCGCGCCGCACCTGGATTACGAGCGCGGGGCGCCGTGTTACGCCTCGGCCTATGGGGCGCTTCGTGGTCGACGACAGCCGAACCGGGTGGTCATTCTCGGCACGAACCACTTTGGCCGCGGCACCTCCGTCGTCGCGACCGGAAAAGACTTCGCCACGCCGCTGGGCACCGCTCCGACCGATCGAGCGTTCATCGAGTCGCTCGAGGCGCGGGTTGGCTCGCTGCGAACCTACGAGTTCGATCACGCGCGGGAGCACTCCGTCGAGCTGCAGGTGGCATGGCTTCAATACCTTTTCGGCGGGGATACGTTTTCCATCGTGCCGGTACTGTGTCACGATCCATGCGGCCCCAATGGCACGGCGCCGTACGACGGCTGCGGCGTCGACCTGCGCGACTTCGCCGAAGCCCTGGGCGCGCTAATCACGGAGGATGCGGCCGACACGCTTGTCGTGGCCGGCGCCGACCTGAGCCACGTCGGCGCGACATTTGGCGATGAGCGCCGCCTCGACGATTCTCTTCTCGATGAAGTTCGCACGCACGACCAGACGGCGCTGGCGCGGCTCGAGCGCTGTGGGGCCGATGAGTTCGTCGACGCCCTCCGCGCCAAAGGCAATGAGACACGCGTGTGCAGCGCCGGGTGCATCTTCGCGGCGACCGTCGCCCTCGCCGACGCGCGACCCGAGCTTGTCAACTATCATCAGGCCGTCGACCAGGACACCCAGAATTGCGTCACCTGTTGCGCCGTGGTATTCAGCTAGTCGTATCATGGCTGACGACGCGCTCTACCGCCGCATCATGTCCGGCGAGGCCGGAATCTGGGCGCTGCCCGTAAGAGCGGCGCTTCGCGCCGGGTCCGTGCTCTACGGCGCCGGCGTGGCGCTTCGAAATCGCCGCTACGATCGATGCGGCCCCGCCTTGACTCTCGATGTCCCCGTCATCAGCGTGGGCAACCTTACGGTCGGCGGCACGGGAAAAACGCCGTTCGTCGTCGCGCTGGTCGACCGGCTCGGCGCCATGGGGCTGAGCCCGGCCGTCGTCGCACGAGGATACGGCGGTGGCGTGACCGGACCGAATGACGAGGAGCTGCTCATTCGCCGGCGGTGTCCCGGTGTGGCTTATGTGTCGAACGCCGATCGCGTGGTCGCGGCGGAATTCGCCGTGCGGGAGTTCGGAGCCGATGTCATCGTCCTGGACGACGGCTTGCAGCATCGCCGCCTGGGACGTTCGCTGGACGTGGTCCTGATCGATGCGTCGTGCCCGTTCGGCTACGGTCATGTATTGCCGCGCGGCTTGTTGCGCGAGCCGGTCACGGCGCTGCGCCGTGCCGGTCTCGTGGCAATCACGCGATGCGATCACGTCTCGACGCAGGCCCTCGAATGCGTGCGGCAACGCGTCATCGCCATCAGTCCGGACGCCACCGTGATCGAATGTCGACACGCCGTCACCGGCGTCGACGACTTGAGCGGCCGGGCGCTGGCGGGCGAGCTTGCCGGTAAGCGAGCGGCGCTCTTCGCGGCGATCGGTCAACCCGCGAGTTTCCGGCATACGGTGTCGGCCCTTGGCATTGAGGTCGTCGGTCACCGCTGGTGGCCGGACCACCATCGCTATTCGCACCGCGATATCGACGGGCTGCTCCACGTCGATGCCTTTCCGCCGCACGACTTCCTGCTGACCACCGAAAAGGACGCCGTCAAGCTCGCGAGCTTCCCGGCGATCGATCACGCATCGATCGGGGTGGTCAAGATCGCGATCGACTTTGACGGGGACGGTAGTACAATGCTGGAGCACGCGTTGAAGCGCGTGGTCGCGGCGAGTTGACGTGCCATGACTCGAGAATACGAACCGATCGATCCGGGCCGGATCAAGACGTACCACATCGACCAGCGCCGCCACAAGGCGACGGTGGACGCCGCGGCGGCGCTGCCGCAAGCCGGCGCCTCGGCTGCCGAGCTGATCGATTCACTTCCGGGTTTTCTCGGCGCAGTTGGCTTTCGTGAGGTCGTGCGTTCGATTGTCGCGGCCTACCGAAACGACCGCCCCGTCGTGGCCGCGTTCGGTGCCCACGTAATCAAAGTCGGGTGCGGTCCGATCCTGATCGACTTAATTCGTCGCGGAATCGTGCGGGCGATCGTCTGCAACGGCGCGTGCGCGATTCACGACGTCGAGTTGGCCACCTTCGGGCAGACATCCGAGGAGGTGGCCGATACCATTCGCGACGGCACGTTCGGTATGGTGCAGGAGACGATGACATTCTTTGACGACGCCGTCGCGCTGGCTCATGCGGAGGGGCTCGGTCTTGGTGCGGCCGTGGGGCGCAAGGTCTGTCAGCAGGATGCGTCGCACGCCGACGTCAGCGTGTTTGCCGCGGCGCATCAGGCGGGGATTCCCGCGTGCATCCACGTGGCAGTCGGTACCGACACGATCCATGTTTCGCCTGGGATGGACGGGGCAAAGCTCGGGGCCGCGACGATGAGCGATTTTCGGGTCGTGTGCGACGTCGTCTCCGATCTCGGTGCGAAGCCGGGCAGTGACGCGGGCGGCGTGTGGCTCAACATCGGGTCGGCCGTGCTGCTGCCCGAAGTGTTTCTCAAGGCCGTGTCGGTGGCGCGCAACCTCGGTGCCAACCTGGATGCCATGACCACCGCCAACTTCGACATGATCCGCCACTACCGCCCGCACGCCAACGTGGTGACCCGTCCGGTGTCGCCGGGGCGCGGGTTCGAGGTTGTCGGGCATCATGAGATCATGCTCCCGCTGCTGCGGCAGGCGGTGGTCGATTCCCTCGCGAGGGAGGGGCACTAGTTATGCCGTCGCCGGCCGTTTTCCTCGATCGCGACGGTACGATCATCCAGGACACGGACTACGTGTCCGACCCGGATGAGGTTCGGCTGCTGCCCGGGGCGGCCGAGGCCATTCGCCGCTTCGCCGAGGCGGGCTACCTGGTCGTGGTCATTTCCAATCAGTCCGGCGTCGCGCGCGGTCTGTTCGACGAGGAGACGCTTTCCGCCGTGCATCAGCGGGTCGAGGACTTGCTTCGCGAGCAGGGGGCGGTGCTCGACGGTGCGTATTACTGTCCCTATCTCGATGGTCCGGAGGCGAGGGTTGAGGCGTATCGCCGCGACAGCGAGCTGCGCAAGCCCCACGCGGGGATGCTGATGCAGGCATCCGACGAACTGGACGTCGACCTTTCGCGGTCGTGGATGATCGGCGACGCGGCCAAGGACGTGGAGGCCGGGCGGCGGGCGGGTTGTCGGACGATCAGGCTTGCAGACGAAGCCGATGAGCACGCGCACCACACGGCGCGCGATCTTCCTTCTGCCGCGGACATCATCCTTAAACGCAATCGGTCGCCAAAGTCTGCCGAGGACGGGGAATCGCGCAGGGAGGGTCGAACCGAACCGGGCATGACGCACGGCGAGAGGGACGACAAAATCGTCCGATCGCTCGAGCGTATTCACGAAGAGTTGGAGCGCGCCAATCGACCGGCGCTGCAACACGACTTTTCCATCCTGCGTTTGTTCAGCGCGCTGCTTCAGATGTTTGCGATCGTGATGGCCGTGCTGGGCGTGATCGTCATGGCGGACGACAATCAGCCGGCCGCCACCGCACGCTTCACGTTCGCGTGCTTTCTGCAACTCGGCGCGCTCACCGCGTTCGCGATGGATCGCCTCAAATAGCCATGCGGCGAATCGCTTCGCGTATCGTGCGGCGGCACTCATTCTTTGGTTCAACGCGTCCACGCGACTTTTACCGAAATTTTGCGCGGTTCGTTGCGTCGGCCGGCAGACCCGTGTCGATAAGGATGGTGAAGGAGCAAGTGGGCCATCGGTGGTGGGGAAGGCAGCGAACACCACGACCCGAGTGCGACACCCACCCGGCACTTGCCTCTTCGCCGATGGCGACGACCTCCGGTTGCTCACCAGGCGATCGGTTGCGGCGATACGCTACGGGACCCGCGGTCCGGGGCCGAAGTTCACCGAACCGCAGCTTGACCGCACCGTGCGGGTTGGGCAGCCCGCGCGGTACGGTCGAGATCCTCCGACGGGTGAAGCCACCTCTGCGACGCCAGGATCATCGGGCGCACTTCACGAGGCAGTACGCCAGGCCGTTCATCGGACGCGGCGCAAGCAAACGACCGCGGATGGTCTCACCCGCGGTCGTCTTTCTTCGCTTGCAACGAGTGTCACGCGGTCGTCAGTTGAGGCTCAGGCGTGACCCCTCGTCGTTCGATGCTTGATCGAATGCGTCAGTCGTGGCGAAGTTTGCGCAACGGTGGCGCGTCGCTAGACGCGGTCCGCCCTAGACCATCTCCTTCAGGCCCTTCAGCGCCGTCACCTTGACGACGTTGCGCGCCGGCTTGGCCTTGAACATCATCTCCTCGCCGGTGAACGGGTTGATGCCCTTGCGCGCCTTGGTGGCCGGCTTGCGCACGACCTTGATCTTCATCAGACCCGGCACGGTGAAGTAACCCGGGCCACTCTTGCCGAGATCCTTCTTGATCATCTTGCCGAGGTCATCGAAGATGCCGGCGATGTCCTTGCGCGTCAGTTCGTTGGAGTCCGCGAGACTGCCGAACACCTCGGACTTCGTGCGCGCCTTGGCGCCCTTCTTCGAACTCTTCTTTGCTTTTTTGGCTTTCTTTTTGGCCATGTTTGTTCCTTTCATGACGATCTTACCTGGCCACTCCTTGGCCAACAGGGCAGAAATCTACGCTGGTCGTCGGCACGTGGCAAGCGTATTCTCCCTAAAAAATAGGGAAAAAATGAAACGCGCGGTACGCCGAAGTCGGGTACGGAAGACGCCTTTAGGCTCTTCGTCGTGCTTGTGATTAACGCCACGCGCCGCCGTACGCGCGTCGCGAGGGCCGGGATCGCGTCCCCGTTCGATCTCGCCGGTGTCGGCAACGGGCACCGCTGAACCGACGCCGAAGCAAGCCCGGCCGCTATGGTCGTCGCGCGGGCCAACAGGGGCGACGGGCCAAAAACCCCTTAAAACAAGCTGGAAACGGCGTTTTTCAGCCTGCCTGCGCCCGGAGCCAGGGCTCCGCCGGGCCCGGCGCTGCGGACGCACGCCCCGGGTAGGGTTCCAGTTCACAAGGCAAAACAAGGGGTTTTCAGACTTCGGCGTCGCGTCGGCTGGCTCCGCGCAGCGCGATCGTTCAGCCGGTGGCGACCGGCTGTCGGCGCCGGCGGCGACGCTTTTTGGGAGCGCCCGGCTGAGGAATCACAGGCTTCCGCGGCTCCGCGGACTCCGCCAGCGGAATGGCGTCGAGGGCGGTTTTGGCGACCAGGTCCGCGTTGACTTCCCTCCAAAGACCGTCGGCCCGATTGAACACACCGCCCGACACCATGATGTTCATGGTCGGGTTGACACCGATCTCGCGGATCATGTCGATCATGTGACGCACGCCGGGCACGCCCTGCGGCTGGGTGCCGAAGATCAACAGGATTTCGGGACGCAACTGCCCGACCAGGGCATAGATTTCGTCGCTGGGTACGCCCGCACCCAGGAAGTAGGTCTCCCAGCCGCGGGCCTCGAACAGATCGGAACACATCTGGGCACCGAGTTCCTCGGGTTCGCCGTCCGCGCATGTGATCAGGATGGTCTTTCCGTTGCGCGCCTGCTGCTTCAGGTGAGACTGCAACTGATCCGCGAGCGAGCGGAGAATACGCGTGGCCATGTGCTCGGCCGCCGCGTTGATCCGGTCGCCGCGGTAAAGCTGCTCCACGCGTTGCATCGCGGGCCACAGCATGTCGTGGTAGAGCTGCTTTGGGTCGGCGGTGCCGGACAGCTCTTCCACCAACGTGGATCTGCACTGAACTCGATTCCCCGCCAGAAGCGGCGTCATGAACTCCTCGAATACGAACTGCGACGGCATGGTCCGTTTCTCCTTCTGGCGGACCGGGTTCAGGAGCCCGAGGTATCAGACGGGGCCTCCTGCCCAGTCCCGGAACCGTCCGCCGCGCTCGAATTCGGATCTGCATCCCACAGATCCATCACTTCCAACACGATGCCACTTGTCGCTCCGCTTTCGCAACGCTATGCGAAAATGGGTGATTTGTGGTGACTAGCGAGAGTTGTATCGGTCGCCGCGCAAAAATCTCTTGAGGGCGATTGAGGTGCCGGACGGTGAGGTTCGGAAAGCCAGGAGGAATCAGCGCCGGCGCTGCTGGAAGAGGGGATTCCGGCACGGATCGGCCCCACGGCGCGATGCACGCTGCCGACGCGCAGATTGTGCGCGTTGTCGGCGATGCTCGATGTTCGAAGGTTTCGCGCGCGGCATGCCGCAGCGCGGTCGCTACCCTGAAGGACTGCGGGTAAGGTGGCCGGCAGCGGTCGCCCGGGCGCGCGTCGGTCCGGGGCACGGGCAAGCGATATGCCCATTGGGAAGCGCCGGAGCACACCATGGCAACGGAACAGTTCACGGAGCGAATCCTCCGTTTCGTCCAGGCGCGTGGCTACCAGCCGAAAGCGCTCAGTGCGTTGGCGCTCGCGATGAACATCGCCGAGGATGAGCTCGGCGACTTTCACTCGGCCTGCAAGGCGCTGATGCGCTCCGGGCGGGTCGTGCTCGGAAGCGGACAGGCCGTCATGCTTCCGCAGCCCTCCGGGCGGATCGTCGGAACGTATCGCGCCAATCCTCGCGGCTTCGGGTTTGTCATACCGGAAAACGCGAACGCGCACGGCGACCTGTACATCCCCGTCGGTCGCAGCGGCGGCGCGATCACCGGTGACACGGTGGCCGCACGCCTGCTCAAGCGCGGCAAGCGCGGCGGCAAGATGATCTACGAGGGGAAGATCGTCGAGGTGATCAAGCGAGGGCGCAGCCGGTTCGTGGGCGCCCTCCACCGGCAGATGCGTCGTTGGTTTGTCATTCCCGACGGGCAGACGATGCATGTGCCCATCTTCGTCGGCGACCCCGGCGCCAAAGGCGGCATCGTCGGCGATCAGGTCGTGGTCGAGTTGACGCAATACCCCCAGCCGGGGGTCGATGCCAAGGGCGTGATCGTCAAGGTACTCGGGCCGCGCGGGCAGGTCGATGTCGAGACGCGCAGCATCATTGAACAATACCAGCTTCCTTCGGAGTTTGACGATCGCACGCTCGACGAGGCGCGCGACGTGATCGACGGGTTCGACCCGAAGGCGGAAGCCGCGCGCCGCGAAGACATGCGCGGCCTCACCGTGATCACGATCGATCCGCCGGACGCGCGGGACTTCGACGATGCCATCTCGCTGACAAGAGGCCAGAACGGCACGTGGGAACTGGGTGTCCACATCGCCGACGTGGCCCACTTTGTCGTCCCCGGCTCGAAACTGGATGAAACGGCCAGGCAGCGTGGCAACAGCGTCTACCTGCCGCGATACGTTATTCCCATGCTTCCCGAGATGCTCTCCAACGGCGTGTGCTCCTTGCAGGAGCGAGAAATCCGTCTGACGAAAAGCGCGTTTATCAAATACGACGGGCGCGGGCGCGTGAAGGGGGCGCGCCTCGCCAACACCATGATCCGATCGACGAAACGACTCACCTATGAGCAGGCCGCGAACATCCTCGACGGCAAGCCCGGCCGAACGTCCGCTAAAGTCGTGACGCTGCTGAAGGAAATGGAGACCCTCGCTAAGCGTATCCGCAATCGGCGGCGCCGCGCGGGCATGCTCGAGCTCGACTTGCCGGAGGTTCAACTGGTCCATAACGACGGCGGCGAAGTGATCGACGTCGTACCGGCCGATACGAGCTTTCCGCACAAGATCATCGAGATGTTCATGGTGGAAGCCAACGAGGCGGTGGCCCGCGCGCTGCTCGAAGTTGACGTGCCATACCTTCGGCGCATTCACGACGCCCCGGCCGCCGACGCCGGCGAAGGGCTCATGCGGTTCCTTTCGATGCTCGGGTACGATGTCACGGCCGAGCCCGATCGGTTTGAGTTGCAGTCGCTGCTCGAAAAAGCCAGGGGCAAGCCCAACGCGTTCGCCGTGAACTTCGCCGTACTGCGCTCGCTACGCCAGGCGGAATACTCGCCGCTTCGCATCGGGCACTACGCACTCGCCTCGGAGCACTATTCGCACTTCACGTCACCGATTCGGCGCTACCCGGATTTGACCGTCCACCGGCTGATCGACCGGTACGTGACCAAGGCGATGAATGCGCAGGAAGCGGGTGAGCCGGAGACGCACGAAGCACTCGTCAGCCTGGGGCGTTATTGCAGTGACACCGAGCGGACGGCGGAGGCGGCCGAGCGCGAGTTGCGCCTCGTGTTGATCTTGCAGTTGCTCGAAAAGCACGTGGGGGCGTCTTTTGCCGGCGTCGTGACGAGCGTGACCAACGCCGGCGTGTTCGTGCAACTCGAAAAGTTTCAGATCGACGGACTGCTGCGATTCGATCAGCTTGGCGACGACTGGTGGGAGATCGACGGGCGCAGCGGTACGCTGCTCGGCGAACTGTCCGGGGTCCGTTTGATGGTCGGGGACGCGCTGAACGTCGTGATCAGCTCGATCCACATGTCGCTTCGTCGGCTCGATCTGGCCCTGGCCGAACCGCTCACGAAAACGCAACGGGGTCGAAAAAGCCGCAAGCAGGAACAGGGCAAGTCATTGCGTCGTGGCAAGCCGACGGGCGGGCGGAGCGCCGGATCCACCGGCGGGCCCAAGCACGGGTCGGGTCGCGGCAAGGCGAGCCGCGGCCGGGGCCGACGGCGCTGATAGGCCGTTGCATGGCGCTGACGCCGATCGATAATGTGTGGCGCGTGGTCGCGGCTTCCGAGGATCGCAGGAGTGGGAGAGTCTGATGAAAAGTGTGTGTGTTTTTTGCGGATCGAGTCCCGGCCGAGGTGACGCGTACATGGCCGTCGCGCGTGAACTCGGCGAAACCCTGGCATCGCGGAGCATCGCGGTAGTGTACGGCGGCGCTCGCGTCGGACTGATGGGGGCGGTGGCCGATTCCGCGCTGGCGGGCGGCGGCCGCGTGATGGGCGTGATTCCGGAGGATCTGCTCGAGCGGGCCGGGCATGACAGCCTGACCGAATTGCGCGTGGTCGACACCATGCACACACGCAAGGCGCTCATGTACGACTCGGCCGACGCGTTCGTGATTTTGCCAGGCGGGATCGGCACGCTTGACGAGTTCGCAGAGATCGTGGCGTGGTCGACCCTGGCGATCCACAACAAACCGATCGGGCTGGTCAACCTACACGGCTATTTCGACCCGCTGCTAGCGTTCCTGGACCAGGCCGTGGCCGAGCAGTTTCTCAAGGCGGAGTACCGATCGTTGGTCGTGACGGCCGGCGGCGTCGGCGAACTCCTCGAGAAGCTGGGGGACTATCAGGCGGCGAGCTGCGCGTCATAGAACAGCGTGCCATCGTGTGACAGTTCCGGGTGCCATGCTTTCCGCGCAGCGGACGCATGCTTTGCCGATCTGTGCCATAGCGTACCACTGCTCTGTGAGCAGTGCAGGTGTTTTGCAATCGTCGATTTGATCGCGGTTCGGCCCGCTCGCTGATCCGCCTAAGGCGGACGGCTCTGATCGGTGTTCGACTGGGTCCGGCGCCATGTCGTCCGATGCGCGGAAGGTATGGCGCCCGGAGTGGGCGCTATTCGCGAAGCTGAGAGCCTTACGGCTCCGTGGTATTCACCCCGCGTTCGGGGTCGATGCGTTCGGCCTTTTCGTAGCCCGCGTCGACGTGGCGGCCGCAGTTATCGGCGCCAACTTACCGATGAAGTCACTCCCGCATGATCGCCTGATACGATTGGGGTAGCGACCTCCCATCGTTGACGCGGCACGCGACTTGATCGAACAGGACAGACGATCGTATCGGCGACCCGGCGAACTCCCTGCCCCAAGCAATCCCCGTTTCCTTCCTCTCCAAACCTACTGGGCCGGTAGGACGGGGAGTTGTGGAAAAACAGGAATATTAGGGCTCTGCCATTCACGCCAGAATCTCGAGTTGCTCGCCTGGAAGTAAGGCGACCCATAATTCGCCCGTTGGTACTCATGGGGCCCCGCCAGACTTGCATTCGGCATGGTTGAATTGGAGATTTTGGGTAATTGGGAAAAGCCATGCCGATTGCAGGGGAAGAATGATGACACCGAAGGGGAATCACCGCACCGCAAGAGCCCTACTAGGGGCGATTGTTATCGGATCTCTGGCGATCCCGCCTGAGTCCCTCCGCGCGTGCGACAGCATACCTGAGCTTCACTACGTGACGGATGGGCATGCCGCCCAGCTCACGGGGTCGACGGTCGCGATCAGCGGTTCGG
>Ga0210110_1000427_pt1 | contig 14172 bp, 15 predicted proteins | sample China_Galinas_PW_2_FD_184865 | JGI IMG/M metagenome (GOLD analysis project Ga0210110, IMG submission 184865) | Wetland microbial communities from San Francisco Bay, California, USA, that impact long-term carbon sequestration - China_Galinas_PWB_D1... | ecosystem: Environmental > Aquatic > Marine... | reverse complement strand
GGGTGGGCGGGCCATGCCATCGCAAAGTCGGTGCAGGTGGCGCAGCAGCAGCGCGTCGAAGCTGAGGATTCGCAGGCCAAGATCCTGACTCAGCTGTTGCTGCGCCCGTTGCCATTGGCTGGGGCGTACCGACAGGGCGAGAAAGCGCGCGGAGTCCAGCGCGTTGTGCAAGGTTTGCTCGAACTGACGGACTTCGCGCTCGGCGGCTTCCGACCCGTGCTCGGTAAAGTGCAGGCTGGCCTGGGTGGGAGAGACGTAGCTCGTCAGGCCCGCCTGCGGCAATCGGTAAGCGCCCGGTGCAGCGACTCCGGGCGCCCGGTAATCGCCGTCCCAGGTAAAACCCAGCTCGAGCTTCTGGATCAATTCGTCGAGTTGGGGGCGGCCGGGCAGCGGCTCGGCCTCGGGGTAGCGGCCTTGGATACGAGCCTGGACCTCGGCGACGGTGAGGGTCTGGGTGCCCAGCAAAGCGCCCTGGGCCAATTCGATACTGCGTTCCGCCGGCAGGCCACGGGGGTAGAGCTCGGCGCGGCTGGACAGGGCTGCATCCTGAGAGGCGGCGACCGCCAGGCGCAGCAGGCGATGGTTGCTCAAACCCGCAAAGGAGTCCGGTGCCGGCACGGCACGGACCCGCTCAAGCGCCCTTACCGGCGCCAGCAGCGGTTGCTGCCGCGCGCATTCGTCGGCGAGTCGCCCCAGGGCCTCGGCATAATCGGCCAGCTCTTCACCGCGGAGCTGTTGGTTGTCGGCGACCAGGATGCGCTTGCCGCAACGGCGCAAAATCCAGCGCGATTCCTGGCGCATCAGCTCGGTTTCGATCGCCGCTCGCACCACGGCCTGGGCCCAGCGCTCGCGCAACGGCGAAGGCTGTACCGAGCCCCGGCGCAACAACACGGCCTCGGCCAGTTCCATGGCGGTCATCAGGCCACCCTGCTCCGCCAGCAGCTCGGCGATGTCGTTGCGCAGCTGGGTGATGTACTTGTTCTTGCTCCACTGAGCGAGCACTCGCGTTTGCAGCTCGCGGGCCTGGGCAGGCTCCATGGCGATCTCGGCGCCCAGGCTGATCAGGGTGGGCCAGTGGACATTGTGACTGCCCGTCGGTGCTTCCCGGTCGAGGCGGCCCAGATACTCGTTCAGAAAGCGCCGCCGATCGGGATCGCTGGGCTTGACCGTCTCGGGCAGGATGCTGCGGAGCAACTGGTCGACGCTGAGCGTCAGACCTTCGCCCTCGACCCGCGACACCTCGGACGGTTGGCCGCCCAAGCGGGCCTGCAGCTGGGCGATCAGCTCCGAAAGCTCGCGCCGAGTCTGGGTGCCGACGCCGGTCATGCGCACCAGCTCGTTGCGCGGCAGGCGCAAAAGCTCGTCCACCCGGTTGATATTGAGCCGGGTGAGGGTATCCAGCGCCTGGGCGGAGAGCGGCAGCAGGCCGATCTGTGTATCCGCCTGGGCCTCGCTGATCGGGCACTTCTGGGCCCCGCCGGGCTTGCGGGGATGCAGGGTGGCCAGCTGTTGGACCTGCTGGAAGACATGCAGCCAGGCCCGGCGCATGTCATCGGCATTGCCGAACCGCTGCTTGACCTCGCGCGCCAGGGCCTGGCGGAAGAAGGCGGTCATGGCCTCGCGCACGCTGGGGTCGAATACGACCGGATCGATCTCCAGCGACCCTTCGATGAGCGGCGGCATGCCGTCTCCTGCTGCCCAAGCCGGCAAGGCGCCCGTGGCCATTTCGTAGAGGGTGAGTGCAGCGGCGAAGCGCTCCGCATAGTCGTCCCAGCGCCGGCGACCGGGATCGCGGATAAAGGGGTCCAGATAGGCGAGCGTGCCGGCGGTGAAGTTGTCGGTGCCGATGCTGGAAAGGGAGAAGTCGAACAGGACCAGATGCAGATGCTTGCCCTGCTTGAGCAGGCCTATGTTCTCCGGCTTGATGTCCCGGTGGGAGATGCCTTTCTCCTCCAGGTGGCACAGGGCGCCGAGCAGGTCTTCGCCGAAGCGCTCCAGCAGTTCGAGCTGGACCGCGCCCTCCTTGCGCAGGCGCCGCGCGAGCGTGCCTTCGGATGCGTAGTCGAGAATCAGGCCGGTGTGGCCCAGAAATTCCTGCGTCTGGTGATAGGCGATGATCGCCTGGTGGCGAAGCTTGTGCAGGGTCTCCCCCTCGGTGCGCAGTCGCTGGTTGTGCTCCACGTCGGCGGCCAGCTTGAGCACCCGCTCCTGGCCCTGGTGGTCGACCACGAAGGCCACCGCGCTGGCGCCCCGGCCGAGGCGCTTGATGACCCGGATGCCGCCGTCGAAGGTATCGCCCGGGCGTGCCTCGGTGGGACGCTCCTGACGCTGGCTGTCAGGGCGGGTAAGCTCGTCCTCGACAAGGCCCAGGTATTCGATGAATTCGTCCACCGAGCCCAGGCGGCTGCCGGTGTCGGGGTGGGTGGCGTATTGGATCAGGTCCTGCAGCTCCGTGCCGGCGCCGTTAAGCTCGTCGGTGACCTGCAGACCGGTCCCGCGGCTGAGCTTGTCTTGCAGCTCCAGGTCGTTCTGGGCCGGCGGCTTGCCCGTGAACAACAGCCAGGCAATGGCCCCCAGGGAGAACACGTCCAGGTAGACCGCGTCGCTGTCGGCCGCTGAGTGGGCCTCCAGCGCAAGATAGGGCCCCGCCTCCTCCTGGATCACTCGGCTCATGTGGCTGAGTACCGTGAGGTGCTGAGTCGGTGAGGCGCAAGAGCGCTCGGCCGTGGCCCAGTTGCCGATCTTGACCGCGTAGCCCCCGTCCACGGACGGCTTCACGTAGATGCTCTGAGGACTCAAGGCGCGGTGATACAGACGTTGACCGTGAGCGAACTTCACCGCTTCGGCAATCTGGCGCAACAGCACCAGCGCATCGAGGATGTCCAGACGCCGGTCCGCCCCGAGCCCGACCAGCAGGTGGTCCAAGCGCACGGCGGCAGGGTCGTGCTCGTATACCAGGGCAGGCCCCTGCTCGTGCTGTTGGTAATCCCGGGCGCTCAGTATGCCGGGGTGCTCGATGCCTTCGAGCAGACGGAATTCGAGCTTGGCCGCCTTGCGCAGGGTTTCGGCCTCCTCCTCGGGCTTGCCGCGGGTGAGGTAGATGCGGATACGGCGGTGGATGCCCGTCTCCGAGTGGGTGGCCACCCAATCCTGATAGTTGTCGGCTTCATCGAGCAGCTCGCTCAGCTCGTACAGACCCACGCGCCGAGAGCGCTGGGACTCTTTGATGCCGGCCTCTTCGAGCGCCCGTGCCACCACCTTGGAGGTCGGGCGATCCAGCTTCTTGTGGGTCCAGTAGGCATCGATCTGGCACAGCTCGTCCACCACCTTGCTGCGGGTGCACACCTGCAACCGCGCGGGGCCCTGGAGCTTGTTGACCAGGTTCTCGGCGGACAGGAACACCAGGGTGTTGATGAACGGGATGCCCTGCTTGGCTTTCAGCGCCGAACGCTGCCCCTTGAGCAGCGACGCCAGCTTCTTGGCCTTGCGGTCGGCCAGCAGGCGCGGATTGTCGAATGCCTTGCGCCGGCCGTCATGCGTCCACACCCAGGTGCCAGCGTCGCCGTCGATCTCGCCGGGGTGGGATTTGATCTCGACCAGGAACAGTCCCTTCGGGGTAAGCACCAGCAGATCGACCTCGTTGATCGAGGCGTCCTGAGCGATGAACTCGAAGTTGGCCCAAGCCCGGTAGGGCTCGTGGTCCGGCAGGTGTTCCTTGAGGTATGCCAGGGCCTCGCGCTCCCAGGCGAAATCGGACGGGGTGATCTGCTTCCAGAACTTATCCATCAATCCTGCTCATCCCTCAGCTCCAGCAAATCCCCAGGGGTGCATTGAAAGTATCGGCAGAGTGCCGCCAAGGTGTCGGTATTGGTGTTGTAGCCGGGCACATTGGAGATGCGGGTGAGCGTAGCCCGAGAGATGCCCGTGTCCTGACTCACCTGGCTGAGGGTGATCCGCCGCCGCTCCCGGAAGGCCTTCTCGTCCAACAGCTTCTTGAACAGAACTCGGAGCATGGGCCCTTTCCGACGCCGGTTTGCCGTTGACTCGGCATCTTCCCATTGACGCATAGATGAGTCAATTGCGTCCTTCGCGATTGACCCGCCAACCGCCTGCTTCCATGTCAAGAACCGGTACGAGAAAGGCGTCGATTTCGATGCGGAGGGAGTGACGCTGGGCCTGGACTTCCATTCTGGCAGCTCCCTCCTGGCGCGTGGCCCATGGTTACCTTAGCCGAGAGCCGTTCGGCGCAGCATCAGACGGAGCCTACAGGGTTGAAGGACTGGGGCTACAGGGATCGCCTGCATGAGCCCCAGCACTGCCGCTATCGGCAAAGCCACCCGCTCCCGCCCAGAGCCATTGCTAAGGCCCGACCTGGGGGGACCCATTGGGGGGCTGCTCGTTCTATTAGAAATAAACAATCACCCATTATCAGAGGCTTAGTTCGACGCTATGGCGGGGAGGGTGGGATTACCGGGCCCATCCAGGGCCCGGCCCTTCGGGCTCGCTGCGCTCGTGCGGGATCACTTCCTGCGATCCCGTCGAACCCAACGTGGGGCTTGCGCCCCCAACGGGGTTTCGAGTCCCTCTTTGGCGCATCGATACGCAACTTGTCACACAAGATCTTACTGTTTCTTCAATGCCTTATAGCTCTACACGCTGTGAGACCGCGAGGGCAATTGTGCCGAAATGAGCTGTGTGGTGTGCCGATTTTGTGCCGGAAGCCGCCGGACGCGCGCAGGAACAAAGTCTCTAGCTCCACCGGTGGATCGTAGCGACAGGAAACGGTTTACGTCTTGCCCACAAGACCCGAGCCACTTCCCGAAGTCCTCCGCATCCGCATCATTGCCAACCATTTCTTGAATGGAATTCTTGAGATCGTCGGGCTCCTCCTGGTGCTGGCGCGAGACTTGACAGCCTCACCGCTCTGTCGGCCCCTCCAATACCCACGTAGACCCTCAAACGACACAACCTCACCGTTCATGAGGAGCAACACTACCACTCTTCAATCCAGCCATCGATTACGCACTGCGATCCCAGCACGATTACCTGCCATTCCAGGTAAATTGCCGTAGGATATCGAAAAAGTTATCTTAAAAAGCCCAATATCGGTCGCTTGCATTCCTTGTCAGATTGACTCCCTGACTAAGGGTGTAACCCTATGGCCCGGAACGGGGAACGCCTTAATGCTCCCGTCCAAAGCGTCCCGATCAATGACAATACCCTCAATACCCCTGCCTTTACACCGGAGAAGCTCCTCGCCCAACCTAACCGCCAGAAACGCTCCCTCCTCAGCTTCTGCGGCAGGATCAGTAAGAATTTCCCCAAGTCGAATTTTCGGTCGGGTCGGCGCTTCCGAGTAGTCATCGAATGCATTTAACTCGGTTACCCACAACCTCTTTGGAAACCACTTCAATCGGTAGTAGTTTTTTACCTCGACGGGAAGGTCGCTGTCGAATACGAATGCCCTAAACTCACTCCTCTCTTGCAGGAACGTACGCATTACCAATTGCAACTCGTTGGCAGAATCCCCTTGGTTTTTCGAAGTCCCAGCACAGATCCCCATTGTTTGCGAAAGCAAGCGAAAAGTAGCCTCTTGGGCTTCCTTCGCGTCAGTGAACACATCCGGATGTAAAAGAGGAATTGCAAACCGAGCTTGCGCTAAACACCAGTCTCCGACAGCCTTATCTGGAAGTGGCAAATACGGTCCAGAATTGTCATTATGGATGATAAATGGCGCAATCCATGAGGCGGCGTCGAAAATCTCCGCTTTAATCGGGCCCACAAAAATCGGTTTCCGCTTAATTAGGATAGCTGGTTTTTCGTCCCAATGGTGCCCAATCACCACTACCGCATGACCTTCCAAGCCGTTTGCCGATAACAAGAGGAGTACCGGTATACCCGACTCGACATACGGATAAAGAGTACATTTAAATTCCCCAAGTTGCTGTTCCGATGGAGCAGATTTATTACTTATCGGCCAAAGAGGAATCGCATGTGGCGCATAGCCCGCCTCTCTGAGCGCCTCCGAAACCTGTTCAAGGGAAAGCCCGCCGCGATTCGGCAAGGTCCTCCTCATCACCAAAAATTTCGTAGCTGCTGTCGTGATTTGAGCCGGGCTAAATGCCGCTTGCCCTTCTTTCTTGCGCAAAGTCCTAAGAGCCATCCATATCGACGCCTGTGCGCACGCGCCCACGGCGTTATCCTGCTGCATAAACGGGGTTCCTGCGACAAAGAAAGTGCGGCCCGCAATGTTTACCTGAAATGCGTCTTTTGAAAGAAGGAATCGTTGGCTGTCGCCGGTCGGCTTCAGAATCGTCGCTGCAACCGGGCTGATGCTTATCGGGCGCAGCGTCACAAATCCAAGATAGCAATCTGCCGCAGTTGCCAATTCGTCTATTACTTCTAAAATCAACTCGGCAGTTGGAGCCATCGAGAAGAAGTGAATTCTATGGCAATATCGAGGGACATCTGACGTCCATCGAGAGTAATATGCCGCGTGCTCTGCTAAGAAATCTGGATCTTGGACATTTCGCTGGACAACGGCGCAGCGTGCCCCGAGATTGGCAACTAGTTCTGCAGTTGTTTCTAGGGGGCGATACCGTGGTACGTTACCTCCTAATCCACTGCCCACCAGACATTTCTGGAAGACCTCAATTACTGATTTTTTGCTACCGTCAAGACAAGAAAATGTAAATCTCTCTTCCATGTTTCTCACCCCCAAAAAAAACCAGTCTGAAAAGACTGGTTTTTTGTTAATAGGATAGCGAGGCAGTGGGCAATTAGCGGATAGTTATCGTTTTGGCCTCTTCGTACGCACGCCTTTTTTCGGCACGCATCTCTTCAATTTGATCCGCCACGTCAGACTCAAACTCTCGATAAAATCGCTGAGTCTCTTCATCGGTCAGCTCAACGACTTGCCCCTGCTCAATGACGCTTTCGACGAGCATTGTCAGGACCTTCGAGCTCATGTAGTTTCTCCCGAATAACGACATTCTCCCGCAACCCAGGGGCCTCTCTAGCATAGAACTGCGCCAACAGTCAAGCCCCCTGGCTTGGCTGTCGTTAGTATGAGGCGTCGATAGCCATTTGACAAGCGCTGATTTTGGTGAGCTAGCTCTAAGCTTGAGCAACGTTTCGCTGCGTTCCCACTGGTCGTGAGCGAGTTTCATAAAGTATTTCCGACAGTTAGCTTAGTTTAGACAGGGGAAGAGTTCACCCCCGAACAGGCGGGATGGTCCCTGCTAGTTAATGTGTCCATCGGTTAGGGTGTCACCCATGCTCGGTCGATTTGGCCCCATCTACCATTGGGAGCCATCCTCTTTGAGGGTCACGTTGAACACCACATTCTGATACCCCCTCGCCCAGGCATTCTCGACCTCCACGCGGATGGCGTCGGTCAACTGGTCCAGGTCGTGAAAGTTCTTCTGCCCTGCGGAGCCCTCGAACACAAACATCTGAGAGCCACACGCGGCAAAGGGGTCGGGCATTGGGGTCGGGTCTTGCGTTTTGCCTGCTTCCTGTGACATCGACCCCGAGCGCCAGCTCCACGAGCGCAAAGCCCTACCGGCCCTGGAGGGACCCCGCCCGGTCCCGAGGGAGGTCCGCCAGGCCATCAACAAGAAGGCCCATGCCCCGAGCCTGCACGCCTACGAGAAGAACCGCGAGTACCTGGAACGCTACGTCCGCAGGTACCTCGACGATCCCGCCCGCCAGCTCGACTGCGTCCACGCCCTCGACCTGGACGACGGCAAGCAGACCCTCTGGAGCCTGTGCTCCATGCTCTCCACCCTGGAGGTCGTGACGGACAACGTCAAGGCCCGGATGGCCTCCGTGGAGACACGTCCGCTTTCGACCCCAAGCGGACATCGGACGGGCGGCAAGCCTCCTCCGGGGCTCAGCCCTTTGGCACGGGGGATGATCTGGAAACGGCGCTTGACCGTGGCGTGGCGCTTGGAACGATACACGATCACCCCCTGCTCGGCCTTGTACTCGGTCTTGTCTAGGGAGAACAGCGCGCGGACCATGTAGCGGGCCCGCTGCTGACACCCCTAGACCAGCGCTCGACTTCCCCGAAATCGGATGTAGCTGACCGAGATTCACGTCATTTAGCCACAATTTAGGCGCAATACGGCCATGTGTTCCAGATCCCACGCGAGGCGGACCAGGGTCCATGCGTGCTGCTCGGCGAATCCATCAGGCAGGGCGCTGTGGCGCGCGGTAATGGCGTGGATTTTGGCTCCGTCCACGCTCCCCGCGTCAAAGCTTGCGAGCTGGCTGTCCCGCGCCACTTGCAGTACGTACGCGAAGATCCTAGCGAACTGCGCGCCGAAGCGCCGCCGGGAACCCGCCAAGGTGTCATGGTCGGGGCGCTGGTTGCAGGCGATGAAGTTCTGACCGGGGCTGCGGAGGGGCCAATCACGGACATCGCATGATACGTGACGGCCTATTTAGGCAAGCAATTCTAACCATTTCGAGACTACTGTTGATTGCCTAAACGTTTCGTTCAGTGTGACTTGAGGTCGGTTGCCCGCTACCCATTTTTCTAGCTTCTTGATGACTGCTTCTGGGTCATTCGCATCAACTAGTTGGTCCGATTCTTTACCCAGTACTTCGCTGGCTGCGCCAAAATCATGGGCGAGCACCGGGGTTCCCCAACGGCATTTGCTTCTGCGTAGACCAGGCCGACTGTTTCAGGAAAGGTTGATTGTGGATAAAAGACGCAGACAGAACGACGCACTTCTTGGATGATTTGTTGGTGCGACAGTCGGCCAACGACTTTGACACCCGGTTGGTTCAGGTAATGCTCCGCAACGGATGGATCACCGTCCCAAATGAATCGGTGTAGGCATTTTCGTAGCCAAAGTCCTGCTTTGGAGTCGGCTCTGATTCTGAAATATCCGGGATTTGCGATTAAGAGTGATAAATCCGGGAGCCTTTCTTTGGCTGCTTGGAACAGTGTCAGTACTTGGTTGAGTCCTTTGTGGGGGGAGCTGTAGAAAATGAGCTGGTTAGGAGTGATCGGTTGGTCGTTGGGCCTGAGCGTCTCGGCAACTGGATTGTACATGATCACTGTTTTGATTCTGGGGTCTGACAAGAACGATTTGTATACGTCACGTTGATGACCTGAGACGGCGATGAGCGTGCAATCTGCATTTAGCATTATGGATTGAAATGTCTGTTTGCGCTTTCGGGTCCGGGTCTTCAACGGGAAGTCGTGGACCCACAGGTAAATTCGGGCCGACGGGAATCGTTTAGCCAGTTTTGGAACTGTTCGGAAGCGTCTCAGGATAACGACGCGATCAACCGACTCGGGAGGCATCCGCTCCATTGTTTTGAAGGATATGAAGGATAATGTCGAGGATTCGCACTTGTCATGCTGACGACGGTATTGGGCGACAGATATGCGGTGGGTTTCTGATAGCTTGGATGCAATTCGGACGACAGTGGCTTCTGTTCCACCCATTGCGCTCATTAGCAGTCGATCGTTGTCGTAGGGTTTGGCTATTGGAATTGGATCGACAAATAGAATATGCATCGTTCGTTATCGCCCCCAATGCTAGCGAGGCTTCGCCTCAGACCGACGGGTCTTGAGGTCGTGGCTGCTATATTTCACGAGTAGCCCACATTGGAGAACGCATCTGGACGAGAAGCATTACGCACCATACGCTGTTACGAACGCGAGTTTCTCGCGTTACGCTGAGTCGGCCGTTGGCACCAGCGCATCTTCAGGTACTTACCGCACGCAGCGATCGCCAGAGCGTCGACTTCATTTTCCTCTTCAGTTGGGGAAACGGGTGATTTGTGCTTAGAAGCAGTTTTCCACAAAACTCGACTCATTTATCCACATTTGCGGCAAACAAGGAATCCTCGTATCACTAAGACCTCAAGATATATGCCATGAAGCCGAATGAGTGTAAGGTAGGGATAGGAATTTGCTTTCAGCGCCGAAGGCGAGGGATGAGACAAGCGGCCCGGAAACAGCGCCCTGCGCGACCCTACGACCACCCGTGCTGCACGAAACCATCCTCAATCCCCCGTGGCGAGGCCGCCGAGAGCCGGAAAGGGTGCCGCTTGACGGCCGTGTGGCCAAGTTCCTTGCCTCTCGCCAGAGTCAAGCCCAATCGCGCCTCGCGTTAAGCCACGGGAACCACGATGTGGACGGCGTCAAGGGTCCTGACTGCTGACCGAGTGATTACCATAAAGACGGCTCGGCATGTCTTAGTTTGGCCCAAGCCGTAGACACGGTCACAAAGCAGCCTACTGAAAAAAAAGCTTCTCAAACAACGGGGTCGGACCAAGTTAACTTATTGATTATTATACAAACATTACTGATAATAGGCGTCAAATCACGCTTAAAATACCCTTTTCGGGGCTAAAATCATGCATCTAAGGGGAGATGGCCGTGAGAGTCGTTGGTCTCGTAGGGGTGTTGCGATCACGCATCGCGTGATCGCAACACCCGCGACTTCTGCCACCACTTCTTGTGACCCCCACGACTTTCTAGCCCCTGCCTGCTAAGAGCCGCGCTTCCAAGCAGTGCGCAGATTCGTGAGGAACGAGTCGGACAGCCAAAGACCTCCCCGGGTGCGCGGTTCCTCGAGCACCGCGTATGGTTCGTCGACGGCGCAAAAGGTGCCTGTCCTATTTTTGGGGACGCATCCGCTTCGCCCTCAAGACCCACCGCGGCGGCCAGGCGCACGAGGCCCTCGCGGAGGATTTGCGCCTGCTGGCCTTCGCGGGTGCTCCCGACAGTGCTCAGTGGCTCGACGAGAAGTCCGCGGAGGCATTGCTCACCGCGCAGCCGGAGGGCAATGTCGCGGCGGGCCAGGCCGAGAGCTTCCTGCGGAAAGCCATCGACGGCTTCGACGCCCTGCTGCTGGCTCTGGACGAGGCTGCCAATGCACGTGCCCAGGCGCTGCTCGAATCCCACCTCCGCGTGCGAGAGACCAGCCGCGCCAGCGGCCGAAAACCTATAGTCGAGCCGTTCTTGCCCGTGGACGTTTTGGGGCTGTACGTATACCTTCCGGCTTAGACTCCAAGCGCACGACACGAAGCCATGAAAATCACGATCCGAATACCCGTTGAAAACGATCTTTACGAGCAGGCGAGGCTCGCGGCAGCCGCCGCGAACCGCACCGTTTCTGGCCAGATGGACCATTGGGCTCGGGTCGGTCGGGCGGCTTTGGAAAACCCTGACCTGCCGGCGAGTTTCATCGCCGAGGCCCTGACCTCGCTGGGTGAGCCGCGCAGCGACGCGACGCCGTTCGTGCCGCGAACCCCAAACCAACGTACGTAATCCTAAAGACAAAGGAGCACCGGACATGGCCGCTGTGCAATTGAAGATTCCCGACGAAGTGGAAAACGCTTTCAACGCCGCGTATGCCGGTCAGGACAAGAACGCCATCATCACCGAGCTGATGCGGGGGGCCATCGAGCGCGCCGAGCGCCAGCATCAGCGCCATGCGGCCATTCGCCGGATTCTGGACCGTCGGTCCCAGGCACCGATCCGGTCCGAGTCCGAGATCGCGGCAGCGAGGCAAGAGGGACGCCCGTGAACCTGGTCGTCGACGCAAGCGTCGCACTCAAATGGTTTTTCCGCGAACGGGAAGGCGAAGCGGACATCGAGCCAGCCCTTGCCCTGCTCGCCGGCATCGATACGGACCGGTTCCGACAGTGGCAGCCGCCGCACTTTCTCGCGGAGGTCGCTGCGGTCCTTGCCCGCGAGAAGCCCGAGTCCGCTCGCGACGATCTCGCGGATCTAAGACTCATCCAGTGGCAGACCGTCGAAGATGCCGCGACCTATGAGACCGCCTTGGACCTGTCGATCCGGCTGGGTCATCACCTGTTCGACACCCTCTACCACGCTGCGGCGCTCCGCACTCAGGACGCGAACCTGTTGACCGCCGACGGAAGCTATTTCGACAAAGCCCGGGGCGAGGGACGAATCGTCCTTCTGTCGCAATTCGCCCTGAGCCCCTGAAACGTCACGCGGACAACGGCCCCCATGTCCCGACCCAACCAGCCCTTCTCCACGACCAAGACCGAAGGCCTGCTCCTACCCCCGGAGCTGATTGCCCGGGTCGCGGGCCTCGACCCCAAGCTCCCCGGCATCCGCCCCGAGGACTACAACCTGCCGAAGGGCGAGCGCATCAACGAGGCCACCAACCGCTCCTGGAACCGGCTGACGGCTCTGTGGGCGCGCTTCCGAAAAGAGTTGGAGGGACTGCATGAAGGAGACGCCGCAACCGGTCTGACCCGGGACCGCTGGCTACTCCCCTTGTTCGACGAGCTGGGCTACGGCCGCCTCCAGCGCCACGCCGCCTTCGACATCGACGGCAAGAGTTACGCCATCTCGCACCTCTGGGGCCATGCCCCGATCCACCTGGTCGGCGCCGGACTCGATCTGGACAAGCGTGCTCCCGGCCAGGTCGGAGCCGCCCAGGCCAGCCCGCACGGACTGGTACAGCAGTTCCTCAACCGCACCGACGACCACCTCTGGGCCTTCGTCTCCAATGGGCTCAAGCTGCGGATTCTCCGCGACAACGTCAGTCTGACCCGTCAAGCCCACGTGGAACTCGATCTCGCCGCCATGATGGACGGGGAGCTGTACTCGGACTTTCGGCTGCTCTTGCTCCTGTGCCACCAATCCCGGGTCGAGAGCGAGCGTCCCGCCCAGTGCTGGCTGGAGAAGTGGTCCCAGGAGGCCCGCGAGCAGGGTGCGCGTGCCCTGGATCATCTGCGCGAAGGAGTAGAGAAAGCCATCAGTGCGCTGGGCTCCGGTTTCCTCGCCCACCCCGCTAGCGTTGCCCTCCACGCCCGTCTGGCCTCCGGCGAGCTGGAGGCCCAGGACTACTACCGACAGTCCTGCGCCTGGTCTACCGGCTGATCTTCCTCTTCGTCGCCGAGGACCGGGACCTGCTGCTCGCCGGCGACGACGAGACAGCCCGGCAGCGCTACCGGGATTACTACTCCACTGCCCGCCTGCGCCGTATTGCCCGTCGGCTCAACGGCAGTCGGCACGAGGACCTCTTCGAGGGCCTCAAGGTGATCATGGACAAGCTCCACGCGGACGGCTGCCCGGCTCTTGCCCTGCCCACCCTCGGCAGCTTCCTGTGGGACTCCGCCAAGCTCCCGGACCTCGCAGACGCCCGGATCAACAACCGGGACTTTCTCGAGGCCGTCCGAGCACTAGCCTTCACCGAGCAGGAGCGCACACTTCGACCCATCGATTACCGTAACCTCGGTCCCGAAGAGCTGGGCAGCGTCTACGAGTCATTGCTCGAGCTGCACCCGGCGCTGCACCGCGAGTCAGCGAGCTTCGAGATCAGGACCGCCGCCGGCAGTGAGCGCAAGACCACCGGCGGCTACTACACGCCGGAGAGCCTCATCCAAGCGTTAATGGACAGTGGGCTCGATCCTCTACTGGATCGCGCAGCCGCCCAGGCCGATCCAGAACGGGCCATTCTCGACCTGAAAGTCTGCGATCCGGCGGCCGGCTCCGGACACTTCTTGGTAGCCGCCGCCCACCGCATTGCACGGCGCCTCGCGGCAGTTCGCAGCGGCGAAGAAGAACCCGCGCCCCACGCAGTAGCGAAAGCCCTGCGTGATGTGGTGAGCCACTGCCTCTACGGCGTTGACGTCAATCCAATGGCGGTGGAGCTCTGCAAGGTCAGCCTTTGGATGACCGCGATGGACCCGAGAAGACCTCTGTCCTTTCTCGACCATCGAATCCGTCTCGGCAACAGCCTCATCGGGAAGAGAAGTGGACACCTTTCTCCAAGTCAACCGCGGGTCGGCCTTTCCGGTAGAGAGGACAGAGTTCGGTCAAGCCCTCCGGGCGATTGGGGGCACACCCGACGGAGACCAGCAGGCGCTCGGCGGTCACCGAATCGGCACCCGCGCTGACCATCATTCGCTTACCTCCGCCCTGGACCTGGACCCGCCGGCCCGGATAGATCCGCATCTGCCGACCAACCTCCTCGATGGCCAGGCCGTTGACTTCGGGATCGCCGATGCCGGCGATGCTGTGGCGGCTGTCGAAGCCGGTGACCCGTACGCCGAGCCGGTGCAGGGCCAGCGCCAGATCGAGGCCGGCTGCGTCCAGACCGACCACCGCTACCGAGCCCGGCAGGTCCTGGGGCTCGAACAGGCTGTCCGGGGTGAGCAGGCGGG
>Ga0210110_1000417_pt1 | contig 14295 bp, 10 predicted proteins | sample China_Galinas_PW_2_FD_184865 | JGI IMG/M metagenome (GOLD analysis project Ga0210110, IMG submission 184865) | Wetland microbial communities from San Francisco Bay, California, USA, that impact long-term carbon sequestration - China_Galinas_PWB_D1... | ecosystem: Environmental > Aquatic > Marine... | reverse complement strand
GGGTGCCCCCCTATTTGATGGGATTTCGCCACAACGGGACAGTCGCCTATCTGGACGATCTTGGCCGCATGACCATCGATCCGCCGCTATGGTACCGCGTTCTCGACAATCTGGACCTGCCCCGGGACAAACAAGCGCTCCTCAGGGCAGTGGCCGAGCGGGGCGCCGACCACGGCATCACGCATTATTCGAGCGTCCTGGCGAATGCGATGGAGCGCACGGCATAGCCTATGTCCGACAGGCTCCCAGGACACAGCAGCAAGGTCTGACGCGAAGGCTGCGTTTGCCTTGGATCGATGTACTAAACTGATTCGCCAACGACCTTGGCGGATGTCCCGAGCCATCTCACCCCGCTGGTCGAGAGCAGAGGGAGTTTGTGACGCCCGGGCATGTTGCCGGCAAATCACAAGGAGACCCGTGGTATGGCCCTGAAAATTTCCAATATCAGTCTCAACCTTCCTTTCGGCATTGGCGGCGTCACCATCGCTCGCAACGAGGCCCAGCGCGAAGCGGCCTGGGCGTTGTACGTGGAAGAAAGGCTGATGTCATGACTGAGCGTCGCCCACAGCTCCTGGTCCATCTGGTCTTCCACCCGCAGAGCGATTCCGCCCGCGAGCTGACCAGGCAGATTCACTTGGCCCTGAATGAGGATCCCAACGTCCCTGGCCTGCGGATACCCACTGTGTTCTGCGCTGAGGACGGCAGCGGCGCTCCACCGCAAGACCAGAGGCTCGACCGCGCCCATCGCAGCTTCGTGGTGCCGTTGGCCGATGCCGACATGGACGCTGACGACACCTGGTGCGGCTTTGTCGCCGATCTGTGGCAGGCCTGCCAGACGACTCCCCACCGATGCGTACCCTTTCAGCTCTCGGACTACGCCTGGCCGCTGGACGACCGCCTGAAGGAGGTCAACTTCGTGCGTGCCTTTGCCGTGGCCGAGGAGGGGCGCACCGCTTTCGTCATCCGCAGGCTCGTGACAGAGCTGTGCCGCTTTCTGCACGGTGATCCCCTGCAGGACGACTCCCCGGCCGCTCCCACCCGGGTCTTTATCAGCCACACCAAGCTCGATCTGGGAGAGGAGCCCAAGGTAGTGGAGTCCCTGCGCAGCTATCTGATGCAGGACCAGCCGATCAAGGTCTGGTTCGACTCCGGGGACATCCCCGGCGGCTCCCGCTTCACCCGGGAGATCGCCGACGGTATCGAGGACTCGTCCCTGCTGTGCGTGCGCACCGACCACTACGCCAGCCGCGAGTGGTGCCGCAAGGAGGTGCTCCTGGCCAAGGAGGCTTCCCGGCCCATGGTGGTGATCAATGCCCTCACGGGCAACGAGGTGCGCAGCTTCCCCTACCTGGGCAACGCTCCGGAGCTGCGTTGGAACGGCAGGCCGGAAGCGGCCGTCGATCTGCTGCTCAAGGAGACCCTGCGCCATCTATACAGCGGGCGGACGCTGGAGCAGTGGCGCCAGCAGGATGACCAGGTGTTCCTCTATCCCCCCGAGCACCTGACCACCGTCGGTCTGCCGTCCGGCACCCGAGTGCTCTATCCGGACCCGCCCCTGGGCAAGGAGGAGACCGACACCCTGGCCAAGGGCGGCATCACCGTCGCTACCCCCCTGGAGCGGCTGGCCAGCCAGCGCCCGTTGGCTGGCGGCCGCATTGCCCTGTCGCTCTCCGAGAGCACCGACATTCGCCGCCACGGGCTGGACGCCGTGCACTTTGAGAGCGCCGCCCTGGAGCTGGCCCGCTACCTGCTGCTGAAGGACGCGACCCTGGTCTACGGCGGCCACCTGGGCTCCGCGGGCTTCACCGCGCGCCTGATCGATCTGGTGGCGGCCCACAACCGGCCGGAGGGCGTCGACCCGGTGGCGCGCATCGAGAACGTCATCGGCTGGCCCCTGCCGTTCGTCAATGAACTGAAGTCCCGCTACAAACACTCCGCCACCCTGGTACGGGTGGAGCGCCCGAAGGGGGTCGATGAGACCCTCGATCCCCTGCTGGTGGAGAGTCCGCCGAGCTACTTCCCGGCCAAGTCCGCCGAGCTGCGTTACGCCTGGGCTCGGGGCATGACGGCCATGCGCGAGGCGGTTACCAAAACGACTCAAGCCCGCATCGTCATTGGTGGCACCTTCGGCCCGACCGAGAAGAGACAGCCGGACGGCAGCTCCCAGCTCAGCTGGTACGCCAGCCGCATCCCGGGCGTCCTGGAAGAGGTGATGATCTCGCTGAGGGAGGGCAAATCCCTGTTCCTGATCGGTGCCTTCGGGGGGGTGGCCGGCCTGGTAATCGACATCCTGGAAGGCCGAGACCGCCCCGAGATGAGCTGGGAGTACCAGCGCCAGGCGCCCCATGCCGAGGAGATGCGCCAGCTTTACCAAGACCGGGGCGACAGCTGGTGGGACTACCCCGAGATGATCGAGCTGATCCGCGAAAAGGGCATCGCCGGCCTCAACCCCGGCCTGAGCCCGGAGGAGCACCAAGAGCTGTTCCACACCACCGACATCCTGCGCATGGTGGAGCTGGTGATCCGGGGGCTGGATGCGGGCCGGGAATCGTAGGTCGGGCTAGCGGCGCACTGGCACGTACTCGCATGTGTACGAAGTCGTTCGAGCGCCGCTAACCCGACAACCGCATCTCCGCGCGCACCGTTATTCGAAGCCAAGATAAGGGAGCGTTCAACAACAACCGAAACGTATCCGTAGTGGATAAGGCGCGCGGGGCGACCTCGCCGACGAGCCGCAAAGACTTGCCGCGCCGCATCCACCAACGCGCGAGGTGGATGCGCTGCGCTTATCCACCCTACCGCGTTCACGGGAGCCCGTATCTTCAGGTTGTTTTTGAACCGTCCCTGAGGTCCAAGGAAGCCCATGAATCAGATTTCCGAAGATATGCCTCGTTACGACGTCTTCATCAGCTACAACAGCCATGACCATGTGGCAGTGGAGCGCATCGGGAGAGCGCTCGAAGAGCGGGAGTTGAGGGTCTTTCTCGACCGTTGGGAACTGGTGGGCGGACGGCCCTGGCCCGACGCTCTGGAGGAGCACCTCGGCCGCTGCCGGTCGGTGGCCGTCGTGCTCGGACCCTCCGGCATGGGCCGCTGGCAGCATAACGAACAGTCGCTAGCCCTCGACCGGCAGACGCGGGATCGCGCTTTCGGCGTCATCCCGGTCATCTTGCCGGGCGCCGATCCGGCACTCGGCTTCCTCGCTCTCAACACTTGGGTAGACCTGCGCAACGGCGTGGGCGACGCCGATGCGCTCGACTGGCTTGCCGCGGCCGTCCGTGGGGAGCCCCCGTCCGAGCTGATGACGCGCAGCCGCAGGGCCCAGTCCGAGGTCTGTCCCTACCGCGGTCTGGAGGTGTTTCGCGAGGAGGACGCCCCCTTCTTCTTCGGTCGGGAGAGCTTTACCGAGGAGCTGTGCAAGAAGGTCGCGGCCCAGCCCCTGGTGGCGGTGGTGGGCCCCTCGGGCAGCGGCAAGTCGTCGGTGGTGCGGGCCGGTCTCATTCCAAGCCTGCGCCCCTTGGACGGCGAGACCGTGTGGCAAACAGTGACCATGGTGCCGACCCGGGAGCCCCTTGCCGCCCTCGCGGCGGCGCTGCTGCCCCTGCTCGAGCCCAAGATGACCGAAACCGACCAGCTGGTGGAGGCGAACAAACAAGCCGAGCACCTGCTGGCGGGTGACCTGCATCTGCACCAGGTGATCCAGCGCGTTGTCGACAAGCAGTCGGGCACCGACCGCCTGTTGTTGGTGGTCGACCAATGGGAAGAACTCTATACCTACGCGAAAGAGGAGACGTCGACGACCGACGAGGTGTCGGAGCGGGATGAGGCGCCGGCAGATCACAGGGGCCGCTTCATCGATCAGCTGCTGATCGCCACCAAGAGATCCCCACTCACTGTGGTGCTCACGGTCAGGGCGGATTTCTACGGCGAGGTACTCGGGCATCGGGCCCTCTCAGACAGGTTCCAGGACGCCCAGGTCAACCTCGGCCCCATGACACGGGACGAACTACGGAGAGCCATCGTCGAGCCGGCGCGAAAGGTGGACTTGGAATTTCAGTCGGGCTTGGAAGACCGACTGCTCGACGACGTGGAAGGAGCTCCCGGGCGCCTGCCCCTGCTCGAATTCGCCCTCAAAGAACTCTGGTCTGCCCGCAGGGGTAGCGAGTTGCTCCATGACGCATACACCGCCATGGAAGGCGTGACAGGCGCTGTCACGAAGCGGGCCGAGGAACTCTACAAAGAGCTCGATTCCGTTCAGAAGAAGGCCGCCCAACGGGTATTCATGAAGCTGGTGCGCCCCGAAGACGTCACGGGTGACGCCCGGCGTCGAGCCGAGATGCATGAGTTCGACGAGGACCAGGCGGGAAGGAAGCTGATTCGCAGCTGGGCCGGAAGCAAGAAAAGGCTGCTGATTACAGGACGGGATGCCGGAACGGATCAGGAGACCGTGGAGGTGGCCCACGAGGCGCTGATCCTGGAGTGGACGAGGCTGCAAGGTTGGGTGGGCGCGGTACGGAGCAAGCTCCAGGAGCGGGGACGGCTGGAGCGGTTGGCGGAGGATTGGAAGAATGGAGCAGGCGCGCTGGTGGGCGGGCGGCAGCTGCGGGCTTTCCGGCGGTTGCTGGGCGGGCCGGCCGACCCGGGCGAGACAGCCAAGCAATTCCTCATCGCCAGTGTCCGGCGCAGCGTCCGGCGCATAGCCTTCGGCACGGCAACTGCGTTGGCCCTGCTCGGCGCCGTCGGTGGTTTCAATCTTTGGATATACCGGGAGGGAATGAGCCCTCTGATGGGGGTCTACGTCCTGGCGGGAAAGGCTGGGTGGATATTGAGCCAGCCCGAAATGGTGGAGATTCGACCGGGCGAGCCTGGGTTTCGGAAATCCTTCTGGATGGGCTCGAGAGAGGACGATCAGGCTGCAGCTTCAGACGAAAGACCGCGCCATGAAGTCACCTTCGCCAAACCCTTTGCCATTGGCAGATACGAGGTGACTTTCGACCAATATGAGCTGTTCGCTCGCCTTACCGGACGTGATCTTCCGCCTGCACAAGATTGGGGGCGAGGCGACCGGCCCGTAATCAACGTAACCTGGGAGGATGCCCGTGACTACGCGGCATGGCTCAAGAAGGAGACAGGCAAGCCTTACCGTCTGCCCAGCGAGGCGGAATGGGAGTATGCGGCCCGTGCGGGCTCGAGTGGCGAATACTGGTGGTGTCCCAAGAACAAGCCGGACTGCGGGATAGGGCCCGATCGCGCCAATTGTAGCGGCTGCGAACGCACCAAGGGACTGGAGGGTATCGGAGACCGGTGGGGGAGTTGAACGCCAACACATGGGGCCTTCATGACGTCCACGGCAACATCTGGGAGTGGGTGCAGGATTGCTGGCACAAGGACTACGAAGGCGCGCCGGCCGACGGTCGAGCCTGGACGGAGGACAGCGGCGGCGACTGCGGCCGGCGTGTGGTGCGCGGGGGCTCCTGGTTCAACCTACCGAGGAACCTCCGCTCGGCCTACCGCAACTGGATCAACGCCGACTTCCGGATCCTCAACATCGGTTTCCGTCTCGCCCAGGACCTGTAACGCTTTGCCCTTTGTCCTTTTACCCTTTGCGGGTCTTGGCAATTTTGAAAATCTTGGCGAAGCTGTACGCAGCGGTGCGTCCCAAGGATGGGACGCACGATGGCCCAGCCCTGGTCCCGATCTTAGGGCACAGGCTGACCGGCGCCTTTCGCCGCCTACGATCAGTGGCTAGGTACGGCTCCCGCGGGCTCCTGAGGCTGGGGCTCCAGCAGGTTGCAGACCAGTGATTGGAACCAGTCCTCCAGGGAAATGGCTCCGATCTTCTGGCCGATGAGTTCTGCCTGCATCAGGTCGCGGCCGATGTGGTTGCCCAGGGCCCGGTAGGCCTCGAACTGGGCCTCGTCGAAGAACTGGTCCGCGGTGGTCTCGTGGGGAAAGCTCGGGTGGGTGCGCTCGTAGTCCAGCACGTAGTCCCGCTCGTTACCCGTCAGGGACGACTTGATGTAGAGCAGGTACCCTTCCAGGTCGTCGCCGTAATCGATCGTGCCCAGCACGAAATGGGCCTTGCTGTACCCGTCTGCGTTCTTCTGCAGATCGCCCAGATTGATGTCCATGCGGATCCCGAAGTCGATCTGGGCGAAGCGTATCAGCTTCATCAGGCTTGGGAACCGCATATGCGGGTCCGCCTCGCCGTCGATGGCGATGATGAACTTGCAGCGGCGGCGCATCAGTTCGTAGATGCCGAGATTCTCGATGTGGCCGCCGTCGGAGAGGTTCACAAACCGGTCGTTTTCGCCCATGAGCCCGAACATCTCCCACCAGAGTGCGAATGGCCGGCCCGCAGTCTTCTCGGGAAGATCCGCCAGGCGCTTCGGGTTCGGGAGCCAGTAGGCGAGCCGTACGTTGAGCAGTGCCAGCCAGAACGACAGTCCCTTGATGGTCACCGTGCCCATGTGTGACGACGCCGCGGCGCCCGATATGGCCATAGCCGTGGCGAGATCGAGATGGAGGTCGCGCCGTTCCAGGTCGCGCGTCTTGCAGTAACCCAGTAGCGGGCTGCCGCAGAAGTGCTGACTGAAGAGAAAGAAATCTGCATTGCGTCCCCGCAATTCGCTCTCGCGGCTGCCGGGGAGATTCACGGCGGCGTTGATCAGGTGGTAGGGGGCAGCGGGGTTTTCGGACCTGAGCTTGGACAAGGGTTGAGGCGCCGGAGGTCCGCCGTCGGTGTCTTCTTCGCGGATCAGGTAGGTTTCGGCGAGGCGATTGCGGTAGTAGCGGTGAGGGGAGACCTGGTTGACGTTGATGAACCACAGCCAGACTGTCACGACCACTCCCGACAGCGTCAGGATCAAGACCTCACTCCCGTCCGGGCTGATCCAATCGTGGAGCGCATAGAAGGCCATCAACAACAGCAAGGGGCCAGTGATTCCGACGGCGGAGACCATCAAACGCCCGACGGTTCCAGCCAGGCCGACGGCGAACGCGACCGTGCCGAACAGCACGGGCAGCGCAGCGAACAAGGCGACCACCGCAACTTTGGAGCCCAGCGATTCGCGCAGTTCTTGGTAGAGCCAGGGCATGAGCCACGCCAACGACCAGAAGCCGAGCAAGAGCAGCGCGAGGCAGATGCCGAAGCCCTCGTAGCGTGCAATCCAATCCGGCCGCTCTGCCCACTCCCGATACACCAGGGGAAGGCAGAGCACCATGAGCGCGAGCGCCAGGCCGAATGTTGACAGAGTCCAGTCGACAGCGGTCTCGAACGACCGGGCGTCGAGGCCCACGATTTGGGCCGCTTTCGCCAAGGCGAGGGTCCCCAGCAGGATGGGAGCCAGAGTGAGCAGGTTGATCAGAATACCGAGCAACATGAGTCCGACCATGCGCGACTGGCCCAGTAGTCCGCCCTTGAGCAGGTACTTGCTGTTGTTCCGTAGCTGGCGCAGCGGGGCCGGCTCCGCGTGGCCCGGCTCTGCGAACGGCAGCTTGCCCGCCTCCAGACCTACCTTCTCCCGGTTGGCGTCATTGAGATAGGAGCTGATGAAGGCCCCGAAATACCCGCCTCCGGAGACAGTCGACAGGTAATCCACATGCGGCAGGACGCCCAGCCGGGACAGGGCCTGGACGACGCCGAGGCAGAAGGTCGCCGAGCGAAACCGAATATTTACGGTCGGACCAAGCTAACATATTGAATAAACGATAAAATGCTTTAAAAGCAGGCCCGAAAACAGGCTTAGAAGGCCCATTTTGGGGGCGAAAACGTGCGTTTTGGGCTGTTTAAGGCCGAAAAACACGTATTTCTGGCGCAGGAACGACGGTAAATCAAGAGGTTAGCTTGGTCAGACCCCTAGGGGTAGGGGCGGGTTGCGGCCTAACGAAGGGACATCGGCCGTTGGCCTGAGCAATAGGGTCAACTACACTACCTTGGCGGCAACCAGGGCAATCGTCATTGCCGGCGAAGCTGCTGCTGCCATGAATAAGAAAACCCTCAGCGAAGACGACATCAGCGCCAAGTACATCACGCCCGCCGTCGCCAAAGCGGGTTGGGACGAGGCTACCCAGATTCGTCGGCAGGTCTACTTCACCAAGGGGCGCATCATCGTGCGCGGCAGGCTGGTCAGCCGCGGCAAGGCCAAACGTGCCGATTACGTCCTCTATTGCCAGGGCATCCCGATCGCCCTGATCGAGGCCAAGGACAACAACCACGCCGTCGGCGACGGCATGCAGCAGGCGCTCGAATACGCGCATGCCCTGGCCGTGCCTTTCGTCTTCACCAGCAACGGCGACGGCTTCGTTTTCAACGACCGCACCGGCCAGAGTGCCCAGCTTGAAACCACGCTCGCCCTGGACGCCTTTCCCGGCCCGGCAACGCTGTGGGCGCAATACCGCAGTTGGAAGGGTCTCGAGCCCCGGCAAGAGGCCATAGTTCTCCAGCCCTATTATGACGATGGCAGTAGCAAGGAGCCGCGCTATTACCAGCGCAATGCGATCAATGCGGCGGTCGAGGCGATCGCGAAGGGGCAGGACCGCATCCTGCTGGTTATGGCGACCGGCACCGGCAAGACCTACACGGCCTTCCAGATCATCTGGCGGCTTTGGAAGGCCAGGCAGAAGAAACGCATCCTGTTCCTGGCCGACCGCAACGTGCTGATCAACCAGGCCATGGTCAACGACTTCCGGCCCTTCGGCGCGGCGATGGCCAAGCTCAGCACCAGCGCCAGGACCATCGAGCGTGCCGATGGCACCCAGGTCGATCTGACCACCGCAATCGACAGGCACCGCCGCATCGACACCGCCTACGAGATCTACCTCGGGCTGTACCAGGCCATCACCGGGCCGGACGAGCGACAGAAGCTGTTCCGCGAGCTCTCGCCCGGCTTCTTCGATCTCATCGTCATCGACGAGTGTCACCGCGGCAGCGCCGCCGAGGATTCCGCCTGGCGGGAGATCCTGGAATATTTCTCGGGCGCCACACAGATCGGCCTCACCGCCACGCCCAAGGAAACGGCATACGTCTCCAACATCCATTATTTCGGCAAGCCGGTGTTCAGCTACTCCCTCAAACAGGGCATCCGGGACGGCTTTCTCGCGCCCTACAAGGTCATCAAGGTGCACCTGGTGTCGATGTGGAGGGTTACCGCCCCACACCGGGGGAGACCGACCTCGACGGCGACGAGATCGAAGACCGCCACTACAACCAGAAGGACTTCGACCGGGTGCTGGTCATCGACGAGCGCACCCGGCGCGTCGCCCGATGGGTCTCCGAATACCTCAAGCAGAGCGGCGACCGCTTCCAGAAGACCATCGTCTTCTGCGTCGACACCGAGCACGCCGCCCGCATGCGTCAGGCGTTGATCAACGAGAACGCCGACCTCGCCCGGCTAAACACCCGCTACGTGATGCGCATCACCGGCGACGACCCCGAGGGCCAGGCCCAGCTCGACAACTTCATCGACCCGGAGGCCCGGTATCCGGTCATCGTCACCACCTCGCGACTGCTCTCCACAGGGGTCGACGCCCAGACCTGCCGCCTCATCGTTCTGGAGCGAGAAGTCGGCTCCATGACCGAATTCAAGCAGATCGTCGGGCGCGGCACCCGGGTACACGAGGACACCAGGAAGTACTACTTCACGCTGGTCGATTTCCGCAAGGCGACCAACCACTTTGCGGACCCGGACTTCGACGGCGAGCCGGTGCAGATCTACGAGCCCGGGGAAGGCGATGCCCCGACCCCACCGGACGACCTGCCGTCCCCCGACGAGGGGGAAGACACCATTCCGCCGCAGCCGGGCGACGATGAGACCCTCATCGACGAGCCGATCCCGCCCGACATCGGCCTGCCGCCCGACGTCGCCGAGCCTGGCCGCGGCAAGTACTACATCAAGGGCCGACCGGTCACGGTGCTCGCCGAGCGCGTGGAGTACCTCGACGAAGACGGCAGGCTCGTCACCGAGAGCCTGCGCGACTACTCTCGCCGCGCCATCCGCAGCCACTACGCCAGCCTTGACCAATTCCTCCGTCGATGGCGCTCCACCGAGCGCAAAGAGGCCATCATCGACGAGCTTGCGGATGAAGGGCTCTTGCTCGCGCCGCTGATGGAGGAGGTCGGCAAGGAGCTCGATCCTTTCGATCTCATCTGCCATATCGCCTTCGACCAGCCGCCACTAACGCGCCGCGAGCGTGCCGGCCAGGTCAGGAAGCGCGACCCGTTCACCAAGTACGGACCCCAGGCCCGCGCGGTACTGGAGGCGCTGCTCGCCAAGTACCAGGACGAAGGCGTAGTCGCCGGCCTGGACAATGTCCGCCTGCTGGAGATCCCACCCTTCAACAGCATGGGCACGCCGCTGCAGCTCCTCAGGCAATTCGGCGACAGGGACGGCTTCGAGCAGGCCGTTCACGAATTGCAGGCCGCGCTCTACCAGGAAACCGCCTGATTCATGTCCGCAAGAGCCACGGTCAAATCCATCCAGGACATCATGCGCCAGGATGTGGGCGTCGACGGAGACGCCCAGCGCCTGTCCCAGCTCTGCTGGATGTTCTTCCTCAAGATCATCGACGACCAGGACCAGGAGCTGGAGGTCACGCGGGACAACTACCGCTCGCCGATCCCCAGGCGCCTGCAATGGCGCGCCTGGGCGGCCGACCCGGAAGGCATGACCGGCGAGGAGCTGCTCGACTTCATCAACGGCGACCTGTTCCCCTCGCTCAAGGCGCTCCCGGCGCGGGGCACCAGCGCCAACCGCGCGCGCGTGGTGAGAGGCGTGTTCGAGGACGCCTACAATTACATGAAGTCCGGCCAGCTCCTGCGCCAGGTCATCAACAAGATCAGCGGCGTCGACTTCAACGACCTGGCCGACCGCAAGCACTTCGGGGAGATCTACGAGCAGCTGCTCAACGACCTGCAGAGCGCCGGCAACGCGGGCGAGTACTACACGCCCCGCGCTGTCACCGCCTTCATGGCGGCTCGCGTCGACCCCAGGCCGGGCGAGATCCTGTTCGACCCGGCCTGCGGCACCGGCGGCTTCCTGACCTGCGCCATCCGGCACATGCGCGAGCGCTACGTCAAGCGGCCGAAGCACGAGCAGGCCCTGCAGGCCGGACTGCGCGCGGTGGAGAAAAAGCAGCTGCCGCACATGCTCTGCGTCACCAATATGCTGCTGCACGGCATCGAAGACCCCAGCTTCGTGCGCCACGACAACACCCTGGCCCGGCCCTACGTCAGCTACGGCCAGAGCGACCGGGTGGACATCATCCTCACCAACCCGCCCTTCGGCGGGAAGGAAGAAGACGGCATCGAGTCCAACTTCCCAGCCCACTTCCGCACCAAGGAGACCGCGGACCTGTTCCTGGCGCTGTTCATCCGGCTGCTCAAGACCGGCGGACGCGCCGCCGTGGTGCTGCCCGACGGCAGCCTGTTCGGCGAGGGCGTGAAGACGCGGCTCAAGGAGCACCTGCTCCAGGAGTGCGACCTGCACACCATCGTGCGCCTGCCAAACAGCGTGTTCAGGCCCTATGCCAGCATCGGCACCAATCTGCTGTTCTTCGAGAAGGGCGAGCCGACCCGGGAGGTGTGGTTCTACGAGCACCGCGTCCCCGAGGGTCAGAAGGCCTACTCGATGACCAAGCCGATCCGGGTCGAGCACCTGCAAGGTTGCGTGGACTGGTGGGGCGGGGCGGCGCGCAAGGGCCGGCAGCAGACCGAGCAGGCGTGGCGGGTCGGCATCGAGGAGATCAAGGCGCGCAACTTCAATCTCGATTTCAAGAACCCGCATACCGTCGCCGCAGACCACGGCGACCCGCAAGAGCTGCTGGCCAGGCTCGATGAGGCCGAGCGACAGGCCGCCGCCCTGCGCGAGCAGCTGAAGGGCATCCTGGCCGAGGCGCTGCTGCGATGAATCCCGCACGGCTGCTCCAGCACTTTGATCGCATCGCCGAGGCGCCCGACGCCGTTCCGCGGCTGCGGCGGTTCATTCTCGATCTGGCCGTGCGGGGGAAGCTGGTGGAGCAGGACCCTGGCGACGAGCCGGCGTGCGAACTCGTCAAACGGGTTGCGACCATAGTAGGTCGGCGACCCGGCATCTCACGCAGCCAATCGGACGTGCCGCCATTTGCCCAACCCTCCGGGTGGGCGTGGAGTCGGGTAGGGCTAATAACAACGAAAACCGGATCAGGAAGCACACCGCGCGGTGGCAAGTCGGTATACAAGTCTACTGGCGTTCCCTTTTTGAGATCCCAAAATGTCCATAACGATGGCCTGCGTCTGAATGACGTCGCATATATCGACCAGGAGACTCACGCAAGCATGGGCAGCACGGCCGTCGAGCCTGGCGATCTCCTTCTGAACATTACTGGAGGCTCAATCGGTCGGTGTTGCCAGACAGCCGATACGGCAATCGACGCGAACATCAGCCAACATGTGGCAATAATTCGGCTCGCCATCCCACGCATGCGGAATTTCATGCACAAGGTCGTTCTCTCGCCATTCTTCCAGGCATTTGTTATTGAAGCGCAGACAGGTGCCGGGCGTGGAGGGCTGCCCAAGAATCGGATGGACCAGATACCGGTGCCAATCCCCCCCCTCGGGGAACAACACCGCATCGTCGCCAAGGTCGATGAGCTGATGACGCTGTGTGATCGGCTGGAGGCGGCGCAGACGAAGCGAGAGCAGCGGCGCGACCGGCTGGCGGCGGCCAGCCTGAACCGCGTCAACCAGCCCGCCCCCTCCGCCGAGGGCGAGGCCGACACCGCCTTCCGCGAGCACGCCCGCTTCCACCTCGACCACCTCCCGCGCCTCACCACCCGCCCCGAGCACATCAAGGCCCTGCGCCAGACAATCTTCAACCTCGCTGTCCGAGGCAAGCTCGTGCCTCAGGACCTGACGACCGAACGTGTCCCGAAGACGTATGCCACCGAACCGATTTCTGACGACCTACCGATAAATTGGCGGCTGCTGAATTTTGGGCAGCACTGCGATATTGAAGGCGGGAACCAGCCGCCAAAAAGCAAGTTCATCAGCAAACCAAGGGAAGGGTATGTCCGACTTCTACAAATACGCGATTTAGGTGAACGACCGGTTCCCACCTACATCCCTGTCGGCTCGACCAGTCGGTTTTGCAAAGAGGGAGAGATCCTGATTGGCCGATATGGGGCGTCAGTTGGGAAGATCTTCTGGGCGCAGAGCGGCGCCTACAACGTCGCGATGGCCAAATTCATCTGGCCGGAAGATGCTTTCATTTCAACCTTCGCGTTTTTTCTGCTCAACTCTGAATATCTTCAAGGACCCCTGGCAAGTGCCACTAGATCCGCACAGGCCGGTTTCAATAAAGGCGATCTTGCGGGGATACACTTCCCTCTTCCACCCCTCGCCGAGCAGCACCGCATCGTCGCCAAGGTCGATGAGCTGATGGTCCTGTGCGACCAGCTCGAAGCCCAGCTCACGACCGCCCGGACCGACAGCCGCCGGCTGCTCGAAGCCATCCTTCACGAGGCACTGGCCCCAGCGACGGAGAATGCCGCTTGACCGGCAACGCGATCCCGGCCTTCGTGCGCTACATCGGCATCGACTACTCGGGCGCCGAAACGGCCACCGCCAGTCTCAAGGGCCTGCGCGTCTATCTGGCGGATCGGGCGACGCCGCCCGAGGAGGTCCTGCCGCCGCCCAGCCCGCGCAAGTACTGGACCCGGCGCGGCATCGCGAAATGGCTGGTGGAGCGGCTGGGCGAGGACCCGCCCACGCTGGTCGGCATCGACCACGGCTTTTCCTTCCCGCTGCGGTACTTCGAGGTCCACCGCCTGCCGCCCGATTGGCCGGCGTTTCTGGACGACTTTCAGCGCCATTGGCCGACCGACCAGGACCAGGTCTACGTGGATTTCGTCCGCGGTGGTGTCAGGCGAAAGTAGTCTCGGAGAATCATCTTGGCACGCTCGCCCTTCGCTGCGCCAGGCTAGGCGGCGGGACCGAGAGCGCCGGCGAGCGCTGCTACCGCTCTTACACCCTGTGCGAGGGCAAGAAACGTGCGGATGCGGCCAGTGCCTGGATTGGCTTGGTGCAGAGCTGGCCGGAGATCACCCGGCTGGCCGGGAAGTGCCGCGCGCTGTGACGACGGGCGCCGACGATAGGTACCATTAGGGACAGATCCATTTCGGAGACTCAAGCCATGCATCCGAGCCTGAATCTCGACGAAGCGGCCCTGGCCCGTTTTTGCGAGGCGCATCGCATCCGCCGCCTGGCGTTGTTCGGCTCCCAACTGAAGGGTGCCGCGCGGCCGGACAGCGGCATCGACC
>Ga0210110_1000414_pt1 | contig 14378 bp, 9 predicted proteins | sample China_Galinas_PW_2_FD_184865 | JGI IMG/M metagenome (GOLD analysis project Ga0210110, IMG submission 184865) | Wetland microbial communities from San Francisco Bay, California, USA, that impact long-term carbon sequestration - China_Galinas_PWB_D1... | ecosystem: Environmental > Aquatic > Marine... | reverse complement strand
CGGGTGTGCCGGTCGACCTACGCAACCACATTCGCAACATTGTTGACGCGAGCACCGGAGAGTGGCTCGGCGCCTGCACAAGCCCCCAGCCACAAGTACCCGACGAATCGCAAAGGAAAGCAGAGCCCAACCCAAGCACGGACCATCCGTAGCTGACGCCGCTCCGTCGAACACCGCCGACTTCGCCGAGATCAAATGCACCGCGTCGATGACCGACTTGGTCGTCGTCACCGGCGCGGGCGACGCCCGGCCGCCGAAGTCAAACTGGTGACGCTGCTGCGCCGCGGCGCCGACGGGCGGGAACAGGGTATAAACGAGCTCCGACTATGGCAAGTAACGATCAAGTGTAGCGTCGCCCTTTATGGGTGACGAAGACTCGTGCGCTACGAATCTGCGCCAGGGATAAACCCTGGCGCTACACTTTACTGGTACGTGCTCTAATCGGCTCGAAACCGGCGCCGGGCCGGCCCACCACACCGCCTCACAAACCCGCGAGCACTGTCTGAAGCCCAGCGTAGTCGCGCAGATCGACGTCTCCGTCGTATTCAGAATCAAAGCTCTCGCAGCCGGGCGAGTAGCGTCGCGTCCACGGCCCATCGCCGGTCTCGAAGGGCCCGGTCATGCACGATTCCCACGCCGAGAAGTCGCTGCGATCGATCGTGTGGTCGCAATTACTGTCCCCGATCCCGAACTCGTAGGCCCCGATATCCACTCGGCCGCAAAGCACACGCGGAAACCCGTCAAGATCGGTCTGACCCGGGAAAGGCACGAAGCTGGGGTCGCCCGCGTCGATCGCTGGAGAATCGGGCAAGACGCGATAATCCTCGTCGCCCGTTCCCAGCAACCCGTCCGGCCCGAGCGGGTCGACAAATAACGGATCGTCGCCGCTATTTCCCACGCCGCCGAGCACGCCGGACCAATCCTGAAGAATGCTGTTGTTGACATTGATCGTCGAGTCCGAGTCACCACGAACCTGTGTGTCCTCGGCGATACCGTCGCGGTCCGAGTTGCCCCACACGATTGAGTTCTCTACAGAAGCGTCCGATGAACGGACCCATATTCCAGCGCCACCTCGCGCCGAGACGCGGTTGTCGGCGACAACCGTGTTTCGGATGACTGCCGAGGACAAAGCATCGACGCTAACCGCGCCCTCACCCCACGTCCAGTTTCCCACAACCAAACTGTCGCGGAGGATCAATCCCCCGAGTTCTACGAGCACGCCGGCGGTGCCGCCCCTTTCTGTTCCCTTCCCGGTTCCAATGATGACGCATCGCCGAACGTCCGTCGTGCCAAGGTCGCCGCCGACAAGGGCCGAATTTCCGTTGTTTAAGAAAACACAATCGCTCACTATCGAGCTAGCTACGGCGAGCCCAGTTGCCTCGTTCTCGATGAAGTAGCATCGGGAGATTATTGAGAATCCCCCGAGCGCCGATGCGCTCAACCCCCCCCCGTTCCCAACAAACCATGAATCCTCCACCACGTTCCCCGTTCCGCCCAGTGAGAGGCCCTGGGAATTATCCGAGAACACACACGTGGAGACCCTTGCGCCGCGCGCGCGCATGCCGATGCAGTTGCCCTCAAAAACCGAAACGCTCACCGTAGCGCGCTGGCTATCCAAACGCAAACCGCTGGCCTCGAAGTTATTCAGAAACCTGCAACTTTCGATTGTGACGGTCCGTTTCGATGCGGTCGCCAGGGAATTGAGACCGTATCTCGCGTTGCCTGAAATCGTGCAATTCGCCAGCGACAGGCTGGCGGCACCGAGGTCGATCCCTGCGCTGAGCGCGTCGCGCTCACCAATGGTGTTCGCATCGTAGGCCCCTGATACGCGGACACCGTCTATAACAGCCGCTTCGTATCCATCCGGCACGTGGACGACCACGGCGCTGTTATCACACGAATTCCAACTTCCCAGGTGACAGCATTCCACTTTTGCCAGATCCGTGCATTTCCGATCCCACCCGTCCGTTAAACCGATTACTTCCTTGCAGCATTCTTGGTCGATGCTGCAGACGCGCAACTGACACTCCCCATCGTCGCACGAATACCCGTTATGCACCACGCAGCAGTCGCTCACGTCTGCGCAATCGCGTGGCCCGTCGTCGCCGTTCAGATCGCCACTGAGAACGGTCTCGTTTCTCACCCAGTTGCGCTGCTCCCGGGCCGCTTCCCGCCCCGCAAACCCACCGTACAAGGCGACGCCGCCTTCTACAGTGAAGGACATATTCCGGTCTCCCGTCCCCCGGTCCGGCCGGTACGTCCCCGCCGCGATCCAGATTTCATCGCCCGGCTGCGCCAACGCCAGGGCGTCCTGCAAATCACGAAACGCCCGGCCCCAGCTTGTTCCGTTCACGGCCGTGCTGGTCTTGGCGGACGCGTTCACGTAGAGCACCCGTGCCGCTACGGGGGTTGCCCAGAGCACCAACGCAAGCAGACACGCCACAACCCACCCGACTGACAGGCGGCGGCTGACGCCGTATCTTTTGCGGTTCGCGGAGTTGCAGACGGCTTGCCCTGGCACGCTTCTTACCTCACGGATTTTTCCTGCTTCAAATTCTAGGCCGACGGAGCAACGCAATTCCACTCGTGCAAGTCGTATACCAACTTTCGGTTGCTGACGCGCGTTGAACGAGTAGGGTCCGCTGTGCGGACCATTTGGAGCACGTCGGGACACGGCGACGTAGCGACGAAGCGACGAAGGATCAGAACCGTCCGCCTGCGGAGGATCACGCAGCGCTCCAAGCGCTGGTACCGACGCCCGTGCATACGCCCCCCACAAACGACCCGACCGCGGAGCGGTCACGGACAGCACAGGACGACCCGACCGCGAAGCGGTCGAGGACAATAGGCGTGGGCGAGCGAGGGCGTCCGCCTCAGGCGGAACGCCCGCGTATTTGCGCCCCCCACAAACGACCCGACCGCGGAGCGGTCAAGGAAATTATGGCGCGCCGTGCGGGTGATTCGACTCACCTTGCCGCGACCAGCCCGGGGTCGATTGGTCCTTGGGGCCGCGGACTGCGCGGGCGGCGCAAGCGCCGCTTCCACCGCTGCGTCGGTCAGGTATCCCACGATCAACATTTTCGCCCGTAGTTGGTGACATACGCCGGCACGTCGATTCCCTCGCCCAGCAGCGGGTCCGGGATCGGGGCACCCGGCGTGAGTGCCAACGGAATGACACCCGCCCAGATGGGCAAGGCGTAGTCGTCCTCGTCGTCGCTCGGCCCGCCCGCGCGCACCTTGGCCGACGCCTCGTCGATCGGGATGGCAACCACCCGCGTCGCCGCGAATTCCTTGTCGTTCGGCCCGCGCGCATCGCGCGTTCGACCGGGTACCACGTGCTCGACAATCGCGTCCAGCGCGCGGCGCTTTTCGTCCCCATCGACGCCCCGGCCGCGCCCCAGCATGACCACCGAACGGTAGTTCATCGAATGATGAAACCCCGACCGCGCGAGCACCAGCCCGTCGACCAGCGTCATCGACACGCCCACCGGCTCGCCCGAGCCGACCACACTTAGCAAGCGGCTGCGCAACGAGCCGTGCAGGTACAACGTGTTGTCGATGCGCACGTGAATCGTGGGAATAACGAACGGCCGCCCGTCGTCCACGAACCCGACGTGACAGATCAACGCCTCGTCGATGATGCTGTCGATCGTCGCGCGGTCGTACGCGCCGCGCTCGGCCAGACGGCGTACCGTCGTCCGCTCACTGGCAGGTGAACTGTCGGGTGAACTGTCGGCATGTAGTGTCATCTCGTGGCTCTCTCCCAACGAAACATGTGTCACTCACGTCTGACATCATACCGCAATTCCTTCGACCGCACGCCGGCCGGTCGTGCAAAGTTCTGATCGATCATCGATTCGCGCCATCGTTGTACTACCACAACGAATGCCAAACACCACATCGCACGAGCGCATTCAACGAGCGCGGCGCGCCCCCTTCCCCCCTTTGTTGAGGGGGTCCAAGGGAGGTCTTGTTCGAAGAAGAACCTCCCCCGGCCCCGCGCCTCGAAAGGAGCCGAGGCTGTCGCATTGATGTGCTCCACCCGGATAAACCGCACGACGGGTCGGCCCACGATCGCGGAACCGCCAGTCGCCGTCCTCGCGTGGTTGATGTCAAGAGGTGGCACCTGTAACCCGCCGAAAAACCCGGGCCGTCCTGCTCCGAGCGACAGGCGTTGCGCGTCGATGGGACGGGCGGTCGCCTTGTGACGGGCACGTCTGCCCATGCCATGCAAGCCGACCCGTGGACAGTCGGCGGGTCCGATCACGCGGACGCGACAAGCTTGGGGAATAAGCCAGGCACCGATTCGACACCGGATATCATAATCTGATAAGCAAGGGGGCATAGGAAAAGATGGAAAAGCGTGACGATTTTCGCTACCGCATCGGACCGGCGTCGTCGGCAGACGCCGTCGGGCGGTGAATCGGTGGCACAAGCGTCACGCACGCCCTGTTTCTCGGACTGAGCGCTCGTTTCGCTCGGTTCGCCGAGGGGTGTCGTCCATCACACCGGCCGGATGGGGGCCAAGGAGCATCAAGCCGTGTCGTTTCACAAAAGCCTGAGACACGCGCGCCTCGGCTGCTTCTTGCTCGTCCCGCTTGTCGCCTCGTGCGGATCGGGCTTTGGCCCGCTTACCTCGCCCGACTCGACACCGGTCGCCCCGGCTCAGGCCGACAATACCCAGAGGCCCGGCGACCTGACGCCTCTGCCCGCCCAGGTCGCTGACCCCGTCGTTGAGATCGCGGCCGTCAAGCCGCTCTGCTGCGAGGATTTGGAGCGCAACTTCAGCGTGACCGTCAACGGCAACCCGCCGGCGGCCGGTTTCGTGTGTCATTGGGACTTCGGCGACAACCGCACTGGCGAAGGCTGCGCCATCCCCCACCGCTACATTCAAGCCGACGTCTACGAGGTCTCGGTCGCGGTCACGCCCTTGTATGGCGACCCGCTAACCGCAACCGTGGAGCTCGATCTATCGGCACGCCCCGCGGCCAACGGCAGCGATGGAAAGAGCCTGACGGTCGACGCCGGGCAGGATGTCGACGCCGTGCCCGGTGAGCTCGTGCAACTCGACGGCATGATCGTGACGGACTACGACCCGCTCGATGTGACCGTCAAGTGGGCGCAGATCGGCGGACCGGCCGTGACGATCCTCGATGACGCCACGGCCCACGCCTGGATCGAGCTGCCGGCCGAACTGCCGGCCGGGCCGTTGCAGTTTCGTCTCACGGCCACCACCAATGACCTCGTCGTGAGCGACACCGTGGCCGTCACCGTCGACCCGAACGCGGCGGCGCTGACGCCGACGGAGGGCGACAACGTCGTTACGTTCGTGCCCGGCGACGCCACCGACGCGATCCAGGAGATGATTGACTCCGGACTGCCGACCGTGGTGATCCCGAACGTCGGCGAGCCCTGGATCGTCCGCCCGCTGTTCTTACGGAGCGACCTGCACCTGATCCTCGAGCCGGGCGTGGTGCTCGAGGCCAAGCCCAATGAGTTTCATGGCGAACACGATAGCCTGCTCAGCGGCATCGAAATCGAAAACGTCTTCGTGGAGGCGTACGGCGCGACCATCCGAATGAACAAGGCGGACTACGCTTCGGGCGCGTATGAGAGGTCCGAGTGGCGGCACGGCGTAGTGCTGCAGGGCGCCAACAAGGTGGAGATCGCCGGATTGACCGTGGAAGCGTCTGGAGGTGACGGCATGTACATCGGACCGACGTGGGACAGCCGCCGCGTTTTGTGCAGCGATGTGTCGATCCACGATTGTGTCATGAGAAACAACTACCGCAACGGGATGGCCATTGTGGCAGCCGACAACCTGCTCGTCGAGGATTGTGTGTTCTCCGCGACTTCCGGCATGGCGCCCCAGGCCGGGTTGCTCGTCGAGCCGGGCGATCGACCCGACAGCCTGCTTCAGGTGCGTGTGCGTAATTGCCTTGCGACCGGCAACGCCGGAACGGGCTTTATGACCAATCTGACGAAACACAGCTACCTCAGCGATCCGGTGGACGTCATCATCGAGGACTGCACCGTGAAGAATTCGGTCCAGCCTGGCCTGCGCGCCGTTTTAGAGCAGGATATCGGCGCGACGGGCCGCTTCGAGTTTCGCCGTTGCCATGTGGACGGCGTCCGCTACGAGGGTGCAAAAATGATCTGGGACGTCAGCTCTCCGGTGGCGCTGGTGTGGACGCAATGTACGTGGAAGAACATCGCCCAAGATCGCGGCTCGTGGCCCATACGGTTTGAACTGACTCGCTCGAACGATAATGGGCAAAGCGGAGGGATCACCTTCGACAATTGCCACCTCGACAACAAACACAGCGACACGATCATGCAGCTCTCGGTAGACGGCGGATCGGAGGCTCCGGAGGTGGCGGGGGACATCGCGGTCTCCGGAATCGTGCCCGACGAACTGAATTCCCCGCGACTCCCCAACCTGACAATCACGGACGACAATCTGTCGCAGTAGCGACTCCGAGCGTTGTGAGATAGCCCGCTAGTCGGCCCCCGGGCGCCCCGCCTTGGCCGCACGATGCCCCATGAGGCGGCGCGCGATCACCATTCGTTCGCGATCCTACGAAACCTCCTGATCGTAATGCGGCAGCGCCCTGTGCGGTCGGCGTTCAAGTTCTATAATCCGTTCAGAGGCGCCGCGCCCCTGGCCGAAAACACGATATGGTTATTGACCCGCACAATCCATCCATGGCCCTGCCGCCAGAGGGCGTACGCACCGTAGCGACCGCCGACTCCAGCGCGAGTCGGGCGCAGGATCGGTCGACGGCACTCGGCGTACTGGCGTTTCTTGCGCTTTTCATCGTGCCGGTAGCGCTCACGCCGGCGACGCGAGGCACACTCCTGACCATTCCCCCCTTTCCCACCGCATGGTGGACCGACTACCTCGTACTGCTCTTCGGGCTACTCGCGGTGGTCTACCGATTCGCGATCCACAGCCGTCCCGTCCAGCGATCGACCCTCGTATGGTACGTAGCGCCGTTTGTGATTCTAGGTCTCTGGCAGGTGTTCAGCACACTGTGGGACGGCCAGCCGTCGGAGTACGTGTCCTACTCGATCATGCAGTCGGTGTGTATGTGCGGGGCGATCGTCGGTGCCGTGTTCGTCTGCTCGGGGCTTTCGCTCGAATCGCGCGTCCGTGTTTTGATCGGGTTGACGTTGCTCATCGCCTTCATCTTGTTCGTGTATTTCGGGTTGTCGCTCTTATTTCCAAGCCTTCGCCCGAGTTACGAGGAGATCGATCGAACGGCCGCCGGGCTGGGCTTCATTCGCGTGTTCGGACCCCTCGGCAAGTCCACCGTGTTGAACATCATCATCGTCCCGGCACTCGGCTTCTCCGTTGGTATGTCGTTTCTGCGCACACACGCCAGGCCGTATTGGCTCCTGCTGGCCATTTTCTTCATCGGATGCGCCGTGTTGACGGGAAGCCGCGGCGGTCTGCTCTGTCTCGCATCCTACGGCGCGCTGGTCCTGATTCTCGGCGGACCGCGCGCCCTTCTCGTGTTGATTCCCTTCGGACTTGTTCTGCTGATCGTCGTGGCGGCCGTCGGTATCCCCGAGCGCTTCAAAAACTTCCAAGACAACGCACGAATGGAGACGTACAAAACGGCACTGACCGCCTACACGGCGAACCCGCGCAACGCACTGATTGGGGTGGGACACGGGGCGCTTTACACGAAACTGCATGACGACTCGGCGCGCAAGGATCTCGGCAGAAGCCGCTGGTACTTGCTGTTTCAGTCAACCCGATTCGGTCGTTCCCTCCGAAACAGCCATTCGGCCATCATGCGTTCGTTGGTCGAGACCGGACCACTGGGGCTCCTTCTGTTTCTCGTGCCGTTGGCATGGCTGGCCTCTCGTCCGGCTTTCCCGAACTTTCGGTCAGTAACAGGCCCGGGCAGGATGTTCCTCCGGTCATCGCTCGCGGGGTGTCTGGCTGTCCTTCCGTATTTTTGCTTCGAGGAGTTCTTTATCACTGCATTTTGGATCGCCGTTATCTGGTCCATCTATGTCGTGTGTGTCGCAGAAGGTGTCGACAACGTCGCTGCCGCACCGTGACGCCCGGAGAAGGCGCGGCCTTCCGAAATCGACCGGCACACGCCCCACGTCAACCAATCCCGAACGTCAGGAGGGTCTCATGGACTCACGCACTTCGCATTCACCTGCCCGTTGCGTCACGGCATTGCTTCCGATCGTCGCGCTGTGCACGGCACCATGCGCGAACGTCATCTGCGCCGCACCAAAGGCCGGTGAGGACGGGGCCCGCAACAAGACCGTGGTCGTGGCGAGGGACACCTCGGACGCGAACGACGCCACGACCGCCGTGCAGCGTGCCATTGACTCCGATGCGGACACCGTCGTCATTCCCTTTGTGGGATCGCCGTGGATCGTGACCCCGCTTCGACTCCGTAGCGGCATGAAACTCGTGCTCGAACCCGGTGTCGTCCTGGAGGCGAAGCGCGGCGCCTTCCAGGCGACCACTGATAGCGTTCTGCTCGCCAAGAACGTACATGACGTCTCGATCACCGGCTACGGCGCGACCATACGCATGCACAAGGAGGACTACAAGTCCTGGAGTTACAAGAAAGGCGAATGGCGACACGGCATCTGCCTGAAAGGAGCCGAGAACATCACCATTCGCGGATTGCATATCGAGCGAACTGGTGGCGACGGAATCTATGTGGGCCCCACCTGGGACAAGGCGCGAAACACGTGTACGAAAATACGCATCGCGGATTGCTGGCTCGATGCGAACTACCGGCAGGGAATCACGATCGTATCCGGCGTCGATGTTCGGGTGGAGAACTGCCGGATCACGAACACGTCCGGCACGGCACCGCAGGCCGGTGTCGACATCGAGCCCGGACACCCGGCTGACCGACTGACCGCGATTCACGTAAAGAACTGCGTCGCCAAGGGTAACGCGGGCAGCGGGTTCATGGCCAACGTGACACGCATGTCCAGCAAGAGCGAACCGATCTCCGTCCGCATCGAAGGGTGTCTGGTACGCGGATCCGTCCAACCGGGTCTTCGCGCGATACTGGACAAGGATCATGGCGGCAAAGGCCGGATTGAGTTCGTCGACTGCACGGTCGAGGACACGCAATATTCCGGCGCTACCGTGCGCTGGGACACCGACTCCAAAATCGCCGTACGCTTCGAACACTGCCGCTGGTCCGATGTGGCCAAGCGCGATGGCATTTCGCCGATCTGGCTCAAACTGGTCGGCAACGGTGGTACGTCAAGTAGCCCTTCCATCGAATTCGAGGACGCCGTCGTGTTCGAACGGACCGAGCGCGGCGTGGTGCACCTCGAGGCCAACGCCGCGCGCGCCTTCCCGGGCGTCGGTGGCATGATCAGCGTCGAGGGTTCGCAAGGCGGCGCCAATCAGGTAAGCAGCCTGCCCAACCTGCGGATTCAACGACACAAGTAACGACGATGGCAATCGCGGTCAGGCCCGAACGGCACCGATCAGTCCGCCTCCGGCGGCTCGGAAGGCAGCCCATAGAGCCCGCGCAGCGCCTCGATCGAACGCTCGATCGTGAATGGGAAGGACTTCAGGCGCCGGCGGCGTTCGTCGTCACTCAGGCGCCCCTTCGCGACAGCCGCCTCGAGCGTGCGCGACCAGGCTTCGGGCTCGGTGGCCACCGGCAGAAGTGTCACGTCGTGGCATGCGGTGGCCGCTTCGCGCACGCCGGGGATGTCCTGGGCAACGACGGGCAGACCAGCCGCCGCCGCTTCCGCCACCACGATGCCGAAGCCTTCGTTCACAGATGGAAACGCAAACGCGTCGGCCGCCAACCAATAGCGATTGATGTCCGATGCCCCGGCCACGAAACGCACGTTGGCATCGAGGCCCGCAGCCGACGCTTTCGCCATCGCCTCGTCCCGCAGGTCGCCTGCTCCGATGAAGAGAAAATACACGTTCTTATCGCGACCGATCAGCCGCTCGGCCACGTCCACCAAAAACGCATGCCGCTTGTGCGGCGCGAAGCGGGCGACGTTCAACACGAGCTTGGCGTCCTTGGGAATGTCGAGCTCCTCGCGCACGCCGTCGGGGTCGGCCGTCTGCTCGAAGCGGCTCACGTCCAGCCCGTTGTAAATGACACGCTTGTTGTCGTCGCGCTCCCAGTCGGGCCCCCAGAACCGAAGCCAGCCCTCGCGCGACGGCGAGGCGAAATGCGTGCCGTAGCGAATGATCCACGACCGCATCCATCGCGCATACATGCCTCGCAAGAGACGCTTTTCCTTGACATCCTCGACCGGGTGAATGTGCGCCACACGCTGCGGCACGCCGGCCCGGAAGGCCGTGCGAAGCACGACACCGGAAAACAAATAGAGGTGCGAATGAACGACGTCGTAGCGATGGTCGCGCAAGAGCCGCGCAAACGCGCGCGTGAAACGCAGCGGGTTTTTCCGCAGCGGGCAGCGATAAATCGTCCCGCCGAGCGACCGGAACTCCTCCTCGTAGGCGCCGACGCGGTCGCCCACGAGGCAAACGTCAATGGCCAAGTCGTTCCGGCCGGCCCGACGCAGGACGTCCATCAGCCACGTCTCAGCCCCACCGCGATTCAAACTGGCGTAGACGTGCAACGCACGAAGCACCTCGCGAGACGAGGACCTGGACGGCGCGGCCATCACCCGACTCATGATCTCACTCCGACCTCAGCGGTTCCGGCATCCGACCCGCCGGCGTCGTGGGCCACGTCGGCCTGCTTCTGACGCTCGGGCCCGAGCCGCCGCCGATTCCGAACGGCCCACCACGTCGTCGAGAAGAACAACACGAGTGTACTGCACGTCGTACAGAGCACGGTCAGCGCCCCGCCGAGCACGCCGAACTTGGGGATCAAGAGCGCCGAAGCGATCGCGGTGATCAGGCACGAGCAGCCGACGAGCGCCACCTGAATGCGAAAGTAGCGGGCGGCCGTCAGGGCGTATCCGCCGCACGTCGCCACGAGCTGCACCGAAATCGCCACCGCCAGCACCATGAACGCGCCCTGATGCTGGGCATACTCGGCCCCGAACGCCACAGTGAGCAGCCACCTGCCAAGCACCCACACGCCGCCAATGGACGCGATTCCGAGTCCGATGGCGATCACCACCAGCTTACCCAGCAACCGCGTGTAGGCGTCGACGTTTTCGATGAAGTACCGCGCCAGCCGGGGCGACGCAGCCTGCCCCATCGACGTGGCGATCATCGTGGCTGCCACCATCGGGTAGGCGATCGCGCCGAAGTAGCCGAGCGCGGCCTCCCCGCCGTAGCCCTTGATGAAGTAACGCGGGAGGTTGGTCTGAAGGCTGATGATGCTCATCGTCACGCCCAACGGGAACGCCAGGCACGTGAGTTTCCAGAGGGAGGCGAGGTGAAAGCGCGGCGTCCAGCGCACGCCGAGGGACGCAACGGCCTGGTGCCTCAGCAGCTTGACGGCGTGGCGAAGGTCGTACCACACGAACGTGGCGAACCAGACCAGTGCCATCACGGCGACGGCCACCGGAAGGTGATGCGTCAGCCAGAGCGTCAGGCCCATGGCACCAAGGGCGGCCGGGCCGCGCAGCATCAAGCTGGTGCCGGAGTAGTTCATGCGCTCCAGCCGCTGGAAGAGGCCGCGCACGACATCCGAGAGGCTGTCGGCACACTTGGTGACGCCGACGAGCAGCACGATGACGGCCGTGATCGGGTCCAGGTCGAACCAGACGTAGAGCACGAGCACCACAGCGGCAATCACGACATATCCCACGATGGTCGACAGCACGCGTGCGCCAAAGTAGTCGGCGAAGGCAAATTCCCCGCCCGCGTCCGTGACCAGCAGGTTGCGCAGCTGGAGCATGGCGATGGCCATGATGGGCGCGCTGATGGACAGCCCGTAGACGTACTGCCCGACGGCCTTGGCCGACGCCAGGTGCGCGAGCACCGACAGCACGCCCAGTTGGCAGGCCGCGTTCACGACGTTGCCCGCCATGGTCCAACTGAAGTTGGCCTTCAGGGATAGGGCTCGCGAACGAGTCCGCGTCGTGCTCATGGACTGATCTGCTCTCGCCACCAGCGGTGCCATCGGCCTCCCGTCCGATCATGGTCAGCCCGACTGCGTCCGTCAAGCAACGGGGGCTCCCCTCCGGTTCGACGGCGCAACGCGGGCGCACGTTCGTCAAGAAGATTATCGGGCAACCGGCGCCGCGTCTGGAGCCGACCGGGGGTGGTGGCGATCGGGAAACCTTCGATTCCAATGGCGACATCTGCGATTTGAAGACCAGGCGCGAAGGCGTATGTACGAGACGAGCGATCCTCCCCGATAACAATCGAGAGGCGGAGGGCGGCGGGATCGCTTGAGTCGGAGCCGCTCGGGCGGTAGGTTTCGGCGTCCGCGCGTTGGCCCCTGTGATGTCGGAAGTCGATGCAGACTACGGTTACCGAAGACAACTCGAGCGAATCCCGGGGCGACCCAGTGCCGGTCGAGCCACCCGCGCGCCGACTGCGGTTGTGCGTCATCGTGACCGTGGACATCACGCTCTTGAACCTGTGCCGCGGTCGGTTTGAGTACCTCATTGCCCACGGCTTCGACATTACGGCCGTGTGCGCGCCGACGCCGCACGCGGCGGAACTCGAGCGCCGCGGAATCCGCCTCGTGACCGCCCCGCTGACCCGATCGATCACGCCGATGCAGGATCTGGCCGCGCTCTGGCGGCTCTACCGCTTCCTGCGCCGCGAGCGGTTCGACATCGTCGAGGTGAGCACGCCCAAGGCGGCGCTCGTCGGATCGATGGCGGCCAAGCTGGCCCACGTGCCGTGTTTGATCCACTTTCTCCGCGGGCTGGTGTATGAGCACGGTGGGCGTGTGCACCAGAGTTTGCTGAAGGCGTCTCAGACCATCCCCTGCTTCCTGGCCGACGAGGTCATCAGCATCTCGCAGAGCATGGCGGACCAGGCGGTTCGCGATCGGGTGTGTGCGGCTCGCAAGATTCGCGTGCTGGGACACGGCAGCAGCAACGGAGTGAATCTCGATCGCTTCAAGCCGGTCACGCCCGACGAGCGGCAGCGCGTCCGCGAGGCCCACGGGATACCCGCGGACGCGGTCGTCGCCGGTTTCGTCGGCCGAATGACACGCGACAAGGGCATCCACGAACTGGTGGGCGCGTTCGAGGCGGTGGCCGGGCGGCGGAGCGACCTGCACCTCGTGCTTGTGGGCACGTACGAAGATCGCGATCGGCCGTCGGAAGAGGTGATCAATCTTATTACCTCCCACGAGCGCATCCACCACGTCGGCTGGCAAGAGAGCACCGCGCCGTTTCTCGGGGCGATGGACCTGCTGGTGTTGCCGACCTATCGGGAGGGGTTCGGTACGGTCCTTCTGGAAGCGGCCGCCACCGGACTGCCCATCATCGCTTCGGACATCGTGGGCTGTCGCGATGCGGTACAAGGGGGCCGAACCGCCCTTCTGGTGCCTCCCCGTGACACAAAAGCGCTGGCCCGCGCGTGGGCGCGGCTTGCCGGAGACGAGGCGCTCCGCGCGCGTCTCGGCGCCGCCGGTCGGCGCTACGTCGAGTCGTCCTTCGCGCAGGAGAAAGTGTGGGCGATGCAGGTTGAGGCGTTACGCGCCGCCCATGCCCGCACGTGTTCGTCCACTGAGACGTCCGCCACGGAGCCACCAAGCCCATGAACCTGACGATGGCGGTGGAAACGCGGCTCACGCGCACGCCAGACGGCGCCGTCTGGTCGACGGTGTGGCTCGAAGCCGGGTTTTTCAAGCGATACCTGGCGTCGTTCGACTCGGTGCGCGTGTTGGCGCGCATCCGCGACGAACCGGCGCCACCCTCCGGCGCGAAACGTGCGGACGGCGACGGCGTCGGGTTTGCCGCGCTGCCCTATTACGTCGGTCCGTGGCAATACCTGCTGCGATTCGGCGCCTTGAAGCTCGCCGTGGCGAACGCCATTCGCCCCGACGACGCGCTGCTGATTCGCGTGCCGGGTGCGATCGGTGACATCGTTTCCGCCTACGCCAACAGGACCGGCCGTCCGTTCGCCGTCGAAGTCGTCGGCGATCCGAGCGAGGTTTTCGGGACCGGCGTGAAGATGCGCCTCGCCCCGATCTTTCGCGCGTGGGCCACACGGTCTTTGCAGGCACAGTGCGCGAGGGCGTGCGCAGCGTCGTACGTAGCGCGGAACCCATTGGCGAAGCGATACCCGGCCGGGCCCGGTGCGTTCGTCACCAACTATTCGAGTATCGACCTGACCGACGAAGCGTTTGCGGAGACACCGCGCCGCTTCGACCGCCCGCCGTCTCCGTGCCGGATCGTCACCGTCGGCACGATGGAGCAGATGTACAAAGGCTTCGACGTGCTCATCAAGGCGATCGCTCTTTGTGGTT
>Ga0210110_1000411_pt1 | contig 14448 bp, 13 predicted proteins | sample China_Galinas_PW_2_FD_184865 | JGI IMG/M metagenome (GOLD analysis project Ga0210110, IMG submission 184865) | Wetland microbial communities from San Francisco Bay, California, USA, that impact long-term carbon sequestration - China_Galinas_PWB_D1... | ecosystem: Environmental > Aquatic > Marine... | reverse complement strand
CTGATCGATCTCTTTGAGAGTAATCCATTGGAAATCCACCGGTCCGTTGAGTCTCACGTCACCGGATACATACCGGCATGAGAAGACTTTCATAATAATTTTAAAATGCGTGTAGGCGTGTTTGATCTGTGCTATATGGCCGGTAACCGCCACATTCAAATTCACTTCCTCCTTGATTTCTCTGACACATGCCTGATCGGGACGTTCATGTTTTCCGATTTTACCGCCCGGAAATTCCCATAGTCCTCCCAACAACCCTTCTGGTTTACGACGTGTGATCAGCATAAGGTTGTTTTTGTATACCACCCCGACGGCGATATTGTATATGGGGGTTTTAGCCTTCCGGATTCGTTTGGGGAATTGATTGACATGCCCTGCTTGATTGGCGCGGCACCGGGAATGGAGCGGACAACCATTGCAATCGGGTTTTTTGGGTTTGCAGACCAAAGCGCCTAACTCCATTAAGGCCTGATTGAATATACCCGGATCACGACGATCCAGCAAGCCATCGGCAATCCTCCTAAATGTCGCATACGAAGACGATTTGTTAACCGGTTCCGGAATTTCATAGAACCGGGCCAGAACCCGTTTGACGTTGCCGTCCAAAACAGCATAAGGTTGATTAAAAGCAATGCTTAAAACCGCGGAAGCAATATAATCCCCTATGCCGGGCAATTTCCGAAGCATATCCCAGGAATCCGGGAATATTCCGGCATGTTGTTCATGGATAATCCTTGCCGAACGATGCATATTGCGCGCCCGGGCATAATACCCCAACCCTTCCCATACCTTTAACACGGATTGTAATTTGGCATTTGCCAGCATTTGGACATTCGGAAATTCACGTAAAAATTGTTGATAATAAGGCAGGACGGTTTGCACCTGAGTTTGCTGAAGCATCACTTCGGAAACCCATATCCGATAAGGATCATCGGTTTCACGCCAGGGAAGTTGGCGAAGATGGCGACGGTACCACTCCATGAGCAATTTTTGAATCTGGCCGATTTGCTCGGGTGTCATAATATTGGACTCTGGAATGTAATTAAAATTATGGAATGATAAAAATAAGAAAACGGGGAGGCTTCAATTTATAAAAACATATTTTTGCCTCCCCGTTTCTTACTAAGGGGCGTAAAAAAAAAGTCTATTTCTTTTTTTTTGCTGCTGTCTTTTTCGCTGCTGGCTTTTTTGCTGTTGCTTTTTTTGTTGCTACCTTTTTCGCTGCTGCTTTTTTCGCTGCCGGCTTCTTTGCTGTTGTTTTTTTTGTTGCTGCCTTTTTTGTTACTGCCTTTTTTGCTGCTTTTTTCGCTGCTGGCTTCTTTGCTGTTGTTTTTTTTGTTGCTGCCTTTTTTGTTACTGCCTTTTTTGCTGCTTTTTTCGCTGCTGGCTTCTTTGCTGCTGTTTTTTTCTTCGCAGTTGCCATGGCACCCTCCCTAATGGTTAATAATTAGGAACATCACACAGCCCCTCAGTGTGGGAAAAATTTAACCTTAAACAATATATTTTGTGGTATAATTTAAATATTCTACAATATACAGTATGTCAAGCTTTTATCGGTTGATTCTTTAATTTTTTTTTTAAATACTCCGGAACACCTCCAATGAGAAAAATTTAACATGAATATCGATCTAAATATTTCTCTGTTTTAAAAAATATCTCTTCATATCATCCTTGTTTCTCTGCCGGAAAACTGTGGATGTCAACGCTGAGGTCATCGTAACAAATTGTGACGGCTTTTAAACAGTCAGCAGAAAAAGCTGACAAAGGACATGATCGTCGGGCGGGTTATAGCGACAATCGTGGCCACTGTTGTGGCCGTATTTATCGCTTGGAGAAACACCAAACCGATTAACCGAATTATTGCGGAATTAAATGAAGCCCGGCCTTTAAATCCGGGCTCAGCTTTTGAAATGGCGGAGAGAGAGGGATTCGAACCCTCGGTGGAAGTTTCCCCCCACACTCGCTTAGCAGGCGAGCGCCTTCAGCCGGCTCGGCCATCTCTCCGATTACCGATGATTGTAAAGCAGTCGATTCGTGTGTTTAAAAAATGGCGGAGGGAGTAGGATTCGAACCCACGGAGCTGTTACACTCAACGGTTTTCAAGACCGCCGCTTTCAACCACTCAGCCATCCCTCCGGCGATATAATCTTTTGAGTTGGTGTCTATCCAGAAATGAGATATTTTGTTCAAGATCCAGCCTCCGGCCCGCAGGGCCTGCGCCCCGGAGGGACATGCGAGAAAATTAACCACAGACATATAGTTGATATTCCGAGGGTTAATTTTTGAGCATAACCCTAGAGAAATAGGCTTCGCATTTCACAGGGCAAGCGAAGATATTGGGCAAAATAGCCATTTATGGATAGGCACTCACTAACATTTTGAGCATTCAAGGTCAATATCTTTCTATTGTTAGTTGACATCACCTGTTTTTTATGATTTTCGACAAATCAATGAAGAATCGATTATACCTCAATTGAGCGAAAGCAGAGGATGCCCCATATCCGCGGCATCAAGGGCGAAGCCGTAGTCGTCTACTGCGAGCCCTTGATAACAAAGGAGATGGGGTATTATCGGCTTTCCCGAAGGGTAAACAAAAACGAGATAAAATGACAGAATCCATTTTTCACTGATGGTTGAGATATTAAAACTCAGTCGAATCATCAAACAATAATTGAAATAAATATGTTATAATAGTTCTCGGTTTTGTTTACGCTCAATTGAGGTTGTATTTAAAGGAGATACATAATGAAACAAAAATATGCCATTTTGAAGAACGATGAAAAAACCGGTATCATCATCAGAGAATTCGCTGAACTGGATAAAGAAATATTTTCTTTTCTGTGTGAGGAAACGTTTGAAGACGAAACCGTAAAATCAGCCATTGAAAAAGGCCAAGACGCGCTCATAAAGACCTTAAGAACTCAAAACCTGTTTCCACTTGGCATATATGCCAAAGAAATCGCTGCTACCGTAAAAAAGATGTACGAATCCGGCGATGATCAGCCTGTTGAACTTCTTTTTGACGACTCTGATCTCTTGACAAAAACAAAAGGAGTGGAAAAGCCGCTACCCTTGGATGAGATTGAAGATGATGAGGTGGGGATCGACGATTTGCTGGATGAAGACGTCCCCGAAGAAGATTTTGATGAAAAAAGCGATATAAAGAATCTACCGTATTCATTGAAAATTTCCGACGATGATTCTGACATCATCGACGACGACGATTAGCATCAAAAAGCAGAACATTTTTAAGCATCTATCTAAAATTTTGACGAGCTATGCAAATGCAAGTTGGATTGGGCTTATAACTAACCCGCCGAGTGCACGAGTGTACCAACAAACTCCACACCAAATAAATAATATTAAAAAAACGAAAAAAACTCTTGATTTTCGCAAACCCCTCTAATATATTGAAATCATTGTGATATTTGTAATACATTGTGGCATTCTACATTGTAGTATCATATCAACTAACTTTACAACCGGATATAATGTAAAAGATGCCGAAAATTGAAACGCGTATTGACGAGTTATGCTTAGGCCAAGGGCCATCCCGACTCGGGATGACCCTTTTTTTTTGCAAAACGGCTGAACACGCAAAATTATCCGATTTACAATCAGCAAACTGTTCTATTTTTAGATATAAGCGATTTCAGAGCTATGATTTTATCTGAATTGGTGTAGGAAGGTTGTGTGAAAAACGGTTTTCATTGTAACGCCGCCTACTGGCTTTTCATTCCAAAAGGATTTCCTGCGTATTCCTATCAGATAGATCAATTTAAATTTCAATTTTATAAAAACGTCTTCCCAAAGATAATAAATGTAAAACGTGTAAAATAATTTACTATCACCTTCCAGTAAAGAGGCGAAAAATGAAAGATCAAAATCTTACAGGACCTATCAAGGAAAAATTAAAAAATGTTTCACGGCGGGATTTCATGAAATTCTGCGGGGTCATGGCGGTAGGCATGGGCCTGCCCTTAGGGGCCGGCACGCAAATCGCCGAAGCCATCACCAACCCTAAGCGCCGCCCGCCGGTGATCTGGCTGCATGGTCAAGAGTGCACAGGATGTACGGAGTCTTTATTGTGGCCGTCACATCCCAGCATAGAGCATTTGATTTTAGACCTTATTTCTCTCGACTACCACGAAACTTTAAATGTGGGAGCAGGCCACCAGGCTGAAGCCGCTCTTGAAAAATCCGTCAAAGAGAATGCGGGAAAATTCATTCTGGTCGTTGAGGGATCTGTCCCCGTAAAAGACGGGGGAATCTACTGTATGATCGGCGGTCGACCTATTACGGATATCGTGAAAGAGACTGCAGCAAAAGCAGCGGCCGTAATCGCCATCGGTTCCTGCGCCACCTGGGGAGGTTGGCAATCGTCGGCCCCCAATCCTACCGGTGCCACCGGAATACCTGAATTTTTAAAAGGGACCACTGTTGTTTCTATTCCCGGCTGTCCGCCCAATGGATACAATTTTCTTTCAACGGTGCTTTATTTTCTGACATTCAAAAAACTTCCGGCCCTGGATGAATTGGGGAGACCCAAATTTGCTTATGGCCGCCTTATTCATGAAAACTGTGAACGGAGGCCCCATTTTGATGCGGGCCGCTTTGCCGAGCAATTCGGAGATGAAGGGCATCGCCAGGGCTACTGCCTTTATAAATTGGGATGTAAAGGGCCGGTGACTCACGCTAACTGTCCGTCGATTTTATTCAACGATGTCGGATCAGGGTCTTGGCCTGTAGGTACGGGTCATCCATGTTTCGGATGTGTCGAGGAAGGGATCGGATTCACCATTCCGCAATTTACCGAGGCCGATGTTGAAATTGTAACCCCGGCAGCCGTACATGCACCCATTCAAACAAAAAGAGGTGCAGGTATCTCCGCAGGTTCTGCGGCATTGGTCGGAGGCATTGCCGGAGTAGCCATAGGCGCCGGCGCTGTGGTTGCAAAACGCCTGGGCGACAAAAATAAAGGAGAATAATTCATGAAAATCAAACGGCGTGATTTTCTCAAGGGATTGGCAGGAAGCGCAGTGCTGGCAATGGCGCCGCCGGCCATGGCAGCTTCTTCGGAAAAAAATCGCCTTCCCGATGCTTTAGGAATTCTTTATGACTCTACCCTTTGCGTGGGATGCCAGGTCTGCATGGTTGCCTGCAAAAGAGCCAATAATATGCCGATAGAATTTTCCGGCGCTCAACGGCAATGGGATAATCCTGTCGATCTCTCTTCAAAGACGCTAAACATCATCAAAGAATACGAAAACGGAACCCCTAAGACCAAGGATCGCGAAATCGACGGTTACGCTTTCATTAAACGGCATTGCATGCATTGTGTCGATCCTGCCTGTGTATCCGCCTGTCCGGCAACGGCCTTGACCAAAAATACCAAAACAGGAATCGTTACGTATAACAAAGACGCCTGTATCGGTTGCCGCTACTGCCAGGTGGCGTGCCCCTTCGACATCCCGAAATTTGAGTGGGACAATCCTTTTCCGAAAATCGTTAAATGCCAACTCTGCAATCATTTGCTGGCTAAAGGTCAGATTCCGGCCTGTTGTGGTTCATGCCCCACCGGAGCTTCCTTGTTCGGCCCCGTAAAAGATCTTTTAATAGAAGCCGAGCGGAGGCAAAATATGACACCCGGAAAATACTACGAATTTGCGGAGTCCGACATATCATCGCCTAAAAAGCAGGTCCATAAAGCAAACAAATATATCCCTAATATCTACGGCAAAAACGATGGCGGCGGCACCCAGGTCCTTATGCTTGCCGGCGTGCCCTTTAACAAACTCGGCCTTCCGATGCTTCCGGATCGATCTTACACGGCCATAGCCGAAAACATTCAGCACACCCTTTACAAAGGGATGATTCTTCCCATCGTCGCCTTTGGCGGATTGATCTTTTTGGTAAAGAGAACGGAGAAGAAGAAAAAAGAATAACGCCCGGATCGTTCCGGGAAATCATGGTGGTTTTTAACCATATATGACCCTTGTTCAAGGAGTGATTTATGAAAACCGAACAACCCTTAGAAGGCAAGATTCTGACACCGACCTTCTTGATTTGTGGCTTAATTTTTCTGATTTCCCTGATTTTTATGGCCAAACGGTTCCTATACGGTCTTGGCGCCGTAACCAATTTGAGCGACGGCTATCCCTGGGGTTTATGGATCGCATTCGATGTGGTCATCGGAACCGCTCTCGGCTGCGGCGGTTATGCCATGGCCCTTCTGGTCTATGTCTTCAACAAAGGGGAATACCATCCCCTTGTACGGCCGGCCCTGATGACCAGCCTGTTCGGCTACACCCTTGCGGGTGTGGCGGTGGTTCTCGATGTCGGACGATACTGGCAATTGTATAACATCTTTCTGCCCTGGTACATGAATCTCAATTCGGTTTTACTGGAAGTGGCATTATGTGTGGGCGCTTATGTTGCAGTTCTGTGGATCGAATTTTCGCCCACTTTCCTGACAAAATTCGGGGCGGACAACGCGAAGGCCTTCATTAACAAAATCATGTTCGTTTTCATTGCCCTGGGAATCCTGCTGCCGACCATGCACCAGTCATCGCTGGGAACCGTGATGGTGGTTGCCGGCAGCAAACTCAGCCCCTTGTGGTGGACCCGCCTGTTGCCGGTGCTGTTTTTAATATCATGTATTTTCTTGGGGTATGCTATCGTGGTTTTCGAATCCAGCATTACGGGTTCAAGATACCCGATCCATGATGAAACCGACCTGCTCGGCAAGGTTTCAGGGGTCATGGCCTGGCTGATTGCAATTTATTTAGTGATCCGGCTTGCAGATGTTGTGATTCGAGGTCATCTGAATCTCGCCTTTAGAGGAGATCTGCTCGGGAATATGTTTTTGCTGGAAAACATCCTGCTGCTGGTTCCCATGGCCGTTCTTTTTGTCCCTGCCAACCGGAAAAACGCGCGCGTTATGTTTCTCTGCGCTGTGTCAATAGTTCTTGCGACGGTACTATTCAGGTTCAATACCTACATCATTGGATTTGATCCCGGAAACGGCTGGCATTACTTTCCGTCCGTCGGAGAAATTTTTATATCTTTAGGAATCGTGTCCATGGAAATAATGGCGTTTCTTTGGTTTATCAAAAGGCTGCCGATCTATCGTCGGTTATAAGCACGAAGCATTTACAAATTAAGGAGAAATTATATGTCTAAGCGAATCGTCATCGATCCCATTACCCGGATTGAAGGTCATCTGAAAATTGAGTGTGAGGTCAACAACGGCAAAGTGGTCAATGCCTGGTCATCCGGGCAGATGTGGCGCGGCATAGAAGTTATCCTCCAAGGCCGCGACCCCCGGGATGCCTGGCTTTTTACCCAGCGGATCTGCGGTGTCTGAACCACCGTTCATGCCATTACCTCGGTCCGGGCGATCGAGAACGCACTGAACTTGGAGGTTCCTTTAAATGCTCAGTATATCCGAAACATTATCACAGGCGCACAGGGTGTCCAGGATCACATCGTCCATTTTTATCAATTGTCCGCTCTCGATTGGGTGGATATCGTTTCAGCCCTCAAGGCTGACGTAAAAGCCACGGCCAGCCTCGCGAGTAAGCTGTCATCCTGGCCGGACAATGGTTTCAATGAGCTGAAAGCAACTCAGGAAAGGCTTAAAACCTTTGTTGGCTCAGGCCAGTTGGGTGTTTTCTCCAGTGGGTACTGGGGGCATCCGGCCATGAAACTTCCGCCTGAAGTCAATCTGCTGGCTGCGCATCATTTCCTTCAGGCTCTGGAATATCAAAGAAATATCAATAAAGTGGTGGCCATTCTCGGAAGTAAAACGCCCCATATTCAAAATCTGGCAGTCGGCGGCGTTGCCAATCCCATTAATCCGGACAGTCAATCTACTTTGACCATTGAAAGACTTTATTATATCAAAACGCTTATCGATCAAGTTGGCGATTTTATTCACAACGTCCATATGGTGGATGTGGCTGCGGTTGGGGCATTATATGCAGACTGGACAACATACGGAAAAGGCGTAACCAACTATTTAAGTGTTCCGACCATGCCTCTTGATTCCGGCGGTACAAAATTCGCTCTGCCGGGCGGGTATATTCCCGGAGACATTTCTAAATTTAAGCCGATCACCTCTTTTAACGATGAATATTTTAAAAATAATGTGAAAGAAAGCATTAAGCATTCCTGGTATAAAGGGGACTGGGACCGCCATCCCTATGAGGAAGAAACCGTTCCCGATTATTCCAAGTATGACGAAAAGGGAAAATATTCATGGGTTAAGTCGCCGACCTTCGAAGGCGAGCATGCCCAGGTAGGTCCGCTGGCAAATGTGTTATGTATGTACGCTTCCGGACATAAAGCGACTCAAAAGTATACCAAAATAATGCTCGATACGGCCAATTCCGTATTGTCTCTGGTGGGTTCAAAGGCAAGGGTCAACATCAATTCGCTTCATTCCACCATCGGCCGTATTGCCGCCAGAGCGGTCCGTACCGCAGTGTTGCATGATGAACTTGTCAATCAATGGCAGCTTCTGGTGGATAATATCGGAAAAGGCGACACCACCACTTTTAACCCACCGGTATTCCCCAAGGGTGAGCAAAGAGGCTATGGCTTTCATGAAGCACCCCGGGGCGTGCTCTCTCACTGGGTCGTCATCCAGGACGGCAAAATAAAGAACTACCAGTGCGTGGTGCCGTCCACCTGGAATGCCGGTCCCCGTGACGGTAAGGATGCTCTTGGGCCCTATGAAGCTTCCCTTGTCGGGAATCCCATCGCTGATCCGGATAAACCGCTTGAGGTATTGAGAACTGTCCACTCATTTGATCCGTGTCTGGCGTGTGCCATTCACATGGTGGATACCAACAACAAAGAGATCGTTAAAGTCAGGGCGTTTTGAATCCAAATCGAACCGAATCGAATCGTAACTGCCCGGAGTCTAAAAAAAATCAATCTTTAAAAGACTCCGGGCAGTCTTTTTTGAGTGTACTGGTACTGGGTATCGGGAATCTCCTGCTTTCCGATGAAGGTGCCGGAGTTAAGGCCGTCGAGGAACTGCAAAACCGATATGATTGTTCTGATGCCGTTGAAATCGTCGACGGCGGGACATCAGGATCCGAACTTCTGTCGTACTTTGATGATCGCAGTCATATTTTAATCATCGATGCCGTTAAAACCGGCAACCAGCCGGGAACCATTGTAAGGGTTGACGACCCTCCTGCTTTTTTCCAAAAAAAAATATCACCCCACCAGATCGGTCTGGCCGATGTTCTGGGCCTTGCCGCCATTACCGACAACCTGCCCCGAAACATTACCCTGTTCGGCATCGAGCCCAAACAGCTTTCCACAGGACTCGATTTGTCACCTGAAGTTGCCCGGAATTTAAGCCGGCTGGTGGACATGGTGGTTGCGGAACTGAAATCCATCGGGATCAAGGTTCAAGCGAAAAACAGATAAATAAAGTTTGGCCACCAAATTTTTATTTAAACTCATGGCATGGCCGTGCTTTAAAACGATGTTAGCAGCGAAAGATCATCGCCATGTGTTTTCAACAAGGCGATATGCTTATTCTTTAGCAAAATATTCCTCAGTGACTCAATATTCAGGATGTGTTGCTCGGTTGTTTATTTGATTTTAAATATTTCTTACATCCTAAAATATTGGGTCACGTTGCGATGTCATGGTTCATATCGCCTTTTTTGAAAATATATGGCGATGGGCCGATGATATCGAAATTCAAACTTTCCGGCTTGAATGATGCTGAAACTTCTGCTACTTTAATTTGACATAGACTGAGGTTTTTTTAAAAATGTGCCTGGCAATTCCATCAAAAATCGTAAAAATTGAAAACAATGTGGCCACCATCGACGTTGACGGTGTGCAAAGAGAAGCCAGTCTGCTTCTGGTCGAAAATCCCGAGGTCGGGGATTACGTTGTTGTGCATGCCGGTTTTGCCATCAACAAAATTAACGAAGAAGATGCGCTGGAATCCTTGAAACTGCTCAAAGAAGCAGCCTCATTGATTTTCGACGATGATAAAAACAAAAACCTAAGTTGAGCGATTGTTGAGTTTGCCGAAGATGTAAGGCATGGGACATGCAGCCGTAGTCTGCTACTGCAAATATCTTATAACGTAGCAGATTCGGTAAAATCGGCAATCCCGAAGGGTTTCAAATTTAAAAAAATGCAACGACGGTAATTCACTAAACATAAAAGGTATTATACCCCTTTTTAAAATTTGAAACGCTCAGATTAAGGGAAAAATGTCCATAAAATACCTACACGAATACCGAGACCCCGAACTTTCCCGGAAAATTATTCAACACATAAAAAAAACAAGCCAAAAAAAAATCCGCCTGATGGAGGTCTGCGGCACGCACACCACGTCGATTTTCAGAAACGGCATCCGGTCCCTTTTGCCGGAGACCATTTCGCTGCTTTCCGGCCCTGGATGCCCGGTGTGTGTCACCGCCCAAAACGAAATCGATGCCTTTATTGAACTGGCGAGACTCGATGACGTCATTATCGCCACATTCGGGGATCTGATAAGGGTTCCCGGAGCAGATTCCTCCCTTCAAAATGAACAGGCAAACGGCAGAGATGTCCGCGTGGTATATTCGACATTCGATGCCATTGACATTGCCAAAAAGAATCCGGATAAAAACGTCATTTTTTTAGGTGTCGGTTTTGAAACCACGGCGCCCACCATCTCTGCATCGATACTGGCAGCCCATAGCTTGAACCTTAATAACTATTTTGTCATAAGTGCTCACAAACTTCTCCCACCGGCCCTTGTTACCCTTGCAGAAAACCCGGAGACAAAGATTGACGGATTTATCCTTCCCGGGCATGTTTCCGTGATTATCGGTGTTGAGGCCTACATCCCCTTTTACGAACAGTATAACGTTCCTTGCGTCATCGCAGGATTTGAGCCCATAGATATATTACAGGCCATACTCATGCTGACCAAACAGATTGAAAATAATGCCCCAAAGCTTGAAAACGGTTACAAACGGGCCGTCACTTTTGAGGGAAATCCCAAGGCCCGATCCACCATGAATGCTGTCTTCGAAACAACGGATGCCGCCTGGCGCGGCCTTGGGTCAATACCTTTAAGCGGTCTCAAGATAAAAAAGGAATATGCAGCATTTGATGCACAAAACGTGTTTGATATTAAACTTGCCGAGAGTGAAGATCCAAAAGGATGTGCCTGCGGTGAAATCCTCTTGGGCTTAAAAATTCCTCCTCAGTGCCCGCTTTATAAAAAAACATGTACGCCCATTCAACCCGTCGGCCCGTGTATGGTCTCCAACGAAGGAACCTGCGCTGCCTATTATCGTTACCACGACAAATAACCAGAAGCCATGTCAAAATAATCTTTTGGCCCAACTTCAGCGTTAGAGCCTCGTCTTAAGTCCTCGACAGAATTGGAATATAAGCCTCAACTTCGTTCGACAATATGATATCACAACCTTTCAGAAGTCTATGAAAGTCTGTATATGTAAGAGATAGTGCACGCTTCAAAACGTTCAAAAATTCTGTGCTCACCATTAGGTATCTCAACTTTGCTCCTTTTTCAGATATCAATTTACGAAACAGAATATTGGAATGGTTCAATCCCGGTGATCCAGATAGACTGCCCCTTATATTTTCCCCATTCTGTACCCGATCACTTAGGATATTCCACAACCCGTGACAATAGTGTCAAATCATGATCGGTTCGTCGTGCCTATCTTTTTTCAGTTTTTATTTCAGCTTTCGGGTACCACAAAAAACACATCTCTTTTCGACTTGGACGATATATAGTCCTCAAAAATCTGAATATATTGTAAAAACAATAAATCATTCAAAATGGAAAAACGCTCCGATTGCCCGGTTCAATTAAATTGTCAAACCATAGGCTTACAACACTTGACACTACCACAAAGTAGTCATATATATTTAAAATAAACATGAGTGAGATTTGCTCACCAAATGTAATTTTAAACAGAAACAAGGTGGATAAAAATGAAATTTATAGAGGGTCAGAAGGCCGATGACACTTTGGATCTGGTTTGTCGAATGTGTCCCATGCACCTTTTGGAGCCCGGAGACAGGCTCAAGTGTATGACAAAAGGGCAGATTCTTGAAGTGTTGACCGATTATGACGGTGCTTTGGATGACATACCGGATTGGTGTTCAAAATGTGGTCATGAATTCATTGGTATGGAAGAAGACGACGAATATTACAAATTCTATATAAAAAAGAAGAAATAAGGATATTAAAATGAAGAGTGCCTATCTGGATCATGCGTCTGCAACTCCCGTGAGAAATGAAGTTATAGAGGCCATGCTTCCGTATTTCAGAGAACGGTTTGCCAACCCCTCCAATGTGTATGATATCGGCTCGGAAGCCAAACGGGCTGTCGACCAGTCGAGAGCCAGCGTCGCTGGCCTGATCGGGGCTGAAGACAAGGAAATTATTTTTACTTCCTCTGGGGCAGAAGCCAATAATCTTGCCATTAAAGGAATTGCCCTTGCAAGACAGAAAAAAGGAAAGCACATTGTTGTCTCGTCCATTGAACACCATTCGGTCCTCAACTCCGTACGTTTTCTTGAACGCTTGGATTTTGAGGCGACGTTCCTGCCCGTTGACAAATACGGACTCGTTTCCCCTGAAAGTCTTGCCAAGGTCATCCGGCCGGAGACAATTCTTGTATCGATCATGCATGCCAATAATGAAATCGGAACCATTGAACCGATATCGGAAATGGCTGCGATCTGCAAAGATAAGGAAGTCATATTCCATACTGATGCTGTGGCATCGGTTGGAAACACCCGGGTTGATGTCGGTATACTAAATGTGGACTTGTTAAGTCTTTCAGGACCTTCACTATGTGCACCTAAAGGGACAGGTGCATTGTACTTCAGAAAAAATGTAAGACTTATGCCGTTGATTCATGGCGGCATTCAGGAAAGCGGCAGAAGGGCCGGTACTGAAAACGTACCCGGCATAGTGGGGCTCGGCAAGGCTGCGGAGCTGGCTAAAACTGAACTGCCGGAGAAGGAACCTTACGTACGAAAATTAAGAGACCGTTTAGTTGACGTCGTTCTCAAGAAAATTGAAAAAGTTACCCTGACCGGACATTCTGCAAAGAGACTTCCAGGCCATGCCAGCTTCTGTTTTGAGGGCATTGAAGGCGAATCACTGATTTTCATGTTGGCACAGAATGGAATTTATGTAAACACCGGATCTGCTTGTGCTTCTAAAGCGCTAAAAACATCACCGGTATTAACCGCTATCGGAATCCGGGCCGATCTGGCTCAGGGATCGACGGTGTTTACGATCGACAGTGATAACACGAAAGAAGAAATCGATCATGTATTGGAAAAACTTCCCACGATTGTACACAGGTTGCGTTCCATTTCACCGATCTGGGGGAAAGAGATTCCAGCATATGAGGAAGGTGTGTGTTCATAATGAAAAGAGGTGAACGATGTATTCGGAAAAAGTAATGGAACACTTTGCCAATCCAAGAAATATCGGAGAAATAAAAGAGGCCGATGGCATTGGAGAAGTCGGCAATCCGGTGTGTGGAGATATGATGTCTTTTTATATTAAGGTCAAGGATAACAAAATCTACGACATCAAATTTAAAACATTTGGTTGTGTGGCAGCAATTGCAGTTTCCAGTATGGTGACTGAAATGGCTCATGGAAAGACATTGGAAGAGGCAAAAAAGATTACCAAGCAATCTGTTGCTGCATCCCTTGACGGTCTTCCAAAAGAGAAAATGCACTGTTCCAATCTGGGGGCGGACGCACTGGCCAAAGCAATTGAAGATTATGAAAATAAAAAGTGAAAACCTTCTAATTTTAAGCAGGATACATAGACATACAACAAAGTCAGTATCATAGGAAATATCAGAGAGACACGCACGATAGAAATTTTCGTTTAAATTTGAACTGTAAATATCAAGAAACAGCTATTTTAAAGATATCGTTTTCATATCTCGGCTCTGGCATTGGTTGTGATCTATGGAGAATATCCAAACTTTTCTCAAAGTACAGATATTATAGTTGGTGGTTGTCAAGTCAAGTAAATCTTATTTTTGATTATTGTAAAATCATCTCCGTCCAACGACAAATTAAAGATATAATGGGCTTACGTATTCCTCCGTTTGTATTTACGGAACATGGCATACTTATGCTTTCAAATTCAATAGATGCCGCAAGCACGGCCTACCGTGTCGGTTACGAAAGGCCTTCACAATTCAGTCGCGAATATGCCCGCAGGTTCGGCAATCCGCCGGGGCGGGATATCAATCTATTAAGACAACAGGAATCCTCAGTGCAATCAGGGAGAATATCGGGAACGCCTCTTGATTCTCCTGCCCTCTTCCGCTTCAGAGCATGTCCGGTTATTTAAGGACGTTCCCAAAACCATCAAGTTAACCTCTATTCTTTTCTAATATTGTTCTA
>Ga0210110_1000409_pt1 | contig 14457 bp, 11 predicted proteins | sample China_Galinas_PW_2_FD_184865 | JGI IMG/M metagenome (GOLD analysis project Ga0210110, IMG submission 184865) | Wetland microbial communities from San Francisco Bay, California, USA, that impact long-term carbon sequestration - China_Galinas_PWB_D1... | ecosystem: Environmental > Aquatic > Marine... | reverse complement strand
GGTACTCAAGCACGAGTTCACGCACACGGTGACGCTCGCGGCGACGCACAACCGGATTCCACACTGGTACACCGAGGGGCTTGCGGTCTACGAGGAGAACGCGCCGAGGAGCTTCGCTTGGACGAAGCTGCTGGCGGAGGCCGCCCGGCGCGACGAGCTGTTCACCCTCGCGTCGGTCGATTGGGGCTTCATGAGGCCGAAGCGCCGGACCGACCGGACGCTGGCGTACGCCCAGAGCGAGTGGATGGTGGAATACATGGTCCAGCGGTTCGGCTATGACGTCGTCGGCCGCACGCTCGATCTCTACAAACAAGGCAAGAAGCAGCCGGAGGTGTTCCAGACGGCGCTCGGCGTCACGCAGGAAGCGTTCGATTCGGCGTTCAAGACGTGGGCCCACAGCCAGCTTCGCTCCTGGGGCTTCACGCTCACGCCGCCGGAAGACGTTGATAAGGTTCAGGCCCTGGTCAAGGCCGACCCGAAAAATGCATCGCTTCTGGGCCGACTGGCTCGGGCCCTCTTCGACGCGGACAAATTCGAGCAGGCGTATGAGACCGCGCAAACGGCGCTTTCGATCGACGAGCACGACGTCACGGCGCTGGAGGTGTTCGTGAAGTTGGCGGCCGCCTTTGCCGAGAAGGAGCAGGACCCCGACGTTCGCCGAGCATACGAGGAGGAGGCGCTTCCGGCGTTGGATCGGCTGCTCGAGCTCGAACCGAAGGACTGGACGGCGCTGAGTCTGCGTGCCAAGGCGGCCCTTCGCGGTCACGATGAGGAGCTGGCCGAGATGCTGCTTCGGCGGTTGCAGCAGGCCTGTCCGATGGACCCGGCGAGTTGGCGTGGCCTGGCGGGCATTCTGCTGGAGCGGGGTGACGACGACGAGGCGCTGCCCCAACTGCTCGAACTCGCTCGGCTGGACAGCGACGATCACGACATTCGCGCGGAAATCGGACGGATCTACCGACGGCAGAATCGGCTCCGCGACGCGCGGTACTGGTATCGGCAGGCGCTGGCGATCGATCCGTTCAACGTGGCCCACCACGAGGCGCTTGGCGACGTGGAGATGCAGGCCGGCGATGCGAAGTCGGCGCTGAAGGAATACACCCTGCTGACCAAGCTCGAGCCGAAGGTGGCCGGGCACTTTGCCCAGGCCGCGTTCGCCGCGAATCGACTCGGGGATCAGGAAACTGCCCGTCGTTTCGCGACCAAGGCGGTCGAGTTGGACCCGCAGTCGTCGGCTCGCGGGCTGTTGGATTAGAATGCGTCTGCCCAGCGGGGCGTACAGGGGTGATCGGAGGGGTCGGACGCATCCACTTGGAAACAGGCGGAATCGTTGGTAGCCTTTGCGGACTTTGGGCTCCGAGCCGGCGGGGACGCGGCTCGGGGCTGTTGCTTGTGAAACGAGCACGAGGTTGAATCGCACGATCGTCCGGGATCGCACCCGCGACCAGCGCCGATCGTATCCGAAGTCCTGTCCGGGCGGGCAGGCATGAAACGGTAGCGGACGTGGCACTGGAAGTCGCGGGATACACCATCAAGCAAGCGATCGGGACCGGCGCGGGGTCGAAGATTTACCTGGCCACGCAGCTCATTACCAACAAGCGGTTCGCCGTGAAGCACGTCGAGCGCAAGCAGCCCGAGGACGATCGCTTCCTCGAGCAGGTCGAGGCCGAGTACGAGGTCAGCCACAAGCTCGAGCACCCGTCGCTTCGGCACAGCTACTCGATCCATCGCACCAAGCGATTGCTGCAGCTGCGGGAGGTGGCGGTGGTGATGGAGTACGTCGACGGGCTGACCCTGGAGGGGGCCAGGCCCAATCGGCTCGAGACGTTTATCGTAATCTGCCAGCGCATCGCCTCGGGGCTCCATGCGATGCACGAGGCGGGCTACGTACACAGTGACATCAAGCCGAACAACATCATGGTGGCTCGGGGCGGCGTGGTGAAGATCATCGACTTCGGGCAGTCGTGTCCGATGTTCCACAGAAAGGGACGCATCCAGGGCACGCCGGATTACATCGCCCCGGAACAGGTGCGCCGCATGCCGCTGGACGCGCGGACCGACGTGTTCAACCTGGGCGCGACCATGTACTGGCTGCTGACGTCGGAAAACTATCCCACGCAGCTTCGCAACGAGAACGTGCGCGGCGGCGTCAGCTTGATCTCGACCGACAACCCGCTTGCCCCGATCGAGTTGAATGATAAGATCCCGCTGGCGCTTTCCAAGCTGGTGATGGAGTGCTGTCGCGACAACCCGGCCGAAAGGCCCGCGGACATGACGCAGCTTCGAGGCCGGCTGGAAGCCATCAAGAAACTCTGGCGGCAACAGCGTCAACCCGGGAAGGCCGCGAGAAAGTCGCCGACCGCGCCGACGGAAGATTCGGGCCCACTGCCAGGTAAGGACGTTGCATCATGACGGATGCCCGACAAGCCGCCGACATCCTGAACCGCGCCGCGCAACTCAACAGCGACGACGAGCTGCTTGAAGGTTCCCTGCTGGTGTTTCCCAATTATGGGCAACTCGTGATGACGGGGGATTTGCACGGCCATCGCCGCAACTTCGAGAAGCTGAAGCACTACTGTGATCTCGAGCGGTTTCCGCCACGTCACGTCGTGTTGCACGAGATCATCCACGAGGACGTCGAGGGGCTGGACGACGTGGACAACTCGTTCGAGGTATTGATCGAAGCGGCGCAGTGGAAATGCGATTTCCCGGACCAGGTTCACTTTTTGCAGAGCAATCATGAATTGGCGCAGTTGACGCGGCACGAGATCACCAAGGGGGGTCGCGTCGTGACGGTGGCGTTCGAGGAGGCGGTCCATGATGCGTTCGGCCGGGGCGCCGACGCGGTGCTCGAGGGCGTCAACGAATACATCCGCTCCCTGCCACTCGCGGGTCGTACCGATAACCGGATCTTTTTGTCTCATTCGCTACCGTCGCCGCGCGACCTGCCGGCGTTCGACGCCACGGTGCTGACCCGCACGCCCACGGCGGACGATTTCGGCGAGCGGGGCTCCGCCCACGCCCTCGTCTGGGGGCGGTACCACACGCAGCACGCTCTCGACGTATTGCGGGAGATGTTGGACGTCGACCTGTTCATCTGCGGGCACCAGCCCCAGGAAATGGGCTACGACATCTGGCACGACCGGCTGATCATCCTGGCGAGCGATCACAACCACGGCGTGTTTTTGCCGTTCGACTTGTCCAAGCCGCATACGATCGACGCGCTCACGCAAAGCATCCGGCCATTTGCCGGCATTCAGTGAATTCCGCGGCATTTCGCGAAGTTTATCGATTTATCGCCCCTGATTCGTTACCATAGTTGCATTAGTCGCGTTCCGACGAAATGATCGGGGGTTGGCGTCGTTCACGGGGAGTATCGCATGATCGGAATCGAACGCTGGTGCGCGCGGGCGTGTCTGCTGGCGGCTGTGTTGGTCGCCATCTCGGGCACCGTGAACGTCGCACGCGCGGAGGACGCGGGCGCGACCGCGCCCGCATGGACGTTCGTCGACCCGTCCGACGTCGCAACCGTGGCCGGTGTGCCCGATTGGGTTCACCCGGCGGTCTATCGCGCCGCCGCTTTGAATCACGATGCGCTGCGCGCGCAACTTGCGGGCGTGCCGCACGAATCCAACGTCGCCCTGGCCGCGTCCGACCGCGTGATCGCGCTGCCGACACCGGATGGTACGCTGGCGCGCTACGCGATCGTCGAATCGCCGGTGATGGCGCCGGCGCTGGCGGCGAAGTTTCCCCAGATCAAGACGTATCTTGGGCGCGGGATCGACGACCCGACGGCGAGTCTTCGGATGGACTGGACGCCGGCCGGCTTTCACGCCCAGGTGCTTTCGGCGCACGGCGCGTCGTATATCGATCCGCTGTATCGCGGCGACGACGTTCACTATGCGTGCTACTACCGGCGCGATCGGGGTCGCGAACCGCAAGGGTTCGATTGCCTGGTGGACGGGGCGCACATCGGCGCGTCGGCCCCGAGCGGAGGGATCGCGTCACCGGCCGGGGCCGTCGCGTCGACGGGCGATACGCTTCGCCGCTATCGCCTCGCCTGCGCATGCACCGGCGAGTACACGCAGTTTCACGGCGGGAGCGTCAGCGACGGGATGTCGGCGATCGTGACCGCGATCAATCGCGTGACGGGGATCTACGAGCAGGAGGCGGCCATCCGTCTCGAACTTGTCGCGAACAACGATCAGATCGTGTACACGGACGGGGCCACCGACCCGTACACGAACAACGACGGGTACACCATGCTGGGGGAGAACCAGAGCAACCTCTCGAGCGTGATCGGGAACGCCAACTACGACATCGGTCACGTGTTCAGCACGGGGGGCGGCGGCATCGCGGCGTTCCGGGCCGTCTGCCGGTCGACCTCGAAGGCGCAAGGAGTGACCGGTCTTCCCGCGCCGATCGGCGATTCGTTTTACGTGGACTACGTGGCCCACGAGATGGGGCATCAGTTCGGCGCGAACCACCCGTTCAACGGCATCAACGGCAGTTGCTGCTGCGGCAGCCGAAACGGATCCACGGCATACGAGCCAGGCAGCGGATCGACGATCATGGCGTATGCGGGCATCTGCGGGCCGGACAATCTGCAGCTCCACAGCGATCCGTACTTCCACGCCATCAGCTTGTATGAGATTACCAACTACACGCAGTCGGATCTTGGTTCGACGTGTGCCGCGACGCTGGCGACGGGCAACACGCCGCCGGTGGCGGACGCCGGTTTGGACTACACGATTCCGCATCTGACGCCGTTTGAGCTGACGGCGTCGGCCACCGACGCGGAAAACGCGAACCTGCTTTACTGCTGGGAGGAGATGGACCTCGGGCCGGGTGTCTCGTTGAGCTCGCCGGACAGCGGGTTGGGCCCGCTGTTTCGGTCGCTTTCTCCGACGACGTCGCCCACGCGGACGTTCCCACGCGCGTCGAATCTACTGAACGGCATTTCGTCGCTCTCGGAGAAACTGCCGGTCTACGCGCGCACGCTAACGTTCCGCGTCACGGTGCGCGACGAGAACCTTGGCGCGGGCGGCATCGACTGGGACGACGCGCAGGTCACCGTCGCGGACAGCGGTCCGTTCGAGGTGACCGGGCCGACGTCCGGCACGGTTTGGAACGGCGGCGGCGAGGTGACGTGGAACGTGAACGGCACGGACGCGGCGCCGGTCAATGCGGCGCTGGTCGACATTTACCTTTCGACCGACGGCGGCCAGACCTTTCCGACGCTTCTCGCGGGAGGTACTCCGAATGACGGCAGTGAGTTCGTGACCACGGACGGCATCGCGACCACGACGGCGCGAATCAAGGTCGTCGGCACGGGCAACATCTTCTTCGATTACAACCCAGCCGACTTCACGATCGAGTCGTGCTTTCCGGCCGATCCGGTCGCCGGCGAACCGGACCCGATCGCGAAGAACCGTTACGTCTCGTTCGTGCCGCCGCAGGGCGGATCGGAGTCTTCGCTTCGCGTGCGGCTGGTGGATCTGCCGGCACCGTTTGCGGGGTTTGTGAACCAGGTTCGGTGGGTCGGGCCGCCGCAGACGTTTCAGGACAGCAAAGGCGGGACGTTCGTGGCCGCGGAACTGCAATGCGCGCCGTACGTGGCGGACTGGAGCACGATCGGCCTGCTGAATGTTTACGGTGACGCGGTGATCCCGGGCGCGACGTATGGCATCGCGGCGGAGTCGTGCGGCGGCACGGTCGCGGCCGGCGACGAGGTGATGGTCAGCACTTGCGCCTGGGGCGACATCGTCGAACCGTTTTCGGGCAGCGGCTCCGCGCAGCCGAACTTCACGGACATTTCGAGCGTGGTGGATGCGTTCTTGAGCGACGCGGCGAGCCCGGGCAAGTCGCGGGCCCAGCTTCAGCCGAACGTGCCCGATCCGAGCGTGCAGGTGGACTTCAACGACGTGTCGGCCGCGGTCAGCGCGTTTCTCGGGCAGGCGTACCCGTATGCCGGACCGGCGTCGTGCCCGTAGGCCTCGGGCGATCGCCACGGGCAAGCTGGCTCTACGGCGTACTCCTTCGCTCAGCGTTTTTCCTGTCGCCTGCGTACCAATAAAGCCTTGAGAATCGCGCGTTTGCCCATGCCACCCGCGCCGTACATCTACCCCTACGCGCTGTCCGCGTGCTCGACGTAGGCGATGACCTTGTGGACGAGGCGGGCGGCGAGGAACTCGGTGGCGGTCTGTCCGGGGATGGGCATGACCTCGACCAGGTCGGCCGCGACGACGCGCTTCTCGGCGGCCACGAGGCGCAGCAGACCGGTGACCTGGTACCAGTCGAGGCCACCGGGTTCCGGCGTGCCGGTGCCCGGCGCGTAGGCCGGGTCGAACCCGTCGATGTCCAAGGTCACGTAGACGACATCGCCGAGCGTGTCGAGCACGCGATCGACCCAGTCCTCGTCGCTGTGGCAGTCGCGTGCGGAGATGGGCTTGATGCCGGAGCGCTTGAGAAAGCGATGCTCGGACTCGTCCACGGAACGAATGCCGACCGGCACGATAGAGGCCCCCATCTCGACCGCGCGGCGCATCACGCAGGCGTGGGCGTACTTGGTGCCGAGGTACGACTGGCGCAGGTCGAGGTGGGCGTCGATCTGGAGAATCGACAGCTTCTTGTGCTTGGCCATGACGGCGCGAATCAGGCCGGAGGAGATGCTGTGATCCCCACCGAGGGCGAAGAGAAACTTGCCGTCGCCAACAACGCGTTTGGCGGTCTTGAAGAGATCGTGGTGCATCGCCTCGGGGCCGGCGAGGTTGGGCTCGATGGGATCGAGCGTGGCGATGCCGACCTCGTAGCAGGTCGCGCACAGCTCGTCGTCGAAGAGCTCGACCTGGCGTGACGCGCGGAGGATGGCGTCGGGCGCGTCGCGCGTGCCGGGCTGGTAGCTGGTGGCCGCGTCATACGGCACCGGCAGGATGACGTAGCGCGCGGCGTCGTAATCGGCGTGCGGCGGCTCGAGCCCGAGGAAGTTCTGCGGAATCTGGTTTGGCATCGCCGGTCTCCTGGGTCCAACTCCGCGAGCACATGATCGCTTTGAGTGGCGGCGTTAGCCGGCGTCTTGGTCCTGGGCGATCGGGTCCGGCGGCGCGATATCGCGCAGGGCGCCGGTCAATTTCTCCAGCCGGCGGAAGAGCCGGCGCGGCTCGCGCTTTTTCGCCTTGACGAGCGCGTATTGTGCGATGAGCGGGAACGTCAGCGACGCGCAAGAATAGACCACGACGTTGTTTTCGTAGGCGTCCTTGAGCTTGCCCCAACTGCGCGCTTCGGACGGCGTCGCCCCGGACAGCCCGCCCCAGTGCGGCGAGTCGGTCGTGAGCTGGATGAAATAGTCGTGCCCGCCCTTCGAGGGATCAAGCAGAATCTGGTGGAGCGTGGGCTGCGTCTGCAGGTAGAAATTTTTCGGTGAGCCGCCGCCGATTTCTACCACGCCGTTTCGGTCCGCGTCGCGCACGATGGCGGCCGTCTCGATCACATCCAGGATCGGGTTGAGGTTCAATTCCTTGCCGTGCAGCACCGGCATGATCAGGTTCATTCCGATGGAGGAATCGCCTGGGGAGGAGGTGAAGACGGGCACGTCGTATTCGGCGGCCGTCGCGACGAACGACTTGTCCGGGTGCGGGGCGGAGGCCCGGACGGCTGTTCCGAGCCGATGGTGCAGCGTGGCCGTGGAAAACGGCGTGGACGTGTCCATTCTCTCGACCGCCTCGAGGATGACCCGGTCGGTGGCCATGAGCGTTTCATCGTCGGCGATGAAGACATCGTAGATGCGGGCGACGCCTTCGTTGGCGAGCTCGTTGTCGTCGACCTCGGGGCTGCCCTGCACCATGGGCATCGCGTAGGGGCGGTGCAGGTCATGATAGAGATTCGCGCCGGTCGAGATGACGAAATCGACAAAGCCGTTTTTGATCAGGGAGTTGAAGATGCCGCTCATGCCGATCGGGGTCATGGCCCCGGCGACCGTCAGGGCAACGGTCGCGTTGTCATCGATCATGCGGGCGAAGAGCTTCGCGGCGGCGGCGAGTCGGCGGCCGTTGAAGCCGCTTTTCGCGTAGACGTTGTCGATCAGATCCACGACGGCCTCGTTGCCCTCGAGCCGAAGCGGCTCGATCATCGGGCCGTCCAACCAGCGCTGCGCTTTGGGGCAGGCTCCCTTGTGCTTTTCATTCGGCATGGAAAGGCAGGTCGTCTCGCTACATGATGAAGACAGCGGCCGCCACGGCCGTCGTCCAGAGTCCGTTCTTGTCACCTTCGACGGTTTGGACCACGGCGCGCGTCTTCACGATCAGGCCCTTCGCCTGATAGGTCTCCTTGCGCTCGTTGTACGCCGAGTCGGGATCGAGATCGATGCCGAGGGTGGTCGCGAGCATGGTGGCGGCCATGTCCTCGACGTAGTCGGCGCAGGATCGCTGTGTCATTCCGAATCCGTGGTGTTCGGAGATGTAGCCGTGGTGCGTCTTGTTCGCGGGCAGGGCCAAGCCGATGCCGGCACAACCGAGACGGTTGGGCTCGTTGGTACGCGACTCGGCGAGCACGCAGAAGACGATCTGGCCCGGCGTGAGCTCCTGAAGCCCGCGCTTCTGCGACACGATCTGACACCCTGGAGGGTAAATGCTGCTGACGCGGACAAGATTGAACTCGGCGATGCCGGCGACACGAAGCGCTTCCTCAAACGACTGGAGGTTCTGACGGTGCTTGCCGGCACCTTTCGTAAAGAACATTTTCCTCGGAACCAACGTGCTGTCCAATAGTGTCTACTCCATCGCGTTGTCGGGAATCGGGCCGCACCAAGATCAAAACCAAGGGGATTGTAGCGACTCGGCGCGACGCGGCAAGAGCGGGCGCGTCGGTGGCTTCAGGAATCAGCAGGCGAGTCGAGAAGGAGCTGTCGGAGCGCGTCCTGAATCCCGGCGAGTGCGCGCCCGCGGTGGCTGATGCGGTTCTTCTCGCCGGGCTCGAGCTCGGCCACGGTCTTGCCCATGCGCGGGATGAGAAAATGCGGATCGTAGCCGAATCCGTTGGCGCCGCGCGGGTCGTCGACGATCAGGCCCTCGACGGCACCGTCGGACACGAGCTTCACCTCGGTGCCGCGGGCCACCACCACGCAACAGCGGAACCGAGCTGAGCGGCGCTCGTCGGGAATGCCCCTCAGGGCGGCGATGAGCTTGGCGTTGTTGGCCTTGTCATCGGCGTCGTCGCCGGCGTAGCGCGCGGAGCGAACACCCGGCGCCCCGTCGAGGGCGTCGACCTCGAGTCCGGAGTCGTCGGCGAGCACCCAGCCGCCGGTACGTCGGCCGTAGTGCAGCGCTTTGAGGCGCGCATTGCCTTCGAACGAGGAGGCGTTTTCCACCGGTTCGGGCATGTCGGGAAAGGCGGCCAGGCTCGCCATGCGAACGGGCAACGTGGCGAGCACTTGCCGCACCTCGCGCAGCTTGCCGGAGTTCGAGGTGGCGATGAGGAGCGTCTCGGGCTCTACCATGGGGTCGGCTCCGACTTTTCCGGCAGGTGGACGAGGCGGGATGGCATCGCCACGAAGGATCCGTCGTCCGCCCGAACCTTGAAGATGCGTCCGTTGACCAGGTTGTACTGAAGGGCTTTGTTTTTCTGAAGGTCGCGGACGGCCTGACTGTAGTAGGAGCGCCCGTCGGAGCCAATCACGACGCCGTCCGGCCCGAAAAGCCCGACGGTCACGATGCTGGAGGAGCGATCGTGATAGTAGTAGGCCTCGAACCCCTGCTTGCGCAGGAGGGCGCAGAAGTCGGCCGCGGCCTGCTTGTACTCGCTGAACGTATCGGTCGGTTCGAAGGCGGCGACCTGAAGGGTGTAGGTGCCCGTCGCTCGGCGCAAGTCCCACGCGGGGTTGCCGACGTCGGGCTGCGGCGTGCGGACGAGCATCGCACCGAGAAAGAGGTGTCGCCCATCCTCGGTGCCGAGCCGCTTGATGTAGTCGATGTCGCGGCGAAGCTCAGGCGGCGTCGCTCGGCGGTTGGTGGCTTTGTCGAGGGGCCGCTCGTAGCCGCCGTAGTAGATGCGGGCGACGTCGTCGGGGCCGTCCCGCAGGTAGACCTGGTCGGCGCGAATTCCGGGCGTGACCTTGAGGGTGTCGACGAGCTGCTGCGCGATCTGCATCCGGCTCGGGCCCTTGATCTCGCTGCACAGGATCGTCCACCCTGCCTGCTTCCCGGCCCGGGGCGCGGACGCGCATCCGACGGCCGAGAGGCCGGCCAGAGTCGTTGCGAGTAGTGCCGCCAGACGGCACCAAACGACAGGATGTCTCGTTGAGCGCGGTCGCATCATTGCCTCCGGCGCAGCGCCTTTTCCTGGGCGGTGACGAGCTGTTTGATCCCGCGTTTGGCCGCACGCAGGAGTCGGTCCAGCTCGCTCTGAGAGAACGTCGCCTCTTCTCCGGTGCCCTGCACCTCGATGAACCGGCCGCCGCCGGTCATGACGACGTTCATGTCGACGGCGGCGGCAACGTCTTCACTGTAGTCAAGATCGAGGAGGACACGGCCTTTGACCACGCCTACGCTGACGGCCGCCACCGGCTCGCGGACCGGCGAGCCCTGGACGAGCTTGTCGCGCCGGGCGGTTCGTATGGCGTCGCACAGGGCGACGTAGGCACCGGTGATGCTGGCGGTGCGCGTGCCGCCGTCCGCCTGGAGGACGTCGCAATCGATCAGGATTGAGTTTTCGCCGAGGGCACTCATATCCACCACGCTGCGCAGCGATCGGCCGATGAGCCGTTGGATTTCCTGGGTGCGTCCGTCGATCTTGCTGCGGTTTCGGTTGCGGCGGGTGTGCGTCGCGGAGGGAAGCATGTCGTACTCGGCCGTCACCCAGCCGAGGCCCTGGTCCTTTCGCCACGGGGGCACGCCGGGCTCGAAGCAGGCGGTGCAAAGCACGATCGTGTCGCCGCAGGTGATGCGCACGGACCCGGCGGCGCGTTTGGTGTACCCGCGCTCGATGGTCACCGGGCGAAGTTCGTTGGCTCGGCGGTTGTGGGCTCTCGTCACGTCGAGGGCATCCTACTGGCGTTGGGCGTCGATCGTTCGCGTTTGGGCGTCGCGCGGCGTGGGCAAGGAGTCGCGACGGGCAAGCTTCATTGAACGCGTCCGCAACGACCGACGGCTTTCGTTTCGTCGCACGCAATGTGCAGCCGCTGCGGAATGGTCTGCTTGCCCATGCCACCCGCACTCGTACCGCAGTGGCGCGACGATACGTGGCGAGTGCGGCAATGTCAACGAACGGAGTTGATCCATGCTTCGAGCAGGTCGCAGGGCGCGCGGCCTCGTGCCGAGGCGTCGAAGGTGCGCTGCGTTTCGCCGCCGGATTCTATCGTGAGCCAGAGGGATTCGTCCGGCATGGCCGGTCGGACGCGATCGGCCCATTCGACGACGACGGCCGAGTCCTGTCGCTGTAGCTCGTCGAAACCGAGGGCGACGAACTGATCGACGTTCGTCAGCCGGTAGGCGTCGAGGTGATACAGCGTCAGCCGGCCGGCGTACTCGTTGATGAGCGTGAACGTCGGGCTGGTCACGGCGCGGTCGTCGCTTATGGCGTTGCCAACGGCAACGCCCTTGACGAAGTATGTCTTGCCCGCGCCGAGTTGACCGACCAGACCGACGACGATCTCGCCGATGAGCACGCGGCCGAGCGCGGCGCCCAGCGCATGCGTTTCTTCGGTCGAGTTGGATGTGAAGCGGTGATTCTTCGTAGCGTCACTCAATGGACGAACCCTCTCGGCTGAAGCGGCGCGGCATGGCCGTGCCGGTCGATCAACGTCAATCCCTGCTCTGTCACCGTACCCACGCGAAAGAGCGGTAGGCCCGCGGCCTCGGCACGAGCGGCCGGGTCGCCGGAATCCGCCACGGCCAGGAGTAGCTCGAAGTCCTCGCCGTCGCTGAGGACGTGGTCGAGCGGCGTGATGCCGTCGGACGCCGACATCGTTCGCGCGGCCTCGCTGGTCACATCTTCGAGCAGCGCGGTGTCGAGTGCAGCGCCCGCGCCGGACGCGTCACACATGCGCCATAGATCGAGTGAAAGGCCGTCGGTGACGTCGATCATGGCATGGAGGTCGGCGGCAAGCAACCGGGCCAATGCGAGCGCTTCGCGGATTCGTGGGGTGAAGCTCAGGTGTCGGCTGCGCCGGCTTCCACCGAGCGGACCGGTGACGTACAGACCATCACGCGGACGTGCGCCAGAGCGCATGACGGGCTCGATTTCCGGATAGGGTTCTGCCACGACTGCGACGTCGATCGCCAGGGGCGCGTTCCAACGCGTCGTATCGCCGCCGGCGAGGGTGACGTCGAGCGCCCCGGCTGCTTCCAGCGCGCCATCCATCAACGATTTCGCCTGTTCCTCGGACATCGCGGTCGATAGTGCCAGTGAGACGGTGACGGCGACCGGCCGCACCGCCATGGCCGCACAGTCGCTCAGGCAGGAGTTGACGGACTTTCTGCCGATGGCGTCGTAGGGGTGCTCACGGGTGTCGAAATGGCGTCCGTCGAGCAGCATGTCTGACGAGAAGAGCGCGATCGCGCCGGCCACCTCGACGACGGCCATGTCATCGCCGATCACACCCGGTGCCGCGGTGTTGGTGCGAGCTCGCAACCACGTAACGAAGTTGAGTTCGTCCAAGGCCATCGCGGAGCATGGTACCGCGCGGTCGGTCCCGGCGGTACACGCTCATGCCGTGCCGGCGGTCGCGTCGATAATTCCAAAACGCGCCTTGTCCGGTCACTCGATCGGAGTGAGGATGGGCGGGTCGAAGTTCAGCGAATCCGGGTCGTCGGGCGGGCACTCAGCGGGTCAGGAGGAACGAATCCATGAATGCATCTCGTTTGCGTTGTGCGGCGGCGTGGTTGATCGCGGCCGCGGGTGTGCTCGCGCTTCAAGCATCGGCGTGGGCATGCGGCGGGTTTTTCTGCCAGGCGATTCCGATCGATCAGGCCGGGGAGCAGATCATCTTTCGGCAGGACGGCAATGCGGTGACGGCCGTCGTGCTGATCCAGTATCAGGGCGATGCGACGGACTTCTCGTGGGTCGTGCCCGTGCCGGGCATTCCGGAGCTGTCGACCGGGAGTGATCTCGTGTTCGCGCCACTCGAACTCGCCACGCGACCGAACTTCAATCTGACGACGACCGGCTCGGCGTGCCAGTTCGACGGTCCGGTCTTTCTCAACGGCGGGCCTCAAGCACCCGGCGACAACACGTCCGGCGAGGATGGCGGCGGCGTGGATGTGCTCCAGTCGCTGGCGGTGGGTCCGTTTGCGGTGCAGATCGTGTCGAGCAACGATGCGAATGCGCTGGCGACGTGGCTGGATGATAACGGCTATGACCTGACGGATCGCGGCCGGGAGCTGGTCGCGCCGTACGTCGACGAGGGCATGAACTTCGTGGCGCTGCGTCTGCAGCAGGATCAGGGCGTCGGCGACATTCAGCCGCTGATCATGCGGTATACGACAGACATGCCGATGATTCCGATTCGATTGACGGCCGTGGCGGCGCAGCCCGATATGGGGGTGCTGGTGTGGATACTCGGGCCGGCGCGGGCGGTGCCGCTGAACTATCTGCATGTCATTCCGAATTACACGCGTTTGAACTGGTATGCCGGGACGCGGAACGCGTATGCGAGTTACCAGGGGCTCATCACGGCGGCGATGGACGAGGCCGGCGGGCAGGGTTTCGCGACGGACTACGCCGGGCGCGACTTGGACGTGCTGTCGCAGTTGCCGGATCCCGCAAGCTACGGCGACGAGCTGGCGCGTATCGCGGCCGTCACCGACGACGCGGAGGCGATTGCGGACTTGGCGTCGGGCTTCGTGTTTCCGCAGGACAAGGTGCTGGAAATCCTGCGGCGGGAACTGCCGCTGGCGACCGGCGAGGACGAGTTTATCTACTCGGTGCCGGCGCTTCTGGCGGACGAGTTTTCGTCGGACGAGTTGGCGGCCGCCCGCAGTGCGCTGGTCGTCGAGCTGAACGACACGGTGATCGGTCCGCTCGAGGAGACGCGGGCGGTGTTCGACGGGGACTACTACCTCACGCGGCTCTACACGACGCTGTCGCCAGAGGAGATGACGCTCGATCCGGAGTTTTCCTATAACCCGAACCTGGCCAATCAATCGCTCGAGCGCGACGCGACGCTCGACCTTGCCTGCACGCTCTCGGGAACGAAGTGGTCGCTGACGCTGGGCCCGGGTACCGGCCGCGACGGGGAAGTGGTGATCGAGGGTTCGGGCACGCCGCCGGGCTTCTCCCCGCCCACGATCGATCAGGACGCGGTGTGGCGCAGTGAGGAGGTTACCGAGTCGGGAGCGCCAACCGTCGTGACGCAAAAGGCATTCGACGTCGCGCAGGTCATCGGCGAGAGCGACGGCGTGGCGCTGTGCGGCGCGGGTGTCGGTCAGTGCGGGGCGGGCGTCGCGATGGTCATGCTGTTTTGCA
>Ga0210110_1000407_pt1 | contig 14461 bp, 12 predicted proteins | sample China_Galinas_PW_2_FD_184865 | JGI IMG/M metagenome (GOLD analysis project Ga0210110, IMG submission 184865) | Wetland microbial communities from San Francisco Bay, California, USA, that impact long-term carbon sequestration - China_Galinas_PWB_D1... | ecosystem: Environmental > Aquatic > Marine... | reverse complement strand
TGCCGCCGTACGATCCCTTTACGGCCTGTACGCTACAGTATGATGCTTATGGTCTTGGCGAGTACGACGTCTCGATCTCGCTCTCACCGACCAAGTCGCGACAGGCCGCCTGCGATAATCTGGCGTTGGCGCAGGGGGACGGCGCGGGTGCCGGCGGGCTGTTCGTGTCCAACGCCGAGGTGCTTGAGCCGGCCGCCATCGAACTAGACCCGGTGACCGGCGTCACTACTTCACCGATCGAGCTTTCCGGGAGACCCGGTGGCGGCAGTGAAGGTTTGGCGTTCGACGGCTCCGACCTGTGGTTCATGGAAGGCGGGCGGTATCCGCGAATCTTCCGGCAGGACGGCGTATCGTCGACGGTCATCGACAGCTTCGACACTTGGGCGGGTTCGGGGTTCTACAGTGACCTGACCGAACTCGGCGGCAAGCTCTTTCTGCTCGACTACATCGACGACGCGATTCACGTGCTCGACGCAGCGACCGGTCGCTTCGAGTGTACGGTGCCCGTGGGGGATCGCGGCGGCGTTTCCATCTCGGGTGGGCTGGCGGCGCTGACTGGTCCGAATCGTCTCTACGCCGCGGATGCGTTCCACACGCAAGGCATCTACGAGATCACGATGTCGGGCGGGATTACCAACACGCTGCCTCCGCCGGACCTGCGGCCGATCGCGCTCGGCGCGATCGGAGCGGGCGGCCCGTCGATGACATCCGCGGATTCGCTTCTGTTCGTAGGGGACTGGGAGCACGACGGCGTCGACGTTCTAACCCGCGCGGGTCATCTGGTGGACGGCATCGACTTGTCGTTTCCGGTCGCGTCCTGCGGCGGCAACGGCAACAGCCTATTGCTTGGCGACGGCGATCTCGACGGAGACCTCGACCTGGTCGACGTCATGCGGCTTCAACGCTGCTTCGGCTTATCCGGCGGCTTGGACGACATGTGCGCCACGTCGGACCTGACCGGCGACGGCCGCGTCAACCTGGCGGATGTGGCGCTGTTTGCGATGAGCGTCACCGGCCCGTGACGTGAGAGGACAGATAGCGGCGTCGTGGCGGCACGGCAGGAGTGTCGCTGCGGCGTTCGCTCTTTCATCATGCGGACGCGTCGTGGCCGGCGTGATCGCCGTGGCTGGTTGTCTTCCAGAGCCTCAGTCGCAGCCCGTTGGCGATCAGCAGGAGCATGACGATCGCGGCCGTGGCGTCCACCGGGCCAACGGCAAGGTCGGTACCTCCGGCATGATGCGACCCGCCTCCCAAGGCCGCCAGCCCAAAGCTGTCGATGAGCCAGCCGGTGCCGACGGCCACGACGCTGATCGCGCCCAGATAGATCCCGACGCCCCACCGGCCGGCGTGCTTGAGCACGATCATCATGGTGGCGACGTTGGTGGCCGGGCCGGCGAGCAGAAAGACCAGGGCCGCGCCCGGACTCAATCCCTTGGCGATCAACGCGGCCGCGATCGGTGTCGAGGATGTGGCACACACATAGAGGGGAAGTCCCACGAGCAGCATGAGCAGCAGGGCGAGCGGTCCGGCGCCGACGTGCCGCTCGAGAAAGCCAGCCGGCATCAACGCCGACGCCAGTCCGGCGAGTGCAAACCCGGCGACGAGCCACGGCGCGAGGTCCGCGATCATCTCGACGAAGCCGTAATGCACAGCGGCGAGCCATCGCGGTCGGCCGTCCTCGGCCGGCGGCGTCGCTGCGTGGCACGAGTCGCCGCTGCAACAGGACGCGTCTTCGCTTGAGTTCGCATCGGACTCGGTGTCACCGGCCGGCGGCACCTCCGCATCCGAACGCGAGTTGATCAATACGCCCGCGATCAGCGCGGTGACGGCAGCCGCGAGGGGTCGCGCCACCGCCAATACCGGCCCGAGCAGGGCGTAGGAGATGGCGATGGAGTCCGCACCCGTTTCCGGGGTGGAGATCAGGAAGCTCAAGAAAGCGCCTTTGCCGGCCCCGTTCTTGCGAAGCGAGGACGCGACAGGGATCACGCTGCACGAGCACAGCGGCAGGGGTACGCCGATGGCCGCCGCCTTCACGACCGACGAGAAATTCGAGCCGCCCAGGTGCTTCGTGAGCTTCTCGATCGGCAGAAGGACGTAGACGAACCCGGCAACCCCGAAACCGGCCAGAAGCCAGAAGGCGGAGTCCGTCAGCAGTTGCCAAACGCCCGTCCACCATAAACTGAGCCATTGGATCATCATCATGCGCTCCGACCGCTGAGTTGAGCATAACGCGCAGAGATCGCATCGCAAACGGCGACCGATCAAGCCGCGCCATAGAACGGCAGCGCCTTGAGGTGGGTGCGGGTGTGGACGAGTTTGACGATCGCGTCGACTTCGTCGTTGGTCAGCGGCGTGACGAAGGACTCGGCCGGGCGCCGCGCGACGGTGTAGACCTGGACATAATCGATCGTGCCGTCCGCGCCGGTGATGTCATTGAGCCGATCGCAATAGGCGGCCAACTCCGTGTCATCGGGGGGGACGCCGTCGAGCCGCATGAAGAGCGATTGAATCACGACCGGTCGCACGCGCGCGGCCGCGATGATGTTGTCGATCACGTGTTGGAGCGGGTAGTTCGGGCGGTCGACGCGCTGGAAATAGGCTTCCGTTCCGGCGTCGAGCTTGGCCCAGATCTCACCGTGGTTTTCGTCCATGATGCGCAGGCTGCGCTCGACTTGCGGCCGGGTCAGGTAGCATGCGTCGGTGATGAGGACGATCTTGGTTTCGCCCAGCCCGGCTTCGCGCTTCAACTCGGCGGCCAGCTCCACGCATTCGGCGAACACCTTGCACGTCGTCGGCTCGCCGTCGCCGGAGAAGGCGATGTCATTGATCCGCCGCAGTTCCGGGGGCACGCTGCAAAAACCGGCATCCTCAAAAAGCCGACCGGAGACCGCGTCGTGGATCATCGCCCCGAGCTCCTCTCGAACCGCGGCCGGGTCGACGTGGCGCACGCGCGGCGTGACCGTCCGATCCACCTGGCAGTACACGCAGTCGAAGTTACACGCGGTGTCCGGGTTGAGGTTGACGCCGATGCTCAGGCCGCCGCTTCGTCGCGAGATGACCGGGTAGACGTAGACGTTCTCGCGCCAATGGCGCGAGTGATTGGCGTATTGCGGCAGCGACACCGGTTGTTTGGCCGACTCGTCGATGGTCACGCTCCGTGCAGGCTGGGGCGACAGTCGCCGACAATTCGATCGCGCGGCTCGCTCCCCCGCGCGGCGATGCCCGCACCCGATCGATCAGTCGCCGTCGACGGGCGGGAGCACCACGTGATTGTAGCGCAGCAGCGTGCCTTTGGCCCGCTCCAGATCGATGATGGCGACGTTGAAGTCGACGATGAATTGCATCATCGCCCGTCGTGTATCGGCGAGGGACCGCCGGGCGGACAGTTCCGAGTTGAGCGTGTTGATGTCCTTGCGCTCGGCACGCTCGACGATCGAATCGACCTCGCGCACGCGCGACTCGGCCGCCTCGAACGCCGGGCCGATCTGATCGTACGACGTATTCAGTTCGCGCACGGCCACGTTGATGTCGAGCAGCGTGTTCTCGTAGGTCTGCTGCAGGGCGGCTCGTTGCTGTGTGTAGGTCAACTGAGCCCGGCGGTATTGGGCTCGCGGGCCGCGGTTGCCGATCGGCATCTCGAACTCGACGCCGTACTGGTACTCGATGAAGTTGTAGGCCGTCGCCATGTCCCAGGCGTCCGAGTTATCGTTGCCCAGGCCGGAGGACGTGGCACTGAAGCTCAGGTCCAGTCGCGGCAGTTCCTGGTTCTTGGCCTGACCGACGGCGATCTTGGCGGATTTGACCCGGAGCTCCTGCTCCTTGATTTCAGGCCGATTTTCGAGTCCGGCCTGCGCCTCCGCCAGCGGATCGACGATCACGCGCACGAGGCTTGGAAAGTCCGTCGGAATGATCTCGACGTTGTCGGCCAGATTGAGGTCATCACTGTTCATGAGTGAGATGAGCTGATCCTCACGGTCGAACACGTTTTTCACGCGGCTCACGAATGTCGCTCGCTCCTGGGCGAGGTTGGCCTCCGTCGCGGCGAGTTGAACCGGGATGACGTCAAAATCACGGCGGGCCTCGAGGTAGTCGAGGATCTGCTCGAACTGGGCCAGCAATCTGGCACTGACCACGACGTCACGGCGCGCCTCCACCAGTCGCCAGTAGGCTTCCTCGGCTTGGCGCAGCACATCCCGAACCTGCGTTTGAAAGCTGTAGCGGCTGATCCGCCGGTTGTATTGGGCGATGTGCACCTGCGCGAGGTTCGCGTCGATGCCGAAGTTTCGCATCATGGGTTGCCGAACCGAAAGCACCAGGCCGTTGGTGTACACCTTCGCGATTGACTGAAACTGGAAGTTGGTCTTGTTGCGTCCCATCGTCCAACTACCGGAGATCGAGGCACCCGTAGGCAGCGTTTTGCGAATCCCCGCCGCAGCGGTCATCGTGTCCGCGTAGGTCGCCTGCAGGGCGTTCACAGACGGCCGGTCAACCTGGTCTCGCGTGTACGAGGTGAAAAACACGGCGTCGAACACGGACTCCGCCTCGACAAGACGCGTGGTCTCGATGGCCGGGTTGTAGCGCTGAACCTCGATCGTGTAATTGTTCGCCAGGACGCGGTGCAGAAATTCCTCCAACGACAGGCGCACCTGCTTGGGGCGGCGAATCGGCTTGGCGATCTCTAACGCCCGGAGGATGAGCTCGGCGTCTTGCTTCTTTTTCGCCGCTTCTTGATGCCGCCCATCGGCCTCGAGTTTCTTGGCCTCGTTCCGGAGATCGTCCACCTGCTTCATGGCACGCTCGTGATCCGTTTCCGGATCCGGGATGTGCCAGTTCAAGCGGTCCCACGGAATAACCGTGCCGTCGGGCGTGGTCACCTCGACCGGAGGCTCCATGTTCACTTTCTTTGTTCGCGCGTCGTCTCCCGACGTGTCTTTCTCCTGTGAATCCTGAGCGAGCGAGGTGTGCACGAGCGAGAGGGCGATGGCGATGGTCGCCAGCACGGACCCGAGCGTGGCGGGGTGGTACACAAACGGCGTTCGTTTCGAGCATTCTCTTCGACGCATGAACATCACTCCAGAGATCGCACGGTTGCCGGCAGCATTGCGACGAGCATCGCCACGCGCCCGCGCCAGGCACGTCTCGACGTATCGACGCCAGGATCGTATCCTCAGACCGTCAACGACGTCAATCGGTGCCTTGGATCGGTTCCACGGCTCGACAAGATCATGCGCCGCGACCCGACGAGGCACTCAGCGTCGATGGCCCGTCCAAGGTGTGAATTCCGGCGGCCGTTCTGTACGATAGGCGTGATGAGCCCCGGCCGTGCTGCCGGCGCTGGTGAGATGCTCGGCATGTGGAAACGAATTCTCCGCCAACCTCTGGATGATGTGCTCGCCTGCCTCGAGCCGCTCTTTATGGCACGGAAGCCGTTGTTCGTCATGATCCCGCTGATGGTGTCGGCCATCGTGGTGTGGGTGGTGTACGTGCCGATCCACGAGCTTCTGCACGCCTACGGATGTATGTGGACCGGCGGCACCGTGACGGAGCTGCAAATCTCCGGGCGGTATCTGGGGGCCTTTTTCGCCAAGTACTTCCCCTTCGTCGTGACCCATTCCGAATATGCCGGCCGGCTCTCCGGCTTCGACACGCACGGCTCGGATCTGTGCTACATGGCGACCGTGTTCTTGCCGTTCATGCTCTCCGTGCTGATCGGGATCCCGCTGATCAAGGCGATCCGGGGAAGGCGGAGGCCGATCCTGTTCGGGGCGGCGGTCGTGATCGGTCTGGCCCCGTTCTACAACTTGACCGGCGACTACAACGAGATGGGCACGATCATCGTCACCCGCGCGGCGACGCTCGGTACGTCGAATCCGCCGGTGTTCGCGGGGCTGCGTCCCTACTCGGACGACATCTTCAACCTGTGGTACCTGCTGTTCGCCGACCCTGCGAAGCTCGGGCTGAAGTCAGTCGGGGGCACTGTGCTGGCCGGCGTGGTGATGATGCTGGCCTTCGTGGTCGGCCTGATGCTGTCCTTTCTGACCTACTGGATGGGGCACCTGGTCGCATGCGCCCTGCACATCCGAGGCAAGGCGGCGGCACCGTCTGCCAAAACGTGAGCGCGCCGCTCCCGAGTAAGTTGCGCGATGGAACGGGCCTGACACCCAAAACTCGGGTCGTGGTTGTATACCGATGGGGTGTCGCTTAGTACTACAACGCTAGGTCGTTCTGCCGTCCTGGGGCGAAACTCTGCGTTTTCCGCGGCCAGGGTGCTTCCTCGCTCCCGATAAATGGTGGGCCCGTGAAGCGAAGAACGCTGAGCCCGCCGAACCGCAGCAGAGCGGGTTTTCGATGCCGAAAACGGCGATTTCGGCCATTGCATCCTAGCGTTGTAGTATTAGAGCCGATCGACGCGGGGGGCACCCTCCTCGCGTTCTCGCTCGCGTTCGGTGGCCTCGCGAAGGATGCGCTTCTCGGTGTCACTCAGGCTCTGAATCCCGACGTCGTGGACCTTCTTCAGGATGCGATCCACCTCTTCGGCATCGACCCGGCGCTGCTGGACCTGCTGCTGAAATGACCCTGCGCCCGGACGCCGCGTGCTGCCCTGTGGACGCGCGCGGGGAATGCGCCACTCCGTGCCGGACCACCAGCGGTCGCCCTTCAGCCCCCACCACACGCCGAACGCGAGACCTGCCAGGTGACACGCCTCGCCGCCATAATTCTTTCCTTTGGTGATCACCATCACCACGGCAATGCCGCCGAAGATGATCGCCGCCGTGCGCAATCTCATCGGAAATAGAAAGTAGATATAGACCGTGGCATACGGAAAGAGCACGGCCACGATGCCCAGTAAGCCATAGATGCACCCGGAAGCGCCGATGGCCGGCAGGTTCGGGTCGAGCCAATGTTGCGAACCGAGAATGACGTAGAAGATGTTGCCGACCAGGCCCGCCACGGTGTACACCCAGAAGAACTTCTTGGCCGACCACATGCGCTCCAGTGGACGCCCGAGGAAGTGCAACACCAGCATGTTGAAGAAGATGTGGCCGAGCCCGTTGGGATCGTGCAGGTATTGCGCCGTGATCAGCCGCCATAGCTGACCGTGCATGACGCCGGTGGCCGTCAGCCACCCATACCCGTAAATGAAATTCCCGAGCGGCCGGGAAAGCTGGCCGAGCACCCACAAGGCCACGTTGATCGCGATGATCGTGGTGACGATGCTGCCGCCGAGCAGGCGGCTGCTGTACGGGCCGCGCCACCCTGGTCCGGCAGTCCTGCCGGTCGGCCTTGCGTAATCTCTGTCCTGCCAGCTCATGAAAACCCCGGGCTAGTCGCTGGCCTCACGCCGCATGAAATAGACACCGAGCGCCGCCAGCGTCTTACCGTCGCGAATTCGGTCCTCCCTCATCATCCGGGCCACTTCCTTCATGTCAACGACTTCGGCGACGATCTGTTCGCCTTCGTCGAGGTTCTGGCCAACTTGCGTGAGGCCGGTCGCGATGAACGCATACATGGCCTCGGACAGAATCCCCGGCGAGGTGTAGAAAGTCGTCAGCGGCCGCATGACCTCCGCCGAATAGCCGGTTTCCTCGATCAATTCGCGGGCGGCGGTGACGATGGGTTCCTCGCCGGGCTCGCGCGTGCCGGCCGGCAACTCCCAGAGCTCTTCCCCGACGGCGTGACGAAACTGGCGAATCATGACCATCCGAGCATCGGCGGTCACGGCGAGCACGACCACGGCGCCGGGATGAACAGCGACGTCGCGGATGAACCGGCGGCCGCCCGGCTCCGCGTAGGTACGCCGTTCGATTCGGAACCGGCGTGCCTCGAGCAGCGTTTCGACGTTGGTGGGCGTTCTGTCGTCAGGGTGGGCCATATTCGAGTGCGTGATTATAGGAGTCCGCCTCAAAAACGACAATCGACGCAGTGCCCGACGTCCACCCAAGCGTATGTGGGGCGACTTGTTCTTGGGCGTGGCGCTACTATCATGGCGGATTGCTCACGTGGCGCAATCGCCAGGGCCAACTACATGAAGAATCGCGCGATCATACTCGGCTCAACCGGCTCTATCGGCTGTAGCTCGCTGGACGTGGTGCACGGTCTGGGCGACGACTGGGAGGTCGTCGGCCTCGCCGCCGGCAGGGACGGCGCCAAACTCGCCTGGCAGGCCAATGCCCATCACCCGGCTGCGGTGGCGATATCGGACGCGGACCGAGGTTTATCGTCCCTGATGGACGGCCTCAGCACGCCCTGTGAGATTTTCTCCGGTCCGGATGCGCTCCTGGAACTGGTCGACTCGGTGCCCTGTGACTGCGTGATCAGCGCTGTCGTGGGAGTGGCCGGTCTGGCGGCGACGCTGCGCGCTGTGGAGCTGGGTCGCCGTCTCGCCCTGGCCAACAAGGAGGCCCTGGTGATGGCGGGATCGCTCCTCATGCCGCTGGCCGCCCGCAGTGGGGCGCTGATCATTCCCGTCGACAGCGAGCACTCGGCGATTTTTCAGGCCCTCCAGGCGGGTCGTGGCCGGGACGTGCACCGAGTCTACCTCACGGCGTCCGGCGGTCCGTTCCGGACCTGGTCTGACGCTCAGATGGGTGAGATCACGCTGGGCGACGCCCTGCAACACCCGACCTGGGACATGGGGCCGAAAATCACGATCGACTCCGCCACGATGATGAACAAGGCCCTGGAGATCGTGGAAGCCCACTGGCTGTTCGGGCTGTCGGCCGATCGGATTGGCGTGGTCGTCCACCCGGAGTCGATCATACATTCACTGGTGGAGTTCTGTGACGGCTCGATGATCGCCCAATTGTCGACGCCCGATATGCGTACGCCGATTCAGTACGCGTTGACGTATCCTGAGCGGCGTGCGTGTCCCGCCCAACACCTGGATTTGGTCGGAATTCGTCAACTCACGCTGGATCCGCCGGATCTGGAGCGTTTTCCGGCAATACGATTGGGACACGAAGTGGCCGATCGCGGGGGGACGGCCGGCGCCGTGCTCAACGCCGCCAACGAAGCCGCGGTCGACTTGTTCCGGTCCGGCCGCATACACTTTCGGGACATCGCTCGCCTCGTGGAGCGAGCCCTGACCGATCACGCGTTCGTCGAGAGACCAACGCTTGCCGAGTTGCAGGCGGCGGACGCGTGGGCACGACAAGAGGTTCATCGATGCACGACGTGTTAACGCAGACATTCGTACCGATCCTGGCCGCCAATCCCGTGCTCCATGTGTGGAACGCGACGTGGCCTTATCTCATGATGCTCGCGGGCTTCTCGGTCATCGTGTTCGTCCACGAGCTCGGTCACTTCGCTGTCGCCAAGTGGGCGGACGTTCGCGTCGAGCGGTTCGCCATCGGCTTCGGGCGCGAGCTGTTCGGCTTCACGTATGGGGAAACGCGCTACTCGTTCAACATCCTGCCTTTTGGCGGGTACGTGAAGATGCTCGGGCAGGAAGACTTTGATGACAAGGAAAACGAACTGAAGTTCAACGACGATCCCCGGTCGTTCGTCAACAAGCCGATAGGTCATCGGGCGGCGATCGTCTCCGCGGGCGTGGTGATGAACGTGCTCTTTGCGTGCTTTCTCTTCATGATCGTGTTCCTGATCGGGATGGAGGTGACGGCGCCGCGCATTCAGTACATCGACCCGGGCTCTCCGGCGGACAAGGCGGGCCTTCTTCCGGGCGACCTGGTCAAGTCGATCAACGGTGATACCGTCAAGGAATTCAGCGAGATCAGATTCGCGGTGATGCTGTCCTCGCCACACGTGCCGATCGAAATGACGGTCGAACGAAACGGCAAGGACCGAACGATCGACATTCTTCCGGAATACCGTGACGCGCTGAGCACGAAGGACTATCGACGCCAAATCATCGGCATCCAGCCGGGCTTGACGCCCGAAATCGCCGCACTGTCGCCGGAGATCGACGACAGCAAGCCGGACTCGCCCCACATCGGCGACGTGGTCGTCAAGGTCGGCGACATCGACGTGACCAAGAACAACGCCAACAGGGTGTTCGCCATGTTGGCCTACACTGATATGCCGATCGTCGTCGAGCGGACCAATCCGGATGATCCCGACGGGCCGAAGCAGCGCGTGACGGTCCACATCCCGCCGACGCTGCAAATCTACCCGAGCAGCCCGGGCGACATGGGCACCGTCAGTGTGCTGGGCTTGACGCCGTTGGTGCGCATCAACAGCGCGTACCCTCGAGGGCGGGCCTCCCTCGCCGGGATCGAGGAAGGCGACACGATCCTGATGTTCGACGACCAGCCGTTTCCGACGGCGGCGATGATCACCCGGTCCATCCGGCACAACGCGGAGCGCGATGTGTCGTTCCGCGTCAGGAAGCCGGATGGCTCCGTCATTTCAGGCTTCGTTCGGCCGAAGACCAACAAGGGCGGCGCCGCGACCATTCAGGCATCGTTGCAAGTGATTCGCAATGCGCCGGACGACGCCCCGAGCGTTCGAATTTCCGGCGTTCGAATGCACGGCGTCGCAGAGCGCGCCGGGCTCGACGCGGGCGACGTGATCTTGGATATCGACGGCCACGAAAATCCGTCGATGAGAACATTGGTGAAAATCATCGGCGGCAAGCGCGACGAGTCGGTGACGATTCGCGTGCGCAAGGCGTCAGGGAAGACGGCGACGTATGACGTGGTACCGACAGCGCCGGGTTCGATCGATGCCGAATACCGGCTGCTCGCGGAAGACCTGATGATGGCGGGGCGCGTGGTGAAGCGCATCGGCGATCGGCCGTCACCGGCGGCGGAGGCGGGTATTCCCGACGGCGTCGAAATCCTTGCGATCAATAACAAGCCGGTGAAGACCTGGCGTGGGCTGATTGCGGCCCTCCAATCCGGGGCCGGCTCGTCGGTGACGCTGACCTACCGGCAGGCCGCGGGCGATCCGGTGACGGTCGACTTTCCAGTGCCGCAGTGCATTCGAACGCTGCTCGGCATCGGACCCGAGGGACGCATCGTCACCATCGACGGAAGCGACAGCGTGACGGTGACCAGCAAATCCGGCAAGCACCGTGTGGCGTTGAGTTACCCTCTCGGCCTGAAGCGCCGACTCGAGGAGTTGGTCGGCAAGAAGCACGTGGCGGTCGAGTATCGCGCGAACGACCTGGCGCCGCTCAAGACCGCGTTCATCGACGTGACCGAAGACATGGTCGATCCGTGGCTGGGCCGCGTGCAGTTCCTGCCGGCCGTCAGTGGGGACGTGGAGAGAACACTTCTCAAAGGCGAAAACGTCCTCGATGCGGTGTCGATTGGTCTGCACAAGACGTACTACTTCATCCTCCAGGTGCTCCAAACGATCGATCGCATGCTCTTTACGCGCACGGTCGGTGTGGAGAGCATGTCCGGCCCGCTTGGCATCATGCACATGGGCGGCGAACTCGCCAAAACCGGTTTCGTGCAGTTGCTCTTTTTCCTGGGGATCATTTCGGCCAACCTGGCGGTGATCAACTTCCTGCCGCTTCCGATCGTGGACGGCGGATTGATGGTGTTTCTGATCATCGAGAAGATCAAAGGCAGCCCGGTGAGCATACGCGTGCAAGCGGCGACTCAGTTGATCGGAATGGCCCTGATTCTCTTTGCGTTCGTGTTTGTCACGTATCAGGACGTGTTGCGCATGTGGGGCTAAGGCGACGCCTCGAGTTTGATCCGGCGATCCTATTCTCGGACCTCGCCCCCATCCGCCGGCCCCCGGCGCCGGCGATATCGTACCTCCCTTGTAGTCTCATCTTTCCGGCTCGTGGATTCACGGGCGGAGCATTCAACGGGGGGTTTTCCATGCAGGCGGCCGAAGCTGAGGTAGCGGTACTGACGCGTGAGGCGCTGGCGGAGCTGCTTTCCGCGCGGCGTGGTGTCGATCAGGGGCAGTCCATGCGATGTCGCCGCAAGGTGGCACGCTGGCCGTTTCCGGGGACGGTGCAGCTCTGGCTGCCGGACGACGACTTCGGCGAGCGGCTTGAGCTGGCCCGGTCACTGAACCTCAGCGAGGAGGGGCTGGCCGTGCGCTGCGAGGAGCCGGTCAAGCCGGGGATCGAAATCACCGTGGCCGTCCATGAGCCGGAGATCAGCTTTCAGGGCAGGGCGATCGTGCGACACTGCACGGAGAACGACGACGGCCGGTACTGCGTCGGCATGTCGTTCGTGTTCAAGGACGAGTAACGCGCCGAAGCGCCGAATCATCGACGGCCGCGACGCCGCCGATGGGTAACGTCGATCAACCGGTGCCGAGCCGTGCCACCGACGGCCCAGCGCCCCACAAAAAAGCCCGCCGACTCGCAGGAGTCGACGGGCCTTGTCTGTTCGTTCGGTGGTTGGCGAAGGCTCGCCAGTCGTTTAGCGCTTCGAGAACTGGAAGCGACGACGAGCACCGCGCTGGCCGTACTTCTTGCGCTCGACCTTTCGCGCGTCCCGTGTCAGCAACTGATGCTCGCGGAGGGCTCCTTCGTATTCCGCGTTGGTCGCTTTAAGTGCCCGGGCCAAGCCCAGCACGATCGCCCCGGATTGCCCCGTCGTCCCGCCGCCGCGAACGTTGACGAAGACGTCGAATCGCTTGGCGGTGTCGGTTACCTCGAGCGGTTTGCGGACGGCGCTTCGATCGGGCACGAGACGGAAGAAGTCGTCCACCTCTTTCTTGTTGATGAGGAACTTGCCCTCACCCGGCTTGATGCGGACGCGGGCGACGGCGGACTTTCGCCGGCCGGTGCCCCACACGTACGGGTTGACGACGTTGGACTTTTTCTTGGTCGTCTCGACAGGTGCTTCAGCCATCTAGCTCGATCTCCGAAAGGTGCCTCGTTCCGGCCGGGTGCCTATTCCGGCAAGGGGGTCGGGTTCTGGGCACTGTGAGGATGCGTGTCGCCCGCGTACACCTTGAGCTTGCTGAGCATGACACGCCCGAGTTTGTTCTTCGGGAGCATGCGGCGAACGGACTCGATCAGAATCCGCTCCGGATGATGCTCCATCACGTGCCGGTACGAGTCCTCCTTGTAGCCACCCGGATAGTACGAGTAGCGGGCGTAGGACATGACGTCGGCCTTGTTCCCGGTCAGGCGGACCTTCTCCGCGTTGGTCACGACGACGAAGTCACCAGTGTCGACGTGGGGGGTGTAGGTGGGCTTGTGCTTGCCCATCAGCACCGTGGCGAGGCGCACGGCCAGCCGCCCGAGGATCTTGTCCGTCGCGTCGACGTGGTACCACGCCTGCTCGACCTGGCCGGTCTTGGCGACGTAACTGCGTATCTTACACTGTGGCATAGACTTACCGCCGTTTCTACGGGGAATTCCACCAATCCGAGCCCAGTACTGTAGCCGAATCGACCCCGGCGTCAAGAGGGGCGGAATCCGGGGCCGGGGCGTCACAAGACACCCTGCGACACCGATCTCAATCCCAGCACGCCCAGCGTGCCCAGTCCCAACAGAAGCAGCGTAGCCGGCTCGGGCACGATCGTACCGGCGACGGGCGAATACCCGAATGTGAAGCCTGGCCCGGCGCCGTCCAATGCGGTGAAAGTCCCGCCGGCGAGCTGATCCACGTTCTCGGGACCCCAGTTCACCCTATGACCGTTATGCTCCCCGAAGCCGAAGCTGATCCACGCGCGATAGTTCTCATTTGGATTGGCTGCATCGAGGACGTCGAGAACGTAGTTGCCTGGTTGACTTGGTAGCAAAACTCCGAACGACCCGACATGCAACGGCTCGCCGGGTGCCAGTACCAACATTTTACTCGACCATCCCGGGCCCTCAAACGGATCGAACGGGTTGCCGTTCGGATAGTCAAGGCCGAAGTAGGCGGTCTGCGGCCACGGTACCTGAGGACCAACCACGTAGGTGCCGCCGCCATCCCCGACGGTGCTGAAATCGAAGACGAATTGCGGGTCCAATTGCAACGCGGGGTCGGTACTGCTAAACGCGAGTCTCACCCCGCGAAGCCCGATGTAGGAGCCCCCCGGGTTCTGCGTCAGGAACACATCCATGGTCAGCGATTGGCCGGGCTCATACGGCCCCGGCTCGGTGGGAATCACGTCAATCACCGCGCCTGCGTAGACCACCGCGGAAAAAGCAAGAGCCACGCAGATGGTCAGACGGCATGAAAACATCATTCCACCTCCTCGAAAGAGTGCCTTTGGTCGGACGTGTAGGGGCTGGGAGCCGCCTGCATGCATTTGAGATCACCTCTTGGACACGCGACGCTCGCCGGAAACGTGAGCCGGCGCACACGCGAACGACGCGAAGTCGTGCAGGTCCACGTGTGTGTCGGCATTGAAGTCGAACGCGTCGCAGCCCGGAGTGGTCGGGCTGATATCAGGGCCGCGCGCACAAAGTGGCCAAAACACGTAGTCGGACAGGTCCACGGCGCCATCGTAATTGAAGTCACCGATGCCGTACTCGTAGGCTCCCATGTCCACCCGGCCGTGCAGCACGCGTGAATGGCCGTCGAGGTCCGTC
>Ga0210110_1000403_pt1 | contig 14542 bp, 11 predicted proteins | sample China_Galinas_PW_2_FD_184865 | JGI IMG/M metagenome (GOLD analysis project Ga0210110, IMG submission 184865) | Wetland microbial communities from San Francisco Bay, California, USA, that impact long-term carbon sequestration - China_Galinas_PWB_D1... | ecosystem: Environmental > Aquatic > Marine... | reverse complement strand
CGTGAGAACGCCGACCGGCCCGGTCGGCGTTCTCACGAAGCATGCGCAGCCGCGAGACGGTCATCAGCTCCTTGCTGCGGATGTTGAGCTGCCGGCCGATCATCAACTGCTCGGTCGTGCGCATCTCAAATTCCTGGGCGAGGATGCGCCGCACCTCCGGCGATTTTTCCTTGGAGCCTCGCTCGAAAAGGCCCTGCTTGTCCTTCGCGAGCTTTTCGACCTTCTTGAGCAGTTGCGTGCGGTCCTTCTCCAGCATCAACTCCTGCCGCCGAAGCTCGGCACGCGTCATCTCCGAGACGCGCTTCTTCCGCTTGGTCAACCACTCGAGAAAACCCATGTAGTTCGTGTCGCCTTCCTGTCTTGATGGTCCGCACAGCGGACCCTCCATCTTCGTACCACTGCTCTGTGAGCAGTGCCGCGGCCATGACACGTCGGCACGGCCTGTTGCTATTCGGCGGGTGGAACCCGCCCTACCTCATGGAAGCGCCGACGCGTTCACGACAAGCCCATTGGTCCGCACAGCGGACCCTACGTCAGCTCCATCGCGAAACCGCATGCTTGTGCTTTGCTTCAGATCAGCATTCACGCGGCCGCTTGCCTCACCTGCATACTGCACGCACTTGACCTCTCACGACGCACAAGCATGGCACCCGCACTTTTCCCTTCGTCGCGGAGCCTGTCCGCCTCAGGCGGATCGCTTCGTCGCTCCGTCGCTTCTTGCTCACGACGCCTCCGCATCCTTGCGTTTTTCGGACTTCGCCGGCGTGCTCGATGGCGGCTCGAACGGCTCTGCCTCGGGTGGCGCGTCGGCGACGCGCTCGGGCGTCGTCGATGCCGGCCCGGTGGCACTCGTCGCCCCGGCCGCCGGAGCAGCAGGCTCACTCTCGCCCTCGAATTCCTTCAGGATCGCCAGCTCTTCGTCGCTCGTCAGCGTCTCGCCCATCTCGTTCTCGAGCGTCGAGACCATGTCCGCGTCGGCCTTGAGGGTCTCCAGCATTTCCTCCGCCTTCACAGCGTTTTCGGTCAGCTCGGTCGTATCCGGCAGCTTGGCCCTCTCGCCTTGCTGGATCAACGTCAGGTTGTGAATGTCCGTGCTGAGCACGTTGATCTGCTGGTTGAGCATGGCGGCCACGGTGTTTTGCCGGGCCACGTCCTTGCGCACCTGCGCGAGCTGCGCCGCCAAGCGGCGCTTCGGCACGGCCGAGGTCGCCTCCTTGCCCTGCGCGAGGAGGTCCGCCTCCTTCGACTCCAGCTTGCCGATGTCCTCATAGATTCGGTCGCGACGCTGCGCCAACGCGGCGCGGCGCTCGGACAAGGCGTTGATCTTCGCGATCTCATCGCCCTCGCCCGAGAACATCTGACGCAACCTGTCGATCATACTCATGGATCGTCTCTCCTCGCTCTTCGACGGCGCGCCCCGGAACAAGAGTAACTCGCCTTCGGTTCTGGTCAGACGCAGTTCCGGGTCGGACGCGGCCACCGCCTCGAAGCCCTGACGCACCAACTCCTCCGAGAGGCCTGATTTTCGCGCCATGCTCGAAACCGACAAGCCTCCGGTGAGCAAATCCGCGCTGCTTTCGTCGATGAAGCGGCGAATGCGGTCGACCTTGTGCTGGTCGCTTTCCGGGTCGAAGATCTTGCGAACGCGGGGATCCACATTCTCGCCGGTCTCGTGGACGGTCCAGCCTCCGCGACCGTCGGGCTCGATCAGCACGACTGTCACTTCCGGCATTTCGATCCGCACGTCACGGGCCCCGTCCGTGAAACCGCTCGGGCTGCACACGCCGATGATGTGCGGCACATTCGGCTCCGTCACCAGCTCGCGCACGTGGGCCGCCAGCTCACCCAGCCCGATCGGCGGGGCCGGTTCATCGGAGGACTTGGCGTAGTGACTCAGCGGCGACAGCACCGACGCGATCGCCACGCCCGTCTTCCTCTTCCACAGCCAGAGCCGACGCTCGAAACCGGTCAGCTTCAACCGGCGGTTGGCCGGCAGGGTCCGCAGCAAATCTCGATCAAAAATGCGGTTGGACGCCAACCGGGCCTTGAGCGTATCGATATCGTCGTAGCGCAACGCCTGCCACGAAGAGCCGCGAAAGTGCTTGCCCTTCGCGGCCTCGAAGTTCATCTCCATGGCCGACAGGAACTCGGTTTCGTATTCAAACGCCTTCTGGGCATTCACGGTCATCGGGCGATCGACCTTTCCTCAAGCGCCATCGGCCAGTTCGCCGCCACACTGACTGCAAAAGCGCGCGGCGCGCTGCTCGACATGCCGACACCTCGGGTTTTGACACACGCGAAACGTCCTGCTTCGCACAGGTCGTGCCGCCGGCGGGCTCGGCTTGGACCCACGGCCCCGCGGCGACAGCGCCCGTCGCGCACCCCGAAAGACGGTCGCCAACACCTCCCACAGCATGTACAGCACGCCGAAGAAAAAGGCCGCGACGCCCAGAATCACGACGAGCAGGAGGATCAGAATGTCGCCGTGCACGGCCGAACCTCCGATCTCAGCTAGGACAACACCGTCAGGTTCTTACCGCACCGGATGCAGAAGCGATCCCCGTGTTGAACGAACTCGCCACAGTGGCGACACTTCGGAATCGATGCCACCAACTGCCGGCCGCATCGGATGCAGTAGTTGTCGGTCCGCAGCACGCTCGACCCGCACGACGGGCACTTCAGTCCCGTGGCGTCGTGCATGACACCGACCGACGGTGCGGCGACCGGCGGTGGCGGCGGCTGCGTCGAGGTCAACGCCTCGAGCATCTTGGCGGCCGAGGCGAAGCGGTGGTCGCGTCGGGCGTAGCATCGCCTGAACACGTCGTCCAGTCGGGCCGGCACCTGCTGGCGCAATTCGCTCGGCACCTCGCTTCCGTGCGGCCGTTCGCCCGTCAGCATCTCGAACAGCACGATGCCGCACGAGTACAGATCGCTCGATGCGTCGACGTCACCGCCCTCCTTGGCCTCAGGCGCCATGTACGCGAGCGTCCCGGCGATCCTCTTTTCGTCGTCGTTCGCCAGGCTACCGCTCTGCATGATGGACTCGGTGGTCGCGCGTCCCACGCGTCCCAGACCGAAGTCGGTCACGCGGACGGCCGATGCGTCGATCGTCGCCAACGACTCGATCGGATGGGCGAGCAGGATGTTTGCCGGCTTGACGTCGCGGTGAATCAGCCCACCGGCGTGCGACGCCTCCAGCGCCGCCAGCACGCCGCGCATGATCGCTTCGGCCGCGGGAATCGGAAATGCCGCCTTGTATTCATTGATCGCGTCGCGCAACGACGGCCCTTCGATGCACTCCATCACCAGGTAGGGTGGATCGGCGTACGGATCCAGATCGAGCACGCGAACGATGTTCGGGTGCTTCAGGCCGTGAACGACCACGCCCTCGCGTTGAAGGTTGCGCACGTACTGTGGATCAACCGGCACCTTGATCGCGACGATGTCGCCGAGCACGTGGTGGTGCGCGCGCCACACCTCCGCGAAGCTGCCGGCACCGAGCCGGCGCTCCAGGATGTAGTTGCTGATCCGATCACCTTGCTTGAGCATCGACATTGCATCGTTTGCGACACAGGCACATGCGCCCGCGCGCCTCAGAAATCCTCGGCGCGGTCGGCCAGGTACTCACATACCTTGAAATTATAGACCGCGGCCGAGAGGAAACCAAGAAGCAGCACCATCCAGGTGAGCGTCCCAAGGCCCGAAACACGGCCCATCAAACAAATCGCGACAATGACGTCCGCCACGAGGTAGCCCCCAAGCATCGCGGCGGCTGCCCGGTTCGAGTCGCGGGCGACGACCCAGGTTGTGACGAAAAACGTCGCCCAGGGTAGGACGCCCACCACCCCGATCCACACGACCACGTACTTGATCACATGCCAGACCGTCTTCAGGTCGTCCGGGTTTTTGTAGCACCAATAGCCGCCACCAAGCAGCGCCGCAGCCAGGATGGCCGTCACGACCTTCCCGCCGATGTACTGCCCTGCCGTTGTCGTCAGCATGGTCGCACTCCCGGGGCCTGTTTTCCCAAACAGCACAGGCAAACCCACCCGGCTTTACCTCCAATCTACCAGGGAACCGCTTGCCGGGCGATGATAAACCGCTCCCTGCTTTGTAATTCGGTGCTTCGCGGGAATTATCCGGGAAGACGGACGTGGAGATGGGCTACGCCGTGGGGCTCGGTTCCGGTGGGCCGGCGACGCAGATGCGGTTTTTACCGGCCGCTTTGGCGCGGTACAGGGCTCGATCAGCCTCGCGGAGCAGCGACTCGGCGTCCTCGACGCCCGGCGTGGCCAGGCTGGCGATGCCCGCGCTCATGCTGACGCGCGTGAGCGGGAAGCGGGTCGTGATCTCGTCGGTAAACCGCTCGACGATTCGTTGCGAGAGGTTGCTCGCGCGATCGCTGTCGGTCTGGGGAAGAAGCACGGTGAACTCATCGCCGCCAAATCGCGCCGCCACGTCCGCGCTTCGCAACTGGCTGAGGATCGTCGTCGCGACGAGAATCAACAACTCGTCGCCCAGTTGGTGTCCAAATTGGTCGTTGGCGGATTTGAACTCGTCGAGGTCGATCATCAACAGGGAAAGATCGGTGCTATAGCGAACCGCCTCCGAGAAACGCCGATCCAGAACCTCACCGAAATGCCTGCGGTTGTAGAGACCGGTCAACGGCTCCCGTGACGCGAGTTCGCGGAGCTGCTGCGTGCGATAGGCCACGCGCTCCTCGAGTTCTGCATTGAGACGGACGATCCGTTCGTGGGTGTGCTGGTGCTGGTCGGCCATCTGATTGAACGAGCGGGCGAGTTGGCCGATCTCGTCGCGACGCCGAACCGACGCACGCACGTCAAGTTGCCCGGTGGAGAACCGGCGCATCACATCGGACAGGTCGTCGAGCGGCGCCACCAGCTTGCGCACCAGAACGAAGCCGATGGGAATCGCCAGCATCAGCGCGGCGATGCCCACGCCCAGCAGTATGTCCACCTGGCTCGCCATGCTCTGCTGCCACTCGTCGGCGATCATGCCGGTTTGGACGTAGCCGATGAGGCGGACCTTGTCGCCCGGTTCGCGCGCGGTGATCGGGTACGTCACGTGGACGTAGACATGCGGCGTTTTCCCGGCCGTCACATGCACCGGGCGCCCCGGAACGGGCGGTCGAGCCTCACGTCGAACGATGGCACTGCCGACCTCGTCGGTCTCACTGTGGTAGGCACTCGCGATGTCCTGACCTTGCGTATCGGTGACCACGACGTAGCTGAAGGGCCGGCCGTCGGCCGCATCGTGAACCAGGCGTTTCAGCGCCGTTTCGTCGCCTGCCTTCAAGTGAGGCTGGATCGCCTGGGAGAGCATGCTGGCCGCATTGACCAATCGGGCATCGGTCTCGTCGCGCGCGACGCGCCCGGCCGATTCGAGCAGAAACCCGGCCACGCAGACCGTGATGACGAGTGTCAGCGACACGACAACGAGTGTGGCCTTCGTCTGGAGACTACACACGGCCGCGCCGAGGCCGCCGAGCCACGACGTTTGGTTGGAATCTTGCTTGCCTACCAAATAATCCAAGACGGACCCCACCTCACGGCGTAGACCGGTGATTGCCACCACATGGAAACTCTGAATCGACTATCGGCGAAGCCGAATCGGGGCTCGATCAGGCGGCGTGGCGTTTGGTGTGAATTAAGAGTGGCTCGAAACGGCGGAACTTATCGAACGCGCAGGTTGGGCATCTGCGGGCATGGACGCCCTGTGTGTCGATTCGTGTCGCGCGTTATCGGTCGCGAGGCCGGGCATTATTCGGACGCGTGCGCCGGCGCACCCGGCTGATTCTGATGGGCGCGCTGCCGGAGCATGTCCAGCGCGTCGCGAACTTCGGCGGCCATCCGCGCGTTGGGATAGTCCCGGATGATCTCGAGCCCGACGGCCAGCGCGTCATTCCATCGACGCTCCGTGACCGCAAACCGGAACTGCACGCCGAGTTGGAGCAACTTCTCCTTGAACACGGTCCGCGCCGTATCCTGCAAAGTCTGCGCCTCGGCCGGAGACAAATACTGATCGAGTTCCTTGAGCACGTCGATCGCCAAATCGGTGTCGGTGCGGCGCACGGCATCGTCCCACGCCAGCTTCAACTCCTGCTTGTGCTGCTCCTGCAGTACCTTCATCCGGTCCTGCAAACTCTGTACGCGCGCATCGTCCGGCAGCGCGTGAACCAGCCGATCGATCTCCGCCTGGGCGCGGTCCCAGTCGTAGGCGGTGAAGTGTCCGTTGACGAGTTCGATCGCCTCCGTCAGGCGCGCCTGGATCCGGTCCTCGCGAGCACGATCGATCTCCTCGCGAATGCGCTCGGCCTCCTCCTTATAGCCAAAGCGCCGATCCATTTCCTCGATGAGGTTGAGCGCCGCTTCCCAGCGCTCGCTTCTTATGTCGTTGTCAATGGTGTGCCGCAGAGTATCGAGTTCCTCGTCTCGCCGGGCCAGCGACTTGGCGGCGTCCGAGATGCGCGTGTTCGTGATGATCTCGTCGAGCTTCTCGCCCTGAGACTCGACCGCCCGCGCAAGGTCGTGCAGTTCGCCGAGTTGCCGGTAGACCGTCGACTCGAGCTTGAGTATCAGCGGCACGACCGTCAGGATCATGACGGCCAGGAAGACGACAAAGGCGCCCGCGCCGACCATCCACACGGCGGGAGACGAGCCAAAGCCCGCCAAGCCGGCGACACAGAGCGCGAGACCCGCGATCATCGCCGCAACGCAGCAGACGTTCTGGAGCCAACGCAATTGAGAGAACCTTCCTGGTGGCATCGACATTTGCACAATCCCTTGATGGACGACGGCGGCCAGCCTTTGCTTGGGAGGCCCCGACCACGTCGCAGGACCGACATTCCGCCATCTATAGTGTACCCGCGCCTATCCGGACTGACGAGAAATGAACCCCGTGCCCGGACCATAGCCGCCGCCCGCATCGCCTTCAGCAAATGCGGCCATCACGCCGGTGCCCTCCGCCGCCCGCTTGGCGGCCTTGTCGGCCGCGTCCTTTCGCCGAGCGAGCAAGCGGTCGGTCCGTTCCTTCTCCTGTGCAACTTCGTTGAGGAACGTCAGCGCCCCGAGTCCGCTCACACCAAACCACGTTGCCCATTTCCAAACCGCCATCGCCGACGCCCCGCTTTCTAGGGGTCTATCGGCAAGTCACGCAAGCGGCGGGCATGTCGCCCGAGGAAAGACCGTAAGTTATCGGACGTATGTGCGTCGCGCCGCTCTCGCCCGGAAAGGGCGTCGGCAACCCTTGCTACTGATCCCGGTACGCGACAAAGTCGGCGTTGAGCTGCCGTGTGATCGGGCCGGGCGTTCCGTCACCCACGGCGCGATGGTCGATCATGGTGATGGGCACAACCTCGGCGGCCGTCCCCGTCGCGAAGCACTCGTCGGCGATGTACAGGTCGTGACGCACGAGCGACTTCTCCACGACGGTCAGACCTCGCTTCGTCGCCAGTTCCATCACGAGATTCCGCGTGATTCCGTCCAGAATGCCCTCGCACGTGGGCGGTGTCATCACGAGACCGTTGATGACCAGGAAGATGTTGTCCCCCGTACACTCGGCCACGCGACCCTCGGTCGTAAGCATGATGGCCTCGTCCGCCCCGGCATCGAGCGCCTCGAGCTTGGCCATCACGTTGTTCAGGTAGTTCAGCGACTTGACCCTCGGGCTCGTGCTGTTGGGGTGGTTTCTCGCGATGCTCGAGACGACGCAGTGCAGGCCCCGCTCGTACACCTCCCGGGGATAAAGGGCGATCTTGTCCGCGATAATGAACACGAGCGGGCAGGCGGTGTGCTTGACGGAAATTCCCAGGGATCCGACGCCTCGCGTCGCGACCAGGCGGATGTAGCCGTCCCCGTCGATGCCGTTGGCTGCCATCGTCTGCCGCATGGCCTCGGACACCTTGTCCGGGGTCATGGGGATTTCCAGCCGGACGGCCTTGGCAGACTCGAAGAACCGCTTGACGTGTTCGGCCTCCTTGAAAATCTTGCCGTTGTAGATACGGATGCCCTCAAAGACGCCGTCGCCATAGAGCAGGCCGTGATCGAACACACTGACCCTGGCCTCGGGCGCGTTCACCAACTCGGTTCCCATCCAGATTTTCAGGTCCGGTCGCGGCTCGTATGGATTTTTCGGCATGTTGCGTACCTCAAAAGCGGCCGTAGTCATGAGGACACCTCCTTTACCGCGGGCACGATCGGCGGGTCTACGACCGGCACGTCGGCACGAGTAATGACGCCGTCGTCTAGCCGCATGCACCGGTCGGCACGAGCGGCCACGGCCGGGTCGTGCGTCACCATGACGACCGTTTGCCCGTCCTTGTTCAACTCCGTCAAGAGATCAAGAATGCCAGCTCCCATTGACGCGTCCAGGTTACCCGTTGGCTCGTCAGCGAGCAAGAGAGCCGGCTCGTTAACGAGCGCTCGGGCGATCGCCACGCGCTGGCGCTCGCCGCCCGAGAGCTCCTTCGGACGATGCCGTTCGCGGTGGGCCAACCCCACGCGCTCCAACATCGCCTGGGCTTCGCGGCGCGCCTTGCCACGGTGCCGCCCCCACGTCCAGAGTGAGTGCGTCACCATTCGTGGCATCAGCACATTCTCCAGCACGTTGAGTTCCGGAAGCAGGTGGTAAAACTGAAAGACGAACCCGATTTGTAGATTTCGATACCGACCGCGCGCCCCGGCGGCCTGATCGAACACCCGCGCCCCGTCGAACCAGACCTCGCCGGCGTCCGGCGTGTCGAGGGCGCCGAGGATGTGCAACAGGGTGCTTTTGCCCGATCCGCTCGACCCCATGATGGCGAGCCATTCCCCGCGCTCGGCGTCGAGGTTGGCCCCCCGAAGTACCTGGACGGTCGACGGCCCGAGGCGGTAGTCCTTCTTGATGTTTCGGGCTTTGAGCAGCATGGCGTTATTCATAGCGCAGCGCGGTGACCGGCCACACGCGGCCCGCGAGAATCGCGGGAACGACGGAGCCGACAATCGATGCCAGCACGGCGAGAAATCCGATCCAGAAGGCGTCCATGGATTTGACGACTTCCGGAATCCTGTCGAACGAATAGATGTCGGGACTCCAGATGCGCAGATTGGGGTTGAGCTGCGCGAGTAGATCCTGGATGTCATTGATGTTCCAGACGAACAGCGACCCGATCCCGATACCGAGCACGGCGCCCACGATGCCCACGGCGGCCGCGTAGCTGATGAACAGCCCCGCCACACCCTGCGAGCTGCCTCCCAGCGCCTTGATGATGCCGATGTCGCGCGTCTTCTTCTCGACGATCATGTAGAAAATGCAGCCGACGAGCACGCCGGCGACCATGCTGATGATGCCGAAGAGAAACGTGACGAGCACCTTCTCCTTCTCGACGGCCGCGATGAATGCGCGCTGCATGTCCTCCCAGGTGTAGACCTCCACCTGGTTCACGTTCATGATCTCGTTGGAGTCCAGATCCGCGGAGTTCTTGTCCAGAAACTTCTTCCACGCCGCGCGTATCAGGCGTTTGCCCTCGTTCAACCCGACGCCGTCGCGCAGGTTGACCAGGATCTGGTTGGCCCGCGCCTTGGTGAACGTGCCGTCGAGGCGCTCCTGGGGCGTCATGGCGAGCTTCTGTTGCAGCATGTCGAAATCGACGTAGGCGTGCATGCTGTCGATCTCGTAGATGCCAGTTCGCGAATCGTCCGTGTAGCGCAGCGGCACCTTGACCGGCGGCTCTCCGCCGATGTTGCCTGTCACGCTGAGCGGAATCAGCGCGACCACGATCTCGGCTCCGCGTGCCAGGTGGCGGTCGAACTTGCCGTCGGCACGGCGATAGAATATGAGGTCGCACCCGAGGATCACGCCATAAAATGCCTGCTTCTCATAGCGCGGGGGACCGGGCGCCGCCGCGAACACGCGTTGCCCCGGATAAGACTGGGCACTGGGAAACGGCGTTTGGGTGAAGGGGTCGGCGTCGTATTCGGCCACCTCCTTCGGATCGGTGGACTTGCTGCGCCACTCGGCGTTGGCCTTCTCCAGGTCCTCCGGCAGGTGGATTTTCCCGTCCGGTCCGAACCCCGCCACCGGCATGCGCTGCTTGCCGAGCGTCGTGGTGCCGGGGTAGTAGTGGTTGTAATAGAGCCCGCGAGCGAAATTGTTGACGCGAACGTACTCCTTCAGCCTGATACCCCAGATGCGAGCGGCTATCGTCTCCGTCGTTTCGGGCACGCGAAGCAGCCCGTAGTTGTAGATGACCGGCGTCGCCGCTTCGACCACATCCGGCATCTGCTTATACATGTTGTCGATGAACTCCTGGTACAGCGGGAAGCCCTGCAGCGATCCGTTGTCCAGAATCACCTCGCCGTGCAGGCCGCGGGAGCGCGTGCGAATGGTGTCGAGAAAGCCGCCCATGACGCTGAGGACGACCAGAACCATGGCCACGCAGAGGGTCACGGCCGCCACGCCGAAAAAGGCGATCATCTTGGTGTGCAGGTAACGCCAGGCTAAGAACCACTTATACATGCCGCTGCCGCTGACTCCTTCTCGTACCGTTCGGCGTTTCGGGTCTACGCATCCGTGCGAGCCGGAGTCGCCTCCGACGCGGCTTCCTGATCGGCCTGGGCCGGTCGCTGCAGTGGGAAGAGAATCACGTCCCGGATGCTCGACACACCGGTCAGGAGCATCACCAGGCGATCGATACCGACGCCCAGCCCGCCCGCCGGCGGCATGCCGTACTCCAGCGCCAGCACGAAATCCTCGTCCATGACGGCCATCGTTTCGTCGCCTTCGCCGGCGACCTTTCTCTCGAAGTTGTCTTGCTGCACCTGGGGGTCGTTCAACTCGGTGTAGGCGTTGCCGAGCTCCATCCCGCAGACGAACGCCTCGAAACGCAGCGCAATTTGGTCATCGTCGGGATGACGCCGCGTCAGCGGGCAGATGGCGGCCGGGTAGTCGTACACGAACGTCGGCTGAATCAGGTGGTGCTCCACCGTCGCCTCGAACACGTCGTTGACGACGACCGCGTCGTCCTTGCCGGCGTGCTCGATGCCGAGCTGATCGGCCTTGGCGCGCACGGCGGCGGGGTCATTCATCGACACCCCGGCGCGGGCTTCGAGCAGGTCGCCGTACTTCTCCCGATTCCACGGCGGCGTGAGATCGAGCAGATTACCTTGATAGACGGTCATCAAACGGCCCGATTCGATGCCGGTGAGCGCATCCCGATAGGCGGCCAGGTGCTCGCGCTCGGCGAAGGCCTCCGCCTCGGCATCTCCTTGTTCGTCTCTCAGTCGCGAATATTCGCGCTCGAGCTCGGCTGCGCGCCTGGGCAGCGCGGTTCTGGTCGACACCTGGAAGGCGGCCGAGACCATCTGCTCGACGCGTTCCATCATCACATGGTAGTCACCATAGGCTTCGTACAGCTCGATCATGGTGAACTCGGGATTGTGCCTCGTACTGATCCCCTCGTTGCGGAAGTTCCGGCTGATCTCGAAGACCCGTTCAATGCCGCCGACGAGCAGCCGCTTGAGGTACAGCTCGGGGCTGATTCGCAGAAAGAGCTTCATGTCGAGCGTGTTGTGATGCGTGGTGAAGGGCCTCGCGGCCGCCCCGCCGTACATCGGTTGGAGCACCGGCGTCTCGACCTCATAGTACCCCTCGTTCACCAGGCACGAGCGCACGGCCTGAATGATGTCACTGCGCTGCTTGAAGACGTCGCGCACTTCCGGGTTGGTGAAGAGGTCGACGTAGCGGCGGCGGTAGCGAAGATCGACGTCGGTGAGGCCGTGCCACTTCTCCGGCGGCTGGCGGAGGGCCTTGCAGAGCACGGTCAGCTGGTCGACCCAGAGGGTCAGCTCTTGCGTCTTGGTCCGGCCGATGACGCCCTCGCCGCCGATGATGTCGCCCAGATCGAGCTTTTTGACGACCGGCCAGGCATCGCCCAGATCGGCCTTGCTCAGCGCGAACTGGAGGTCGCCGGTGCCGTCGCGCACGGTGAGGAAGGCCAGCTTGCCCATCACCCGCAAGAGCACGATACGCCCGGCCAGGCGCACGCGCAGGTCGGACTTTTCGCCCGCGGCGATGCCGAGGCCCTCGGCTTTCTGCCGGACATCGGCGGCGTGGCTGACGTTCTCGAAGCGCCGGCCGTAGGGGTCGACGCCGAGTTCGTGGAGCGCATCGCGCTTGGCGATACGCTGCTGTCTGAGGTGATCCTGCCCGCTCATAAGCCTCCTGCCGTTACCTGAACTCGCTGACGGTTCCGTCAGCGAGCGGGGCGATCGTAACCGGACCGGAGCCGTGCGGCAATTGAAGCGAGCGATGCATGCCGGTCGGACGCGCACGGGGCGCAACGAAAAGCCCCCGCCGGCACGTTTTCGAACGTACCGGCGAGGGCCGGGACAAGACCTTGGCTCGACCGGATCGCACGGGGCGCAAGGCCCCGGCGAGCCGATCGGCTAATAGCTCACTACGGTGCCGGACACGACCCGCAACTCGGCAACCCTACGTTGAGCCACGGGACGCAGTCACCGGCTCCGTTCAGCAGGTCGACGACCGTGAGAACGTCCTGGCCGTTCAAAGCACCACTAAAGTCGACGTCGGTGCTGTAGTACGGACCACCGGGCATGTCGTACGGACCGGGCGTGCCGTTGAGCGCATCGACCACCTCCAGAATGTCCGCGGCGGTCGTCACGCCGCTACCATCGGCATCGCCTGGCAGCGAGATGTACGTCGTCGAAGACGGCGACCCACTCTGTTCGTTGTACAGAATGCTCGTACACGCATACGGCGTAATCGGTCGCTCGAGCGTGACGGTGTAAAGACCGGTCGAGGTCTCCTGAACACTCAGCACGTTGTTCGGCGGTAGTACGGTCCCTTCCGGCGTCGTGCTGGTGGACTCGCAGAGCGACCAGCAATCCAGATTTGCCGCGTTCGGCGGGCCGAACACCTGGAACTGACTGACGCCGGTGAGCCCGGCCGCCGCGTTGCAGTTCTGGAGCCCCCAGGCGGCGAGAATCGCGCCGTTCGCCGGAGCGCTGGCGAAGATATTTCCGCTGGGGCACGGGGGCGGCGGCTCGTAGTCGTAGGTGACGGTCATCTCGCCATTACCGCCGAAACCGTTGTTGTCGCCGAGCCGGATGGTGAGGCAGTCGCCGGCCTCGACCTGGATCGGCGCGTTCGTCTGCGCACTGGTCAGACAGGCCGGATCGCTACCGGCGCCGAAGCACAGCGGCTGTGGCGAAGTCGGCGGCGGGCAGCCGCACCCGTGGTAGATCATCAGCTCGGTATCGGGCGGCGGGCCCTCGCCGTCGCCACACGTCTTGATCGAGACGGTGGCCGTCCCGACCTGATCTTGCGGAGCCGTCCACGTGTACCAGATGTCGTTCTGCAGGTTCGCATTGCACGGCGTGTCACGGCAGTCGAAGGTGGCACCGTCGAGATCGAACGGCACGACAGTATCTCCCGTGGCCACCGGCAACGCGATGGAATGCGGACAGTAGTCGTTCTCGGGCGTCGGCGGCACCGTGCAATCCGCGTCGGACCCACACCCTTGACCGTCGAGCGGACCTCCGGAACAGATGAGGTTAACACAGGTTCCTGTCAGGACCTGGTCGCATGAACTGGCCGAACTCACGCGAACACGGTATTCGCCCAGGACGTCCGAGGTCTTGGCGGACACCAGGATGAAGTAGGTTTCGCCGCGCTCGAGGTTCGGCAGGCAGACTTTCGAGAGCTTGCCGCGGCCCTGCTGGCCACAGGCTACGTCTCCGGCGTCGTCGCTACAGGCGATCGACGAGAGTTTGGAGCAAGCGGCGGTAAGGTCCAACTCGCAGGACGAGGTGGCGATGGGGCAGTCCTGCGCCGAGACGCTGCACGCCAGACTGGTCGCGACGCACTGGGACTGGTCGGCGCAGTCCTGCAGCACTCGGTCGCAGTACGACCCGTCGGAACACTTACCGAGGTTGTCGTCGCACTTGCCCGCATCGGGATTGTTGGTGGAGAACACCTGAAGCAGCGAGTCGGTGGCAGGCGACGTACTCCCGCACGTCGACACCGAAATGTTCATCGTGTCGTCGATGCCGTTCTCCGGCACGGTGAAGTAATACCATACCGAGGCAACGCCCGTTCCACCGGGCTCGGGCACCGCGTCGGCACACACGCCGTCGTCCGCGCCCTCGCAGAACGAGTTATTGCAAACGTGACCCTCGCCGCAATCGGCGGTGCCGTCACAAACGGCCGTACCAGCGCAATCGGCGGACGTCTCGCAGTTCTGGCCGTCCTTAGCGCCACCGACACACAGTCCCGCCGGACAGGTGCCGGACCATGGACAGTCCGCGTCGTTACCGCAGGGATTACCTTGGTTCGTGCCATCGTTGCAGCGCGGCTTGCACGGCGCGCCGGCATTCGGACCATCCACACAGTACGTCAGGACGGTATTCGAGTCGGAGATCAGGCACTGCTCCTGGACATTGCAGCCCGCGCTGCATGTTCCCGTCGAGAAGTCTTCGGGGAAGTTGCAATAGCCGTCTTCGGCTCCGACGCAATCGAAATTGTC
>Ga0210110_1000402_pt1 | contig 14542 bp, 7 predicted proteins | sample China_Galinas_PW_2_FD_184865 | JGI IMG/M metagenome (GOLD analysis project Ga0210110, IMG submission 184865) | Wetland microbial communities from San Francisco Bay, California, USA, that impact long-term carbon sequestration - China_Galinas_PWB_D1... | ecosystem: Environmental > Aquatic > Marine... | reverse complement strand
CCTGACACGAGGCCGGGCGGCGGTGTCCCTTGCCTCCTCCACAGGCCGGCAACCGCCGGCCGTTCTTGACGACTGAAGGAAGGGGAACGAGGGATTTGGAGGGAGATCAGGTCAGTGCAGCACCTCCACCGGGTCGACCGCCGCCGCCCGCCGCGCCGGGAACCAGCTTGCCGAAAGCGCCAGAAGCGCCGCCCCCACACCGGCCGCCGCGAAGGTCACCGGATCGATCGGCTCCACACCGTAGAGCAAAGCCGCCATCAACCGGGTCAACCCCACGGACGACGCCAAACCCACCGTCACGCCGAAGCCCGCGAGCACCAGCCCCTGCCGCAACACCAGCCGGCTCACGTCGCCGCGCCCCGCTCCCAGCGCCATGCGCACACCGATCTCCCGGTTGCGCTGGGCGACCACGTAGGACGTGACGCCGTAGATCCCCACGCCGCCGAGCAGCAGCGCCGCGCAGGCGGCGATCGCCAACATCACCAGGGTGAACGAGGTGCGGGCCAACGAGCGGTCGAGGATCTCGTCCATCGTGAGCACCCTGGCCAGGGGCAGGCGCGGATTGACCGACCAGACCGCCGCGCGCACCTCGTCCAGCAGGCTCTGGGAACCCACCCGGGGCGAACGGATCACGTACGCCACGGACCGGGGCACGAACAGCTCCTCGTCCCAGAAGTTGGCGATGGCGAGCGGCCAGTAGACGACCGTTGTGGCCGCCTGGTCGACGCCGTCGTCGTGCACCTCGCCGACGACCCCCACGATCTCGCGCCACGGGTTGGCGGAGCTGACCCGGATCCTCTGGCCGATCGCATCCCCCGGATCGTCCCAGTGCTCCTTCGCCAGGGTCCAGGAGACCACGGCGACGCTCCGGTGCTCGTGGACGTCGGCCCACGAGATCGCCCGGCCCGCCAGCAGAGGGTTGCCCATGGTCTCGAAGTACCCTGGGCTGATCCACTTGAAGCGCCTCAGGGGAGGCATCTGGCCCTCCGGGATCGGGAAGTCCTCGAAGAAGATCGGATCGTTCGAGTCCCACCCGTCCATGGTCACCGACGAGCTCACCCCCACGGAGGTCACTCCGGGCAGGCTCTCCAGCCTTCTCGCGATCTGCTCGTGGACCAGCGCCACCTCGGCCGGATCCTCCACCTCGGCCTCGGGGACCGGCGCCCGCAGGGTGAGGATCTGCTCCGGATCCCGGAACCCCGGGTCGACGCCGCGCAACGCCAGGAAGCTCCGCACCATCAACCCCGAGCCGATCATCAAGACCAGCGCCAGGGCGACCTGGGCTGCCACCAGAACGTTGCGTGCCCGCCGTGACCGCGTGCCACCGGTGCCGCCCCGGCTCTCCTCCTTGAGCGACGCCGCCATGTCGGCCCGCCCCAGCCGCAGGACCGGCAGCAGCCCGAAGACGATCGGCGCCAGGATGGAGACGACCAGTGCGAAGAGCAGTACGACCGGATCGAGGGTGATCTCGTCGAGCCGTGGCAGGCCCCGCGGCTCGAGCATGCGCAGCAGCCGCAGACCGGCCTCAGCGAGCGCGAGACCCACCGCTCCGCCCACCAGTCCGAGCACCAGGCTCTCGAGCAGCAGCTCCCGGGCCAGGCTCCCGCGGTCGGCCCCGAGCGCCGAGCGGATGGCGAGCTGGCGCTGGCGCCCCTCGGCGCGCACCAGCAGCAGGTTGGCGACGTTCGCACACGCCACCAGCAGCACGATGCCCACTGTCCCGAGAAGCACCCAGAGGACCTTCCCCACGTCCCCCACCACATCCTCCTTGAGCGGCACGATGTTCGGACCGAGCCCGGCGTCGTCGATCATCTCCCTCGAGAAGCCGGGCGGCAGCGGGAAGCTATCGATGGCCATGGGGATCATGCGCGCCACGTCGGCGTTGGCCTGCTCGATGGTGACTCCGTCTTTGAGCCGCGCCACCCCCTGGTAGCTGAAGTTGCCGAACATGATCTCGCTCCGGTCCAAGCGGAAGGGCAGGTAGAGGGCGGGGTCGTAGTCGAGGAACTGGAGGTCTCTCGGCAGCACGCCGATCACCTCCCGCGGCATGCCGTCGACGGTCAGGGTCCGGCCGAGGACCGACGGATCGCCACCGAAGTGGCTCCGCCAGTAGCCGTCCGAGAGAAGCACCGTCTCCGGCGTGCCCGGGGAGTCGTCCTCGGCGGTGAACAGCCGGCCGATCTGCGTCCCGACCCCCAGGAGCGGCAGCGTGCCGTCGGTCACCAGCATGGCCGGCAGCTCCTCCGGATCGGCCTCGCCCGTGACCGTGGCCCGGGTGGGGTCCCACATGCCGGTGTCGACGAAGCTCTGATTCTGCTCCCGATAGGTCAGGTAGAGGGAGGGCGCCTGGTTCACCTTGTGCCACCCCATGCCCGGAGCCTCGTGCCAGACGCCTACCAAACCCTCGGGATCCTCGAACGCCAGCGGCTTGAGCAGCACGCCGTGAATGACGCTGAAGACCGCCGTCGTCGCGCCGATCCCCAGGGCCAGTGTGACCACCGCGGTGATGGTGAAGGCCGGCGCGCGGCCCAGGCTGCGGAGGATGTAGCGAAGCTTCTTCGTGAACAGATCCATCGGCTCTCCCTCGTCGGCAGGGGTGTTGGCGCTGACCGGGCCGCCGGCCCGTCCGCCCGGCTCCGACCGAAAGCGGTGCGGCCTGGCGAGGCTTCCTGTCGGTTCCTACGCCACCGGGGTCGGGGAAGTTACAGACGAGCGGGAGGCGACCCGGCATCGATCTGTCCCGAGATATTGCTTATATTCACATATGCGCATGATACAGTGATCGACTATTCGACGAAGCACTCCAGGGCCCAACGAACCCTCTGACCCGTAGGAGAACCGACCGTGAAGCGATCCACGATCACCGGGTGGACGATCCTGGCCATCATCGCCATCGCCACCTTCGCCACCTCCCTCTCCGCCCATGCCCTCGGCACCCGGACCATCCAGTTCGGCTCGCCGGTCGACAACAGCGGCAACATCCTGCTCGACGACGCGGCGGCCGACCTGCTCGCGGCCAGCAACGCCAGCGCTGTTCGCCTCAACTTCAAGAACCCGTGGAACACCGACACTCCTGCCTTCTACTCGACCTACGACACCATCGTCGACCGGCTCCGGAGCCGCGGCCTCGAGGTCATCGGCCTGATGTCGAACGAGTTCCTGGTCGACCCCCAGGCCGCCGACCAACAGGTCAAGTGGCAGGAGAATGCCGCCGAGACGACCTCCGGCGGCGACGGCCACAACGGCTACATCGACGCCTTCGGCTACCAGGCGGCACGGGTGGCGGCCCACTTCCTCGGCCGCGTCCACTACTGGGAGATCTGGAACGAGCCCAACTGCTACGCCACCTACCCGACCGGCTGCAGCTACATCTATCCGTCGAACTTCGCGGCTCTGCTGGCCCACGTCTGGACCCAGATGCGCTACTACAACTCGTTCGACGTCGAGATCATCTCGGGCGGCCTCCTGGGCCACGACCTCGCCGGCAAGACCAGCGGCGGCGCCGGTGCCGATTACCTGACGCAGACCTACCAAAAGGGCATCGACACGGCGAGCGGGGACTGGGCCTGGATCAAGCAGAACGCCGGCCAGTACCCCCTCGACCACATCGGCCAGCACATCTACATCGACGGCGGCTCGACGGTCGCGGCATCGAGCGTGCAGCAGTACCTCGACTGGATCCGCAACGCCTACGTCGCCTTCGAAGGTGGATCGACACCGAAGAAGACCTTCGTCACCGAGATCGGCTGGCGCTCGGACGGGGTCGGCGAGCCCGGCCAGGCGACCAACCTCACCACGGCCTACTCGGTCACCGAGTCCACCAGCTACGTCGCCACCGCCGCCTGGTTCTTCCTGCGCGACGAGCCCGCCTGGCCCGAGCCCTGGGGCCTGCTCCGCACCGACAGCAGCGCCAAGCCGGCCTGGGCCGCCTTCGGCGGTGGCTGCATCGGCTGCGGCGGCGGAGGCGGTCAGATCCCGCTCGTCAACGCCGGCATCGAGAGCAACTCCTCCGGCCAGTACGGATATATCACCGGCTGGGGACCGTCCGGCGGCTGGGCGTATCACTCCGGCTTCCCGAAGGGGAACAACAGCGGCCTCGGAGCGAGCTTCGGCTTCTACTCCGCCGGTACCACCGAGATCGTCGCCCAGATCCTGACCGAGCGGTTCCAGGCCGGCACGAGCTACACGTTCAGGAGCTGGGCGATCGGTGGCGGCAACAACACCGGCACCGTCCCCTACCAGATCGGCTACGCCTCGACCGACGGCGTTCTGGGGTCCTTCGTGCCGCTCGCCACCAACCCGATCCCGTTGACCGGCAACACCGCCTGGGTCTTGACCCAAGGCGTCACCCACATCACCGGCTCGTCCGGCCCCGAGATCGGCAAGCAGATCATCGTCCGACTCGGCGACGGCTCGGCCGGAGGCTCGAACGACATCTGGTTCGACGACTTCGAGCTCACCAGCCAGTAATCCGACCCAGGCGCCCGGGCAGACCTGCCCGGGCACCTTCCTTCCGCGGTTCGTAGCCCCACCCGCTCCGGCGTGCGGAGCGGGCGGATGTTTCATTCCCCCTTTTCATCGGGAGGACTCGTCATGTTCCGACCACACCTTGACCAAAGGCTCCGGCTCGGGGTCGCCACGCTCACCCTGGCTCTGGCCCTGCTCGGTGCCCTGCCCGCCTCGGCGGCGTCGATCGTCCAGGCAAGCAGCAGCGGATTCACCTGCGGCGGTAGCCCCTACCAGTTCATCGGGGTCAACCTCGCCACCTTCACCTACAACGGCGGGGAGCTCTACAACCAGCTCTACGAGGCCAACCGGATGAACGCGCGGGTCGTGCGCGTCTTCATCGCCCACAACGACAAGACCCCGTCGCAGATCCAGCAGCAGCTCCAGACCATCATCGATACGGCCCGGAGCATCAACCCCGAAATGAAGCTCATCGTCTCCCTGACCGACTTCTACCACACGGGCTACAGCCCCCAGGGGGATGACGGGTACTACGAGCAGCGGGGCTGCTGCACGGTGCTCAGCAACGAGTGGTTCCGCACCGGCTACACCGTCAACTACAAGCCGATGGTCGGTCAGCTCGTGAGCGCCTTCGCATCCGCGCCGGAGATCTTCGCCTGGGAGCTCGGCAACGAGCTGTCCGCCGGCAGTGGCGACGACATGCTCGCCTTTGCCTACGACATGGGGAGCTACATCAAGAGCCTGGGCGCCCAGCAGATGGTCACCACCGGGTTCATCTCCAGCAATCACGCGGCCAACGGCGTGCTGGGCGGACGCACCCTCACCCAGATGATCGAGGCCTTCTACTCGAGCTGGAACGGCACGCCCAGCCCCTTCGACTTCGTCTCGATCCACGGCTACAACAACGAGTGGAAGGCCTCGGGCGTCGGCAACGCCTCGTACGACGACTACAACTGGGCGCGGAGCCGCAAGCCCTACGTCGTGGGCGAGATCGGCTTCTCCGGATCGTTCGACGCCGGGGCCAACTGCCACCTCTCCGCCTTCGGCGGGGATTTCTGGGACGGGATCTACCTGCCGGACGCCACCGCCAGCCGTACGGACGCAATCCGCCTGGCGGTCGACCACTTCTTCGCCGTCGGCGCCGACGGCGTCATGAACTGGGGCTTCATGGCCGGCACCCAGGACACCGGCTTCGGTGACCGCTGCTTCGGGATCGACCAGGTCTTCCACAACGACTGGAGCGGCCTCTTCAGTTACTACCAGGGCAAGGGCGCAGCGCTCCCGGGCTGCGGCAGCGGTCCCCAACCCCAGGGCAACGACGCCCAGATCCTCCGCTCCAGCAGCAGCGTGCCGAGCGCTCTCGCCCACAACGAGCGCAGGCAGGTCACGATCCGCGTCCAGAACACCGGCGGCACGACCTGGCAGGAGAGCTTCCCCACCCTGCTCTACCGGCTCAAGACCGGATCCGCGAACTCGGTCGCCTGGGACAACTGGAGCTGCGGCGGCTACGCCAACAGCCCGACCGACAGCCGTGCCTACGTCTGCGGCCAGGTGGCACCGGGCAGTGCCACCGACTTCACGTTCGACATCATCGCTCCGCCCTCGGGCACCACGGCCTACCTGTCGGTCCAGATGATCCAGGACGACGTCAGCAGCTTCGGCACCGTCGAGACCTGGCAGATCAACCTGGGGAGCTCGAGCTGTGGCACCGCATGTACCCAGTGCGTGCTCAACGAGCGGCCCGACGTGCTCACCAACTACGGCACCTGGGGCTGGGACACCTCCTGCGGCGGGCGTGACGCGATCGTCGACGACTGGTGCACCAACCTCGCGCCGGGCGAGTGCAGCGACGTCAAGACCGGCGCCTGCAGCATCGACTGCAACGTCACCACCTGCGGCGAACCCTGCTCCGACTGCATCTTGACCGCGCGGCCGGACGTGCTCTCGAACTACGAGCTCTGGGGATGGGATCCGTCCTGCTCCAACCGGCCGGCGATCGTCGACGACTGGTGCACCAACCTCGCACCGGATGAGTGTGCCGCGCTCGAGAACGGGCAGTGCACCCAGGCCTGCGGCACCACCTCCTGCGGCAATGCGTGCGCCGAGTGCGTCCTCACCCAGCGACCGGACGTCCTGAGCGCCTACGAGGGCTGGGGGTGGAGCACTGCCTGCGTCGACTGGCCGCTGATCGTCGACGACTGGTGTGCCAACCTCGACCCGGCGGCCTGCACCGACGTCAAGCAGAGCTTCTGCCCGAGCGAGTGCAACGTGACGCAGCCTCCGGTGACGCAGCCGACGGTCCTGAACGCCGGCTTCGAGTCCAATCCGACACCGCAGTTCGGCGGCATCGGCGTCTGGACACCGGGCGGCGCCTGGGCCTACCACGCGCAGTTCGCGGCCCCCGGCAACAGCGGCCTCGGCGCCAGCTTCGCGTACTACGCGGCCGGCACCACGGAGAGCTTCGGTCAGATCCTCACCGACCGCTTCGCGGCCAACACCACCTACACGTTCCGGAGCTGGGCGATCGGCGGCGGTGATCGTACCGGCCAGGTGCCCTACCAGATCGGCTACGCGGCGGTCGACGGCGACATCTCGTCGTTCGTGCCCCTCGCCACCAACGTCGTCAACCTGACCGGCAACACCTCGTGGGTCGAAACGAACGGTGTCAGCTACACCACCGGCTCGTCCGGCGCCGAGGTCGGCCAGCAGATCATCGTCCGCTTCGGCAGCAGCGCCGACGGCGGATCGAGCGACATCTGGCTCGACAACGTGTCGGTGATCGCGGGAACCGTGGCCGCACCGACCTTCTCCCAGCCGCTCAACCCCGGCATCGAGGACAACCCGACGCCCCAGTTCGGCGGCATCGGCGTCTGGACGCCTGGCGGCGGTTGGGCCTACCACTCCAACTTCCCGGCGGCCGGCAACAGCGGCCTCGGCGCCAGCTTCGGTTACTACGCGGCCGGCACCGCCGAGCACGTCGACCAGCTCCTGTCCTCCCGGTTCAGCGCCGGCCGGACCTATACCTTCAAGAGCTGGGCGATCGGCGGCGGCAACCAGATCGGTCAGGTGCCCTATCAGATCGGCTACGCCGCGGTCGACGGCGACGTCTCGTCGTTCGTGCCCCTCGCCACCAACGTCATCGACCTGACGGGCAACACGTCGTGGACCGAGACCGCGGGGGTGAGCTACACCACCGGCTCCGCCGGCCCCGAGCTCGGCCAGCAGATCATCGTCCGCTTCGGCAACGTCGACGCCGGCGGGTCGAGCGACATCTGGTTCGACGACATCACCGTCACGCGCCAGTAGGCATACGACGCAGGGCTCCCCACCTGCCGCGGCGGTCCTCCGCCCGGCAGGATGGGGAGCCCTCCCCTTTTCCTCCGACTTCTTCGGAAGGGATCAGCCTTCGGACGCGGGGCGACCGTCGCCGGGGGAGCTCGGCGGCACCCGGTAGGCCAACGAGTTGATGTTCATGCCGGCCCCGACCGCGGCGAAGACCACGGTGTCCCCCGGCTCGAGGGTGTGGCCGTTCATCTGGCGCCGCTCGAGGAGATCGAGGAGCGTCGGCAGGGTGGCGACCGAGCTGTTGCCGAGCCAACCGACGGTGAGCGGCGCCAGCTCCTCGGGCGAGCGCCGGTCGCCGGCCGAGCGGAGCAGCCGCTTGACGATCGCCTCGTCCATCTTGGCGTTGGCCTGGTGGAGCAGGATCTTGTCGACCGCGGCGAGATCGATCCCCGCCTTGGCCAGGCACTCCTCGACCACGCCGGGCACCGTCTTGACGGCGTACTCGTAGACCTTGTGGCCGTCCATCTTGAGGAAGAGCTCGCCGTTGGCCGCCTCCGGGCTCGACGACGCGCCCATGCGCAGGAGAAACGCGTGCTCGACCGTGTCGGAGCGCGCCGCGTGGGACAGGATGCCGACCGCCTCGTCGGTCTCTCGCCCTTCGAGGATCACCGCGCCGGCGCCGTCCGCGTAGATCATGCTGTCCCGGTCGTGGGGATCACACACCCGTGACAGGGTCTCGGCGCCGATCACCAGAGCCCGCGTGGCGTCTCCCGAGCGCAGGAAGTAGTCGGCCTGGATTACCCCCTGGAGCCAGCCGGGGCAGCCGAACGGCAGGTCGTAGGCGATCGAGCGCGGGTTGCGGATGCCGAGCTTCGCCTTGACCCGGGCGGCCAAGCTGGGGACGAAGTCGGACCGGCGGTTGTCCGCGGTCACGTCGCCGAAGTTGTGGCCGACGATGACGTAGTCGAGGCTTTCGCGGTCGATGCCCGAGGAGACGACCGCCTCCTCCGCGGCGAGAGCCGCGATGTCCGAGGTCACCAGCTCGTCCGACACCCAGCGGCGCTCCGAGATGCCGGTGATGCTCCGGAACTTCTCGATGATCGAGCCGGTGGGGGCATCGAACGGCTGCCCGTCCCCGTCGAAGAAGCGGGCATCCAGGAACTGCTCGTTGGCCACCTTCCGGTCCGGCAGATGGCTCCCGGTCCCGATGATCACGGTGCGGCGGGTGGTGCCCATGGCGCTACCTCCTCCGATGCGCCTCGCGGGTGCGAGGCTTCGTCCCAGGGAACACTCTAGCGGCGGGGCTACCGCCGGGGGGTCTGCCGACCGTCAGGTTTGCGTCACGCCTCGGTCACGCCCTGCTGGGGAGCCGCGGCGCTCAGAGCTCTTCGCCGCAGCGCTTGCAGTAGCGGGCGTCGGGGTCGTGGTCCTCTTCGCCGCAGGAGGGGCACGCGCGGGTGCTCTTGAGGCGCCGGGAGGCCTCGGACATCTCGACCGTCACGATGCCGGTGGGCACGGCGATGATCGCGTAGCCGATGATCATCACCAGCGACGCCAAGAGCTTCCCCGCCACCGTCTGGGGCGCGATGTCGCCGTAGCCGACGGTGGTCATGGTGACGACCGCCCAGTACATGCTCTGGGGGATCGAGGTGAAACCGTTCTCCGGCCCCTCCACCAGGTACATGGCGGCCCCGAGGACCAGGATCAGTGTGACGACGGTGACCAGGAAGATGGTGACCTTGCGGGCGCTCGCCCGGATCGCCCGGCGGAGCACCTGAGCCTCCCCCAGGAAGTGGCCCATCTTGAGAATCCGGAAGATCCTGAGCAACCGCAGAGCCCGCACCACCAGAAGCGACTGGGCGCCAGGGATCGCCAGGCTGACGTAGGTGGGGAGGATCGAGAGCAGGTCGACGACGCCGAAGAAGCTTCGAGCATAGGCGATCGGGCGGCGAACGACCCACAGGCGCAGGCCATACTCGACCGTGAAGAGCCCGGTGATCCCCCACTCCACCCAGCGGAGCAGCCGGCCGTGATCGAGCCGGAAGGTGTCGACGCTCTCGAGCAACACCGCGAAGACGCTCGCCAGGATGAGCACCAGAAGCGCGATGTCGAAGCCCCGCCCGGCCGGCGTCTCGGCCTCGAAGATCACCTCGTAGAGCTGCCGCCGCACGGTTCGGCGCTCGCCGCCGGTCTGTTCCCGGTCCATGGCGGAACTCTATCCTGAGGCCGCGGGCGCCATCGTTGAGCTTCCAGCGCTCTTCCGGACAGACCAGACAAGACGAGGGCCCCGGATCGGCTCCGGGGCCCTCGACGACGATCTGACGTCGGCCGGCGCAAGACCGCGCGTCGACCGACGGGCGTTTACTGTGTCGCCACCGGATCGGCCGGCTGCGCGGCGCGCGGGTTCTCGGCCCAGTCGATGCAGTCGACCCACTGGGTGCAGGTCGGACCCATGAACAGGGTCGCGCCGCAAGCGAAGCAGGCCGCCGCGCAGGCCAGGTTCGGGTGCTTGCCCGACGGTGCGCCGTCCCGCTCTGCGACCGTCGGCGTGCCGCCGGCCAGGTTGCCCACGTTGCCCTCGATCTGCACCTCGGTGGCGTAGACGGAGTCGGGGTTCGCCGGCAGCAGGTTGGTCGCATCGCCCTGGTACTGGTGGAGATACCCGGGGTCCATCCCGAGCAGAGGCGCGTCCGCCTGGAAGAACAGACGGTCGTCCAGATCGTCCGGGAAGGGCTGGATCCACTGCCCGGAGAGCGTGTCGTAGATGCCCATCTCCTGAACGTTCCCGGCGATGATCCAGGACTCCAGGATGCCGGTGTTCTCGTCGTACGACAGGTCGATCCGGTAGCTCCAGCTCTCGACGCCGTCGCTCTGAGTGACGTCGTAGTGGTAGACCGGAACGGTCGTCGTCGAGTCGGGTGGCGGGCTCGACGTGATCAGGGCGGTGATCGTCACCGGCTCGATCCGGCCGTCGCGCTCGAACGTCATGGTCACGACCGCGGGCAGCATGCCGTGCTCGGGATCGAGCTCGCGGGTGATGTGCCGGGAGATGAGGCGGCCCTCGTCGGTCCGGATCTCGGTCGGCTGAAGACCGGTTCCAAAGTCGACCTCGAGGCCGGGAACCGACGGATAGAGGGTGACGATCGACTCGTTCAGCAGCCGGTCGAGCTGCGGCGACGCCGCGTCCGGGGTGCGCGGGGCCCGCGCTTGGGGTCCGGAGAACACCGACCCGAGCCGCACCGTGCTCTCGATCGGGCCGTCGGCGACCCGGATCGGAACGCTCTTGTAGAACGCGATCGGCTTGTTGTCCAGGAGCCCGGTGATCTCGATCAGCAGCTCACCGGTGGCGCCGGCGACGGCGTCCTCGGCGAAGACCACCTCGCCGGTCCAGAAGCCCGGCTGGTACGCGTGCTCGACGAAGAAGGGGTGGATCTCGGTCGAGTAGACCGCCTCGACGAACTCAGGAGCGGCGAAGTCGACACTGGTGGCGACGATCCGCCCGGGAAGCTGAGTGCCGTCGAAGTCGAGGGTCAGCGCGTGGGTGCGGTACGCGGGGAAGTCCACCCGTGGGGGCGCCGGGACCGCTCCGGCGGGGGTGACGGCCGCCACCAGGGCGACCACGAGGGCCACTCCGGCCGCTCGGCCGAAGGGGGTGGCTACGCGGGGGTGCCACGAACGAAACATGGGGTACTCCTTCCGGTCGTCATTCGAACCATCCAACACGTCAACAGTGCATCGCGACGCAAGAGCGCCGTGCACTCCATCCGTGCGCAACTTCGCGTATTCGTGACAAAAACTATCTTCTTACCAGCAGAAGAGATGCGGCGACCGCCGCTCAACCCGCGTGCTGCTCACGGCCGGTGGTGGCACCCGACCCGGCGGCGAGTGCGGCACCCCGTGGATGGGCGCGGAGGACGAAGAAGCCGCCGTCCTCGAGGGGGTTCGCGCGGTGGCCGCCGGGACCGTCGGCGTCCACCCGGCACCACTGCCGCGGCAGGCTGTCCGGGCCGTAGAGGGTGAGGTAGAGGTCCCGCCCGCGGACCGCTTCGGGATCTCCTCCCGCCACGACCTCCGGGGTCACGTGGAGGATCTCGCCCGGGGCGAGCGGACCGTAGACGAAGCGGGTCTCCGGGTTCCCCACCGGCAGGAGGACGCGCTCCACCAGTCTCCGCGGCAACCAGCGGCGGTAGCGCAGGAGCTGGAGCGCGTGGTAGGCGAGGGCCCGGTAGAGGAGCCCGCCGCGCTCGGTCAGGCGGTGGTAGAGGGTGTCGAGATCGGGCGGTACGGGGCGCTCGGGGATTCGCTCGGCCCGGTCGGCAGAGGAGGTCCATACCTCCGGGAAGACGCCGTCCTCGTCGACGCCGTAGTAGCGCAAGCCCAACACGTAGCGCCCCGGAGCAAGGTCGACGTAGGCCCGCGTCCCGCCCCGCTCCCGGCCGCTCGCGACCGCGCCCACCGTCTGGTAGCTGGGGAACCGGTAGACGACCAGCGTCCACTCGTCCGCCGAGCGCCGGAGCGCCTTGAGATCGACCGAAATGCCGATCTCTTCGCCGCCACCCTGGTCGCCCAGCCGGCCGCGGAGATGGAACGGACCGGCCACACCGATGGTCGCGTGGGGGTTCCACCGGGGACCGAGCGTCGCCATCTCGACCGTGGCGAACCGCTCTTCGAGGAGCTCCGGCCCCAGGGCGCGCCAGACGAGACCGCGCTCCGGGTGCCGGCGCGTCCGCAACCCCCGGACCAGGGTGGTCGCCAGCCGGACCGCCCGGAACAGGGCGTAGGACACCACGGCCAGGGGCAGCGCCCAGGGCAGCGACGCCACGTCCCGCCACCGCGGCGGCACGGCCTCGCCCAACGGAGCGGGCGTGCTCGAGCACCGATGCCCGTCGAGCGGCCTCGGGCTTGCCACCCGGCACGCGCGCTCAGGAGACATGGGCGTTCGGGCGGCCCGAAACCGCCGCCGCGACCTCCGCCGACGCCTCGAGATGCAGGTTGTGGCCGCCCGGCGCGACCACGATCGACCAGGAGGCGCGGCGCCGGATCGTGCGCGTCCAGACCCGGTCCGCGCTGGTGTGGTCGCTGCCCGTCCCCTGGAGGATGGTCACCGGCGCGCGGATGCGCGCCACCAGCTCGCTGAAGGTCTCGCCATCGAAGCTCCGGGCGAGCGGATCGAGGAGCGCCGGATCGTGGCACCAGATGAGGCCTCCCTCGGGAACCGCCCGCGTGGCCCGCTGGGCCAGCTCGAACGCCAGGCCGGGGGGCAGGCCGACGTGGATCGCGCGCATGCGCTCGGCCGCGGTCGCCAGATCGGGCAGGCGCACCGGACCGCCGTTGCCGTTGTGGCCGTTGCGGCCGTTGACCCGGCGCTCGAGGTGGGCCATCAGGCTCGAGACCCGCTCGGGGGCGGTGGCGTCGGCGAAGGAGACCGGCTCCACCAGCACCAGCCGCTCGACCGCCTCCGGCCGCAAGCCGGCGTAGAGCGCCGCCAGGCTGGCCCCGAAGGAGTGCCCGACGAGGACGAACGAGGACCGTCCGAGGTAGCGCCTGAGAGCCTCGATGTCGGCCAGGCTGTCGGCGACGTCGTAGTGGACCCCGGTCGGCAGGTGGCTCGAGCGGCCGTGGCCCCTCAAGTCCGGCGCCACCACCCGGTACCCGGCCCCGGCGAGCTGTTCGGCCACCGGCTGCCAGCTCGCGCCCTGGTCGAGGAAGCCGTGGAGGCAGAGCACCATCGGGTTCTCCTCGGCGCCCCACTCCGAGAGGCAGAGATCGAGGCCGCGAACCGTCACCAGCCGCTCCCTGCGCTCGCCGGAGGCCGGCCGGCCGGCCCCCGGATATCCGGGAGAACGCTCTGCCACCACCGCGGTCGACGGCTCGGAGGCGCCGCCCCGGTCCAGGGAGTAGCCGAGGCGCCGGGCCACCCGACGGGCCTCGAAGCCGAGGGGCCGGGCAAGCTCCACCCGGCGCCACGCCTCGGCCCGCTCCGGGTTGATGCCCTCGTGCTCGTGGAAGCGAGCGTCGCCCACCGGCAGCGACCGGTGGGTCACGCCGTCGGTCATGCGCTCGCCTTCGTAGGGCGTCAGCACCTCCTCGCGGAAGGGCACGTCCAGGAAACGGCAGATCGCTTCGAGCACCGGCCGGGGCCTGCGCACCAGGTCCTCGAACGAGACCCTGAAGTAGCGCTCGCCCGGCAACCGCTCCGCAAGCTCCAGCAGGTTGGCGTTGGCGCTCGTCCAGACCTCCTCGGCCAGGGCGTAGGGATCGACCCCGCTGGCCGCGATCAACCCGTGCATCCGGTTGCGCACAAAGGAGTCGACGACGGCGAAGGGATGGCGCACCAGGTGCAGGATCTTCGGAGCGTCCAGCCACGCCTCCGCCCGCTGCAGGGCGCCGGCGTCGGCGGCGTAGCTCGGAGACTTGTCGACCAGCATGCGGCCGGCGGCGAGCTCGTCGAGCCGCCGGTAGACCTCGGGGATCGGCAGGCCGTCCTCGGCCCACCGCGCCAGCCGCTCGCGCACCGACTCGAGCGGCTCGCCGGTCAACTCCATGAGCGCCCGCTCGAGACCCTCGGTGAGGCCGGTGCGGCCGAGGGCTTGCCGGCGCTCGGCGAGGCTCTCGAAACCCAGCAGGTGGAGCTCGGGCGGGGAGAAGAGCGCCGGGTGCCCGGCGAGCATGACGCGGAGCAGGGTCGAGCCCGACCGCGGGCTCGAGACGAGCAGCGCGGCGCCCGGTCCGCGCCGTTCGGGCGCGGCGGGCGCCGGTGGCGCCGCCGCCCAGCGACGGAGCTGGAACG
>Ga0210110_1000397_pt1 | contig 14614 bp, 15 predicted proteins | sample China_Galinas_PW_2_FD_184865 | JGI IMG/M metagenome (GOLD analysis project Ga0210110, IMG submission 184865) | Wetland microbial communities from San Francisco Bay, California, USA, that impact long-term carbon sequestration - China_Galinas_PWB_D1... | ecosystem: Environmental > Aquatic > Marine... | reverse complement strand
CATGCCGTCGCCGTTCTGATTATTGTGCAAACGCTCCCGGCGGGTGGAACCCGCCCTACATCGTGGCGCTTGGATGCACTAATTGATCAACGACGTGATCGGTCCGGAGAGGAAGAAATCCGCCAGCATATAGAAAATCCCCCCGATCAAGTTGAAGATGGAAATGAACAAATCCGTGAAATCGAAAAACAGGCCCATGGCTCACCCTTTCGTCAGGAGCTTTCTAACGCCAAGCGCCGCGCATTCTGCCCGAACCGGCCGAGCGCATCGCCGCGCGGCGTGACCGTCGTGGCGGCGTCGATGTCCCTTCGCTCATTCCCCTTTGCCAGGCGACCGCCTAGCATCCCTTGTTGGGGCCTCACCCGCCGCCGGTTCGCGAAAAGATGATGACGAAGGCCGCCGCCAAAAAGGCCAGCAGCAAGATAGTCAGGTCCATCACGATCCTCTTGTGTCTCGGCGCGTCCGGGGAACGCCGGCCGCCACGGGTACTGGCACGGACCGGGCCGATCGGGACGCGCCCTCCAGATTACTATAGTCCGATCGGACCGCCGTGCGGCCCGAAACTTCCCCCGTGCCATCCTGGATCGCCGCCCGGGCTGCCGTATCCGGCCCCTTGATACCCCGTGGCGCCCGGATTTGCAACTCCGCCACCAGCAGCAGCGACCCGAGAAGCGTCAGAACGCCGATCAGCGAGCCCACGCCGTAGAGCGTCTTGATTCCCTCGTCCCAGACGATACGCCGGCCGAGTTTCTTCGACATCCGACTCGTCAGAAACCCGCAAATCCACGTCCAATGCAGAATCAGGTGCAGCAGCACGTTCAACGCGAACACGCTCAGGGCGACCACCTGGACAAGCTGCCAGCGGTCGAAGTCCCCGCCCCAGAGCAACCACCCCTCCGTCCGCGCTCCAGGAGGAAACACAAAGTGAATCACCGCCGAAATCCACAGCACGGTACAGAGCATTACCAAAAGTGAGAAATCAACCCAGAAGTTCACCGCACTGCGAGACAAGTTGAGACTCCCTATCAGTTGGGCCGGCCACGCCCACGCCGCTTTTCGCCGGCGCCGAGCATGCCCGCCCCGACGCACATCGGTATAGCAACATCGTTGCCGCTCGGTGTCCAGCGGGACGATTACCCCCAACTTTTGGTTGAAACGTCGCGCCGCTCTCTGTAGCATCCAAACCGTCGGGTCGGCGGGCATCGCGGGCTTACTTGGTTACGTTTGCGTCTCCTGGATCGTCATCGGATGGATACGTCGCAAAAAGTGGTCGAGTTGCAGAGGCTACGGGCCCAGGCCGCTCAGCTCGAGTCGGAAATCGCGACCGAACTCACCCAGTCACCGTCCTGGCCGCCGAAGTCCTACTACACCACGTACCACATTCTGGCCGGCATGATGCTCGGCTTCGTCGGCGCCACGACGAGCCTGCTGTTCAACATCGTGGGCGCGGCCATGCTCGGCGAGCACCCCTTGCAGTTGATTCGCGTGTACCTCACCTTCCCGCTCGGGGCGAGTGCCCTCGAACTGCAGAGCGGATTCGTCCTCGCGGCCGGCTGCTGCCTCTACCTCGGGACCGGCATGTTCGGCGGCATACCGTTTCACATGATCCTCAGCCGGTTCTTTGACGAGTCATCGGCCTCTGTTCGGTTCGTCGTCGCTACGGTGTTGGCCATCGGCGTGTGGCTGATCAACTTCTACGTTCTGATTTCCTGGTTACAGCCCCTGTTGATCGGCGGTTCCTGGATTCTTCAGGATATTCCCTGGTGGGTGGCCATGTGTACGCACCTGGTGTTCGGTTGGACGCTGCTGCTGGTGGACCAGTGGGGGCGCTTCCGGCCTCCGGCGCCGATCGTGAAGGAGCGTGAGCGTTGAAGCACGGTTGTGTTGTCATGGCGGGCATCCTGGCGCTCGTGGCCTGCGGGTGCGGCGGATCCGAGCAAGGTGCGAAAACCTCGAAGGCGTCCGAGTTCGGCTTCCAAACGAGTCAACAGACGTCGTTGGTGAAGGAGGGCGAGGCGGCCTACCAGATGTACTGCACGGGATGCCATGGCATCAAGGGCGACGGCAACGGCCCGGCCGCTCGGTTCCTTCACCCCCGGCCGCGAAACTTCCAGAAGGCCAACTTCAAGTTCTCCTCGACGCGCAGCGGCCAACTGCCGACAGACGCCGACCTCGAGCGCACGATCAAGACGGGACTACGGGGCAGCGCGATGCCGTCATGGGACCTCCTCCCCGTGCGCACGGTGCGGGCCCTCGTCGCGTACATCAAAACCTTCGCGCCGAAGAAGTGGGAACAGTTCGGCGCCGGCGCCGTCATTCCGGAGGTGGCGGATCCCTACGCCCACACGAAAGACAAGTCCAAGGCCATCGCCCGCGGCGAGGTCCTCTACCACGGCTTCGCGACATGCTGGACCTGTCACCCGGCCTACGTCAGCACCGACCAGATCAACAAAGACCTGACCGCGATGGAAAACCCGACGCGCGATGTGTTCCGGGCCCACCTGTACCAGTCCGAGGTGAAGCCCAATGCCGAAGGCGAGATGATCTATCCGCCGGACTTCAAGCGCGACTTTGTGCGCTCCGGGTCGAATGTGAAAGACCTGTACCGGTCGATCGGGGCCGGCATCACGGGAACGGCCATGCCGACCTGGATCGACTCGATGGACATTCCCAAGGCGGACGGAAGCGGTCCGCTCGTGACGGAGCAGGACGTGTGGGCGCTCGCGTACTACGTGCAGAGCCTGATCCTCGAGCGTCCGGCACGTCTGTCGCCCGAGCAGATTGCCGACGGCTATGGCCCGCGTGATCGCCCGCAAAAGATACTCGCGCCGGGTGAGCTGCCCGCGCCGCCGCCGGAAGAGGCCACGCAGCCTTCGGGCGAGGAATTCAACGACGAGCCGGCCGAGGAGTTTGACGAGGACAACTAGTGCTTCGGGTGAGGGGCGGCGCCGCTGGCCCACTCACTTGTTGGACGTGAGAAGGAAACCGAGATGACCCAAGCAGCGACGAGCCACGCGAGATTCGACGGGACGCTCCCGGAGATCCCCAAGGATCTCGTGGACGAGAAGATCGTCCTGTGGTACCTGATCGCCAGCGTATTCTTCATGCTCGTCGCGATGCTCGCCGGCTTTCTCTTCTCGCTCCAGTTCCTCCAGTGGTATCCGCTCAAGGGCATCGAACTGTTCTCGCCGGGTCGCTGGCGATTCGTCCACACGAACGGCGTCGCCTACGGATTCATCGCCAACGCGTTTCTCGGCGTGCTACACTGGGCCGTGCCCAGGCTGACGCTGCACCGGGTGTACAGCAGGAAGCTCTCCTGGTTCATCTTTTTCACGTGGCAGTTCATCCTGGTGGCGACGGTCGTGGGCCTGCTGACCGGGCAGGCGCAAGCCGTCGAGTGGGGCGAGACGCCCACCTGGATCGATCCGCTCGCGACCGTCGGGCTGGTTCTCGTCGCCGTCAACTTCATGGTGCCGATCATGAAGACGAAGGGCCCGATGTACGTGTCGCTGTGGTACTTCGTCGCCGCGCTCGTGTGGACCGTGATGGTCTACGCGATGGGCAGCTTCATCCCGCAGTACGCTGTCGGCGGCACGGCCTCCGGCGCGATCATCGGCCTGTTCATCCACGACCTGGTCGGACTGTTCGTCACGCCGATCGGCTGGGGCATGATGTACTACTTCGTGCCGATCATTCTGCGCAAGCCGATCTGGAGCCACGGCCTGTCGCTCGTGGGCTTCTGGGGCCTGGCGTTCTTCTACCCGCTGACGGGGATTCACCACTTCCTCTACAGCCCGATCCCGATGTTCCTGCAATACGGCGCGGTCATCTCCACGATCGCGGTCGAGTTCGTGGTGACCACGGTCATCATCAACTTCTTCGGGACCATCAAGGGACGCGGGGACGCCCTGCGGACCCACCTGCCGATCCGCTGGTTCTACCTCGGCATGGTGTTCTACTTCACGACGTGTCTCCAGTGTGCCTTTCAGGTCACGCTGAGGTTTCAGAGGGTGATTCACTTTACGGACTGGGTCGTCGGCCACTCGCACCTGGTCATGTTCGGCGTGTTCGGCTTCTGGATTCTCGGTACCATGACGTACCTGCTCCCGCGCCTGCTCGGCGCAAGCGGGTGGTATCGCCCGAGCTGGAACGCGTGGCACTTCTGGCTGACCGGCATCGGCATGCTGGTCATGTTCTTCGATCTGGTGATGGCCGGTTTGATTCAGGGCTTCCAGTGGCGCGCCCTGGCGCCGTGGGAGCAGTCGCTTGTGTCGTCGGCGCCGTTCTGGCTGACGCGCACGATCAGTGGCACGGCCATCATCGTGGGGCAGGTTCTGTTCGCCTACAACATCGTGATGACGGCCATCCACAAGCGATCGGTCGAGGCGACGCCGCAGCCGGAACACTCGATCGCGCCGCCGCTTACGGCTTGATGCAATGCGCCACACGAGAGAGTTGACGTCGCATGTTTGAATCGAAAGCAGGAATCTTTCTTGTCGCCGGCGTGGGCATGTTCGTGCTCGCGTTTCTGGTCATGGGCTTGCTCCCCTGGACCATCTACATGCACGAACCCGAGAAGACGTTGCAGGACCTGGCCAAGGAGGGCATCACGCCCGACTTCGTCGACCTCGCGGAGCGCTTCCCGGACAGATTCAAGAGGTACTTCCCCGACGGTGTCACGGCGGCATCGTTTGCCGAGGCACTGCAGGAAGGCCATGACATCTACGTCGGCGAAGCGTGCTGGCACTGCCACAGCCAGCAGGTGCGGCCGGTCTCGAACGAGGACCTGCGCTGGGGCCCCGTGTCGCACGCGCGCGAGTACCAGAACGTGCTTCAGCGGCCGGTGCTGTTCGGCACGCGTCGCGTCGGTCCCGACCTGTCGCGGGAAGCGGCCCGGCGCACCAACGACTGGCACATCGCTCATTTCCATAAGCCAACCGACGTCGTGCCGACATCCGTCATGCCCGAGTACACCTGGTTCTTCGATAAGGACGGCTACCCCAACAAGCGCGGCATGTCCCTGATCACCTACGTGCAGTGGCTCGGGAGCTGGCTGCCGGAGTATCCCTACTACGAGGGCGAAGGGCCGGCCGGTCCGACCACCAAGGACACACCCCGCACCGCCCCGGCGTCGAGCGCCGATACGAGCCTGCAGTCCGACAACCACGCGTCGTGATCGTCCGCCACGCGCCGCGATCGTCGGCCACCCACTGATTCTCGTTGGACAATACATCACCGGTGGCTACGGCCCACGTCACCTGCGCGTCGATCGTGGTTTCGAGTTGAGTTGACGATCGTAGCGTGCATTGGCTCCCGTCCCCGCCCCAATGACCGACCATTGACATGCGACCGATATTCGATCCGCAGCCCGAAGGGCTTAAAGAGAACAGCCTGGGGCAAGTCCGCCGAAGGTGGACGCCGCCCCTGGTCCGGTCGGCCAATTTCGTAGCGACCCTGAAGGGGTCGCACCTGTGCGCGTATCTCGCCGGTATCTGTTGTGGCCAGTCGTCGCCTACGCTCGCCGTCGGCGTGTCATTCGATCCACGGTATTTGTGGACATGATCGCCCGTTCGTCTTCGACCCATGCAGGCTCGAGGCGGGTGTGGGGACGGCCTCCCCGGCCGGCGCTCACCTTCGGCGAGCTGGCCCCGGGGCCATTTTCTTGCGGGCTTTCAGCCAACCTGTTCCATGGTTACCCTTCGCTCCGCAAGGCCTGAGGTTTCCAGCCCTCAGCATTCTTTGCGCTGGTGGCCAGATGCACGCCCGGTAATCCGCGCGCCGGGGTGCAACGGCACCGCCGACGTCCGCGAAAACCCACATCACCCCGAGCTTCAAAACGTATACTCGAGACGGTATCACCGCACGCGACTGTAGCTACCGTCGCGCGCGCCGAACGTCGATAGCTAGGGCGCGAGAGCTGCGCGGAACGACCCCTGTCCGATAAAGGACCGCCGCTGATGAGCCAACTGAAAATCGGTAACGTCATCAAGATCCAAAACGGTGTCGTGGACGTCGTGCTGACGGTGCCCGACCTGAACCTGATCCACGAGGAGCGGACCTACCGCGTCGGGCAGATCGGAAGCTACGTCACCATCCCGATGGACAACCATACGGTCGTCGGGTTCGTGGTCGCCTGCGGCCGGCAGGAGGTCACGACGATCGACGTCGAGCCGCAACTCATTATGAGCGTGCAGATGCTCGGCGAGTTGCAGGGCAACAAGTTCGTCCGCGGCGTGAACGAGTACCCGATCATCGGCGACGACGTGTGGGTCGCGGTGCACGATGACTTCGAGAAGATCTTCGGCAGCTTCGATCAGTTGCTGGCCGGCTCCGCCCACCCCGAGAGCTTCAAACTCGGACGCTTTGCGCTCAACACCGAGTTCGACGTCAAGGTGCTCGGCACCGAACTGCTCGCCAAGCACGTCTGCGTGCTGGGGAACTCGGGTAGCGGCAAGAGCTGCACGACGGCGAAGATTCTCCAGGAGGTGATGGACCTTCGCGAGTCGCAGATCGTTCTGTTCGACCTGCACGGCGAGTATCGGTCCGCCTTTTCCGACGATGACGGCCAGATCAACGCCAACGCCACGTACCTCGGCGTCGACGATCTCGTGCTGCCCTACTGGCTGCTGAAATACGAGGAACTCGAGGCGCTGTTCGTCGACAGGTCGAACCCGACGAACATTTCGACGCAGATTTCGTTCTTGCGCAGCGCGCTGCTCGAATTCAAGCAGGATGCGGCGAGGCAACTCGGCTTGACCAAGTCGCTCACGCTCGACACGCCGATCTACTTCTCGCTGGAGCAGTTCCGCAGCTACGCCGCCAACCTCAACGATGCGCGGTACGTGCTCAACGACGATCACCTGGCCTTCAGCCAGCTCGCGCTTCGAGCGTTGCCGATACCGGAGCAGCAGGAACTGATGCGCACGCAGCGCTGCCAGTTCAATCGCGGCAACCCCGAAGGCGAGACGCCGCACCCGCTGTTTTTTGGAAAGTTGCTCGGCCTGATCGATCAAATCGAGACCAAGCTGCTCGACCGGCGCTACCAGTTCCTGCTCAACCCGATCGAGCACGGGCTGAACTCGCGCTACTTCCGCGACCAGCTCGTCGGCTCGCCCGGGCCGGTCCAAACCTCCAACCTGATGAACCACCTGATCAAGGTGCTCACCGGGCGCGTCGAGCCGCGCAGCAACCTGACGATCATCGACCTCTCGGGTATCCCGTTCGAGATCGTCGACATTACGGTGGCCGTGCTCACGCGACTGATTTTCGATCTGAACTTCTGGACCCCGGTGGTCCAGCGACATCCGGCGCTGCTCGTCTTCGAGGAGGCCCACAACTACATCCCCCGCACGGGCGGAGCCACGCACTTCGCGCGGACGGCCGTCGAACGCGTCGCCAAGGAAGGGCGAAAGTACGGCGTGAGTGCCATGATCGTGTCGCAGCGCCCGTCGGAGTTGTCCGAGACGGTGCTGTCGCAGTGCAACAGCTTCGTGGTCATGCGACTGAGCAACCCGGAGGACCAGCATTACGTGTCGCGCGTCGTCGGCGACCACTTCGCCGGCGTGATCAACATGTTGCCGGTGCTGCGGCCGGGGGAGGCGTTCGTCATCGGCGACAGCGTGCTCATGCCCATGCGTACGCTCGTGGACATCGCCGATCCCACGCCGCGCAGCAACAACATGGACTTCTTCAAGCACTGGTCGGCCGAGTCCACCAAGTGCGACGTCGATGAGATCATCGATCACTGGCGCCGTCAGAACCGCCGCCGGCTCGACGATCTCCCGGAGGATGCGCCCGACTCGTTCTCGCCACCCGCCAAGGCAGCCGCGCCCCAGCAGGAGCCGGCCCCGGAGAAGAAGCCGCCCATGCCGGCGCCCAGCGTGCCGCCGAGTCAACGCAGACCCGCGGCCGCCTCCGTGCGGCCACGCGTCCCGGCCTTCAACGCCGGCGGTCGCCGACCGGGGCAGTAGCTGCGTCCGCACGAACATTGTGGTAGACTGTGCCTGGTGGAGTGGGCGAAGGCGATCGCTCGCACCGTTTCGGTGCGAGAGGAAAGTCCGAACTGGGCAGGGCACGGTGGTTGGTAACGCCAACCCGGCGCGAGCCGAGGGAAAGTGCCACAGAAACGACACCGCCGGGCCGGGGACGAAGCATCGAAGAAGTGCCAGGTTGTGGCATTTGGTGTTTCGTCTCCGACCCGGTAAGGGTGAAATGGTGCGGTAAGAGCGCACCGCGCGGCCGGTGACGGTCGCGGCAGGGTAAACCCCACCGCCAGCAAGCCCAAATAAGCAGCGAGAGGTGGCCCGCCTCGCCGAGCCTGCCGCTCGAGAGCTGCGGGTAGGGTGCACGAGCCGTCGGGCGACCGGCGGCCCAGATAAATGATCGCCCCGCCGCACGCGCGGCGGACAGAATTCGGCTTACCCGCCCACTCCACCTTTTTTCAACGCCTCCTCGTTGTCGCTTTCGGCGGCCGCGCCGTAGAGGTCGCGCACCATGTCGGCGAGGCGATTGGGCAACCGGCCGTTGCCTTGCGCAGCCTCGTCATCGCTTTCGTCGACCGGATCGACCGCGGTGTGCTTCATGCGGCGATGTTCCGCGAGCACGCGAGCCAGCTTGACCAGCTCGTCGGTCGTGACCTCGTCGTTCGTGGCCAGCCGCTCGTACACCGAGCCGACCAGTAGCAGATACGCCCGGCGCTCCCACAGTTGCGGGCTCATGTCGGCGAACGGGCCGAACACCTGTTCCAGGATCGTCGCCACGGTGGCCTGCCGCGCGCGATGCGAGCTGACGGTCGCCGCGGTCGGCTCCAACGCCTCGCCGCCGGGCGTCACGACTCTCCTTCGTTGCCCTCTTGTGCGCGTTGACTTCGCCATCATTCCTCCAGCGCGGGATCCTGAATGCAGTGGTCGGCCAGCTCGGTGCCACTGGGTGTCAGCCGAAACCACCGGCGACGCCACGGCGTCAGGGCCTCGTCCGGCTCGAAGCTCGGCGTCACGCGTTCGAGGTAGCCTTTTTGCTGTAGGTAGTGCAGATCGCGCCGGAGGTAGTCGAACTCGAGCGTCGGGAAGAGCACCAGCAGCGACCGTAGCAACGTTTCGGCCTGCATGGCGGCCGGGTAGATCACCTTCAACGCCACCAGCACCTCGTTGCGAATATGCTTGATTTGTCGAGCGTCGCGACCGTTGGCCATCACTTCGTTTCCTTTACTTCGCCGACGAGTTCCCGCGCGAAGCGGCGGGGCTCGACTCGGGGCGTGTCGGGTCGGTGGCGAGTTCGTCGCCGCGTGCGCGATGCACCCCGCGGGCCTCGAGCGCGGCCGTGGTGATCATCAGTCGTTCGAGTATCCGCCGCGCGTGCAAGCATTCCCGCAGCCATTCCTCTTTCGTGGCGTACTCCCGCTCGAATGCCGCCACCGCGGCGCGAAGATCGCCGAGCGATGCCGCCTGCTCGCGGACCCGTTGGGCGAGTTCCTCGTGCCGCGAGCGCAGGTGGTCGCGCAGCGACTTGAGATAAAACGTGATCACCGACAGCGGCACGACGACCAGGGGCGCCAGCACCGAAAGTAGAACCGCCAGATGCTCCAACATGACTTGCCGTTTCGCACACGCTCCAGCCGCCTGCCAGGTGGGAAGTCCCCCAGCCTACCAGAGATAACACGTACGGCGCTCGTGCCGGCGTGCCCCGGCCGACGAGCGCCCGTACGACGGCGTCGTTGGCTTGTTGCGTCGATCGCCGCGGCCTGCGTAGCTTTCCCAAATTGACGTTGCGTTTGGCGGTGGCTACACTACTCGAGGGTGTCGATCGGAGTGTTCGCCCCGCTTACGTACACGAACCCGTGACGCGGATCAGGCATTGATGGTTCACGAGAGCCCGACAGGTGGAACGCACGTGCTCTGGGTGCAGGCAGAGGCCGTGGATACCGGCACGGACGGCTCGGCCGGGCACCTCGAGCGTGCGCTGGTTGACGCCAACGCCGTCGTCGAGCGCGTTCGTGACGTCTATCACGCCCTCGCTTCGCTCCTTCGGGACGAAATCGCCCGATGCGCCGTGTTTGTGAACGTGGACCATCTCGAGCCCGAGGAGTTCGAGTTCTTTTCGATCGTGGCGCGGCGCAAGGAGCTGCCGCCGGTGTACGTATTCGGCGCGGGGGACGCGGCCGACGCCATGCGACGAGCGGTTCAGCTCGGGGCCGCGGGACACGCCACGGTGGAGCTGATCCGCACTGGGCTCGTCCACCAGGCGTCAAGCGAGCAAGCATCGGCCCTGGAGAATTCAGCCCGGAACGCCGCCGATCGAGAACCATTGGTCGGGGGGACGGCGACGATCACGTCCGAGCCTGAAGCTGAGCCCGCGCCTCCTTTGGATGAGCCCGTGGATCGAGGCGAAGATGCGGCACCGGATGATGCGGACGAAGACACTGGTGACGGTGCGCCCGAGCTGCGCGTGCCCTGGCGGGATTATGAGGATCATCCCGAACGGCAGGCGCCGACGCGTCGTCCACCGGACGACTTGCCCGACCGAGCTGAACCTGGGGAGCAAGGTGACACGCATCACGAGCCGCTGCTTACGCAGGAGGAGCTGCGGGCACTGATCGGCACGGACGGTGATCGAGACGATCCCCGCGGTCGAAAGGACTCGCCATGATCGAGCCCACGATGCGGCTTCTCGCCGATCAATGCGACGCGCTGCTGGTGGTCGGCGAGCGCATGGCAAGCGATCGGTCGACGCTCGAGGTGCTTCGGCGTGGTTATCCGGATCTGGCGGTGCGCACCTGTTCGAGCTGGCTCGCCGCGCTCGCGGACGTACACGATCGTCCGGTTCGTGCGGTGCTGGCCGAGGCCGATCCGTCGATCGGACGCGGAGGTGACGCGTTATCCGCGCTGCGGTCGGTCGCCGGCGATACGACCAGGATCGTGCTGTGCTGTCCACCGGAACGGGAGCCGTTGGCCGCCGAGCTGTCGGCGCATGGCGCGGACGATTACGTGCTGCTGCCGCTGCGACCGGAGGAGGTCGATCGAGCCATTGATTATGTCCGGGGTGTTGGGGCGATCGGGGCACCGGCCGAGGCGGTGTCGGCGTCGCTTGCGGAGCTGTCGCTGCTGGCGGACACGATGGCGGCCGTCGGTGGCAAGCCCATGGCGCTGATCGAGCAGCTCGCCCGACTGACACACACGGCCATGGCGTCGCGCGGCGCCACGGTGATCGTCGAGGGCGCGGTGGCGACCTCCGGGGACGCGGTGACCAAGCCGGCGTTGACCGCGCCGCTCGAGGTCGAGTGTCGGACGATCGGTCAACTCACGGTGGCGGAGCGCGCGGATCGACCCTTCAGCGTGGCGGACGCTGACAAGCTGAAGCACTACGCCGAACTCGCGAGCCGGATGTTGTCGTCCGCGTCGGCGATGCGCCGGTGGCGGCATGAGGCGTTCGTGGACGCGTGCAGCGGGCTTCCCAACCGGCGGTATCTGTACGATCAGCTCGACGCGATCCTCGAGCGAGCGCAGCGGGAGCACTTCGCGGTGACGCTTCTTCTGTTCGACGTCGACGATTTCAAGTCGTTCAACGACGCGTTGGGGCACCGGATGGGTGACGAGATCATCAGGCGCACCGGCCACTTGTTTCAACAGCACTGTCGGGAGCAGGATGTCGTGACGCGGTACGGCGGGGACGAGTTCGCCGTGGTGTTTTGGGACGCGGAGGGGCCGCGTTCGCCGGGCTCGAAGCATCCGGAAAGTGCGCTGGGCGTGCTGGATCGCGTCAAGCAAGCGCTTGCGACGGAGGCGGTTCCGAACGCGCCGAAGCGCGGCGACGGATCGACGGCTTCTGCCGCGGGGCGCGCCGATTTTGCGGGGGAATTGACGATCAGCGGCGGGCTGGCGACGTACCCGTGGGACGCCTCGACGCGCGAGGAGCTCATCGAGAAGGCGGACGAGGCGCTGCTCGCTGCCAAGCGCGCCGGCAAGAACCGGGTCTTCGTGATCGGCGATGCCGGGCGCCGTTGATCCGGCGAGCGTTTCCGCGCTTTGCGCTCGTTCAACCCAATCGAAGTCTGGCCCGCGAACTCGCCAACGAATTGCATCAATGGCAGTGTTTGGTATCAGGCTGTAAGCCAGGAATAAAGTAATCCCATGAAAGGCTGTCTCCCCCGGGACGTTATAGTCCGGGTTGATTCCAAACGAAGGAGACAGCCATGAACACAAAGGATCAAAAGGCAGCGGTTGTCGGCATGGACGTTCATCGCCGCTTCAGCACGGTAACGGCCCGTGGCAAGTTCGCCGAAGGTCGCCGCCGCGGGACTGTCGCACTCATCGTTCTTGCACACCGGTGGGGTGCCAGACTATATGGGGCAGCTTACCAGGGGCGGCGTCCGCCTCGGGCGGACTTGCCCCTGGCTACTCTATTTCAGCCCTTCGGGCTGGCAGAACACGGAGTCGGCGGTGATCCTGGCGTCGGAAGCAGCGTCGTGGTCGCAATGATCACTACGGGTCGAGGACGCAACGCGCCGATGCAGTTTCCTGTCACGCTCGCGGCTCTGATCTTGGGCCACTGTCTCGGCGCGCGGAGGGGAGTACCGGCGTAGGGCTGGTTTGACGCGCGGTGACGATCGGCGGCGGCACGAAGGCGGGCAAGCCTGTAACGACGACGAACCACTATGGCGTTTTACTTCCGTCGTCCTTCTTGCTGCCGTCGTCCTTTTTCCTGTCACACGGTTTTTCGCAGTTCTTTTCAGGTGTCTTCTTCGCCTCGCAATGCGGACAGCGCTCGGTCTTGCAGACGATGATGCAGCCAGGTTGGGCTGTTGCAAGCAGCGCGCCGATGGTGGCAAGAAGGCATCGCGCGACGAGTCGACTTACGATTCGGGACATGGGTCGCTCCTGTCTTGGCTGTGTGGTCGTGAGGTGCCGGGTACAACGTTCGAGGCGGATCGCGCGGACGAGTTAGCGCCCGCGAGATCCGCCTCGGCGATTCAAGTCAACGGCAAGAGGACTAGCCCTTGTTGTTGTCCATCTTCTTGCAGGGCTTGTTGCAGGGCTTGTCACAGTTCTTGCACTTGTGGCACTTGTTGGCGCAGCAACCCGAAACGGAAGTCACCATCACGAACGCGCAGGCCAGCCCGAGACTGACCGCCGCAAACTTACGAATGAAACCCTTAGCCATCGATCATCTCCCTTTTCCTACGTGAAGCAGACACCGCCCCGCACGTGCGACAGGCGGCCTTCATCATCCTGAAGGCGCGACCCCAGCAGCGCCAACTGCAGCCAGTTCGCGCCACAGACCGAGTGTACCGTGGAAGGCACCAGAACCTCGGCCGCGCCAATTCTTGCAGGTACTCTAACGCGATCAGTCACAGGGCGAAAGCCTGAGGACTCGACGTGTGCTCGAGTGGCGAAACGTCCGATAACGTTTTGCGATCCACTGCCAGCGCGGTGTCAGCGGTTCGCGTCGTGCGGCAGCGTCTCCAGTGGGCATCCTTCGCACCGTGCCTGCGTTCGGCAGAACTCCTTGCCGACGGCCACGAGCAGGGCGTGGTACTCGTTGAAGAGCGCGGTTTCAGTGGGGAGGGCTTCGACGAACACGTTCGCGACGGTGTCGTAGTCTGCATCCGGATCGACCCGGTGATGGCGGCGTAGGACGCGTTTCGTGTAGGCGTCGACCACGAAGACGGGGCGCCGGCCGGCGTAGAGCAGGATGGCGTCGGCCGTCTCGGGGCCGATGCCGTGGATTGCGGTCAGTCGGGCGCGCACGGCCGGCAGGTCGCCGGAGAGCATGTCGGGGAGCGACCCGCCGAACTCGCGAAAAAGCACGTCGACGAACGCCTTGAGTCGGCCGGCCTTGACGCGGTACGTGCCGGACGGGCGGATGAGCGCCTCCAGCTTTGGCCGCGAGAGTCCGTGGATGGCCGGCAGGGTCAGGCATTTGGACTGTTCGAGCCGGGCGAGGGCTCGCTCCACGTTCGACCAGGCTGTGTTTTGGGTGAGGATCGCGCCGATCACGATCTCGGCGTCGGTCCGCGCGGGCCACCAGTGCTGCGAGCCGTAGTGCGCCAGCAGTCGGTCGTAGATCGTTCGGATCGGGTTGTCCTTCGGTTTCGGGTGCATGGTGCGTGGCGCCGCGGGCTTGCCTGATGTTCGGTTCGTCGGCACGATACGAAGGCAATGACGAAGACACAAGCAGCGAAGGAGCCGAGTGTATCGCGGGGGCTGTTGGCCCGGCCGCTGGATTCGCTCATTTTCTTGCTGCCGCTGATTGCGTGCTACGAGGTTTCGTCGTTGACGTGCCCGAACCGGGTGATCGCGTCGAACCTGCTGGAGCGATTCGTGGCGTTGTTCGGTCCTGCGGGGATGTGGGTGCCCGGGGTCGTGGTCATCATCATCCTGCTGGCGATGCACCTGGCGTCGCACGAAAAGTGGGCGATCCACTGGCGTCGCGTCGGGATGATGTACGTCGAGGCGGTGCTGTTGGCCATTCCGCTTTATGTGCTGAATCAGGCGATTCCGATGGTCGGCGGCGTCCTGGGCAGCAACCTGTTTCATCAGATCGCGATGGGGCTGGGGGCGGGCGTCTACGAAGAGCTGGTGTTTCGGCTGATGCTGATCACCTTCTTGGTGATGATCGG
>Ga0210110_1000390_pt1 | contig 14795 bp, 13 predicted proteins | sample China_Galinas_PW_2_FD_184865 | JGI IMG/M metagenome (GOLD analysis project Ga0210110, IMG submission 184865) | Wetland microbial communities from San Francisco Bay, California, USA, that impact long-term carbon sequestration - China_Galinas_PWB_D1... | ecosystem: Environmental > Aquatic > Marine... | reverse complement strand
CTCGCATATCTTCTCCCGTGGTTTCCCACTTGAGGCCATACACTTCCGAGCGGCTGACTAGGCCTTACTCGGGACAGCTTCCCGCTTGCGCGGTTCTCTCACAGTTGGCAGCATTGCCAGGTTACCCGGTTCTTGTCAGGGAATCTCTATCTTGCCTAGGGGGGTACCGACATGGCTGCCAGGGCTTTCAGCTCTGTGTTGGAGAAGGACCCTGACAACGTGGGCGCTTTAAACAATTTTCTCGCCAGCCCCCAGGGAGGGGTGGAAGACGCCGTCGAGTAACTGCGACCCGTTCCAATTCACCACCGAGGACACAGAGCGCAAGAAAGGTTAGATTCCATCTCCGTGTGCTCTGTGGTTAATCGGGGAGCGCGTCGTTACGTCGCGAATGACGGCAATCGCCTCATCCAGGTGCTGGAAGCCATGATCCCCGCCATCGAAGATCATCAACCTTCCGCAGTCGCGATAGAGGGATTCGGCGATGCGGTAGTCGATCACCTCGTCGCCCTTGTCCAGGAAGAGGCTGGTCGGAACCCCGTCGCAGGGGTCCGAGATTCCGTATTGACGCGTGCTGTCGATCAGCTCCCGATCGACTAGGTACGCTTCACCATCGGCAGTGGTCTGTGGCTGGCCCTCGTATGCGCGCAGCAGGTCCCAAGGTGTAAGCGCCGGATTGATGAGGAACAGGTGCGCGAATGCAAACCGCCGAGCCAGGTATTGTCCGTAGAAGCCGCCCATGGAGCTGCCGACGACGAAGGGCGGCGGCCTCCCGGTCAGCTCGGCGAAAAGGGCGGCAAGCTCTGCGATGGCCACATCCGGCCGATAGCAGGTGTAGGAAGGCGCCAGGACTTCCTCGGGCGCCAGCCGCTCCCGCAGCACACCCGCTTTTTGGGAATGACTGGAGCTGTTGAGACCATGGAGGTAGATCAGCATCGACGGGCGCAGACGGTCGTGGCTATACCGTGCCCAGTAGCGCGGGCCCAGTGAAGACGACCCGCAGGATGTAGCCCGGTCCCAGAAACAGGTATTCGCAATAGATCTCCATGCCACGGACTTGCCGGCTTCCAGCTCAGACGCCCGGGCTTGTCGACTGTCGTCCCCTCACCTGCCATGTTTGCCCCTTCGCTTGGCCGAGCGAGCTGTTGCAGAAGCCAGGCTAGCTTGAGGCGAACCTTTCCCGCATTCCGGTTGTGCTCGACGGCTTACCGGTCCCGACTTATGATTTTTCCGTCGTCAATAATTGTCAATATTCGCCATGGCTATCGGCTCCCCGATCACTGCACCACAACCACAGTATGTCCAGTAAGCGCTCGGACGTTCGCACGCGCCCGGAATGCGCTACCGCCAGCCTGAGCCGGTGTGGGGCGGCCCCGTGGATACGGCCTTGGACCTGCGTTGCACCTGTGCTATGGGTCTGGCGGGCACCGCCTACCCCCGCGCCATCATCGAGCTGGTGACCCTGCTTCAGGATTCCGAGCACCATGCCCGCAGTGGTGCCGCCCGAGCCATTGCCTGCACCGAGCCCCTGGCGGCCGAGCCGGTGCTGCGACTCAAGGCCCTGGGCGGTGACCCCGAGCCCGAGGCGATCGGTTACGCACGCGGTTGCGCAAGGCCGTGGAGGCGCGTGGTGAGCAACTGCTGAAACAGTCCTTTGAGAGGATATGGAGCGACGTGGCAGAATGACCCGTAGGATCGATGGCGTTGGGTGCGGCTGTTCCGTAACGACGCTGATCTGCGCTGGATCAGTAGCTTGGTGACCCTTGTGCGTCCTGGTTCGTGCCGATTCGTCCGGCCGCTGCGGTTCTTGTTGGCCCCGAGAATCGCTCTGGTCAGGCCCATGGCGATCTGGGACAGGGGGCCTATCGCGGGCTGGGCGGTCTTTGCGAGTTGGAAGCCGGACTCGACCAAGTCGGAATCGAGCATGTCCAGCGCTCGCTGGCTGCCTTCGTTGGCCACGTTGACCGTGTGGCACTCGAATGCCCAACCCAGCTCGCCCACGTTGAGGTCGACGAGGATAGGCACGCCCACCACGGCCGCCTCCTGTCCCTCTCTGGCACGGAAGGTGGCGTTGTAGTGGAGGTGCTCTTGTGCTCCTGCATCCGGGGATTTGAGAACGGATAGTCGGTAGAAAGACTGCCGCCAGTCGCTTGACGGGCTGCTGGATGCCGTATGACAATGTACGACGTCTCGTTTTCGAGATGCGGCAACAGGCGATGCCTATCACCGCGCCTGGACGGAGAAAGCGCCCGCAAGCTCGAGTGCCTGAAAAATCCTTACCCACGCCCCGGTGACCGACTTGATCAAGGACGCAATCGACCTGTATTACCAACGGGTGAGACAGGCGCAGGGAAACGCGCAAAGTCACCTGTTCGACAGCGGCTTGGTTGGGTGTGGTACCGCGGAGTCCGGGCTGTCGCAGACGTACAAGGATGATCTGTCACAGGCCTTGGAGGCCAAGCATGGTCATCGCTGACACAGGGTTCTGGTTGGCCCTGGCAAACCGCAGGGACCTTTACCACGCGCACGCAGTCGAAACGCTGGAGACACTTCAGGAGCCGCTCATCAGTACCTGGCCGGTGCTTACCGAAACCTGCCACCGGCTGGTCAGCAGGATCGGGGTTGGCGCGCAGATCAAGCTGCTCGAGAGCCTAGAGGCAGGTGCGTTCGAGCTGTTCCAGCTTGAAGCGGCACACCTGCCCCGCATCCATCGCCTAATGATCGATTACGGGGAGCTGCCGATGGATCTGGCCGATGCCTCGCTGGTGGTGCTGGCCGAGAGTCTAGGCCATGGACGGATCTTGTCGACGGATCGCCGGGATTTCCGCAGCTACCGCTGGAAGAGCCGCCGACCCTTCGAGAACCTTCTGTTGCCGGAAGAGTAAGGCATTCCGCTCCGCGCGAGGCGAGCCAGAAACCGTCCGCAACGAAGGTGGGCGTAGTCGGCACTTCTGTGCTTCATTGGATGGGGTAGCACCTAACAGGTCTGGACCCGGGCAACGCAAAGCGGACTGCCCGCTCCCAGCTTGCGCTTGGCACGAAGGATGCTGTAACCATATCGCCCTATCTTGCACAACCGGCTCAACGGCAGCACCGAGCTACCCACAGTCTCGCCGCCACAGCCTTCCACCGCATGGAGTGGTCCCAATGACCGATTCGACACCTCCCTTCATCGCCCGGACCTTCATCGCCTTCGGGGTCTTCTTCCGGTTCATCTTCGATCCTGCCTTCGCCGGCGCGGTGCAGCAGGTCCGCTCGGGCGAGGGGCCGGTCCCAGAGATCGCACCGCCGGAGCCTAAGCCCGCACCGACTCTCAAGCAGGCCCCACCGGACTCCGCCCTGCAGCTGCTGGGCCTGCTGCAGCAAAAGGGCCGGTTGGTCGACTTCCTTCAGGAGGAGGTGAGCGCCTTCTCCGACGAGCAGGTCGGGGCGGCCGCGCGGGTGGTCCATGAGGGCTGCCGCCAAGTGCTCGTCGAGCACTTCACCCTGGAGCCGGTCCGGGAGGAGTCGGAGGGCAGTCGGGTCACTCTGCAGAAGGGCTTCGACGCCTCGGCGGTGCGGCTGGTCGGCAATGTGGTCGGGGAGCCGCCCTTCAGCGGGACCCTGACGCACCGAGGCTGGCGGGTCAATGACCTGCGACTGCCGAAGATCGCGAGCGGGCATGACACTCACATAGTCGCATCGGCGGAGGTGGAGCTGTGACCGAGCCGCGTTTTGCCGTGGGGATCGACCTGGGCACGACCCACTGTGCTCTGTCCTTCGTGGACCTGGCCGCCAGCGACGGGGAGCAGGTGGCCCAGCAGGTGCTGGGCATTCCGCAGCTGGTCGCGCCCGGGTCGGTGGAGGATCGGGCGCTGCTGCCCTCGTTTGTCTACCTGCCCCATCCCGACGAGTTCGCCCCCGGGGACCTGACCCTACCCTGGCCCGGCGACCATGCGCTCGTTGCCGGAGAGCTGGCCCGCGAGCGAGGGGCGCAGACGCCGATACGCCTGATCTCCAGCGCCAAGAGCTGGCTGTGCCACCCGGGGGTGGATAGGCGTGGGGCCATTCTGCCGGTGGACGCCCCGCCCGAGGTCACGCGGCTGTCGCCCCTGGCGGTATCCGCCCACTACCTGGCGTACATCCGCGATGCCTGGGACCACGCCCACCCGGCCACCCCACTGGCGGAGCAGGCGGTGACCATCACCATCCCCGCCTCCTTCGATCCGGCCGCGCGGGAGCTGACCGCCGAGGCGGCCCGATCGGTGGGTCTTTCGGACTTCACCCTGCTGGAGGAGCCCCAGTCGGCGCTCTACAGCTGGATCCAGGGCAGCGGAGGCCAGTGGCGCGACCAGGTGCGGGTGCGCGACGTGATACTGGTGGTGGACCTGGGTGGGGGCACGGCGGACTTCTCATTGATGTACGTGGCCGAGCGCGACGGGGCCCTGGAGCTGAACCGGGTGGCGGTGGGCGATCACATCCTGCTCGGCGGGGACAACATGGACCTGGCCCTGGCCCATGGAGCGGCCGCCAAGCTGGCGGCCCAGGGCACCCGGCTGGAGCCATGGCAGCTGCGCGCCCTGGCCCACGGCTGTCGGGGCGCCAAGGAGCGGCTGCTGGGCGACGAGGCGGTGGACACCCTGCCGATCGTGGTACCGAGCCGCGGCTCGCGGCTGATCGGCGGCTCCCTGCGCACCGAGCTGACCCGGGACGAGGTGACCACGACGGTGCAGGAGGGCTTCTTCCCGAGGGTCGAGGCCTCGGCGCGGCCCATGGGCCGGCCGCGGGCGGGTCTGTCCCAGCTGGGGCTGCCTTATGCCCAGGACGCGGCAGTGACCCGCCATCTGGCGGCCTTCCTGCAACGCCAGACCCAGGCCGCCGGGGAGCTGGCCGGGATGGAGGGCGCCCTGCCCGAGGGGGCGAGCTTTCTCCACCCCACAGCGGTGCTGTTCAACGGCGGGGTGTTCAAGTCGTCGGTGCTGGCGGACCGGGTGCTGGAGGTGCTGAACGGCTGGCTCGCCGCCGAGGGCGCCCCGGCCGCTCGCCGTCTGGAGGGGGTAGACCTGGATCTGGCGGTCTCCCGCGGGGCGGCCTATTACAGCTATGTGCGTCGCGGCACCGGGGTGCGCATCCGCGGCGGCACCGCCTGTGCGTACTATGTGGGCATAGAGTCCTCCATGCCCGCGGTACCGGGCATGGCCCCGCCCGTGAGCGCGCTCTGCATCGCGCCCTTCGGGATGGAAGAGGGCACCTCGGCCCAGCTGCCCACGCAGCAGTTCGGGCTGGTGGTGGGCGAGCCGGTGCATTTTCGCTTCTTCAGCTCGTCGGTGCGCCGCCAGGACCAGGTGGGCACCCTGCTGGACTACTGGTCCGACGACGAGATCCAGGAGCTGGCGGAGATCGAGATCACCCTGCCCGCCGAAGGTCGGCCGCCGGGCGAGATGGTGCCGGTGCAGCTGCATGCGGCGGTCACCGAGACGGGCACCCTGCTGCTGGAAGCGGTGCCCGGATCGGGCGAGGAACGCTGGCGCCTGGAGTACGACGTGCGCGGGACCACGGAGACTTGAGTGAGTGCCGTCCGCTACCTGGTCGGAATCGATCTCGGTACCAGCAACACGGCGGTAGCCTACGCGGAGCATTCGAGAGGCCCGGGGCCTCCTGAGATCCGGCTGTTCGAGATCGACCAGCTGACCAGCCTGGGCGAGGTGGCGCCGCGCCCCACCCTGCCCTCGGTTCGCTACCACCCCGCCGAGGGCGAGATCGGCGACCGGGACATGCAGCTGCCCTGGTCGGGTTCGGAGCCGGCCGGAGTGCCCCGGGGCCTGGTGGGCGAGCTGGCCCGCGAGATGGGCGCCCAGGTGCCCGGCCGGCAGGTCTGCAGCGCCAAGAGCTGGCTGTCCCACGAGTCGGTGGACCGGACCGCGGCGATCCTGCCCTGGGGGATGGCCGAGGGGGTGGCCAAGGTCTCGCCGGTCGCCGCCGGCGCCAGCTACCTGGCCCACATTCACGCGGCCTGGAACCACCGTTTCGCCGATGCGCCCCTGTCCCGCCAGGAGATCATCGTCACCGTGCCCGCCTCCTTCGACGAGGGGGCGCGGGCCCTCACCCAGGAGGCCGCGCGCCTGGCGGGCCTGCCTCGCGTCCGTCTCGTGGAGGAGCCCCAGGCTGCCTTCTACGACTGGCTATTCCGGCATCGCCAGACCCTCGCCGATGAGCTGAAGGACACCCGCCTTGCGCTGGTCTGCGATATCGGTGGCGGCACCACCGACTTCACCCTGCTGAAGGTGGAGCGCGGCGATGGACTGCCGCGGGTCAGCCGCATCGCCGTGGGCGACCACCTGATGCTGGGCGGCGACAACATGGATCTGGGATTGGCCCAGGTGGCCGAGGGCCGACTCGGCTCGGGGGGCGGCAAGCTTGGCACCGCCCAGCTCGCCCAGCTGGTCCAGCAATGCCGCCGCGCCAAGGAGGCCCTGCTGGCGGCGCAGGCCCCGGACAACACTCCGGTCACCCTGCTGGGCCGGGGCGCGGGCCTGATCGGCGGCGCGCGCCGGACCCAGCTCAGTCGGCAAGAGGTCACCCACATGGTGGTCGACGGCTTCCTGCCCCGGGTGCCCATAGACGAGCGACCCCAGCGCATCCGTAGTGGTCTGGTGGCCTTCGGCCTGCCCTATGCCAGCGACCCCGCCATCACCCGCCACCTGGCGGCCTTTCTGGGGGCTCACGCCGAGGTTGCCCGTGACGCCCTGGGCGATGCGTCCCCTCCCTCTGGACAGACCCCCGTGCCCGACGCGCTCCTGCTCAACGGCGGCGTCTTTCGCAGCGCCGCCCTGGCGGAGCGCCTGTCGAGCGTGCTGGGCGAATGGCGGGGTGCGCCCGTGCAGGTCCTGCACAACGACCAGCCGGACCTGGCGGTGGCGCGCGGTGCGGTGGCCTACGGCCTCGCGCGCCAGGGCAGCGCACCAAGAATCGCCAGCGGCGCCGCGCGCAGCTTTCTGGTGCTGCTCGACGAGGCCGAGGGGGAGCGGCTCGGTGTCTGCCTGCTGCCCCGCGGGACCGAGGAAGGCCGCGAGATCCGGCTGTCCGAGCGGACCTTCGCCCTGCGGGTCGGCCAGCCGGTCAAGTTCGACCTGGCCTCCTCGAGCGCCGACACCGCCTGGGTCCCCGGGGAGCTGATCCCCTACGAGGAAGGCCGCTTTCACCGCCTGCCTCCGATCGCTACCGTGCTGGACGGCGACGCCGGACGCGGCGGCGACCTTCCCGTACAGCTGGTTACCAGTCTCACCGAGGTGGGCACCCTGGAGATCCACTGTGTGGGGGTGGACGATCCGACCCGGCGTTGGCGCCTGGAGCTGCAGGTACGCGGCGGCCCCCAAGCCCCCGCCGCCCTACAAGGCGCCAGTGACGCCTTGCCCCCACGCTTCGACGAGGCCGCCGGGCTGATCGGGCGCCTCTACGGCCCGCCCAGCCAGGAGGTCGAGGCCAAGGCGATCAAGCGCCTGCGCACCGATCTGGAGCGGTGCCTCGGACCACGCGACCGCTGGAGCAGCTTCTTGCTGCGGGAGCTGTATGTGGCGGTGTGGGACGGGGCGGGACGACGACGACGCTCCGCCGATCACGAGCGAGTCTGGCTCAACCTGGCCGGATTCTGCCTGCGCCCGGGCTTCGGCTACCCGCTGGACGACTGGCGGGTGAAAGAGCTCTGGGGCGTTCATCGCCAGGGCGTGCAGTTCATCCCGGACGCCCAGGTCTGGTCCGAGTGGTGGACCCTGTGGCGCCGGGTCGCGGGCGGGCTGGACGAGCAGGCCCAGACCCGGCTGCTGGACGACCTGGCCTTCGAGCTGCAGCCGCCGGGCTCGGGCAAACACAAGAAGCCGCCCGGTCCCCGCAAGCAGGGCTACGACGATATGGTCAGGCTGGCCGCCTCGCTGGAGCGAGTCCCTGTCGAGCGCAAGGTGGAGCTGGGCGACTGGTGGCTCACTCGCCTGCGCAAGCCCAAGGAAGGGGCCCATACCTGGTGGGCCCTGGGGCGGCTCGGGGTGCGGGTCCCCCAGTACGGCAGCGCCCACCAGGTGGTCCCCGGCGAGGTGGCCGCCCGCTGGCTGGAGGCACTGCTGGGGCTGGACTGGAAGGCCGTGCAGCCGGCGCCGCTGGCCGCGGTGTCCATCGCCCGGGTCAGCGGTGACCGGGAGCGCGACCTGGACGAGGACCTGCGCGAGCGGGTGGCCGAGCGGGTGGCCGCGGCCCGGACCCCCGAGCGCTGGCGCCAGATGGTGCGCGAGCCGGTGCAGCTGGATGAGGCTGACGAGCGGCTCGTTTTCGGCGAGTCCCTGCCGCCCGGACTGAGGCTGATCGACTGAGGACCAGGCGGTGCGCCGCAACATCTGGGCCCTGGAGAAAGATGCCGCCATCAAGCGCCTGCTTCTGAAGCTCGTGGAGACCCTCGGCACCGAACCCCTGGAGCTGGTCGCCCCGGACGACGGACATCCCCAGTCCTTCGTCCTCTCCAAACCGACCGAGCCCGGCCTGATGGCCTTTGTCTACACCTTCGCGCAGACGCCCGGTCGCTACGGGGTCCACCTGGAATATCCAGAATTCGAAGACGGACCGAGGTACGTCAATACGGGGATCTACGAGAACCTGGCCTACGAACGGCTGGTGCAGACCCTCGCGGTCCACTTCGGCTCCACCGAAATCTCGCCGAGAGGCTGACAGACGGTCCTAGGGGTCCTCTCCAACAGGGTAGGAGCGGTCGCTGACCGCGAGACGACGGGCACTGTGCTCGTGGGCGCGGACCGAGCTTCCACTGAGTCAAGGGCATACCGACAACTCCGACGGGTTGTAAGCTCAAAGGCGCTGCCATGGATTCTCAGCGTCCCGCCAGCTTGGGGTGCTCCTGGCAAGCCATCCACAAAGAGATGAAGATTTCTCGTGGATTCAAAGACCACGTGGGGGCTCGTGATCCCTGTGATAAATGCGGGCTAGACCTCGGCGGCGGGCAGCTACGGCAACGCCGCGAGGAGCTCGGTCTTGAGCTGTCGGAGCTCGGCCTCCAGGACACCGGCGAGCCGGTCGATCTCGGTCGTCTCGCCACCCGCCTTGATCGCCGCCTCCAGCTCGGCGGCCAGGCGCTGCATCCGTATCGCGCCCAGACTTCCCGAGCTGCCTTTCAGCGAATGGGCCAGCCGCCGCGCCTCGTCTCTCTCGCCCCGGGCGATGTCCTCGCGCAGCCGGGCCATCTCGTCCGGTGGCTCTTCCGCATAGCGGCGCAGCAGCCGAAGGTAGGCGGCCAGCTGCCCGTTCAGCGTCCTGAGCCCCTGGCTGGGATCCAGCCCTGGAACGGCCGTGAGTGCGGCCGGCAGCGACCCGTCCTGCGCGCTCGCCGCAGAGGCCGTGTCCGGCGATCGTGGCAGCCAGCGCCCCAGCGTGGCATACAGCTGCTCGGGGTCGATCGGCTTGGCGACGAAATCGTTCATACCGGCGGCGCGGCAGCGCTCGCGATCCTCGTCGAAGGCGTTGGCGGTCATCGCCAGTATGGGCGTCTCGGCGCAGCCCGGCAGGGCACGGATGGCCCGGGTCGCCTCCAGACCGTCCATGCCCGGCATCTGGATGTCCATGAGGATCAGGTCGTAATCGCCGCGGCCGGCCTTGCGCACGGCTTCGATCCCTTCGTTCGCGACCTCTACCACCAGCCCAACCCCCGTCAGCAGCTCCACCGCCACCTCCTGATTGATCCTGTTGTCCTCGGCCAGCAGGACGCGGGTGCCGGGCCGCAAGGTCTGCTGGCTCAGCTCGGCCGGAGCGGGCGCGTCCACCAGCTGCTCGCGGCCGAGATGGCTTCTGCCGAGGCGGGCGGTGAGCCAGAAGGTGCTGCCCTCGCCTGGCACGCTGGTCGCCCCGGTCTCGCCGTCCATGAGGTACGCCAGGCGCCGGGTGATGGCCAGCCCCAGCCCGGTGCCGCCATAACGGCGCGCGGTGGTGGCATCGACCTGCTCGAAGGCTGCGAACAGGCCCGCCAGCTTCTCGGGCATGATGCCGATGCCGGTGTCCGACACCTCGAAGCGCACCAGCAGGTCGCCGGCCGTTTCCTCCGCCACGCTCACCCGAACGGAAATCCTGCCTTGCTCGGTGAACTTGACCGCATTGGAGAGATAGTTGAGCAGCGCCTGGGCGAGCCGGGTCGCGTCGCCCACCAGCACCGGCGGCACCGCGTCCCGATCCACGGAGATCTCGAGACCCTTTCCACGCAGCCTGGGCCGGATCATGGAGACGACATTGTCCAGCATCCGGTCGAGCGCGAAGTCGGCGGGGCTCAGCGCCAGCTTGCCCGCGTCGATCTTGGAGAAGTCCAGGATGTCGTTGATCACCGCCAGCAGGTGGCGGGAGGCACCGACGATCTTGTCCAGCTTGAGCCGCTGGGCCGGGTCGATCGCGGCCTGACGCAGCAGGTGGGTGAACCCCAGGATGGCGTTCAGCGGCGTGCGTATCTCGTGGCTCATGCTGGCCACGAAGGCGCTCTTGGCCGCGTTCGCCGCCTCGGCCGTGGCCCTGGCCCGCTCCAGCTCGCGGGTGCGGGTCTCCACCAGCTCCTCCAGATGACTGCGGTACTGTTCGAGCTCGGCGGCGGTGCGTTTGCGCTGGGTAACGTCGGAATAGACCACGACCAGCTCACCGGAAGGGAGTCGATAGACGTAGTTGTCGGCCCAGTGGGTGAGGCGCTGGTCCTGGTAGATCCGCTCGGGGAGCTGTTCCGGCGTGCCGCTGTGATACACCCGCCGCATGGCGTCCAGCAGGCCCATGGCCGCCACGCCCGGAAAGGCCTCGGTGATGCGCCGCCCGACGAGCTGATCGCCGACTGCCCGGCTGATTTGCTTGCCGGCCTGGTTGAGCTCCACAAAGACGAAGTCCGCGCCGTCGTCCACGGCTTGATAGACCGCGAGGCCGTCGTTCATGTTCGCCGCCAGGGCGCGGTAACGCGCCTCGCTGGCGCGCAAGGCCTCCAGGCCGCGCCGGCGCTCGGCGATGCGCCAGATGGCATTGGCGATCAGCCGCAGCGACTCCACGTCCAGCTCGGTGTAGGGCTCGGCCTTGTTCCCTATGCCGGCGAGCATCACGACCTTGCCGGCCTCGATCACCGGCACCGAAATCAGTCGCCTGAGATCGGCGTGTCCTGCGGGCAGGCCGTGCTTGTCCGGCCAGGCGGGATAGTCGTTGATCACTACAGGTGCCCGTTGGCGCAGGGCGTCGGCCCAGACGCCGGCCTGACTCACCGGATAATGCCTGTCGTAGGCCGCCGTGCAGTATCCGTCCAGGGTCCGGCGCGACCAGGCCACCAGCTCGATGGTCTCCTGATCGTCGTTGAGGAAATGCCCGAAGGCGATCTCACTGCCCGTGACGCGTTCGGCCAGCTCCAGGCCGTATTGGAGAAATGCGACCTCCTCCAGGCGCTCGGCGGCCTGCGGGAGCTCCAGCATGGCGTGTGCCCGCTCCGACTGGAGATGCTCGATGGCCTCGGTCCGCCTGCGCTCCGTGATATCCCGCACGATACTCACCAGGTAGGGGCGATCCAGCTCGATGAGCGTCGCGCTGACCTCCACCGGGAAGGTCGAGCCATCCTTGCGCCGGTGGACGCTTTCGATGCGCGCGTTTCCGGATTGCCCAATCTGTTCCTGGACGGTTTCGATCGCATCCTCGTCGAGCACCGGATCAATGTCGGGCACACGTAGGGTCAGCAGCTCTTCACGGCTGTAGCCGAGGGCGCGGCACCCAGTCTCGTTGATGTCCAGGAACCGCATGGTGGATGGGTCTATGACCTCGATGGAGTCGCTGGAATGGTCGAGCAGGGTGCGAAAGAGTCTCTGGCGTTGCTCGGCTTGCCTGCGCTCGGTGATGTCGTCATAGATACCGAGCACGCCGAAGGCCTTGCCGTCGGCAGCGCGCAACGGCACCTTGGAGGTCCTCAGCCAGATGGTGCCGCCGTCCGGGGTGGTCTGCGGCTCTTCGAGCCCGAGCACCGGCATGCCGGAATCCATGACCCGTTGGTCATCGGCGCGATACTGCTCGGCCTGGTCATGCCAGCCCATCTCGAAGTCGTCCTTGCCGATCAGCTCCTGTGGGCTCGACTTGCCTGCATCCTGCGCAAACCGGTGATTGCAGCCGAGAAAGCGTAATCCGGCATCCTTCCAGAATACCCGCAGGGGGATGTTCTCCACCACGGTCTGGAGCAGGTCGCGAGAGGCCCTGAGCCTTGCGTCCGCGTGCTTACGCTCCGTGATATCGTGCAGGGTGGCCGACGCGCCGACGGTTCGGCCCGCAGCATCAACGATAGGAGACGCGGTGACGGACACGTCGATCGGCGTGCCGCCCTTGCGTACCCGCACGGTCTCCATGTGCCCTGTGCGCTCGCCGCGCCGGATGGTCTCGAACTCGTGCAAGAACTCATCGGCATGGTCGGGCGCGACCGTGAGCTGCAGGAGCGGGCGACCGATGGCCTCCCCGGCGGTATAGCCGAACAGGCGCTCGGCGGCCGCATTCCAGCTTTGTACCCTGCCATCGAGGTCGGTGGACATGATGGCATCGTCCGAGGACTCGACGATGAGTGCCAGCCGCGATCGGGCCTCCGCGGCGGCGGACACCTCGGACAGGTCGGTGATCACGACGGCGATGCCCTTGCCTTGGTTTTCCGTTAAGGCGGACATGGAGAGCAACGTGCGTGTCAACGTCCCGTCGGTCGCCAGCAGCGTCAGCTCGACCCATGTCGCTCTCTGCCAGGCCAGGTCGAGCATCCCGGCGAGCTTGTGCCGATCTGGCGCGGCGACCATGCCGTGGAACGGCAGGCCGATGAGTCCCTCATGGGGCGCCTTGACCATCTCGGCGAAACGGGCGTTGCAGTAGAGGATGCTGCAGTCCTCCGCCAACATCACCGCGCCCTCACTCATGGCCTCGACCATCATGCGGTAGGGCTCGAGCGCACCGTTCAGGGTATAGATCTGCTCTCCATCCGGTCCGGACAGGACCAGGGCATCCACCTCGCCGCTGCGGATGGCACGCAGCGTCTCCTCGAGCTCCTCCAGTCGGGCACGGAGCTGCTGATTTTCCTCAATCAGCGCCATTGGGGTCTTGGCGTCGGGCATGGCGGGTCCAGTCAGTCTGCGGTCAACCTGGCGTGTGACTCGACGTCAGGCCCAGTCCGACCAGCAGACGGTCCCTATGCGACAGGTCTCCGACCAGTCTGCGCATTGGCGGCGGCCGCTGCTTGATCAGGGTCGGTACCGCTTCGATCCGGGCGTCGCGTGCACTCGTCGGCTGCTGCAGGATATCGATGACCTGCAGGTCATAGCGGCCCCGCAGACGGGTCTCACAGATCTCCCTGATGTTCTTTATCGCCACGATTGAGCGCGGTGTCACACCACTCACGTAGAGGCGCAGGACGTAGCGTTCCGCGTCGACGTTGCCCGCATTTTGCGAAGTCTTGGGGTTGGCCATCTGGGCCTCCTGTTTCGCGACTTTCCGGCGTTTGACAGACTGTCGGGAGCGACCGCTTCAACCTAGGTTCAAGGTTTTGGTCGCAACTGCAGGCCGACCAGCACGCGCTCTGTTCTGGAAAGGTCGCCGATGATTTTCCGAATAGGCAGCGGCAGCCTGCGCACCAGGGTCGGGACCGCCAGGATCTCATCTTCACGGGAGAGCTGCGGGCTCACCAGCAGGTCGATCACCTCGATCCGGTAGCGACCCTTGAGGTGCTCTTCACACAGCTTTCTGAGGTTGTCCAGGGCCGTGATGGAGCGCGGGGTCTGTCCGGCCACGTAGAGGCGCAGCTCCCACTCGCGTGCTTCGTCGGCGTCCGTCGCCGACCTGGGCGTCGGCCCCGAGGGTGTGGTCTTCTCATTCATCGGTCAGCTCCCGCGAGTGGTGGGCCGGCACCTCCGCCCCACCTTCCCGCCGACGGCCGGCCTCGATGCGCTCGCAGAGCAGTTCGCGGGCATGGGTCTCGCCCTCGGTGGTGAGGTCCTGGTCCTGCGCGAGCTCGACCTCGAGCTGCGCCTGCAGCTCGGCGATTCTCGCCTCCAGCGCCCTGCGCTTGCCCTGCATGACCAGATGCCGGCGCTCGACCTCCCGCTGGCGGGCAAGAGCGGCGGCACGGTCCTGCAGCTCCTGAACCGCGCGGCTCGAGCCCGTGAGTATGCCGCCCGGCCCCATGTAGACGTCCACCAGATCCACCCCTCGATCGGTGAGTCGGAACTCCCGGACCTGGTTGGAATGGCCCATGCCGCGCGCCTTGAGGATATACAGGAGGCGAGTACGCTCGCTGCCCTGCTCCAGGTTGCGCAGCAACAGCCAGATGTCGATCAGGGAGGAGATCCCGGCCTCGGTCTGCTCTTCCGGATCGCCGCCGCCGGTGAGACTGGTAAATACGGCGGTGATGCCGCAGGTCTTCAAGAGGTCTACGACGCGCAACAGCATGACCTTGGCGTCCAGGAATCCGCCCGCCGACTCGAAGCCGGAGATGGGATCGACCACCACCGCCTGGGGCTGGAACCGTTCGATCTCGCGCTGAATGCTCACCAAGTGCATCTCCAGCCCGTAGCTGCCCGGTCGCGCCGCCTGGTACATCAGCAGGCCCGCGTCCACCCAGGGTTTCAGCTCGATGCCGATGGAGCCCATGTTGCGCATCACCTGGTCGGGGGATTCCTCGTAGGCAAAGTACAGGCAGCGCTCACCCCGGCGGCAGGTGGCCTCGACGAAATGGGCCGCGACGCTGCTCTTGCCGGCACCGGCGGCGCCTGATACCAGCATGGTGCTCCCCCGGTAGTAGCCAC
>Ga0210110_1000389_pt1 | contig 14802 bp, 9 predicted proteins | sample China_Galinas_PW_2_FD_184865 | JGI IMG/M metagenome (GOLD analysis project Ga0210110, IMG submission 184865) | Wetland microbial communities from San Francisco Bay, California, USA, that impact long-term carbon sequestration - China_Galinas_PWB_D1... | ecosystem: Environmental > Aquatic > Marine... | reverse complement strand
CCCGCCGCGTCCGCCCGCCTTCGCGAGGCTGTTCGCCACCGCCGGATTGACGGCCGCCGAGCCGAAGATGCCGAGCATGATTACGCCGATCGTGCCGCCGACACCGTGGACGCCCCAGACGTCCAGCGCATCATCCCACTGAAGCTTGTTCTTGAGCGCGACCGCGCCGTAACAGACGACACCCGCCGCGATGCCGATGATCATGGCGTTGAACGGCGTCACAAAGCCGGCCGCCGGTGTGATCGTGGCCAGGCCCGCGACCGCACCGGTCAGCAGGCCAACGAACTTGGGCTTGTGCTCCAGCGACCAGGCCAGTGCGAGCCAGGTGATTGCCGCAAACGACGCCGCGATGTCCGTGTTGAGAAAGGCCGTCACCGTGACACTGTCGACGGATAACTCACTCCCAGCGTTGAAGCCATACCAACCGAACCAGAGCAACCCCGTGCCCAGTGCGACGAGCGGGATGCTGTGCGGGCCCGAGTCGGCGCCCCGTCGCCTGCCGACGAAGAACACCGAAGCCAGAGCGGCCATTCCCGCGCTCGCGTGCACCACGATGCCGCCTGCGAAGTCGAGCACGCCGAATTTTGCGGCCAGTAGACCCCCGCCCCAGACCATGTGGACGAGCGGGAAATACACGAAGAACAGCCACAGTGTCAAGAAGATCATGTACGCGCTGAAGCGAACCCGGTTGGCAAACGCGCCGGTGATCAGCGCCGGCGTGATGATGGCGAACATCATCTGGTACGCTACGAACACGTACAGCGGGATCGCTTCGCTGAACGCCGTGTTCAGAGTGGTCCCGTGCAAGAAGGCGAGGTGCATGTTGCCAATCAGGCCGAAGGTGTCCGTCCCCGCGCTCATCGTGCCGCTGAAGCACAGCGAATAGCCGCAGATGAACCAGATCACCGTCGTCCACCCGAGCGAGACGAAGCTCTGCGTCATGATCGTCAGGGTGTGTTTGCGCCCGACGAGCCCGCCGTAAAAGAAGGCCAGTCCCGGTGTCATGAGCATGACGAGGCTGGTCGCCACGAGCATGAAGCCCGTGCTCCCGGTGTCGAAGGCTGCAAGGATTCCCACGTGTCACTCCTTATTCAAGATCGAGTGAATCGAACGGAAGATTGCACGAAACTACATCGCCACGGTTTGTGATGGATTCACGCAGTTGATGAACTCGCCCTTGTCGACGAAGGCCCGCACGATGCGCACGGTCTCTTCCGCGACAGCTTCCTGGGCCTGTTCCGTGGACGCGCCGACGTGGTGCGTGCCGTAGACGTGCGGCACCTTCGGGATCGGATCCTTGAACTCGGTGTCCGTCGCACCCGGCTCGATCTCATACACGTCCAAGGCCGCGCCACCGAGACGACCGGCGGCCATCGCCTTGGCCAATGCCTGCTCCGAAACCACGCCGCCGCGGCTGCAGTTGATCAGATACGCGGTCGGCTTCATTTTGGCCAGCTCTGCTTCGCCGATGAGGTGCTCGGTGGTGGCACCGCCGGGAACGTGGACGGTCACGAAGTCCGCCTGTGCAAGCAGCTCTTCGAACGACACGCGGCTCAGACCGAGTTCACGCTCCAGGTCCGGGCGGGCCACGACATCGCAATAGACGAGTTTCATTTCGAACGCGGCCGCCCGCTTGGCGACCTCATACCCGATGCGGCCCAACCCGACGATGCCCAGGGTGCGCCCTTTGAGTCCGCGGGCCTTACTGTAGTGCTTCTTGTTCCAGACGCCACGCCTCAGATCGTCCGTTTCGTCGACGATCTGGCGATCGAGGGCGATCATCAGGCCCAGCGTCAACTCGGCAACGGCCACCGAGTTTTTGCCCGGGCAGTTGCAGACGCGCACGCCGTGTTCGGTCGCTGCGGCTACGTCGATCGTGTCGAAACCGGAGCCCGCACGAATCACGAGACGCAGTGCATTGGACGCGTCGATCATCGGCGCCGTCACCTTTGTGCTGCGCACGATGAGCACGCCGGGGTTCTCCGCCTTGATGCACTCGGTCAGGGCATCGTCCTTGAGCTCCGGGTTCATGATGACTTCACAGCCGACGTCCTTCAGGGCCGCGACGCCGGTTTCGTGGAATTTGTCAGCGATGAGCACTTTCATGCGTATATCCTCCTGGTATCCAAGTCTTCTGCGCGTGTCGTACTGCACGTTCCGTGCCGCGTGCCGCCATGGCTGGTCGTTCTGAACGGTCGGCGGTACCTTGGGTTGCCAATCCAGTACCAGTGTCCGAGTGACCCGGAGGGAGCGCTGCCAACGTGAGTCGAGAGGGCGTCCAGCCTGGAAAAGCCGGTTTTGCACGCCTTGGTGTGCTGCTACCGGGCATTCTGGTGGCGGCCACGGGTGTGGGCGCGGGCGATTTGCTCACAGCCGGCCTGGCCGGGTCCGACCTGGGCACTGTGATTCTCTGGGCCGCCATCGCCGGGGCGCTGCTGAAGTGGTTTCTCAACGAAGGGATCGCACGATGGCAGATGACGACCGGCACGACGCTGCTCGAAGGCTGGACGTCACGGCTGGGGCGGTGGGTCAGTCGCGTCTTCTTCGTATATCTACTTGTGTGGTCGTTGTTTACGGGCGGGGCACTGGTTAGCGCGTGTGGGGTGGCCGGGGCAGGGCTGTGGCCCGTCGGCGGAAACTTTGACCGGGCCAAGATCATCTGGGGCGTCGCTCATTCGCTGGCCGGGCTCGTGCTCGTTCGGGCCGGCGGATTCAAGCTGTTCGAGCGGGCCATGGCACTATGCATCGGGGTTATGTTTGTGACGGTCGTGTTGACGGCCGTGCTGCTTCGGCCGGGCTGGGCCGACGTTGCCCAGGGCTTCGTGCCGAGCGTGCCAAAAGGCGGCAGCGTGTGGGTTCTGGGCGTTCTGGGGGGAGTCGGCGGGACGCTGACCTTGCTGTCCTATGGCTACTGGATCGACGAGGTGGGGCGGTCCGGCGCTGGCGGGCTTCGCGCGTGCCGAGTCGATCTGTCGGTCGGGTACACGATGACGGCCCTGTTCGGTGTCGCGATGATTGTGATCGGCTCGAGCGTCGACGTGGCCCGTGGCTCCGGCTCCTTATCGATGGTCGCGCTTTCGTTTGCCGATCAACTCGGCACGGTGCTGGGGCCGGCGGGGCGATGGGTGTTTCTTGTCGGTTTCTGGGGGGCGGTCTTCTCGAGCTTGCTGGGCGTGTGGCAGAGCGTGCCGTACATCTTCGCCGATTTCATGCGTCTGAGCGGCGGCGCAGGCGAGGTAGCACGGGGCCGAACCGGATTGCGCGACACGCGCGCCTACCGCTGGTACCTGGTCGCACTGGCCGTGATCCCGCTGCCGATTCTAGGGTTGAACTTGAAGACGGCGCAGCTTCTCTACGCGGCGTTTGGCGCCTTGTTCATGCCGTTTCTCGCGCTGACGCTTCTGCTGTTGAACAACCGGTCGGAGTGGGTGGGCCGGTCCGAACGCAACGGCCGGGTGACCAACGGCGTGCTAATCCTGACGCTGGCGCTCTTTGGCTATGTCGGCTACACCACGGCCGCTGCGAAGCTGGCGGCGTTCGTGAAAGCCTGGGGTGGGTAGCCGGCGCTGGATGACGTTGCACGGACACGGCGCTACTATGATCCCGAGTGGCCGCGCAGGCTGAACAACGGATTGCATCAATGCCGCTGCTTGGTATCAGGCCGTCAGCTTGGAATAGCGTAACCCGTGGCAAGTTCGCCGAAGGTGAACACCGCCACGGGAAACGGGCATTCCATCATTCTTGCCCCGGCGAGGTGCCAGACGTCATGGGGCCGCGTACCCGGGGCGGCGCTTCGGCTGGGGCCGCCTCAGGCGGACTTGCCCCGGCCCATTCTATTTGAGCCCTTTGGGCGCTCCGAATGCGATTGGCGGTGACGTCGGCGTCGGACGCACCATCATGCCCGCTACGATCAGCATGCGCGCAGGACTAAACGCGTTGATGCAATTTCCTGTGAAGCGTGCGGCTCGGGAGGCCCGTGCCACTGATGAGACGTCGCCTACCGGTCGTCGCTTCGCAACTGATCGCGCATCAGATTCGCGATCATATCGCGCGAGGACTGATCGAGGGACTTCAACGCGTGATTGAGTTTCGTCACGCGTTCCTTCTCCTCGAGGTAGTTGCGAATGTCAGGAACGAGACGAATCGCGTCCTTGAGCACGCCGCGAAGCTCAGCGATCGAGTCGCGATCGACGGTCCTGGCGCGCTGCTGGAGGTCGTTCGCCAGGCGCTTGAGCTCGTTTTGCCAGTTGCCGTAGTTGTTTTCGACGGCCAGGTACTGCTCGGCGTCCGAGATGAGGAACGTGCGAATGACGTCGAAGTCCGATTCGTTGAGCGGCTCACCCTTTTCGAGGTGCTTGATCGCGTGCTTGGCCTCATCGACCCACATCGCCTGCTGGGCTTCGCGGGCGTACGCCTCGACGTCGCTGAGGTACTTCTCGAATGCCGCGAAATCCTCCGCATCCTGATTGATCAGGGCTGTGTTCACAGCCTGCTTCAAAGCGTTGAAGGTGTCCGTCAGTTGGTCGGTGGCCGTCACACTCATCGGTGAACTCCTGTCCGTCGCACGCGGCGTGGCCGCTGTCGACGTTGACACGCGTCGAACGCCAAAGCCACGCCCCCACAGGTCGGAAGATCGTCCCGATGCCGGGCTGGGTTGAGCAATAACCGACCTCGATTAGACCGGTTGCGCCGGGGTCTCGCGGCGCCGATAATCCATGCCATGACCGGTCGGGGCGTGGGTGCCGAACTCGCCGGCAAGTTGCGAGCGCTGTACGATGTGCGTTGGAGCGGGACGTATTTATCGGGCCACGATTCAGGAGTCAGCAGATGCTTTATCTCGACTACAACGCCTCGACCCCAGTCGACCCCAAGGTGGCCGAGGCGATGCGGCCGTTCGTCGAACGACACTACGGCAACCCGTCGAGCAGTCACGCGCTCGGACGGATGGAGCGGGCAGCCGTCGACAACGCGCGGGACCAGGTCGCGGGGCTGCTCGGATGCACGGCGGCCGAGGTGGTCTTTACCTCCGGCGGCACCGAGTCGAACAACCACGTGATCAAGGGCGTGGCCCACACGCTGCGGGATCGCGGTCGGCACATCATCATCTCGTCGGTGGAGCACCCGGCCGTCGTCAACCCGTGCCGGTTTCTCGAGTCCTTCGGGTTCGAAATCACTGAAGTTCCTTGCGACGCGACCGGCAGGGTGGACCCCACGGCCGTTCGGGACGAACTGCGTCCGGACACGGTGCTGGTGTCGATCATGCACGCGCAGAACGAGGTTGGCACGATCCAGCCGATCCGTGAGATTGCGGAGCTGGTGCGCGAGGCCGGCGTGTGGATGCACACCGATGCCGCTCAGTCATGCGGCAAGATCGCCACGAACGTCGAGGAACTCGGCGTCGATTTCCTGTCAATTGCCGGCCACAAGGTCTGTGCGCCGAAGGGCATCGGGGCGCTCTTCATTCGCGCCGGCATCGAGATCGAACCGCTGCATCACGGGGCCGGGCACGAGGGCGGTCGCCGCGCCGGGACGGAGCCGGTGGCGCCGATCGTGGGGCTGGGTCATGCGGCGTCGATCGCGGCCGAGGATGCGCATCACGACGAGACCACGTGGCTACGCGAGAAGCTTCACGCCGGCCTTGTCGATGCCTGGGGCGAGGACGCCGTGCTGATCGGGAATCGTGAGCAACGCCTGCCGAACACGCTGACGGTTGGTTTTCGGAATCGCATCGGCGCGGAGGTCCTCGCGGCGTGCCCGGATCTTTGTGCGAGCACCGGGGCGGCGTGTCATGCGAGCGAGCGGAAGCGCTCGGCCGTCATGACGGCGATGGGCGTGCCACCGGAGATTGCCTACGGGGCCGTTCGCTTCAGCCTCGGGAGATTTACGACGGAGGACGAAATCGATCAGGCGATTGAAATGCTCGCGTCAGCGGCTGGAAACGTGCCGACAACATAGATGATATGAGCGCGAACCGCCCGGAGCCAAACGACACGTCCCGCCCGCTGCCGGTGCTTCGCGCGATGATCGACGCGATCGATCGGGACGTCCTGCAGCTTCTGTCGAGTCGCAACGCGCTGGTCGGAGAGATCGCCCAGTTCAAGCGGGCGCACGGCGTGCCCATTCGCGACTTCGCGCGCGAGCGTGAGATTCTTGCCGATCGCTGTGATCGGGCGGCCCCACTCGGACTCCAGCGGGAACTGATCGAGAGCATCTATCGCCTCGTTCTTTGGGGCAGCCGGGATCGTCAGGCGGCGCTCAAAGCGGAAGTTCCCATCGATATCGAGTCGAAAACGGTGGCCGTCATCGGCGGACGCGGCGCAATGGGGCGGTGCGTGGTCGATCTGTTTGCGGACCTGGGGCATGCGGTCATGGTGTCCGACGTCGACACCCAGCTTTCGGCCAGGGAGGCCGCGGCCGCCGCGGATGTGGTCGTAATCAGCGTGCCGATCGACGTGACCCTCGACGCCATCCGCGACGTCGCGCCGGTGATGTCGGCCGAGTCGTTGCTGCTCGACGTGACGTCGATCAAGGTGGCGCCGGTCAAGGCGATGCTGGCGTCGACGAAGGCGAGCGTAATCGGCACGCATCCACTGTTTGCTCCGTCCGTGCATTCGCTTCAGGGTCAGCGGGTGGCACTCTGCCCGGCCCGGCCGGGTGTATGGCTACCGTGGCTGGAGCAGATGCTGCGCGCCCGCGGGCTCGTCGTGCACACCTGCACGCCTGAGGCACACGACCGGGCCATGTCGATTGTCCAGGTGCTCACGCACTTCGCCACGGAGGTCATGGGCCGCGCGATGACGAAGCTGGGGGTGGACCTGAACGACACACTCAAGTTCACGTCGCCGGTCTACCTGATGGAACTGTTGATGACCGCCCGGCACTTCGCGCAGTCGCCGTCGCTCTACGCCGCCATTCAGATGAACAATCAGGAGACGCATCACGTGGTCGAGACTTTCGTCGAGGCGGCCCGCGAATGGTCGGACGTGGTGAGTGACGGCGATCGGGAACGCTTCCGGGCGATGTTCGAGGAGGTGCGGGCGTTCTTCGGCCCGTTCACCGATCAGGCGCTGGAGCAGTCCAGCTTCCTGATCGATCGGCTCGTGGAGCGCGCGTGAGCTGCGTCACGGGGCAGACAAAAGCGAGCCGGAGGCAACCTCGGAATGGATGCCCCCGGCCCGCGGCACGTTCCCCCCCACCCGTGCAACTAATTCACGCGTCGAGCAACGAAGTCCATCGAGTCGTCGAAGGTTTGGGCCGGAGCACCCGGGAGATCGACCGTGCTGCCCGAGAATGTAAAGGAGCCGGTCATGAGGTCCGGGTCCGTCTCGTCATATTGACCCTGGGCATCGGCCGTCGCTTCCGCCACCATGCCAAGCACCGGCGCGAAGGCGTTCAGGTTGCCCACAAAAGTGAACCCGCTGGCGTCGGACGTTTCGGCGCCGTAGGTGGCCGCCTCATACGTGACCGGGGGCTGATTCGTGTCGTGGCGCTCGCCATCGAAGAGGATCTGGTCGCCGAAGATCTCGCTGACGAACGTGTTGTTGTCGAAAGACGATAGCTCGCCGTTCGGGCCAAACGTGATGCGCACGAAGGGCGTGCCGGACTCGGAGTTCGTGCCATACACCTGATAAAAATCCCAGGTCGTATCTGCGAGTGTCACGACGCCGGCACCGAGGGTCACTTCGGCCTGCGTGCCGTCGGGAAGATTGACCGAAACGGTCTCCGGCAGGCTGGACGAGCCGGTGCAGCCGACGAGGCAGAGCAGACCGCTCGACAAGAGCGCGGCGAACATCGTACGTCGATGGATGCGGGCGCAGTTTCTCATTTCTTGACTCTCCGGTGAAACTCGAATCCGTACCGACTGCATCCCCTCCGAGGTGAAACTTACGATTGCGCGGTCCCATCGGGTGAGCGAAAAATGCATTTGCCGCAGGTGAGTTCTCGGGCGAATGGGGGCATCTAAGACAAGAAGCGTCAGCCTTCATTCGTGACGCGCGGCGACGCCCGGTCATGCGTGAAGGGCGACGCTACACCGCGCGCACCGATGCCACGCATCGATGGAGGGACTCCCGTCGACGCACTAAGGATGCCAAAGCCGTGGCACGACAGGATACGGCGTTATCGGGCGAGGAGGTCGTAATCGACCGATGCCGGATCGTCGATCACCGGCAAATCGAGCGGGCAGGCCTCGACATACTTTGTGGCCGCGCCGGTGTTGAAGATAACCACTCGGTCAGTCGGCTTTATCGCCCCTTGATTTACAAGCGCTTCGACGGCCAGCACGCACGCGGCCGACTCCGGACACAGCGAGATGCCTTCGAGTGAGATCGCGCGCCGCATCGCGCGTTGGATTCGGGCCTCCGCCACGGCCACAGCACAGCCGCCGCTTTCCCGGACCGCGTCCAGAATCATGAAATCGCCCACCGCGACGGGCACGCGCAACCCGCTGGCACACGTGGCCGCGTTCTCCCAGGGCGTCGCGAACCGCTCGCCTGCATCAAAGGCCCGGGCGATCGGCGCGCAGCCGTCACTTTGCACGCTGATCATGCGCGGCAGGGGTTCACCCTCGAGCCAGCCGAGGGTGCGCAGCTCGGCGAACGCCTTCCACATCCCGATCAATCCCGTGCCGCCGCCGGTCGGATAGACGATCACGTCCGGCAGTTTCCACTCGAATTGCTCAGCCAGCTCGAGACCCATCGTCTTCTTGCCTTCGATGCGATAGGGCTCCTTCAGCGTGGAGCAGTCGAACCAGCCCAATCGCTCCTTGCCGCGATTGACGATTCCGCCGCAGTCGTTGATGAGGCCGTTGACGAGATGCACCTTCGCACCGGCGAGGACGCATTCCAGTTGATTGACGACCGGCGTGTCGCGCGGCATGAAGACGTAGGCCTCGATTCCGCAGCGTGCGGCATAGGCGGCCATCGCGCCACCGGCGTTGCCGGCCGTGGGAATCGCCAATCGCTTCAGGCCAAAGCGGCGCGCCAGGCTGACGGCCATGCACAGCCCGCGACTCTTGAACGAACCGGTGGGGAGTTGCGACTCGTCCTTGATCCAAAGATCGGCCACGCCAACCGCGGCACCGAGTCGGGTGGCCGGCAGCAGCGGCGACATACCTTCGCCCAGTGAGACCGGCTCATGATCAAACGGCAGCGGCAACAACTCGCGATAGCGCCACAGCGACGGCGGGCGCCCGAGCAGGTCCTCGCGCGAAACGGCCGCCCGCACCGCGCCGAGGTCGTAGCGAACCCAGAGCGGGCGATCCTTGTGGAGCGTCTGAACGACCTGCGCGTCGAGTTTGGTGCCGTCGATTGCGGACTCGAGGTGGGTGACGTAGGTGTTCAACGGTTCGACGTTCCTGCGGCGGCGATCTTGTTGCTCGGGCCGCGATGGTCACTTCGCGCTATTATTGAGGCGGCCGCCGGGAGAGCGGTTCGCAACATCGACTCCACCGACTCGCGCTTCGCCAACAAGCACTACATTTCGTAGCCCATCAACGCGGCTTCCTTGCCACATCGTTCGGTCATCACCGACCAGAACGGCTCGGGCAATTGTTTCTTTCGGCCGACCGACTGCGTGCTCACCGGGCGGGGCGGCCGATTCATGACCTCCGGAGCGCCGATGCCGCCGAACGCGCCGCGCGGGTGCGTGTGATCGAGCATTTGCTCCTGAAACGGAACGCCACAGGCCTCGCATGCGCGGCGCAGCTCCTCCTCCGGATGGGCGACGAGGTCCTCATACCGAGTGACGACGAGATTGTGCTGTTTGCACCAGTGGGAAAAGGACCGCCATTCGTCGGCCACGTGCTCCACCAGTACCTGGTCTGTCGGAAAAAGCGGCAGCCGGGGAATAATCAGGCGAAGGAATCGTCCCGTGATGCCGCGCCAGTACCGGCAAAACCGGATGCTCGATACGGCGAGATCGTACGGGTGCCGCTGAATCGCGATGACGTTGCGGTTGGCCTCGACCAGCCGAGTGAGCAGCGCGATGTTGGTCCACTCGCGGCGCTCGCGAAAAGTCTCCTTAATGACGAGGTACTTCAGATCATTGGCGGCCGCGAGGTCTTCGAGATACTTCCCGTAGATCGCTTCATCCTGTTGCCGGGGTACCGGCACCGGACGTATCCCCGCCTTTCGCGCCAGCCGCCGAAAAAAAATCGGACGGACGATGTGTCGCCCGAGGATGTCGAAGGCGAGCCACGGTTCACTCAGCGCAAGCTGACTGTCGCCGCCGCCGAGCAGGTACCCGAGCAGCGTCGTGCCCGACCGGGGCAGTCCGATCGCGTACGCGGTGTGCGGCCGGGTTGCCGTAGCGGCGCGCGCCTCGTTCGGCGGCTCGGCTACGCTCGATTTTGTGGGTGACGCCAAATCGGTCATACTGCTCCTTGCGGCGGCGCAAGCTCCCTCGCGCGTCACTATACCACGATCGTGCGCCGGTCACACACCAGCGCTTCGGATACCGTGCGCCGTGCGGCGCGCGCCCGCGACCTCTTGTCCACGGGCCGGACTCTCTTGAAACAACCTCCGGTCGGAGGTAGGCGGCGGGGCCGCGTTGCCATCCCGTGCCGCGATGAACGTAGCGCGCATCATACGCACGAACGGGGAAGGCGGCCGCCGCCCGATTTGGTGGAGCAGCGTGCGCTCGTCGGCATGCCAGTGCCCAAGCCGGCGGACGATCCGGGTGCGGGGCGCTTGCGTCCGGCCGGGGCGGTGTCGGCCGGCGCCGGGCTGCTGTCCAGCCTGACTTGATGTTATCGGGCGTACTGGGGTAGAATAGGTGGGGTAGCCGTCGTAGTCCGGCGGCAACAGTGGATGACTGGCGGATCCGGACCGGCGTCGACGATATTGGTTTGATGGCCTAGTACCGTAGGAGTCGCTGTGGATTGACAGACACCGGATTCACGAAACAATGATCGCAGGCATCGGCGTCCGAGGGAGTTCGCGCGGGGCGCGGTCGTCGCGAGCCGATCGGAACCTTACCAGAATAGCCCGCATGGTGACGGTGGCCGAGTGCGGCCTTGAATCCTGAACAACGACACGCGGGAGCGCCGCCGGTGCATCGCCCGGCAGTGGCAAAACCATCCATGGAACGAATTCGCCGAAGCATCAACCTGGGGTTGAGTATCGTGATTCTTGCGGTCGGTGCCCTCGTATTCACGTGGCTTGTGGAGACGAAGCCGGTGGCGCCGACGCACACCCAGTATACGCGCGTGCCTGAAGTCTCCGTCCTGCCCGTGGTCGCCCAGACCGAGCGATTGCCCATCATCGGGCACGGCACCGTGCGCGCGAAGAAGCAGATCGACATCATTCCAGAAGTGTCGGGTAAGCTCATTCACGTGCATCCCGACCTGGCGACGGGCAATATCATCCCCAAGGGCGAGCTGTTGTTCGAGATCGACTCGTCACTGTACGACACGCTGGCGCGCCAGGCACAGGCCAAGGTTCGCGGGTTGGAGGCCGAACTCGCCCGGCACGATCAGGAGCTGGCGAACATCGAGCTGAGGCTGGCCAACGCGCGCGAAATGCTCGCGATCGAAAAGCGGGATTATGAAACCTCCCGTGATCTCTACGAGAAGGACAACGTCGGGACCGAGCGCGGCGTGGACATGGCCCAGCAGAAGTACCTCGCCCAGCGGGACGTGCTGGTGGAGCTCGAGAGCCGCAAGGCGATGATTCCGCACCTGAAGCTGGAGACGGAGGCGCAGCTTGACGCGGCCCACGCGACGCTGGACAAGGCGCAGCTCGATCTGAAGAACACGAAGATTTTCTGCCCGTTCAAGGCGCGCGTCGAGGTCGTCAAGGCGTACGAAACGCAGGTGGTGACGGCGCACTTCAGCATCGCCCGCCTGACGGACATGGAGGCGTTCGAGATATCCGTCGGGATCGATCCGAGCGAGCTACGTTGGCTGGATGACTCCATTCAGCCCAACGCCCTGGAGGCGGGGGCGACGTCGGCTGCGAATTCTCCGCGCGTTACCATCCGCTGGAGGCTTCGCGGGCATGAATACACCTGGTACGGACACGTGAGCCGCTTCGAACGCGTGGACGAGGCGACTCGAACGATGCGCCTCGTCGTGGAAGTTCGCGAGATGGATATGGAAGCCACGATCGCCGACGGGGACATGAAAGACGGGCCGGCGCTGAGCATCGGTATGTTCTGCCGGACCGAACTGCCCGCCCGCCCGCTGAAAGACGCCGTGCTCGTCCCGCGACACGCCGTCTACGACAATCAGTGGGTCTATGTGTTCGAACCTTCCGGGGATGGCAACACTTCGGCTGGCAAGCTCGAACGCCGGCGCGTGCCGCTGCTTCGAGCGATCGGCGATGACGTGCTTGTGGATTATCGCGGCCGAGTCGGCGACGACGTGTGCGAACTTCAACCGGGCGACCGCGTCGTGACGTCGCCGCTGCAAAAGCCGGTCGTCGGCATGCCGGTGCGCATACGTAGCGCGGAGCAGACCGCTTCTGCCCCGCCAGATTCGTCCGGCCCGCGCGGCATGCCGCTGACCGTCGCCGCGGCGACGGTCGTCGGAGGCGGCTAGTATGGAGCTTCTCCGCCGCTTCATTGCCGGAGGAGTTCGGAATCCAGTTCTCGTCAATCTCCTGATGGCGTGCATGCTGGTTGGTGGGTGGATGTCCGCGCGCAGCATGGTGCGCGAGGCCTACCCGGAAGCTTCCCTGGATCACATCGCGATCGAGGTACGTTGGCCCGGCGCCAGCGCATTCGACGTCGAGCGCGCGATCACCACCCCCATCGAGGAGGCGATGCGCGGCGTGCGCGGCGTGCGCAAGGTGTCGTCGTCGGCCAACGAGAACTTCGGCACGGTGTGGGTGGGTCTTCGCTCGAGCGTAAAGGATACCAAGCCGGCGCTGAAGGAGATCAAGGATCGCGTCGACCTGATCACCGACTGGCCGCCGCTTGCCGAAAAGCCCCTGGTCTACGAGACGTACGTGCGCCAGGCCGTGATCAACGTGGCGATCTATGGCGAGGTGCCTGAGCGGACGCTAAAGGGCGTCGCCCAGGAAGTGCAAAACGACCTGAGCATCTACCCGGACATTTCGCAGATTTCGATCTCCGGCATTCGTGACGATGAGATCATCATCGAGGTCTCCGAGGAAGCGCTGCAGGAGTACAACCTGACGTTGTCGCAGGTGATGGCGGTCGTCGCCAAGAGCAGCATGGACATGCCGGCCGGCGTCCTGCGCACGGCGGACGAGGAGATCACCCTGCGCGTGACGGGGCAGCGCTATCGGGCCGTCGATTACGAGGATCTCGTCGTCAAGGAGCAGCAGGACGCCGACGTGCGCCTCGGCGATATCGCCACGGTGCGCGAGGGTTTCGAGGAACGCGTCGTGCGTGGTCGGTTCAACGGCGAGCCGGCCGTCGTCGTCCAGGTGTTCAAGACGCCGGAGGAGGACGCGACCACGATCGCCGAGATCGTGCGCCACTACGTCGCCTCGCGCCAAGCGGGGCTGCCCAAGCGGCTCAAGATGTCGGTGTGGGCGGACAACTCGCGCGAGATCGACAGTCGAATCGAGATGCTCGTCGAGAACGGCGTGATGGGCATCATTCTGGTGTTTCTGACGCTGACCCTGTTTCTCGATTTGCACGTATCGTTCTGGGTCGTGGCGGGCATTCCCTGTTCCTTCGCAGGCGCTCTGATCGTGATGGCCTGGGTCGGCGCCACGATCAACATGATCAGTCTTTTTGCGCTGATCATGGTGTCGGGCATCATCGTGGACGATGCGATCGTCATCGCCGAATCCGTCCATACGCGGCGCCAGCTGGGGGAGCCGCCGGAACTCGCTTCCATCAATGGCACGCACCGCGTGGGCCTACCGGTGCTCGGGGCCTCGGTCACGACGATCATCGCGTTTATTCCGCTGATGTACGTCGTCGGCGTGATGGGCAAGCTGATTCACATCCTCCCGATCGTCGTCATCGGTGCCATCGTGTCCTCGGGGCTCGAGGCGTTCATGGTGTTGCCGGCGCACCTGTGCCGCCGGGAGACGCCCGGCGTCGTGGCGAAACCGAAGCCCAAGCCGCGTCTGCGTCGGGCGATCGAAGGCCGCATCGACCAGATTATCACAAACTGGTATCGCCCCGTGTATCGAGCGGCGCTGAGGTATCGCGCGGTCACGGTCTCGATCGTGCTCTGCGCGACGATGGTCGTGTGCGGGCTGGTCGTGGGCGGACGGACGCCGATCGTTCTGCTCCCGAAGGAAGACAGCAATCGGCTGCGTGTCCGCGTGCGTTTCCCGGAAGGTACCCCGGTGGCCGTGGCCGAGAAGACGGCGGACCGGATCGAGGCGGCCGCGGAAGCCCTCAACAACGATCCCGCCCTGCGCACGCCGTCGGGGGAGCGTCTCGTGCGACAGGTCCATTCGGTCGTCGGCGAGTTCGTGGACTTTCTTCCGGTGCGCGGCAGCAACCTGTGCGAAACGAACATCGAGCTGATGCCGGCCGAGCAACGCAAGATTCGCGCCGAGAAGATCATGGAGCGGTGGCGCGACCACATCGGGCCGATTCCCGACGCGACGCAGTTTCGGATGACTCGCGAGCAGTTGATCTGGTCGGACCGCCCGATCGAAGTTCGACTACTCGGCCATGACCTGAACGATCTGTCCGCGGCCGCCGACCGCGTGGAGGCCCGCCTGCGCGAGTTCCAGGGGGTGACCAACGTGGCCTCCGATCTGATCCCCGGCAAACGCGAGATGCGCGTGACGCTGAAGCCGACCGCGCGGGCCCTGGGGCTGACGCTGGACGACGTCGCGCAGCAGTTGCGGCAGGGGTTCTACGGCGGGG
>Ga0210110_1000388_pt1 | contig 14868 bp, 10 predicted proteins | sample China_Galinas_PW_2_FD_184865 | JGI IMG/M metagenome (GOLD analysis project Ga0210110, IMG submission 184865) | Wetland microbial communities from San Francisco Bay, California, USA, that impact long-term carbon sequestration - China_Galinas_PWB_D1... | ecosystem: Environmental > Aquatic > Marine... | reverse complement strand
ATTGATTTTGAGCAGGTTCGAATTCAATACCAGTGTTTTTTCGATGAGCCGGTTTATGTTTAATAATGTCGGGCGCATTTTGGATTGCCGGGAAAAGGCCAGCAAATTCGAAACAATCCGGCCGATTCGACGAGTTTCCGTCTCCATGAGGGTCAGATATCGCTTGAACTGTTTCATCTCCTTTGGGTTGATAGGGCCTTCGTCGATAATCCGTTTGATGAGCATAATCAGGTTTAATATCCCGGCGTTGGGATTGTTTATTTCATGGACCACAGAGGCCGACAATTTGCCGAGAGAGGCCATCTTGTCCTGGTGGATGAGTTTGTTATGGGATTCTTTCAACTGTCGGGATCGTTCTTCCACCATTTGTTCCAGGCGACGGGTAATTTTTTCTTCTTCTATCTTTCGTTCAGTAATATCCCGGCTGATTTCAATGAATTTTGAGATTTGACCATTGCTTTCCCAGATGGGAAAAATGGAAATCTCCATATATCGACGTTCACCATTGTGGTTGAAACGGTTCATGACCTTTGTCACCGGCCTTTTGTTGTCAATGACTTTTTTTAAGGGGCATACGATATCATCAAAGCTGCACGGTGTATTACTTTTCTGATAGACCTCATGGCATTTTTTCCCGATAACCTCATCACGGGCATAACACATCTTTTCCAGAAACGTCTCATTGACATCAATAATTTCCTTTTCAGGGGTAATCACCAATATGAACTCCTGGATACCGTTGAGAATGGTTTCCATCTCCTCTGTTCGTTCTCTTAGCTTTTGTTCTTCGATTCCAATGGCTTTCCAGAATATTTTAAAAACGTCGTATGCCATAAGACGGATGTGAGGCGGTCTGGTTTTGAGAATATCTTCAAAGAGATGCTGTCCAGGCGTGAGAATAATGATCAGGTGAATATTGTATTTTGAATCATACAGCTCGTGATAATCGGTGAGGGAAAAAAGGTTCATTTTTCCGGCGAGCACCATACCCGGACTCTCGGGGTCGGGATCGGCGACAGCCACGATGGCGGCATTGATACCTTCTTGTTTATAATCAAAGGTGGTCTTTTCAAGAATTTCTTTACAAAAAATTCCGCCACCCACAAGGGCGATATTCATAATTGAAGTCGTGTGATTATTCATGTTTACGAATTATCATGCTCCATGATCTCTTTCAAGGCTATTTTCATCTAAACTGAACGTTTCAAATAGTGACAGGGCTATAAAAAAGTAATAATTCAGATTTCACCATATGTTCAGTCAGTTGACAAATGTAACAGGTACCTTTTTATCATGTGTTAAATTTTGGCTGACGAATTTAGCACTCATCTTATGGATATGTATTAAATTTTGGTTGACAAATTTAACATATAGAGAGTAAAAGAGTTCCTTGATTGTGGTCCAGGAGTTCATGAGTGAATGAAGTTTGGATTCAATCTTCCTCATCTATTATATTCAAAACACAACATAAGGAGTTCCACATGACTGATAAGATCCTCGGATCCGTTCTTGTTGTCGGAGGTGGAATTGCCGGGATGCAGGCCTCACTGGACTTGGCGGATTCCGGATATCTGGTTCACCTGGTGGAAAAATCATCCGCCATCGGCGGCGTAATGAGTGAACTGGATAAAACATTCCCCACCAACGATTGTGCAATGTGAATTATTTCACCCAAACTGGTCGAGGTCGGCCGGCATCTTAACATCAACCTTATTACCTGTGCTGAAGTTGATAAGGTTGAGGGTACCGAAGGTAGTTTCAAGGTCACCGTCAAGAAAAACCCCCGCTATATTGATCTTGATAAATGTACATCCTGTGGCGATTGCGTCGAGGTGTGTCCTGTTTCATTGCCCAGCGAATATGATCAAGGTTTTAGTCAAAGAAAGGCAACGTACAAAAAATACGCCCAGGCGATTCCCGGAGCATTTGCCATACAAAAAGCAGACCAGGCGCCTTGCCGAATGGCATGCCCTGCGGGTTTGAACGTTCAAGCGTATGTTCAGATGGTGGGTCAGGGTAAATATAAAGAAGCCCTTAAAATTATTATGGAAGACCTGCCGTTGCCCGGGGTGCTGGGGCGCATTTGCCCCCACGGATGCGAAGATGCATGCCGCCGGTGTGATGTGGATTCTCCGGTGGCTATCCGGAATCTCAAGAGATTGGCCGCAGATAAATTTGATCCCCGGGATATAGAGATCGCATGTCCTCCGGCAAGAGATGAAAAAGTGGCTATCATCGGTTCCGGTCCGGCAGGCTTGTCCGCTGCGTATCATCTGGCCCGCAAGGGGATTTTATCCACCATATATGAGGCCTTGCCTGTAACCGGCGGTATGTTGCGGGTGGGGATTCCCGAACATCGGTTACCGAGGGATATCCTGGACCAGGAAATCGAGGTCATTACCAAGCTGGGTGTTGAAATTAAAACCAACACGCCTTTGGGCTCGGATTTGTCCGTGGATGATCTGTTCAACCAGGGATATAAGGCGATTTATCTGGGCATCGGCGCCCATAAGGGAATCGAGCTGGGCGTTCCCGGTGAAAAGGCCGGCGGCGTTCGCCAGGGTGTTGATTTTTTAAGGGAAGTGAACCTCTTCGGAAAAGCAGATGTGGGTGAAAATGTCGCCATTATCGGCGGCGGGAACGTGGCCATAGACGTGGCCCGCTGTGCGGTCCGGCTGGGGGCGAAAAATGTCAACATCGTCTATCGCCGAACCCGTGCGGAAATGCCTGCATGGGAAGAAGAGATTGCCGCTGCCGAGACCGAAGGCGTCAGCATCGAGTATCTATCCGCACCTCAGGAAATCTTAACCCAGGACGGTAAAGTGGTTGGGCTTCGTTGTATCCGGATGGAATTGAGTGATGTGGATTCATCCGGGCGACGGCGACCGGTTCCCGTTCCGGGGACGGAATACGATATGGACATCGATCAATTGATTCCGGCCATCGGTCAGAGACCGGATCTTTCGGCCATCGAAGATATTGCAGGGCTGGAAATCTCTCGCTGGGGGACCACCGAGGTAGATGCCATCTCTTATGCCACCGGCCGTGAAGGGGTGTTTGCGGGCGGTGATGTCCAGACCGGACCGTGGGTGGCCATCGGTGCCATTGCCGCCGGAAAAGAGGCCGCCGAATCCATCCTTCGATATATTGACGGCCGGGATATGGTTCAAGGGCGTGAACCGATGTCCAAAGAAAATCCCCTCTATCGACCGATTCCTGCAGGCATCCCCAAGGAAGCCAGGGCCGAAATGCCTGAACTTGCCCTTGAACAACGCAAAGGAAACTTCAAAGAGGTTGAACTGGGATACGAAGAAAATGCCGGACAGGATGAAGCGCATCGATGTCTGAACTGCGGGTATTGCTGTGAATGTTACCAGTGCGTGGACGCCTGCGGTCCCCAGGCCGTAACCCTGGAAACCCATGCCGAAAAACCCGAGACATTGGAACTTGAGGTCGGTTCGGTGATTCTTGCGCCGGGGTTTAAGCCCTTTGATCCGTCTAAATTTGATAACTACAATTACATCAAGTATCCGAATGTGGTTACGTCCATTGAGTTTGAGCGAATTTTATCCGCCACAGGGCCGACCCAAGGACATCTGGTCAGGATGTCGGATCATAAAGAACCGAAAAAGATTGCATGGTTCCAGTGCATTGGCTCCAGGGATATGAATCGATGCGACAATGCCTACTGCTCTTCGGTGTGCTGTATGTATGCGGTTAAAGAAGCGGTGATTGCCAAGGAGCATTCCGGAAATGATCTGGACTGTGCCATATTTTTCATGGACATGCGCACACACGGCAAAGATTTTGATAAATATTACGAATCAGCAAAAGAAAAGCACGGTGTGCGATTTGTAAGAAGCCGTGTGCATACCGTTGATCCGGTGCCCGGGACGGATGACCTTGAAGTCCGATATGTTACCGACGAAGGGGAGATCAAAACCGAAATTTTTGATCAGATTGTCCTGTCCGTGGGCATGGAGATTTCTTCGGAAATTGTCGATCTGGCCAAAAGGCTCGGCATTGAACTCAGCGAAGGTAATTTCTGTAAAACAGAAAGCATCGATCCCATCGCAACCCAAAATAAAGGTATATATGTCTGTGGTGCGTTTCAAGGGCCCAAAGACATTCCCGAGTCGGTCATGGAAGCGAGCTCAGCCGCATGCAGCGCCGGCATCAGTCTGTCGTCCGCACGCGGGTCTCTTGTCCGTGAAAAGGAATTTCCGGTCGAAAGCGACGTGTCGGGTAAAGACGCCAGGATCGGCATCTTTGTCTGCAACTGTGGTATCAATATCGGTGGTGTGGCCGATGTTCCGGCCATTGCCGAATATGCGAAAAGCCTGCCCAACGTCGCTTATGTGGAAGAGAACCTGTTTACCTGCAGCCAGGACACCCAGGATAAGATGGTCGAGGTCATCAAAGAGCAAAACTTAAACCGCATTGTCGTGGCGGCCTGTACACCTCGAACCCATGAACCGTTATTCCAGGAGACTATACGGAATGCAGGTCTTAATGCATATCTTTTTGATATGGCCAATATCCGGAATCAGTGTACCTGGGTGCACTCGAACGATAAGAAAAGCGCCACGGAAAAATCAAAAGACCTGGTCCGGATGGCGGTTAACAGAGCCTCTTTGCTGGAGCCGATTCCCGCTGTTTCGGTGGACATCAATAAATCAGTACTTGTGATCGGTGGCGGTATATCCGGCATGACCGCGGCGATCAGCCTGGCCGATCAGGGGTTTCCGGCAACCATAGTGGAAAAATCGTCCGAACTCGGCGGTGCTGCAAAGGATCTAAAACAGACCTGGAAGGGACAGGATGTAAAAGGATTTCTTGCCGGTTTAGTCGATAAAGTGAAACTGCATCCTGACGTTGAGGTGTTGACCGGATCAGAAGTGGTGGGTGCGTCCGGATTTGTGGGCAACTTTGAAACCCAGGTGGCCAATGGAAACGGGACAAAAACCATCCAGCACGGGGTGACCATTATTGCCACCGGCGGCAAGGCTGCCGATGTCGATGAGTACCTTTACGGAAGGAATCCGAGAGTGACCCGTTGGCATGATCTGGAGCACGATCCTGAAAAATTGAAAAATGCGGAAAGTATTGTGTTCATTCAATGCGTGGGATCAAGGGACGACAATCGACCGTATTGTTCCAGAATTTGCTGCACCGCCTCTGTCTTGCAGGCTGTTTCCATCAAAGAACAGGATCCGGACACCGATGTTTTTATTCTCTATCGGGATATCCGAACCTATGGTGAAAAAGAGTATCTATACAAAAAAGCCCGGGAACTGGGTGTTATCTTTGTCCGATATTCGCTGGATAATAAACCCAAGGTCAGGGAAATCGAAAATGGCCTCGAAGTGGATGTTTTTGATCCGATTCTGCAAAAAAACATCACCATAAATGCAGATTACGTCAATCTTGCCACAGCCATAGAACCGGCTGAGAATGCTGCAATTTCAGAATTCTATAAAATTCCGCTCAATGCTGAAAAATTTTTTATGGAGGCCCATGCCAAGCTGAGGCCGGTGGATTTTGCCACTGACGGTATTTTCCTGTGCGGGCTGGCTCACTATCCCAAGGCGATCGATGAAAGCATCGCCCAGGCCATGGCAGCTGCCAGCCGGGCAACCACCATTCTGGCAAAAGATTCCGTTCAAATTTCACCGCTGGTATCCCAGATCGATGCTGAGAAATGTATCGGATGCGGGCTTTGTGCGGAAGTCTGTGCATTTGCTGCCATCGAGCTGGAGGAAGTTGAAGGAAAAGGGTATCGTGCCAAGAATATTTCAGCGTCCTGCAAGGGATGCGGACTTTGTGCGGCGTCATGCCCGCAACAAGCTATCGATATGCTCCATTTCCGGGATGCACAAATTGTCGCTTCCATTTGTGCTGCGGTTTAAATGGTTACATCGATAAATAGTCGAATGGTTAATTGGTTGATAAATAAAGAATCGATTTAATATATAAAACAGGTAAGGGGTAATCGGTGAGGGGTTATAGAAAAAAGAATTCAGCTTAATGTTATTACCCATAACCCATAACCTATAAATATAAGGTGATATAATGGGAGATTTTGAACCTAGAATCGTTGCTTTTTTGTGCAACTGGTGTGCCTATGCCGGGGCAGATCTGGCCGGCGTTTCACGCTTGCAGTATCCGCCCAGTATCCGAACCGTACGTGTGATGTGTTCGGGCAGAGTCGATCCGATGTTCGTGCTGGAAGCATTTAAGGATGGATGTGACGGCGTGCTGGTGGCCGGGTGACATTTCGGAGATTGCCATTACCTGGAAGGTAATGTACAGGCCGAAAAAAAGATCCGTTTAACCCAAAAATTGTTTGATATTGCCGGTATCGGTAAAGATAGACTTCACCTGGCGTGGGTGTCTTCTGCCGAAGCCCAACGGTTTGTGGAGGTCGTTACCACGGCTACCGAATCCGTCAAAGCCCAGGGGAAATTTGATCCGAAAGCATTTAGCTTTGAACTGGCTGCAGCAGAGATGACTCTTGCCGGAGAAACATTGAGATGGATGGTGGGAAAGGAAGTCAAAATTACCACCCAAGGTGATGTATACGGACGCAAATGGGATACCGTGAGTTTTGAAACCATTCTCGATGCGGTGCTTGAAAGAGAATATCAGAAGAACTTGATTTATCAGGCTGTGAAAGAAGGGTATACTTCCGTCAGAGATATCAACGAAAAGATCGGGCTCGATCTTAAGAGAATTTCTTACCTTTTGGCCGATCTGGAAAAGACAAATAAGGTCGGGTTTACGGGAATGAAAGATCGTATACCGGTTTTTGCAGTGTTATAAGGATTGACAATTGAAGATTGAAGAATGAAAAATCTTTTGAATCAATCAATCGACAATCTTCAATTCATAAGGGAGGAGAAATGACGAACAAAAGCGGGTCTGTTATGGTTGTCGGTGCCGGTATTGCCGGGATGCAAGCGGCACTCGACCTGGCCAATTCAGATTATAAGGTGTATCTGGTAGATAAGTCACCTACCGTGGGTGGTATGATGTCCCGTTTGGACAAGACGTTCCCCACCAATGACTGTGCCATGTGAGTGATCTCGCCCAAACTGGTCGAGGTCGGCCGGCACATAAATATCGATCTGGTGATGTGCAGCGAAGTCAAAAGTGTGGAAGGTAAGCCCGGGAACTTTGAGGTTTCACTGGTTAACCATCCCCGGTACATCGATCCCGTTAAATGCACGGGGTGCGGGGAATGCATGAGACATTGTCCGGTGACCGCCGTCAACCAGTACAACATGAAACTGGATGATCGCAGAGCGACATATATCGAGTATGCCCAAGCGGTTCCCCTTGCTTTTGCCATTGACACCGATACTTGTATCGGTTGTGGTCTTTGTGAAAATATGTGCATTGCCAAGGCGATCGAGTATGATGATAAGGAGCGTGAAACCAGCCTTAATGTGGGATCCGTTATTATAGCAGTGGGAAGTCGCGGATTTGATCCTTCAGGTCTTGATTATCTGGGATATGACAAATACACCAATGTGGTGACCAGTGAAGAATTTGAGAGGATCTTGAGTGCATCGGGACCCTATTTCGGGCATCTGATGCGGCCCCTTGACCGGGAAGAACCCAAAAGCATTGCCTGGCTGCAATGTGTGGGCTCCAGGGATGTCAACCGGTGCGGTAACGGATACTGTTCTTCGGTGTGCTGCATGTATGCCGTCAAAGAGTCCATGATCGCCAAAGAGCACGTCCATGGAGAGCTCGATTGTGCGGTGTTCAATATGGACATGCGGACATTCGGAAAAGATTATGAAAAATATTACTTGCGCGCCCGGGATAAAGACGGCGTTCGTTTTATCAAAGCCAGGGTGCACAGCATTATTGAAGTTCCGGAAACCGGAGATCTGGTTATCCAATATGCCGATGAAACCGGAAAGATGAAAGAAGAGACCTTCAGTATGGTGGTGCTTTCCGTCGGTCTTCAGGTTCAACCGGATGCGGCCGAACTTGCGGAACGTCTCGGCATTAAGCTGAACAAATACCATTTTGTGGAGAGCAATCCATTTGCTCCGGTGGCCACCTCACGGCCCGGAATTTATACTTGCGGAGTTTTGCAGGGACCCAAGGACATCCCCGGATCGGTAACAGAGGCCAGTGCAGCCGCTTGTTTGGCAGGCGCCGAGCTTGCCGAAGCCCGGGGTGCCGACACCCCCAAAGTTGAAGTTCCCGAGCAGATCGATGTTACCGGTCAGGATCCTCGCGTCGGTGTCTTTGTGTGCAATTGCGGCATCAACATCGGCGGGATTGTGGATGTTCCGGCGGTGAAAGATTATGCCGCAACCCTTCCACATGTGGTCTATACGGATGAAAACCTGTTTACCTGCAGTCAGGATACCCAGGACAAGATTAAAGAAAAAATTATAGAACACGGCCTAAACCGGGTGGTGGTGGCATCGTGCAGCCCTAAAACCCATGAGGCCATGTTCATGGAGACCCTCGAAGCTTGCGGATTGAACAAGTATCTCTTTGAAATGGCCAACATCCGCAACCAGAACTCATGGATCCATTCCAAGCAACCCGAAATTGCGACCAAAAAAGCCAAAGACCTGGTTCGTATGTCCGTGGCGAGAGCCGCTGCATTGAGAACCCTTCATGAAAAGGTTGTTCCCATTAACAAACAGGCCTTGGTCATCGGCGGTGGCGTGGCGGGAATGAATGCCGCACTCAGTTTAGGCAACCAGGGATTCAATACGGTATTGGTTGAAAAAGAAGCCGAGCTCGGCGGTTATTCGCGAAAACTTCATCACACCATCGAGGGTGCAGATATCCAGGTCTACCTTAAAAATCTTATCGATGAAGTGAATAGCCACGACAAAATCGACGTGTTGACCGGAGCCAAAATTACCGGCTTTGAAGGATTCAAAGGCAACTTTGCTACGGAAGTGATGTTAGGCTCAAAAGCAGAAAAGCGCAGGATTGAGCACGGCGTTTTTATCGTGGCCACCGGCGCCGGGGAATACCGACCCAAGGAGTATCTTTACGAAGATGACGAGCGAGTGGTGACTCAGGTGGAGCTTTCAGATATCCTGGAAGAAAAGGGCGTTGCCGATCTTGACAGTGTTGTGATGATCCAGTGTGTCGGTTCCAGAAATGATGATAATGTCGAATGCTCTAGAATCTGCTGCCAGAATGCCGTAAAGAACGCCCTGCACATTAAAAAGCTGAATCCGGATACCGAGGTTTATGTGATGTATCGGGATATTCGGACGTACGGGCTTCTCGAAGATTATTATACAGAGGCCAGGCAGAAAGGGGTTATCTTTATACGTTTTGACAAGGATGCTCCGCCGGATGTTCGAAGCTCGTCCGAAGGAATGCTGGTGACCGTTAAAGACCATATACTTCAGCAGAACATAGAGATCAGGGCCGATCTTGTGGCTTTAAGCGCCGGAATGGTGGCTGAAGATACCACAGAGATGAGCCAAATTATGAAACTGAATCGAAATCCGGAAGGGTTTTTTATAGAAGCGCATGTAAAACTCCGGCCCGTGGACATGCCCAGCGACGGAATCTTCTTGTGTGGAACCGCCCATGGTCCAAAGCTGATCGCCGAAACCATTTCCCAGGCCCAGGCGGCGGCGTCAAGGGCGGTGACGTTTCTTGCCAAAGATGCCATCAAACTCTCGGCCATCACGGCCAAGGTGGATGTAGACCACTGTGTCAAATGTCTGACCTGCGTCCGTTCTTGTCCGTTCGGCGTGCCTGAGTTTAATGTCAATGAAAAAGTCATTGAAATCAATGAAGCAATCTGCCATGGATGCGGCGTTTGTGCAAGCATCTGCCCGCGGCAGACCATTCAATTAAGTTATTATGATGACGACCAAATAGTGTGTAAAATTGATGCCTTACTTGAGGCGGAGGGGATGTGATGGCTGATTTCGAACCGACCATTTTAGCATTTTGTTGTGATTACTGAGGATATTCCGCCGCGGACCTGGCAGGTTCCATGCGACTCGATTATCCTGCTAGCATTAAAATTATTAGACTTCCCTGTACCGGAAAGGTTGATGTCATACATCTTCTGAGGGCATTTCAGAAAGGGGCCGACGGGGTTTATGTGGTGGGCTGCCTGGAAGGAAATTGCCACTATAACGAAGGCAATTTCAGGGCTCGTGAACGGGTGGAACATGTCCGTATGTTGCTGGAAGAGATCGGTCTTGAAGGCGACAGGGTGAGAATGTATAACCTATCTTCAGGTGAAGGACCTACCTTTGCAGCCTATGCAAAGGAGATGACCGAAAATATTCGGTCTTTAGGACCCAATCCATTAAAGGCTTCGGCAAAGGCTTAAAAACGGAGGAGATACTATGGCTGAAGAAGCAATCAAAATAGGAGGCAAAAAGAAAAGCATCTTTCTGGACAAGGTAAAGGAGCTTCTTCCTGAAGGAGGAAATCTCAACCTTTGCCTGACCTGTGGTGCTTGTTCATCCGGATGCCCGGCTACGGGTCTGGAAGACATGGACCCCAGAAAGTTTCTGCGAATGGCGGCTCTGGGTATGGATGAAGAAATTTTAAGCACACCCTGGGTGTGGATGTGCACCATGTGTACGCGATGCATTTATGTCTGTCCCATGAAAATCAACATCCCCCAACTGGTCTTTAACGCCAGGGCAAGCTGGCCCCGGGAAGAGCGGCCCAAGGGAATCCTCGGCTCATGTGACATGGCATTGAGAAACGATACCTGCAGTGCCATGGGGGCATCTGAGGAAGATTTTCAATTCGTGGTAGAAGACGTGCTGGAAGAATATCAGGAATCTCAGCCTGAATTCAAGGAAATGAAAGCAGATGTCAACAGGGAAGGGGCTGAATTCTATTTGAATCAGAATTCCAGAGAACCGGTCACCGAACCGGATGAGATGGTTCCGCTCTGGAAGATTCTACACCAGGTGGGAGCCGACTGGACATACGGTACAAAAGGATGGGCAGCGGAAAATTACTGCCTGTTTCTGGCCGACGATAAAAACTGGGAGCATATTGTAAAGGTCAAGGCCAAAGCCGTAGATGATCTCAAGTGTAAGGTCTGGCTCAATACCGAGTGAGGGCATGAGCTATTTGCAGTCCGGGTCGGACTGGAAAAATTCAAGATCGATCACAAGTTTGAAATAAAGAGTATCATTCAGTATTATGCCCAATGGATTCGTGAAGGCAAACTGAAGGTCAATTCCGATTGGAACAAGGATCTGAAAATCAAATTCACGGTTCAGGATCCTTGTCAGCTTGTCCGCAAGAGTTTTGGAGATCCGGTGGCCGAAGATCTCCGATATACGGTGAAAGCGGTGGTGGGTGAAGAGAATTTTATCGATATGCATCCAAACCGGTCGAACAATTACTGCTGTGGCGGCGGAGGAGGATTTCTCCAGTCAGGATATCCTGAAGCGCGTCGAGGCTACGGAAAACTCAAAGCCGACCAGATTCTGGCGACAAAGGCGGATTACTGTATTACACCATGCCATAACTGCCATGCCCAGATCCATGATATGAGCGACATCAACAATCATGCATGGCAAACCGTTCATTTGTGGACGTTGATCTGTTTGTCGTTAGGAATTCTTGGGCCCAATGAGCGTGAATATCTGGGAGATGATCTTAAAGAAGTGTTGCCTTTTCATCCGGAATCGGCAATGTAGTCATTGGCTATCAGTCATGGGTCATCTGAGAATGGTTTACTGATGGGTGATTAATGATAAACGGCTGGCGACAAATGACTGTTTAGGAGGGAAAATGATAGTTGCCAAAAGAAAACCCTTTGAAGAAATAAAAGAGATGATCAAGGACTATAAAAAAGTCCTGAATGTGGGCTGCGGAACCTGTGTGGCGGTTTGCCTTGCAGGGGGTGAGAAAGAGGTTGCCGTTCTGAATGCCGAAATCGATATGGCCAGAAAACTGGACAATAACCCTATAGAACTTGGTGCTAAAACCGTCGAAAGACAGTGTGACCATGAATATCTCGAGGAGCTGGACAACATTATCGGCGAGTATGATGCCGTTATATCTATGGCATGCGGCGTTGGGATTCAGTTTCTGGCGGAACGATTTCCGGATAAACCGGTTTTTCCGGGTGTGGATACCACCGGTATGTCCGCCAATCAGGCGGTGGGATGGTATGAAGAACGATGTCGTTCCTGCGGCAAATGCGTACTCGGAATGACCGCTGCCATTTGTCCGGTCACCATGTGTGCAAAAGGACTTTATAACGGTCCATGCGGCGGCACCAATAGGGGAAGCTGCGAGATAAACACGGATCAACCCTGTGCCTGGTTCAGGATCTATGAACGTCTGGAAAGGCAAGGCCGTCTTGATAATATTAAAGCATATACACCCCCGGCAGAATGGAATGACCAGATACCACGGACATTGATTCAGCCCGGTTACAAAAAACCTGAGAAAGCGGAAGAATCATAACATCCCATTGATACGGATAAAAGCGCGTATATTGGTATAAATCCGGCACATCGGATTATGAGAATAATGATTTTGCAATTAGAGCAGAGGAAGCTGAAATGAAATCAGGAAGCAATTTGGAGAAAGTTTTAAAAGCAGGTCATTTTGCATTTACGGGGGAACTTGGGCCGCCCAGAGGTTGTGATGTCCAAGAAGTAAGAGAAAAGGCTCAACATTTAAAAGGGAATGTGGATTCGGTGAATATTACCGACAATCAGACCGCTATGGTACGGATGTCCAGTTGGGCAGCAAGCCTTATCTTGCTTCAGGAAGGTTTGGAACCCAATTTTCAGATGGTGTGCCGGGATCGAAACCGGTTGGCCATGCAGGCCGATGTTTTAGGCGCCTATGCCCACGGCATACGGAATATGCTGTGCCTTTCCGGTGATCATCAAATGTTTGGCGACCATCCCCTGGCCAAAGGTGTATTCGATATCGACTCCATCCAGTTGATCAATATGGTCAAAACCATGCGTGATGAAGGAAAATTTTTAAGCGGTGCCGATCTGCATGGGTCGCCCAAAATGTTTATCGGTGCGGCATCCAACCCCTTTGCAGATCCGTTCGAATGGCGGGTACACCGCCTGGCAAAGAAGGTGGCAGCCGGGTGCGATTTCATCCAGACCCAGTGTATCTACAACATGGAAAAGTTCCGGGAATTTATCAAACAGGCCAATGACATGGGCCTTACGGAAAAAGTTTATATCTTGGCCGGTGTGACGCCCATGAAGAGTGTGGGTATGGCCAAGTACATGAAGAATAAGGTTCCTGGAATGGATGTGCCGGATGAAATCATCAAACGCCTTCAGGGGGCGGAAAAAGGAAAGGTGGCCGATGAGGGCATCAAATTCGCCTGCGAACAGATCGAAGAGTTCAAGGAAATGAAAGGGGTTCACGGGGTTCACATGATGGCCATTGAATGGGAACACATGGTTCCCGAAATTGCCGAACGGGCAAAAGTTCTGCCCAGGCCGGTTGTGGATTAAAGCCAAGGGCCTGTCGAATATCGCATAATATAGCAGATTTTAAATTTCATGATCCGTTGTGCAGCTAAGGAGGCGGATCAATGACGATAAAAATATAAACCCGGTTTTATCAAAAACCGGGTTTTGTTATTTTAGCGTTTTTACCAATGCTTATTTGATAGAAAATATAGGCGCCTATAATACTGCCGATAATATCTGCCAGAGCATCCATGACATCAGCGGTTCTGTATGGGACAAAAGACTGGTGAATTTCATCGCTGATGCCGTAAAGCGATGAAAAAAGCACGCTGAGCGCAAAAATGAGTTTCAGATGATGTTTGATCCGGGTGGTTTTGAAGGCCCTTAGAAATAGGGCGCCCAGTAGAGCATAGGCGGTAAAATGGAGCACTTTGTCCTTCAACGGCCAGTCGGGTCCAATATCAGGCGACGGGTGGGAAGATTGGATAAAGATCAACAGACAGTAAACGAGAATCGGGAACCAGTAAATGATAAATTTCTGTAATTTGCTCAAAATATTAAGGTCTGTTCTAGAAGGAGTAAGAAATTAAACAATCACGAAAGCACAAAGTAAAAGATATTGTTTTTCGTTTTTTATATTTCGTGCTTTTGTGGTAAAAATATTTATCTAAAACCCTGTCGTAGGCCGTCTTTTCCCGAAAAGGTCTTCACAGGGTGAATTTTTGGTGACATGTTTTATTAGTTTATTGCACCAGAGCGACAGAAACGTTCGGCAGCTTCCGTCCAAGGCGTCCAATTTGGCAAAATCCGCATGTTCGCAGCGCAAATCGCACCATTTTATCTTGTGAGTTGTGATACCGGCGTTTTCACTCATAGGACATAAATAATCCAGGGGTCGGGGTGTTTTGATTTGTTCAATCGCTCCATGGATAATGTTTTTCAAAAAACCGTGCAAACTCGTGGTCAAAGGTTCGTAAAGAAAGAACAGATATAAATATAAAAACAATGAGTTAAGCTTAGAATAAACACTTCCTTACTGCTGAAATGTTTCGGTAAGCGTCTGTTCTTTCTAACGATCCCTAAACCACTCAAACAGTACACGCTGTTTTAAAAAAAATATCCATTTCGCTCTCCGAGGCGTAGGCTCTACGAGCCGGAGGCTGATATATAAAGGTTTACAATAAAAACTCCCCTGCCCCCTCAAATAATTACGTTAAAAAAAGATTAAAATCCAATTTCCTTTCGCGGATGTGCGACAGAACCTTTTCCAGAAATTCTTCATGGGAAACACCGAACCTGACATTGCCGTCCAGGGTTCTCACCGAAAGGGTTTTGGATTTTTTTTCTTTATCCCCGATGGTCAGAATCAACGGGATGTTGTTGAGTTGTGCATCCCGAACTTTTTTATTCAGGCTTTCGGTTCTGCTGT